>JAABUN010000514.1_pt1 | contig 99545 bp, 92 predicted proteins | sample 5559311 | NCBI WGS metagenome assembly JAABUN01 (sample SAMN10711877, study PRJNA513370) | rock metagenome | isolation source: Antarctica rocks | place: Antarctica: Victoria Land, Siegfried Peak sud | reverse complement strand
TGGCCGGGCGGGGTGGCCTTGTCCTTGGCCTGGCCGGGGGGCGTGGCCTTGTCCTTGGCCTGGCCGGGGGGCGTGGCCTTGTCCTTGGCCTGGCCGGGGGGCGTGGCCTTGTCCTTGGCCTGGCCGGGGGGCGTGGCCTTGTCCTTGGCCTGGCCGGGCGGAGTCGCCTTGTCCTTGGCCTGGCCGGGCGTTGTGGCCTTGTGCTTGGCCTGGCCGGGCGGTGTGGCCTTGTCCTTGGCCTGGCCGGGGGGCGTCGCCTTGTCCTTGTCCTTGTCCTTGGCCGCCCCGGCGTCGCGGACCGCCGCCGGCACCGCGCGCACGGCAGCGGACCCGCCCTGCTGACGGGCCGGCCCGTCAGCCTCGGGCGAGGCCGCACGGGCGGACCCCGCCGCGCGGGCTTCGAGGGCGTCCGCGACCGAGGTGGGGCAGGCCTTCGCCGGGCAGCCGGGGGCCGCCTGGGCGCTGCCGGTCGACAGCAGGGTGCCGGACCCGAGCAGGGCCGAGACCATCACCCCCACGGCCAGCACGCGACGGCCGTGCAGGCTCGGGACGTCGCGCGTCGTGCCGGTCGTGGGGTCGACGACCGCCCACGGCTCCGTGCCGGACCCTGGCGTACAGGCCTTCGTCATGCTGACCACCTCCGTGCTGCTGGACCCGCGTGGTGCCGGCGTCGTCGCCGGCCTGGTCGTGCCTGGACTGTGGGCTGCTGTGTCGTGCTCCCGGGCGGCGGAGCAGCCGGTGGCGCCGCCGGGAGGGACAGGGCGGTCTCCGGCCGGGGCGAGCTCGACCGGTGCGCCTCGACGACCTCGGCACTGCTGGTCGGGACGGCCTGCGGGCTGCCGGTGTAGAGGGACAGGCCGTACGAGGTGCCCCACTGCTCACCGGCCGCCCAGTAGGCGACGTCGAGCCCGCCCTCGTCCAGTACCCGGTACGCCACCTCCCCGACCGCGTTCCACGCGGCGGCCTCGTCCGGGTGCTGCGAGGCGTCGGTGTCGTTCGGCCAGCCGATCTCCCCGAGCAGGCAGCGCACCCGCTGGTCGCGGCAGTACGCGACGAACCGGCCGAGCTCGGTCTGCACCTTGTCGGCCAGGCTGGCGAAGCCCTGCTCCCGCGCCGCCGCCTCGTCCACCGCGATGCTGCGCGGGTAGGTGCCGATGCGCTGGTTGCCCGCGTCGAGGTAGTAGTGGCCCTCGGGACCCGAGCGCCCGAGCGGGTCCTGGACCCACCAGGTCGGGTGGCGGTCGGCGAACGACGCCGCGCTCGACCACTCGTCGCCGGAGACGCGGATGAAGTTGGTCGCGCCGGTGGCCCGGATCGCGGTGACGGCCTCCTGCGCGATCTGCTCGACGGCCGGGGTGCCGCCCGGGACGTCGTGCGGCTCGTTCATGAGCGCGAACTCCACGAGCGGGTCGTGCTGGAACGCGCGCGCCAGGCGGGTCCACAGGTCGGCGACGTCGCCCCGGCCCACCACGCCGCCGCCGACGACGGCGCCGTCGTACCGGTGGTAGTTGTGGACGTCGAGGACGGTCGTCATGCCGCGCGAGGTGCTCGAGGCCACCGCCGAGGCCAGCTGGTCCAGGTAGGCCGGGTCCAGGGCCGCGCCCCGCGAGGGCTGGACGGACTCCCAGCGGAACGGCAGCCGGACCAGCTGGGTGCCGCGCGAGGCGTAGAAGGCGAAGCTGGCATCGCTGTCGAAGCGCGAGCCGGTGCCGAAGTCGGCGCCCGCGGCGTTCAGCCCCCGCAGGTACGACACCCCGCCGGGCTCCTCGGCGGGCCCGCGGGTCCGCAGCGCCAGTGCACCACCGCAGGCGAGCGACGCGGCGACGACCAGGGACACGCCCTGCCGACGTCGGCGCGTGCTCCGCCCCGCCGGGTGCACGCTCAACCCGTCCGCCGCAGGACCGGGTCCGCGGCGCCCTCGGCCACCTGCAGGACGGGCAGGGGCTCGACCTGCCGGGGCCGGTAGACGACCCGGCTCGTGAACAGGAAGCGGCCGACGAAGGCGATCGCCAGCAGGACCGCCTGTGCCAGGACGGCGCCCAGGCCGACGGTCTCGACGAGCAGGATCAGCAGCGGGACCCGCACCAGCGCCTCGAGGTTGTTGAACCCGAAGAACTGCACGCAGCGGCGCAGCCGGCTGCCGCGGCGCATGTCCTGGAAGACGAAGCGCTCCTGCAGCAGGAAGTTGTGCAGGATGGACAGCTCGGCAGCGACGACGCTGGCGACCAGGTAGTTGATGTTGAGCACGCCGTGCACGAGCAGCGCCATGACCAGCAGGTTGAGCACGGTGCCGAGCGCGCCGACGGCGGCGAAGCGGCTCATGCGGCCCATCCGCAGCGCGGCCATCTGGTACACGAACTGCACGCCGTTGCGCCACGACGCCTTGGACTCGCCGTCGAAGCGCTCCGCGAACACGAAGGGCACCTCGCCCACGCGCAGGTCGTGCCGCGCGAGGATCTCGAGCAGGATCTTGAAGCCTCGCGGGCGCAGCCGGTCCAGCTCGACCGCGTCGCGGCGGAAGGCGAAGAAGCCCGTCATCGGGTCGGTGCAGACCCGCCCGACGCGACGGGGGAAGCAGGCCTTGGCCAGCGTCGTGCTGGTGCTCGAGACGGCCCGTCGCCACGTCCCGCTCAGCCCCGAGGCGTCGCCCTCGCCGAGGTAGCGGCTGGCCACGACCACGTCGACCGTGTCGAGACCGGCCCGCAGCAGCGGGGCGAGCGCCGGCGGGTGCTGGAGGTCGCCGTCCATGACGACGACGTGCTCGGCGTCCGACATGCGGATGCCCGCGGTGACGGCCCCGGCGAGCCCGGAGACGCGCTCCTCGCCGCTGCGGTGGTGCAGGGCGACCGGCAGGCCCCGGCCGGCCTGCTCGCGGGACACCTGCCGGATGATGTCGGGGGTGTCGTCCGTGGAGTCGTCCACGAACAGGATCTCGGCGTCCACGCCCTCGAAGGCCAGCTCGAGGCCGCGGACGAGCTGCCGCACGTTGCCGCCCTCGTTGAAGGTCGGCACGATCACGGTGGTGTCCACGGTCACTCTCCACTGCTCGGGGTCGGCGCCTGTGCGGGCACGCGGGGCTGACGCAGGACGTCCCGGATGGTGGCGTTCCTGGTGCGGTACTTGAGGGCGAGCTCGCGGACGCTCAGCTGCTCCGCCTCCACGCGGATGCCTTCGAGCTGGCCGTTGGTCAGGCCCGGGAACACCTCGCTCTCCTGACGGAGGTAGGCGTCCAGCTGCTTGCGCTCGCGGGCCAGCTGGTCGACGACGCCGTCGGCCTTCGCCTGCTCCCGGGCGTCCCACTCCGACACCGAGAGCACCTCCCGGAGCTCGACCCGGTCGTCGCCGCTGCCGGTGCTCCACACGGTCACGCTCTGCTCGAAGGCGCGCGTGATGACGGGCCCGGCGTTGTCGGACATGAAGTCCGTCCACACCAGGTAGTCCAGGCCGAGGTAGCTGCCGCCGAGGTCCTCGAGGACGGTGGCGTCGTTGTCGACCTTGAAGAACCACACGACGTCCTCGCGCGCCCGGCCCGCGTCGACCAGGTCGTTCCAGTACGTGTTGTCGACCGCGAGGCGGGCGCCGTCGGGCAGGCCGCCGACCTGCTCGAGCAGCCGGCTGTGCGGCTCGTTGACCTGCTGCGTCCAGGCGGTGCGGTAGCTGCCGACCCACTCCTGGTAGGGCGCCACCGCGACGGCGGCGGCGACCAGGGCGACGAACCCGGCGGCCGGGACGATGCTGCGGCCGCGCAGGCCCGCCGAGGCCCGCCAGGTCAGGTCGACCAGGCCGGCGAGCGCCAGCGCGCAGAAGGGCAGCAGGGTGATGACGTACATGTGCGGCAGGTAGCCGCTCGGGCGCAGGCCGACCAGCGCGGCGATGACGACGGCGAGCCCGACCGGGCGCAGGCGGGCGACCAGCAGCAGGACCACGCCGGCCCCCACCCCCGCGAGGAGCAGGAACGGGTCGAGGTCGAGCCAGGAGTGGAAGGTGTCGTAGGCGCCCCCGTCCGGCCCGTCCGCGTCGAAGACCGACCCCGAGCCCTCGCGCTCGAGGAACTGGAACGCCAGGGCGTCCCAGAGCGACACGTGGTCCGGCCCGGGCAGGAGCTCGCTGCGGATCAGCGGCAGCAGGACGTACATGAGGCCGGTGGTCGTCAGCGCGGCCATGAAGCCCACGAGGGCGAAGGCGCGGGTCGGGCGGTAGGCGCTGCGCCAGATCGCGAGGAGCAGCGGGACGACGAAGACCGCGGTGGTCTCCTTGCTCAGCACCGCGATGGCGAAGCAGAAGCCGGCGGCCATGTGCAGGCCCAGGTTCTGGCGCCGGTTCAGGGCGAGCACGAAGGCCCCGAGCAGCCAGGGCAGCGCGACGTTGTCCAGGAAGATCTGCCGGCCCTCGAACAGGACCAGCGGGTTGAGGGCCCACAGCAGCATCGCCGCGAGGGAGAACACCCGGGTCAGGCCCAGCCGGCGGGCAAGCACGTACAGCAGGCCGGCGCTGGTGACGGCGTAGCCGACCATGACGATGCGGCCGGCCAGCAGCGTCGAGTCGCCGTCGAGGAGCTGGTCGGGCAGCCAGGTGAAGGCCGCGAGCTGCAGCCAGCCCACCGGCGGGTGGTCGTACCAGTAGGTGTAGGGGGACAGCGCGCCCAGGTGCTGCACGGCCCAGGCCTGGGAGTAGTAGGTGCCCTCGTCGTCGAAGTACCGCGGCCACCCGGCGAGGTTGACGGAGTAGACGGCGGCGATCACGGCGAGGCTGGCGCCGACGGCGAGCCGGGAGGCCAGCCCGCTGCGGTCGCGACGGTCCCGTCCTGCCGGTGCCGCCGCCGGGTGCGGGTTGTGGACGGGGGGCCTGATGTCGACGAGCGTCACGCGGCGACCCCGTCCGCGCGGGCGCTGTCGGCGACCGGGGTCAGGTGCGAGCCGGCGTGCGCGGTCTTCTCCCAGGCGAAGTCGCCGGTCGTGTACTTCCAGATCGCGCGCAGCACGGCGACGGCCAGCAGGAACTGGTAGAAGGGCAGGCTGACCAGGAGGCGGACGTAGTCGCGCACGCGCACGTCGAGGTCCATGTCCCGGCCCCACTCGTGCAGGATCAGCATCTCGAACATGAGCATGGTGACGGTGGGGATCAGCGGCAGGAAGGTGATCAGCACCACCAGGGGCGACAGGTCCGCGAGCAGCGCCGTGAGGATGGCCACCGGCAGGGCCACGCCCGAGACCGCGACGGCGTGCTGCTGCACGAGCGTCCACCAGGCGTGCAGCCGCTGCGAGCGGGTGGGCAGCTTCTTCCACTCGCCCTTGGCCAGCACCTGCATGAAGCCCAGCGCCCACCGGGTGCGCTGCTTGATCAGCTGCGGGATGCGCTCGGGCGTCTCCTCCTGCGTCGTGAGCGCCGCGTCGTACCCGACGACGATCTTCTTGCCCATGCAGGAGAGGCGGACGCCGATCTCGCAGTCCTCGGCCAGGCAGTCCCCGTCCCAGCCGCCGACCTCGAGCAGCAGGTCGCGCTTGGTGAACACGGTGTTGCCGCCCAGCGGGATGAAGCCGGAGAGCGCGTGGCCGTGCAGGCGGGAGCGGAACCAGATGCGGTACTCCAGGCAGTTGCGCAGACTGAACCAGGAGTCGCGGTAGTTCATCAGGTGCACCGACCCCTGGACGACGTCGGCGCCGGTGGCCCGGAAGGTCGCGTCGACGTGGGTCAGCAGCCCGACCTGCGTCAGGGACTCCGCGTCGATGATGCCGACGATCTCCTTGCTGCAGTCCGCCAGGCTGGTGTTCAGCTGCCGCGGCTTGTTCTTGACCGGGTCGTAGTTGATCGACACCTTGACCTTGTCGGGCCAGCGGGCCGCGAGCATCTGCGCGATCTCCACCGTGTTGCGCCCGTTGCTCGTCGGCCGGTCGTCGTCGTGGCCGACGGAGAAGATGATCTCGAAGTCGTGGTGGTCCTGTGCCAGGAGCCGCTTGACCGTGGCGGTCATGACCTCCTCGGTCTCCTCGCGGCAGGGCACGATCAGCGAGAAGCCGAGCTCGGGGTCGTCGACGCGCCGGCGGGGGCCCGACCAGTCGCTGCGCCGGCGCCGGTCGCCCACGCGGCGCTCCTGCGTCCAGCGGGTGGAGGAGGTGCGCCGCGGGGAGGTGTGCGTGCTGAAGCCGGTGGACTCGAACGCGCTCGGCGTGCGCCAGGCGTGCATCTGCCACCACAGGGTGGCGCTCGCGATCACCGTCAGCAGGAGCGCGACGACCACCAGGACGGCGCCGATCACCGGGTCCCGCTGCTGGTGCCTGTGGTCATGACTCCCTCGTCCGCGCTCTGCTGCTGCGGCGCGCGCCTGCGCCTGTGCTGGTCGGTGGCTCGTGGCCGGTGCCGGCGCGCCCGCTCGCTCGCCGTGGTCGTCGTGCTCCGGGGGGCGACGGGCCGGCCGAGCTCGTGGCGGCGCGATGTCGCGGCGGTCGGATGGGCAGCTGCCCGGGCGGCGTCGTCCCCGGGGGAGGACCGCGGGTGGAGCCTCGTCGCCCCGTCCCGGTCCCTGGGCCGTGATCGCACTGAAACAGAGGAGGCAGGCCGAGGACAAGCCGCGAGAGGCCACTGTGACGCAGGGGACAGCGGGATCCGCGACATGGACAGCAGGCAGTCACGAGACGGTCGCGGTGTGCTCACATGACGGCCGTCCCGGCTCGGCCGCACCGGGAGCAGCCGGCGGGTCGGCACCGCTCCGGCAGGACCCCCGAGCGAGCCGTAGCCTGGCCCACATGCCTGGACAGAGCCTGTTCCCGCGCCTCGAGCCGCTGCTCGCCAAGGTGCAGAAGCCGATCCAGTACGTCGGCGGCGAGCTCAACAGCCAGGTCAAGCCCTGGGACGAGTGCGACGTGCGGTGGGCGATCATGTACCCGGACGCGTACGAGGTGGGCCTGCCCAACCAGGGCGTCATGATCCTGTACGAGGTGCTCAACGAGCGCGAGGGCGTGCTGGCCGAGCGGACTTACAGCGTCTGGCCCGACCTGGCCGGTCTCATGCGCGAGGCGGGCGTGCCGGCGTTCACCGTCGACGGCCACCGCGCGGTCAAGGACTTCGACGTCCTCGGCGTGAGCTTCTCGACCGAGCTCGGCTACACCAACCTGCTCGAGCAGCTCGACCTCGCCGGGATCCCGCTGCACGCGGCGGACCGCACCGACGAGCACCCGCTGGTGCTGGCCGGCGGGCACGCCGCCTTCAACCCCGAGCCGATCGCGCGCTTCATCGACGCGGCGGTGCTCGGCGACGGCGAGCAGGCCGTGCTGGAGATGACCGAGGTCATCCGGCAGGCGAAGAAGGACGGCGTCGGCCGCGAGGAGGTGCTGCTGCGCCTCGCGCGCACCGGCGGCGTGTACGTCCCGGCCTTCTACGACGTCGACTACCTGCCGGACGGCCGCATCGGCCGGGTGGCCCCCAACCGGCCCGACGTCCCGTTCCGGGTGCACAAGCGCACGGTGATGGACCTCGACGAGTGGCCGTACCCGAAGACGCCGCTGGTGCCGCTCGCCGAGACGGTGCACGAGCGCATGAGCGTGGAGATCTTCCGGGGCTGCACGCGGGGCTGCCGGTTCTGCCAGGCGGGCATGATCACGCGGCCGGTGCGCGAGCGCTCGATCACCGGCATCGGCGGCATGATCACCCAGGGCCTGGCGGCGACCGGCTACGAGGAGGTCGGCCTGCTGAGCCTGTCGAGCGCCGACCACTCCGAGATCGCCGACATCACCCGGGGGCTCGCCGACCGCTACGAGGGGACGCAGACCTCGCTGTCGCTGCCCAGCACCCGCGTCGACGCCTTCAACATCGACCTGGCGCAGGAGCTGTCGCGCAACGGCCGGCGCTCCGGCCTCACGTTCGCCCCCGAGGGCGGCAGCGAGCGGCTGCGCCAGGTCATCAACAAGATGGTGACCAAGGACGACCTCGTCGGCACCGTCGTCGCGGCGTACTCCGCCGGCTGGCGGCAGGTGAAGCTGTACTTCATGTGCGGGCTCCCGACGGAGACCGACGAGGACGTGCTCGAGATCGCCGAGATGGCCAAGGACGTCATCCGCGCGGGCCGGGCGGCGACCGGCACGCGCGACATCCGCTGCACCGTGTCCATCGGCGGGTTCGTCCCCAAGCCGCACACGCCGTTCCAGTGGGTGGCGCAGCTCGACCACGAGACGACCGACCGGCGGCTGAAGCTGCTGCGCGACGCCATCAGCAGCGACCGCAACCTCGGCAAGGCCATCGGCTTCCGCTACCACGACGGCAAGCCCGGCATCGTCGAGGGACTGCTCTCGCGCGGCGACCGCCGGGTCGGCGACGTCGTCGAGCAGGTCTGGCGCGACGGCGGCCGGTTCGACGGCTGGAGCGAGCACTTCAGCTTCGACCGCTGGATGCGCTGCGCCGAGCAGGTGGGCGTCGACGTCGGCTGGTACACCACCCGCGAGCGCGAGGAGGACGAGGTGCTCCCCTGGGACCACCTGGACTCCGGGCTCGACAAGGAGTGGCTCTGGAACGACTGGCAGGACGCCCTCGCGGAGCAGGACCTCGACGACTGCCGCTGGATCCCGTGCTTCGACTGCGGCGTGTGCCCGCAGATGGGCACCGAGATCCAGATCGGCCCGACCGGCGCCAAGCTGCTCCCGCTGCAGGTCGTCTGATGCGGCTGCGCCGCGGGGCGGTCGGCTAGCCGCGTGGCCAAGCGCACCCCCGAGGGCCCGCCGCCGCCGCCCGCCGTCCAGAAGCTGCGGCTGCGCTACACCAAGCGCGGCCGGCTCCGGTTCACCAGCCACCGCGACATCGCCCGCGCTTTCGAGCGCGCGCTGCGACGGGCGCAGGTGCCGATGGCCTACAGCGCCGGCTTCTCGCCACACCCCAAGATCAGCTGGGTGGGGGCGGCGCCGACCGGCGTGGCCTCGGAGGCGGAGTACGTCGAGATCTCCGTGGCGGTGCGCGTCGACCTCGACCAGCTCCGTGCGGCGCTGGACGAGTCCCTGCCCGACGGCATCGACGTCGTCGAGGTCGTGGAGGCGCCGACCGGCACGTCGCTGCCCGACCGGGTGCAGGCCTCGCAGTGGGCCGTGCGGCTGCCCGAGGTGCCCGTCGAGGTGGCCGAGCGGGCGCTGGCGGCCTTCCTCGTGGCGCCCGAGGTGCTGGTGCAGCGGCTGGTGAAGGACGGCGTGCGGACGCTCGACGCCCGAGCCGCCGTGGTCACCGCGCGCGTCGCTGCAGACACCACCGGCGACGGCTGTGCCACACTCCACGTGGTCGTACGGCACGTGACGCCTGCTGTCCGACCCGACGACGTCCTCTCCGGACTCCGTCTCGTGGCCGACCTCGAGATGCCGGTGCCGCCTGCGGCCACCCGCCTCCGCCAGGGTCCCCTGACCGAGACCGGCGAGGTCGGCGACCCGTTCGCACCCGACCGCGCGCAGGCGCACGGGCCAACGCGACAGGACGCCGACCCCGTGCAGGCCGCCGCCGGCACCGACGCCCCCTAGGGCAGCGGCGCACACCACGACTTCCCGCGTCGGCCGCCCGGCCGACCGGCACACCCACACCCTGGTCGGAGCGGACGCGTCACGCCCCGGCCGGACGGAGACCCGGTGCTCGACGCCGACCCCAGCGACACCCCGACCAGCGACACCTCGGGCGACACCCCGACCGGCGACACCCCGAACGGCGGCACCCCGAACGGCGGCACCCCGAACGGCGGCACCCCGACGGGCGACAGCTCGACCGGGGACAGCTCGACCTCGCAGCCCGGGGACAGCAGCACCGCCGCGAGCGCACCCTCCACCGGCGAGGCTGCCGCGGACATCCCCACCGCGGACACCCCCGCCGCCGAGACCCCGGCTGCGGACGCCCCCGCCGCCGACGCCCCGCCGGCCAAGGCGCCGCGCCGGCGCCGTGCGACCAAGGCCACCGCAGCCCCCGGCACCGGCGTGGGCACCGACCGCCCCGCCGGCGAGACCCCCCTCGAGGGCGGCGTCAGCGCTGCGGGCGAGAGCCCCGGCTACGCGCAGGACACGCTGACCGACGCCCCGACCGGCGACGAGCCCGCCGCCGACACGCCCGCCGGCGACGCTCCCGCGGAGGAGGCGCCCGCCGCTCCCGCCAAGCGCACCCGCAAGGCCGCCGCCAGGAAGGCCGCCCCTCGCAAGCGCACCTCGCGGGCCGCGCTCGCCGAGGCCGCTGCCGGCGACCCCGTCGCCGAGGCTGCTGCCGAGGTGCTGACCGCGCCGGCCGAGCCCGTCGTGCAGGCCGTCGAGGAGGACGCTGCGGTCGCCCAGACGACGAGCAGCGACGCGGTGCCCGAGGCCCTCGTCGCCGCGGCCGAGTCGGCCCCCGCGGCCGAGTCGGCCCCCGAGCCCGAGCCCGAGCCCGAGCAGCCCGCCACCCGCACCCGCCGGCGCCGCGCGCCCGCGGTCGTCACCTTCCAGGCCCCGGAGCCGGACCCCGCGCCCGTCGAGGAGCCCGCGGACGAGGCGCCCGCGCCCCGTCGCCGCCGTCGGGCCGGCACCAGCGGCGCCGTGACGCCGTCGACGCTGCTCCCGACGCTGCTGGCCCCCGCCCCTGCTGCCGCGCCGCCCGTCGACGCCGACGGGGACGAGCCCACCGAGGACGACGAGCCCGTCCCCGACGAGGCCACCGACCTCGTCGAGGAGACGTCCGAGGACGCCGCGGAGTCCGACGACGCCGACGACGACCGCCCGCGCCGCCGCCGGCGCGGTCGCCGTGGGCGCGGGCCGCGCCGCGACGAGGGCGACGACACCGCGTCCGAGACCGCCGCCGACACCGACCCGGACGCCGCGACGGCGAAGGCACCGGTCGAGGACGCCCCGGCCGGTGAGGCCGCCGAGACCGGCGAGACCGCCGAGGACGACGAGGAGTCCGACGGCGAGGGCGGCACCCGCCGGCGCCGCCGTCGTCGCCGCCGCAGCGGCAGCGGGGGTGCGAGCGAGGAGGGCGCCGACGAGGTGCCGACCGTGGTGCACGTCCGCGAGCCCCGGCAGGCCCGCGTCCGCGGCGCCAGCGCGGCCGACGAGGACGGCGTGCGGGGGATCACCGGCTCCACGCGCATGGCGGCCAAGCGCGCCCGCCGCCAGGAGGGCCGCGACTCCGGCCGCCGCCGTACGCCGATCCTGTCCGAGGCCGAGTTCCTGGCCCGCCGCGAGGCCGTCGACCGCGCCATGGTCGTGCGCCAGCAGGGCGACCGCACGCAGATCGCCGTGCTCGAGGACGGCGTGCTCGTCGAGCACTACGTGACCAAGGCCAGCGCGCAGGCGTTCGCCGGCAACGTCTACCTCGGCAAGGTGCAGAACGTGCTGCCCAGCATGGAGGCGGCCTTCATCGACGTCGGCAAGGGCAAGAACGGCGTGCTGTACGCCGGCGAGGTCAACTACGACGCCCAGCTCGCCGGGTCCGGGCCGCGCAAGATCGAGCAGGTCCTCAAGAGCGGCCAGGACGTCCTCGTCCAGGTCAGCAAGGACCCGATCGGCCACAAGGGCGCGCGCCTCACCAGCCAGGTCAGCCTGCCGGGCCGCTACCTCGTCTACGTGCCGCAGGGCACGATGACCGGGATCAGCCGCAAGCTGTCCGAGACCGAGCGCAGCCGCCTCAAGGCCATCCTCAAGAAGGTCGTCCCCGAGGACGCGGGCGTGATCATCCGCACGGCCGCGGAGGGCGCCTGGGAGGAGGAGCTCGCCGCCGACGTGCGCCGCCTGCAGGCGCAGTGGGAGGTCATCCAGGCCAAGGCCGCGGCGACCACCGAGTCCGGTGGTGCCCCCGTGCTCCTGCACGCCGAGCCCGACCTGGTCATCCGCGTGGTCCGCGACGTGTTCAACGAGGACTTCACCTCGATGGTCGTCCAGGGCGACAGCGAGTGGGACACGATCCGGGAGTACGTCGAGTTCGTCGCGCCCGACCTCGCCCCGCGGCTGTCCCGCTGGGACGGCGGCGCGGACGTGTTCGCCGCCCACCGGATCGACGAGCAGCTCGCCAAGGCGCTCGACCGCAAGGTGTGGCTGCCCTCGGGCGGCTCGCTCGTCATCGACCGCACCGAGGCGATGGTCGTCATCGACGTCAACACTGGCAAGTACGTCGGCAAGGGCGGCAACCTCGAGGAGACGGTCACCCGCAACAACCTCGAGGCCGCCGAGGAGATCGCCCGCCAGCTGCGGCTGCGCGACCTCGGCGGGATCATCGTCGTCGACTTCATCGACATGGTGCTCGAGAGCAACCGCGACCTCGTGGTGCGCCGCCTCGCCGAGTGCCTGGGCCGCGACCGCACGAAGCACCAGGTCGCCGAGGTGACCTCGCTCGGCCTGGTCCAGATGACCCGCAAGCGGGTGGGCCAGGGCCTGCTGGAGAGCTTCAGCGAGACCTGCGAGGCCTGCCAGGGCCGCGGCGTGCTGGTCACCAGCGCCAAGGCGGAGGCCAAGGCGGAGCGGGCCGCCGAGCGCGACGACCGGCGCGACCGCCGGCCGCGCGGCAACGGCTCCGAGGCCGCGGCCGCGGTCGCCGCCATCGCGAAGGCGTCGCTGGGGGAGCGCACCCCCGCGCCGGAGGTCGCTGCCGGTACGGCCGAGGCCGAGCCCGAGGCCGCCCCCACCCGCGGGCGGCGCCGTCGCGGCGGCCGCGGTGCCGGCGCGGCGGGTGCGGCGGCCGCCGCCGAGGCGAAGGCCGAGGCCGCCCAGGCCGAGGCCACCGAGGCGCCGCTGCTGCCCGAGGGCGACGACCCGGCCGACGGGCCGCTGCCCGACGACGCGCCGCTCTCGGCGGACGTCGCCGGGCTCGCCGACGTCGCTCCCGACCTCGTGCCCGAGGTCGCCGAGCGTCCGACGGTCGCCGAGGCGCCCGTGCTGCCCGAGGGCGACGACCCGGCGGACGCCCCGCTCCCGTCCGACACGGCGTCGCCGTCCGACGGGCCCCTGCCCGACGCCGCCCCGCTGTCGGCCGACCTGGCCGACCTCGCCGACGTCGCTCCCGACCTCGTGCCCGAGGTCGCCGAGCAGCCGACGCCCGCGGAGGAGGACGTGCCCGTCCTGCCGTCCGTCGTGGGCTCGGCGCTCGACCCGGAGCCCGGCCCGTCGGTGCCTGCCGACCCGGAGCAGCTCGACGCGGCCCCGGTCGACGTCGCGGAGGAGCCGGAGCCGATGGAGGCCCCGGAGCCGGTCGTGGTGGAGGCGCCCGAGGTCACCGAGGCCCCGGCGGCGGCTGCCGCTCCGCGCCGCCGTCGGCGCGCGACCAGCCGCCCGGCGGGCCCGCCTGCCGCGTAGCCCGCACGGGTCGACGCCCGGGACCAGGTCGCCGCGCGACCTGGTCCCGGGACCGCCCCGGGGACGCGAGCGGCGTCGCGGCGCAGGACGGCAGATCCGTCGGCACGCCGAGGCCCGCGAGCCCGTCCGGTAGTCTTTCCCGGTCCGTCCGTGACGCGCCTGCAGCGTTCCTCCGCACCGCGGTGCGACCGGCGACAGCACCACCCACACGCCTGAACGAGATGTCCAGCCCCACCGTGCCAGTGCCAGCGAGGAGCTCACCCGTGTACGCCATCGTCAAGACCGGCGGCAAGCAGTACAAGGTCGCCGTCGGTGACGTCGTCGAGGTCGAGAAGGTCGTCGGCACGCCCGGCGCCGCTGTCGACCTGCCGGCGCTGCTCGTCGTCGACGGCACCACCGTCACCAGCGACGCGGCCGCGCTCGCCGGCGTCACGGTCAGCGGCGAGGTCGTGGCCCAGACCAAGGGTCCCAAGATCCGCATCCTGAAGTACAAGAACAAGTCCGGCTACAAGAAGCGCATCGGGCACCGCCAGCAGCTCACGCAGGTGAAGGTCACGGGCATCGAGACGGGGAGCAACTAGAGATGGCTCACAAGAAGGGCGCGAGCTCCTCGCGCAACGGGCGCGACTCCAACGCGCAGTACCTCGGCGTCAAGCGCTTCGGCGGCCAGGTCGTCAAGAGCGGCGAGATCATCGTCCGCCAGCGCGGCACCCACTTCCACCCGGGCGACCAGGTGGGCCGTGGTGGCGACGACACGCTGTTCGCCCTCGCCGCGGGCGCCGTCAAGTTCGGCCTCAAGCGCGGCCGCAAGACCGTCAACATCGTGCCGGTGGAGCCCAAGGTCGCGGCCCCCGCCTCCTAGCTGCTCGACACTGCACTCCACGACAGGGCGGGCCGGCTTGCCGGACCCGCCCTTCGTGCTTCCTGGGAAAGGACCGCCCGCGTGACCACCTTCGTCGACCGCGTCGTGCTCCACGTCGCCGCGGGCGACGGCGGGCACGGCTGCGCCAGCGTCCGCCGTGAGAAGTTCAAGCCGCTGGGCGGCCCCGACGGGGCCGACGGCGGCAACGGCGGCGACGTGATCCTCGTCGTCGAGCACAACACGACGACGCTGCTGGACTACCACTTCCACCCGCACCAGAAGGCCACCAGCGGCAAGGCCGGTGCGGGCGACCTGCGCAACGGCGCCACCGGCGACACGCTCGTGCTGCCGGTGCCCGACGGCACGGTCGTGTACGACGAGGACGGCACCCAGCTCGCCGACCTCGTCGGCGAGGGCAGCCGCTACGTCGTGGCCCGCGGCGGGCGCGGCGGGCTCGGCAACGCCAGCCTCGCGACGGCCAAGCGCAAGGCCCCCGGGTTCGCCCTGCTCGGCGAGCCCGGCGAGGTCCGCGACGTCGTCATGGAGCTCAAGAGCGTCGCGGACGCGGCGCTGGTGGGCTTCCCCAGCGCGGGCAAGTCCAGCCTCATCGCGGCGGTCTCCGCGGCCCGGCCGAAGATCGCGGACTACCCGTTCACGACCCTGGTCCCCAACCTCGGCGTCGTCGACGCGGCGGGCACGGTGTTCACCGTCGCCGACGTGCCCGGCCTCATCCCGGGGGCGTCCGAGGGCAAGGGCCTGGGCCTGGAGTTCCTGCGCCACGTCGAGCGCTGCGCGGTGCTCGTCCACGTCGTCGACTGCGCCACCTTCGACCCCGGCCGCGACCCCCTCACCGACCTCGACGTCATCGAGGGCGAGCTCGAGGCTTACCGGACGAGCCTGTCCGACCGTCCCCGGCTCGTCGTGCTCAACAAGATCGACGTGCCCGACGCGCGCGACCTCGCCGAGCTCGTCCGGCCGGAGCTCGAGGCCCGCGGCCTCGAGGTGCACGAGGTGTCCACGGCCACCCACGAGGGCCTGCGCGAGCTGACCTTCGCGATCGCCCGGGTGGTGGCCGCCGACCGCGCGTCCCGCCCGGTCGAGGAGGCCACCCGGATCGTGCTGCGGCCGACGGCCGTCGACGACGCCGGCTTCACGATCGAGCAGACCGCCGAGGCCTTCGTCGTCCACGGCAGCAAGCCCCAGCGCTGGGTCGTGCAGACCGACTTCAGCAACGACGAGGCCGTCGGCTACCTCGCCGACCGGCTGGCCCGCCTCGGGGTCGAGAAGGCGCTGGCCGACGCCGGCGCCGAGCCCGGCGCCTGGGTCGTCATCGGCGACGTGGGCTTCGACTGGCAGCCGACCGAGCTCGAGGAGGCGGCGTCCGGCCTGCGCGGGCAGGACGACCGGCTGACCCGCCCGACCCGGGTGCGCGCCGAGGAGCGGCGCTACGCCAAGGACCTGCGCCGTGCCGAGCGGCTCGGCCTCGGTCCCGCGCTGGACGCGGACGTGCCCGAGGACCGGCCGCTGCAGGTCGTCCACGACCTCGACGAGCACGGCGGTGCCGAGGGCCTCGCCGAGCTGCCGGGGGAGACCGAGCTGCCGGGGGAGACCGAGCTGCCGGGGGAGACCGAGCTGCCGGGGGAGACCGAGCTGCCGGGGCAGACGGAGCTGCCGGGGCAGACGGAGCTGCCGGGGCAGACGGAGCTGCCGGGGGAGACCGAGCGGCCCGACGAGGCTGCCCCCCGGTGACCCGCGAGGCGGTGCGCGGCGCCCGCCGCGTCGTCGTCAAGGTCGGCTCCTCCTCGCTGACCACCGCGAGCGGCGGCCTGGACCCCGACCGGCTGCTCGCGCTGGTCGACGCGCTCGCGGCGCGCGACGGCGAGGTCGTGCTGGTCTCCTCCGGGGCCATCGCCGCGGGGCTCGCCCCGCTGGGGCTGGCCCGCCGGCCGCGCGACCTCGCCACCCAGCAGGCCGCCGCCTCCGTGGGCCAGTCGCTGCTGGTCCAGGCCTACGCGACCGCCTTCGCGCGGCACGGCCGCACCGTGGGCCAGGTGCTGCTGACGGCCGACGACGTGGTGCGGCGCGCCCACTACCGCAACGCCCGGACCACGCTGGAGCGGCTGCTGGCGCTCGGCGTCCTGCCGGTCGTCAACGAGAACGACGCGGTCGCGACCGCCGAGATCCGGTTCGGCGACAACGACCGCCTCGCCGCCCTCGTCGCCCACCTGGTGCGGGCCGACGCGCTCGTGCTGCTGTCGGACGTCGACGGGCTGTACGACGGGGACCCGCGCCGAGCCGGGGCCCGCCTGCTCGCGGAGGTGCGCGGTCCGGCCGACCTCGAGGGCGTGCGGGCCGGGGGCACCGGGAGCGCGGGGATCGGCAGCGGGGGGATGGCCAGCAAGGTCGACGCCGCCCGCACGGCCACCGGCGCCGGGGTGCCCGTCCTGCTCGGCGCGGCGGCGCAGGCGCTCGACGTGCTCGACGGCCGCACGGGCACCTGCTTCCACGCCACCGGCACCCGGCCGAGCGCCCGGCGCCTGTGGCTCGCCCACGCCTCCACGCCGGCCGGCCGGCTCGTCCTGGACGAGGGCGCGGTGCGCGCGGTCGTCGAGCGGGGCAGCTCCCTGCTGCCCGCCGGCGTCACAGCGGTGCAGGGGGAGTTCACCGCGGGCGACCCCGTCGAGCTGTGCGACCCGACCGGAGCCACCGTGGCCCGCGGCCTGGTGGCGTACGACGCCGCGGAGCTGCCCGCCCTGCTCGGCCGGTCGACCCGCGAGCTCGGGCTGCGCGAGGTGGTGCACCGCGACGACCTCGTCCTGCTGTCCCGGTAGGGGCGGCCGGGGCCGGGTAGGGGACGCGGCATGCCTACCGTCTGGATCGTCCCTGCCGGCACCGACTCCGCCCCGGGTGCGAGTGAGGGTGACTACCTCCTGCGCCCGTCCGGCGAGCAGTTCGAGATCGGCAGCGTCGCCGACTCCTGCACCTGGCTCGGCACCCTTGCGCCCGACCTGCTGCCGGAGCTGCCGCAGGTCGACGCGCCGCAGGAGGGGCCGGAGCAGGAGCGCCTGCTCATCGCTGCCCGCGGGCTCGAGAGCGCGGAGACCCACCGCGGGGGCTGAGGCCGCCGCGCCGCCGGCCGGGCGCCCGTAGGCTCGCGGGCATGAGCGAGGTCCTCGAGGTCGCCCGGCGAGCACGTACGGCTGCCGCCGGGCTCGCGCCGCTCCCGCGCCGGGCCAAGGACGCGGCGCTGCACGCCATGGCGGACGCGCTCCAGGCCCGCGCCGACGAGGTGCTCGAGGCCAACGCCGCCGATGTCGCCGCCGCCCGCGAGGGCGGCACGTCCGCATCGCTCGTGGACCGCCTCGCCCTCACCGGCGCGCGGGTGGACGCGATGGCCGACGGCCTGCGCCACGTCGCGGGCCTGCCCGACCCGGTCGGCGAGGTCGTCCGCGGCTCCACGCTGCCCAACGGCCTCGAGCTGCGCCAGGTGCGCGTCCCGCTGGGCGTGGTCGGCATCGTGTACGAGGCGCGCCCCAACGTCACCGCCGACGCGGCCGGCCTCTGCGTCAAGAGCGGCAACGCCGTCCTGCTGCGCGGCAGCGCCAGCGCCTACCGCTCCAACGAGGTGCTCGTGCGGGTGCTGGCCGACGCGGCCACCGCCGCCGGGCTGCCCGAGCACAGCGTGCAGCTCGTGCCGGGCACCGACCGGGCCAGCGTGCAGGAGCTCATGCGGGCCCGCGGCCTGGTCGACGTGCTGATCCCGCGCGGGGGCGCCGGCCTCATCGAGGCGGTGGTCACCGGCTCGCAGGTGCCGGTCATCGAGACCGGCGTCGGCAACTGCACGGTCTACGTCGACGCCGAGGCCGACCTCGACATGGCGGTCTCGATCGTGGTCGACGCCAAGACCACCCGGCCCTCGGTCTGCAACGCGGCCGAGACGCTGCTGGTGCACGAGGCGGTGGCCGCGGAGTTCCTGCCGCGGGTGGAGAAGGCGCTCGAGGGCGTCGTGCTGCACGCCGACCCGCGGGCCGCGGCGCACCTGCGGGAGAGCGTGCCGGCGGGTGACGAGGACTGGGCGGCGGAGTACCTCTCCCTCGACCTCGCGGTCGGCGTCGTCGACTCGCTCGAGGCCGCCACCGACCACGTCCGGCGCTGGGGCAGCGGCCACACCGAGGCGATCGTGACCCGCTCGCAGCCGGCCGCCCGCCGGTTCGTCAGCCGGGTCGACAGCGCCGCGGTGATGGTCAACGCCTCGACCCGCTTCACCGACGGCAGCGAGTTCGGGTTCGGCGCCGAGATCGGCATCTCCACCCAGAAGCTGCACGCCCGCGGCCCGATGGGGCTGCCCGAGCTGACGAGCACGACGTACGTCGTCGTCGGCGACGGGCACGTGCGCGGCTGACCCGCACCGTCAGCCCCACCCGGCCCTCCGGCGCCCGGCGCGGCGTGGCCACCCGCCTCGTCGTGCTGCTGCTCGGGGCGCTCGTGCTGCTGCGCGCCGCCGGGACCGAGCAGGGCACGCTCCCGGTGCTGCTGGTCGGGACGCTGCCCCTGGTGCTGCTGCTGGCCTGGCCGGTGCTCCTGGTCGCCGGCCTGCGCCGCGACCGCCGCCTCGGGCTCGCGGCGGTCGCCCTGGTCGCGGTGCACCTGCTCGTGCTCGCCCCGGCGGTGGTGGCCTCGCCCGCACCGCCGCCGGACGCGCCGCGCCTGCGCGTGGCGGTCGCCAACCTGTACGTGCTCAACCCCGACCCCCGGCGGACCGGCGAGGCGCTGCGGGCGCTGGCCCTCGACGTGCTCGTCGTCCCCGAGCTGACGGCCGCCGGGCTCGCCGGCCTGCGGGCGTCCGGGCTGACCGAGGACCTGCCGTACGCGCTCGTGCCGGGGGAGGCGGCGCAGGAGACGGTCGGCCTGTTCAGCCGCCACCCGCTGTCGGCCGTCGCGCTGCGCTCGGGCGCCGGGCGGCTGCTGCCCCGCGCCACGGTGCAGGTCGGGGGCCGGCAGGTGCGCGTGCTGGCCGCCCACACGCTGCCCCCCGTCACGGTCCTGCAGCGCGACTGGCGCCGCGGGCTGCGGGACCTGGCCGCGGAGGTGCGCGAGACCCGGCTGCCCGTCGTGGTGGTGGGCGACCTCAACGCCGACCGCGACCACGGGGCGTTCCGCCCGCTGCTGGGCACCGGGCTCGTCGACGCGGCCGACGAGCGCGGCCGCGGGCTGCAGGGCACCTGGCCGGCGCGCGTGCCGCTGCTGCACCTCGACCACGTCCTCGTCCGCGGAGGGACGGGTGCGGGAGTGGTCCCGGCCGACGTGCGCACGGTGCGGCTGCCGGGCACCGACCACCGGGCCGTGGTGGCGGACCTCGCGCTGCTGCCCGGCTGACCCCTGGCCCGCGGGGCCGGGCGTGCCACGATGCCGCTCGTGGACCGGCAGCAGGCGTGAGCGCCGCCCCGGTGCAGTCCGTCGAGCGCGCGCTGGCGCTGCTCGAGCTGCTCGCCCGCGCCGGCGGCCGCCTCGGGCTGAGCGAGCTGGCCGAGCGCTCCGGCCTGCCCCTCGGCACGGTGCACCGGCTGCTCGCGACGCTGAGCGCCGCGGGCTACGTGCGCCAGGACGGCGACCGCCGGTACGCGCTCGGGACGGCGCTGCTGCCGCTCGGCGACGCCGCCACCCGCCTGCTGGGCGGCTGGGCGCAGCCGTTCCTCGTCCGTCTCGTCGAGGCGAGCGGGGAGACCGCCAACCTCGCGGTGCTGGACGACGACCGGGTGCTGTACCTCGCCCAGGCACCGGGGCGGCACCGCATGCGGATGTTCACCGAGGTCGGGCGCCGGGTGCTGCCGCACACGACGGCGGTCGGCAAGGTGCTCATGGCGTGGCAGGACGAGGTGCAGGTGCGCCGCGTGCTGTCCCGGCTGGGGCTGCCGGCCCACACGCCGCGCAGCATCACGACGGCCTCGGCCTTCCTGCGCGAGCTGACGCGCGTGCGCCGTGACGGCTGGGCGACGGACGACGAGGAGGAGGAGGAGGGCGTGCGCTGCCTGTCCGTGCCGGTCGGCCCCGGCTCCGCGGCCGTGGCGGCGCTGTCGGTGTCGGGGCCGGCGAGCCGGCTGGCGCCGGGCGACCCCGCCGTCCTGGCCGCCATGCGGGGCGTCGCCGACGACCTGGACGCCTGGCTGGGCACCAGCCCGGGAGGCGTGCTTTCCGCTCTGCGGAAGTGACTGCGCGGCGGTGTTTGCCTCTGTCGGTGGCCTGGGCCACTGTGGCGGCACGCACGCCCCCGAGAACGAGGAGACGCACCGTGAGCGACGCCCCGCAGGTCCCCGGAGTCGAGGTCCGGGCGCAGTGGCGGGACGGGTACGAGCAGGTGCTCACCGCCGACGCCCTCGACCTGCTCGCCCGGCTCCACCGCGAGCTGAACCCCCGCCGGCTCGAGCTGCTCGAGGCCCGCGCCCGCCGCGACGCCGACCTCGCCGCCGGTGCGCTGCCCGACTTCCTGCCCGAGACCGCCGAGGTCCGTGGCGGCGACTGGAAGGTCGCGCCGCCCGCGCCCGGCCTGGTCGACCGCCGCGTCGAGATCACCGGCCCGACCGACGCCAAGATGGTCATCAACGCGCTGAACTGCGGCGCGAAGGTCTTCATGGCCGACTTCGAGGACAGCAACACCCCGACCTTCGACAACCTCGTGCAGGGCCAGCTCAACCTGCGCAACGCCTGGCTGCGGCAGATCGACTTCACCAACGAGGCCGGCAAGTCCTACGCGCTCAACGACGAGGTCGCCACCCTGGTGGTGCGCAACCGCGGCTGGCACCTGTCCGAGCGCCACGTGCTCGTCGACGGCGAGCAGGTCTCCGGCAGCCTGTTCGACTTCTGCCTCTACATGACGACGAGCGCGCAGATCGCGATCGACAAGGGCTTCGGGCCGTACTTCTACCTGCCCAAGCTGGAGAGCCACCTCGAGGCGCGGCTGTGGAACGACGCCTTCCTGCTGGTCCAGGAGGCCCTCGGCATCCCGCGCGGCACGATCCGCGCGACCTGCCTGGTCGAGACCATCCTCGGTGCGTTCGAGATGGAGGAGATCATCTACGAGCTGCGCGAGCACTCGTCGGGCCTGAACGCCGGCCGCTGGGACTACATCTTCTCCATGATCAAGAAGTTCCGGACCCGCGGCGAGGAGTTCCAGCTGCCGGACCGGTCCGACGTCAAGATGACGGTGCCGTTCATGCGCGCCTACACCGAGCTGCTGGTCAAGACCTGCCACGCGCACGGCGCGCACGCCATCGGCGGCATGTCCGCGTTCATCCCCAGCCGCAAGGACGCCGCCGTCAACGACGCGGCCTTCGCCGCGGTCCGGGCCGACAAGTCCCGCGAGGCCGACGACGGCTTCGACGGCTCCTGGATCGCCCACCCCGACCTCGTGCCGGTCGGGCTCGAGGTGTTCGACGCCAAGCTCGGCGACCGGCCCAACCAGCTCGACCGCCAGCGCGACGACGTGCAGGTCACCGCGGCGCAGCTGCTCGACGCCAAGGCGACCCCGGGCGACGTCACCGACGCCGGCGTGCGCAACAACGTCAGCGTCGGCATCCAGTACCTCGAGTCCTGGCTGCGCGGCGGCGGTGCGGTGGCCATCTTCAACCTCATGGAGGACGCTGCCACCGCCGAGATCAGCCGTTCGCAGATCTGGCAGTGGGTCCACAACGGCGTGTCCACCAAGGAGGGCACGCCGATCACCGCCGACTTCGTGCGGCAGGTCGAGGACGAGGAGCTGGAGAAGGTGAAGGCCGTCGTGGGCGAGGACGTGTACGCCAAGGGCAAGTACGCCGAGGCGCGCGAGCTGTTCGAGCAGGTCGCGCTCGCCGACGACTTCGTGGAGTTCCTCACCCTGCCCGCCTACGAGCGTCTCGGCTGAGCCGGCCGTGACCGCCACCCTCGAGGCCCCCGGGCGCACGGCCGAGCTGGCCGCGCGCCTGGCCGAGCGCATCGGCTCCGACCGGGTCCTCACCGACCCGGCCCAGCTCCGCACGTACGAGTGCGACGGGCTCGCGGCGTTCCGCGTGCAGCCCGGCGTCGTCGTGCTCGCCGGCACCCGCTCGGACGTCGTCGAGACGGTGCGGCTGTGCGCCGAGCTCGGGGTGCCCTTCGTGGCCCGCGGCTCGGGGACGGGCCTGTCGGGCGGGGCGCTGCCGGTGGCCGAGGGCGTGCTCATCGTGCTGTCCCGGCTGCGCGCGATCCTGGCGGTCGACCCCGACAACGCCCGCGTCGTCGTCGAGCCCGGCGTCATCAACCTGTGGGTGACGCGCGAGGCGACGCCGCACGCGCAGGCCTACGCGCCGGACCCCTCCTCCCAGCAGGTCTGCTCCATCGGCGGCAACCTCGCCGAGAACGCCGGCGGCGCGCACTGCCTGAAGTACGGGTTCACGGTCAACCACGTCATGGGCGCGGAGGTCGTGCTGGCCGACGGCGAGGTCGTCCACCTCGGCGGCACGGCGCCGGAGCACCCGGGCTACGACCTGCTCGGCGCGTTCGTCGGCAGCGAGGGCACGCTCGGGGTGGCCACGGAGGTGACGCTGCGCGTCATCCAGGTCCCCGAGTCGGTGCAGACCATGCTCGTCGGCTTCCGGACCGTCGAGGACGCCGCCGGCGCGGTCAGCGACATCATCGCGGCCGGCATCCTGCCCGCCGCGATCGAGATGATGGACGCGCTCGCCATCGAGGCGGCGGAGGCCGCGGTCAAGTGCGGCTACCCCGCCGGCGCGGTCGCGGTGCTCGTCATCGAGCTCGACGGCCCGCAGGTGGAGGTCGACGCGCAATTCGCCCAGGTCGAGCAGCTCGTGCAGGCGCGGCGGACCTTCGAGACGCGCATCGCGCAGGACGCGGCCGAGCGGGCCCTCATGTGGAAGGGCCGCAAGTCCGCGTTCGCCGCGGTCGGCCGCATCAGCCCCTCCTACATGGTCCAGGACGGCGTCATCCCGCGGACGCAGATCGGCCGGGTGCTCGCCGACATCGAGCGCGAGGCCGCCGCCGTGGGGATGCGGGTGGCCAACGTCTTCCACGCCGGCGACGGCAACCTGCACCCGCTGATCCTGTTCGACGACGCGGTCCCCGGCGCGGCGCACGAGGCCGAGCAGCTGGGCTTCACCATCCTGCAGCTGTGCCTGGACGCCGGCGGGTCCATCACCGGCGAGCACGGGGTCGGGGTCGAGAAGAAGTCCAAGATGGACGACCAGTTCACCGAGGGCGACCTGGACACCATGCAGCTCGTGCGGTGCGCCTTCGACCCGGAGGGCCTGGCCAACCCCGGCAAGCTCTTCCCGACGCCGCGGCTGTGCGGCGAGCGCCCGGGCGTGCGCACCGCCGCGGACGACGAGCAGCGGACCGCCACCTTCGGCGAGGTGTTCTAGCCGTGACGACGACGACCGCGGCGCGACCGGCCGCGGCCGGTGACGAGGTCGGCGGCGTCGCGCCGTCGGTGGTCGCGCTGCCGACGACGGCCGACGACGTCGCGCAGGTGCTGCGCTCGGCGGCCGAGCAGCGGCACACCGTCGTCCCGGTGGGCGGCCGGACCAAGACCGGGTGGGCGGCGCCGCCGTCGTCGTGCGACGTGCTGCTCGACGTGAGCGGCCTCGACCGGGTCGTCGAGCACACCGCGGGCGACCTCGTGGTCGTGGCCGAGGCCGGCGTCCGGCTGGAGGTGCTCCAGGCGCAGCTGGCGGAGGCGGGGCAGATGCTCGCCCTCGACCCGCCGGAGCGCGGCGCCACCCTGGGCGGGATCGTCAGCGCCAACGCGTCGGGTCCCCGCCGCCTGCGCTACGGGACGGCGCGCGACCTGCTCATCGGCGTCACGGTGGTGCTGGCCGACGGGTCCACGGCGTCCTCCGGCGGCAAGGTCGTCAAGAACGTCGCGGGCTACGACCTCGGCAAGCTCTACACCGGCGCCCACGGCACCCTCGGCGTCGTGGTGTCCACCACCTGGCGGCTGCACCCGCTGCCGCCGGCCCGCGGCGCGGTCGTCGTCCCGGTGTCCGGCAGCGCCGAGGCGGGTCGGCTCACCGCCCTGCTCAACCGCTCCACCCTCACCCCGACGGCCGTCGAGCTGGCCTGGGGCTCGGGGCAGGGGCAGCTCGTCGCGCTGTTCGAGTCGATCGAGGAGTCGGTCGACGCGCAGTCCGACGCGGCGCTCGCCCTGCTCGGCGCCGGCTCGCGCAGCGAGCAGGTCCCCGGCTGGTTCGGGCAGCGCCCCGGCGGCGCCGACGACCTCGTCCTGCGGCTGGCGTACGAGCCGTTCGCCCTGCCGGCCGTGCTCGACGCGCTCGGCGACGCGCACGTCACGGCCTCGGCCGGCACCGGCGTCGCCTACGCCGCCTGCCCCGCGGAGGCCGGCGTCGCCGCGCTGCCCGGCCTGCGCGCGGCGCTGGCGCCGTTCGACGGCTCGGTCGTGGTCCTGCAGGCGCCGCCCGCCGTGCGTCCGGGGCTCGACCACTGGGGTCCCGTGGGGGACTCCTTCCCGCTCATGCAGCGGGTCAAGGACCGGTTCGACCCGGAGCGGCGCCTGTCGCCCGGACGCCTGCTGGGAGGGCTCTGACATGACCAGCGACCACACCACCTCACGGGGGCGCGCGTGACCGCCGACCTCTCGACCGGCGACGCACCGGTGGAGCAGGGGCTGGACGACCTGTCCGACGGCGCCGACACCGGCGCGGAGCGGGCCACCGACCAGGCGGCCGCCGAGGCGCTCGGCGCCCGCCGGCCGCTCGACCTCGGGCAGGGCGGCCCGATCGCCGCCAGCGCGGCCGGGGCCACGGTCGGCCTGGGCTTCCCGCGGGTGGGGGCGCCGCTGCAGCCCGCGTTCGACGAGCACCACCCGCCGGACGCCGCCCTGGTCGGCGACTGCGTGCACTGCGGGTTCTGCCTGCCGACCTGCCCCACGTACCTGCTGTGGGGCGAGGAGATGGACAGCCCGCGCGGCCGCATCGACATCATGAAGAGCGGCCTCGAGGGCGCGCCGCTCGAGCCGTCGGCGGTGCAGCACATCGACCAGTGCCTGGGCTGCATGGCGTGCGTGACCGCGTGCCCCTCCGGCGTGCAGTACGACAAGCTCATCGAGTCGACCCGCGCGCAGATCGAGCGCCGGGTGGAGCGCCCGCGCGGCGAGAAGGCCCTGCGCGGCATGATCTTCCAGCTGTTCCCGTACCCGCGGCGGCTCAAGGTGCTGCGCGGTCCGCTGCGCGCCTACCAGGCGAGCGGCGTCGGGCGCGTCCTGGCCCGCAGCGGGCTGATGGCCCGGATGCCGGCGGGCCTGCAGGCGATGGAGTCGCTGGCGCCCAAGCTCGGCAAGGTCGAGAAGCTCGCCGAGCGGACGCCCGCGCAGGGCACGAAGCGGCGCACCGTCGGCCTGCTCACCGGCTGCGTGCAGGGCACCTTCTTCCCGGACGTCAACGCCGCGACGGTGCGCGTGCTGGCCGCCGAGGGCTGCGAGGTGGTCGTGCCGAAGCGGCAGGGCTGCTGCGGCGCGCTGTCGGCGCACGGCGGCCGGGAGGCCGAGGCGCTGTCGTTCGCCAAGCAGGTCATCGAGGTGTTCGAGCGGTCGGGTGTCGAGACGGTCGTCGTCAACGCCGCCGGCTGCGGCTCCAACCTCAAGGAGTACGGCCACCAGCTGCGCGACGAGCCGGAGTGGGCCGCCCGCGCCGAGGCGCTCGCCGAGAAGGTCCGCGACGTCACCGAGCTGATCGACGAGCTCGGCCCGGTCGCGGAGCGGCACCCGCTCGAGGTGCAGATCGCCTACCAGGACGCCTGTCACCTGGCCCACGCGCAGGGCGTGCGCGACCAGCCGCGCCGGCTGCTGCGCGGCATCCCGGGCGTGGAGATCAAGGAGCTCGTCGAGGCGGAGATCTGCTGCGGGAGCGCCGGCACCTACAACCTGCTGCACCCGGAGCCCGCCCAGGAGCTCGGTGAGCGCAAGGCCAACGCCGTGCTCGCGACCGGCGCCGGTCTCATGGTGACGGCCAACCCCGGCTGCTGGATGCAGGTCGCGACGAGCCTGGCCCGGATGGGCCAGCGGGTGCCCGTCGCCCACACGGTGCAGGTCCTGGACGCCTCGATCTCCGGGACTCCTGTGGCGCGTCTTCTCGCAAGCGCCCTCGACGGGCCCGGGACCGTGGTGTCCTCGAGCCCTCCTGCTCGCGCCCGCACCTGAGCGCGCGCCTGACCCGTCCCCTCCCCGCACTCGGACCCGTGCCGGGAGCCCTCCTCTCGACGTCCTGAAAGGGCGCCACATGCTGCTCGCCGCCACCTACCAGCTGACCACGGACCCGGTCGGCGGGAGCCTCGGGCTCTCGTCGATCTTCGCCGTCCTCCCACTGGTCACCCTGTTCATCCTGCTCGGCGGTCTGCGAATGAAGGCGTGGGCGGCGGGTCTGATCTCCCTGCTCGTGGCCCTCCTCGTCGCGATCTTCGTCTACGGCATGCCGGTGTCGCAGGGGCTGCTGTCGGCCTCCGAGGGCGCTGCCTTCGGGTTCTTCCCGATCTTGTGGGTCGTCATCAACGCCATCTGGGTCTACAACCTCACGGTCCAGAGCGGTCACTTCGAGGTGCTGCGCCGGTCCTTCGAGAAGGTCAGCCCCGACCTCCGGATCATGGCCGTGATCATCGCCTTCTGCTTCGGCGGCCTGCTGGAGGCCCTCGCCGGCTTCGGCACCCCGGTCGCGATCAGCGTCGTCATGCTGATGGGCCTCGGGCTCACCCCGCTGAAGTCCGCGGTCATCGCCCTGATCGCCAACACGGCGCCGGTGGCCTTCGGCGCCCTCGCGACGCCGATCGTCACGCTGGCCTCGGTCACGTCCGGCGTCTCCGACGCGCCCGGTCTCGACGTCGACACCCTCGGGGCGATGGCCGGCCGCCAGACGCCGATCCTCGCGGCGATCGTCCCGCTGATCCTCGTCTACGTGGTGGACGGCAAGCGCGGCCTGCGCCAGACCTGGCTGCCCGCCCTGGTCGCCGGTGTCACCTTCGGCATCGCGCAGTTCGTCACCGCCAACTACATCTCCGTGCCCCTCACCGACATCGTGGCCTCCCTCGTCGCCGCCGCCTGCGTCGTCGCGCTGCTGCGGGTGTGGCAGCCGGCCGAGGTGGTCGCGGCCGAGGCGCGTGACCGGGGCGTGGGCTCCGGCGCCGGCACCGAGGGTGACCGCGGCGGCAGCGACGGCACGACCGTGGACGCTGCGGGCGGCACGTCCGGCCGGGCCGCGTCCGGCAGCGCCGGGCTCGCGACGGCCCAGCCCGTCCGCGACAGCGGCAGCGACGTCGCCAAGGCGTACGCCCCGTACCTGATCATCATCGCGATCTTCTCCATCGCCAACCTGGCCGGCATCAAGGCTGCGCTGGCCGCGGAGCCTTGGACGATCAAGTTCCCGTGGCCGGGGCTCGACGTCCTCACCAGCACGGGTGCCCCGCAGTCCAGCGCGACCTTCACGTTCAACTGGTTGGCCGCGGCCGGCTCGTTGATGATCCTCGCCGGTCTGGTCACCATGCTGGTCCTGAAGATCAGTCCGGCGCAGGCGCTCAAGACGTACTTCCGGACGTACTACGAGCTGCGCTTCGCGATCCTGACGGTCATGGCCGTGCTCGGCCTGGCCTACGTGATGAACCAGTCGGGCCAGACCGCGACCCTGGGCGGCTTCCTGGCCGGGACCGGAGCCTTCTTCGCCTTCCTCTCGCCGATCCTCGGCTGGATCGGGGTGGCCGTCACCGGCTCGGACACCTCCGCCAACGCGCTGTTCGGTGCCCTGCAGGTGCAGTCCGCCGCGCAGGCCGGGCTCGACCCGGTGCTGCTGGCCGCCGCCAACTCCTCGGGCGGTGTCATGGGGAAGATGGTCAGCCCGCAGAACCTCGCCATCGCCGCCTCGGCCGTCGGCATGTCCGGCCAGGAGGGCGAGATCTTCCGCAAGGTGATCGGCTGGAGCCTGGCCCTGCTCCTGTTCATGTGCGTGCTCGTGGTGCTGCAGTCGACCCCGGTCCTGGACTGGATGGTCCCGACGCCGTAGCGCACCCGACCGTCCGACGGGGCGTCCTCCTGCGGGAGGGCGCCCCGTCGTCGTGCGCGCGCCGGCACGTGCCGCAGAATGTCGTTCGGTTCCCCGTCGACCCCGTGCCCCGCCCCCCGAGGAGTGCTCGTGCACCAGTCCGCGTTCGCGTCCGTCGCCGACGTCCAGGAGCGGCTGTCCGCAGCCGGCTACCTGACCGACCACGCGATCGCGACGACCGTCTTCCTCGCGGACCGGCTCGGCAAGCCGCTGCTCGTCGAGGGCCCGGCCGGCGTCGGCAAGACCGAGCTCGCCAAGGCGGTCGCCACGGCGACGGGCTCCGAGCTCATCCGCCTGCAGTGCTACGAGGGCCTGGACGAGGCCCGCGCGCTGTACGAGTGGAACTACAAGAAGCAGCTGCTGCGCATCCAGGCGTCCTCCGACGACGAGAAGTGGGACGACGTCCACGACGACGTCTTCGCGGAGGAGTTCCTGCTGTCCCGGCCGCTGCTCACCGCGATCCGCCGCACCGACCCGACCGTCCTGCTCATCGACGAGACCGACAAGGCCGACGTCGAGGTCGAGGGCCTGCTGCTGGAGGTGCTCAGCGACTTCCAGGTGACGATCCCCGAGCTCGGCACGATCACCGCGACGCGCCGGCCGATCGTCTTCCTCACCTCGAACGCCACCCGCGAGCTGTCCGAGGCGCTCAAGCGGCGCTGCCTCTACCTGCACCTGAACTACCCGGACGCGGCCCGGGAGAAGGCGATCGTGCTGTCCCGGGTGCCCGAGGTCGCCGAGGAGCTCGCCAACTCGCTCGTCTCGACCGTCCGGGCGCTGCGCGCGCTGGAGCTCAAGAAGTCGCCGAGCATCGCGGAGTCGATCGACTGGGCGCGGACCCTCGTCGCGCTCGGCCTCGACACGCTCGACGAGGCCGCCGTCAAGGACACCCTCGGCGTGGTCCTCAAGCACGCGAGCGACCACGCCCGCGCCACGACCTCCCTCAAGCTGAACTGACCCGGCCGTGACGACCGGAGGCCTGCTCGGCCGCGAGATCGCCTTCTTCGACGCGCTGCGCGACGCGGGCGTGCCCGTCGCGCTGTCCGAGGTGCTCGACGCGACGCGGGCCATGGGCGCGGTCGACCTGCTCGACCGCGAGGCGCTGCGCCAGGCGTTCGCGGCCACCGCCGTGAAGCGGCCGAACCACCGGCCGACGTTCGACCGGCTCTTCGACCTGTGGTGGCCGGCCCTGACCGGCGACCCCTCGCGCGCGCTCGAGCAGGAGCCGGCCGAGTCGGCCCCGGGGGAGGGGGAGCCGACCGACCCCTCCGCGCTGCGCGACGCCCTGCGCGACCTGCTGCTCTCGGGCGACGAGGACGCGCTGCGGCGGTTCGCGCGCGAGGTGGTGCGCGACCTCGGCCGCTCGGACGGCGCGGGCGGCCGGCAGAACTGGTTCTCCTACCGCGTGCTGCGGGCGCTGTCGCCGGAGACGCTCACGGCCTCCCTGCTGGAGAACCTGCTGGCCGGTCAGCAGCGCGGCGGCCTGGCCGAGCGGGTGGCCCGCCAGACGGTGTCCGAGCGCATCCGGCAGTTCCAGGAGATGGTCGAGGGCGAGGTGCGCCGCCGGCTGGCCGAGGACCGCGGGGTCGAGCAGGTCAGCCGCAGCTCGGTGCAGCCGCTCGCCGAGCAGGTCGACTTCCTGCGCGCCAGCCGCGACGACATGGCCGAGCTGCGCCGGCAGGTCTTCCCCCTCGCCCGCCGCCTCGCGACCCGCCTGACGGCCCGCCGCCGGCTCGGCCGCAGCGGCAAGCTGGACTTCCGGCGCACCGTCCGCGCGTCGCTGGGCACCGGCGGGGTCCCGCTCATCACCCACCACAAGCCGCACAAGCCCCACAAGCCCGAGCTCACCGTCATCTGCGACGTGTCGGGGTCGGTCGCGGGCTTCGCGCACTTCACGCTGATGCTGGCGTACGCGCTGCGCGAGCAGTTCACCAAGGTCCGCGCGTTCGCCTTCATCGACACCTGCGACGAGGTGACCCGCTTCTTCACGCCCGGCGGCGACGTGGCGGAGGCGCTGTCGCGCATGTCCTCCGAGGCGGAGCTGGTCTGGTTCGACGGGCACAGCGACTACGGCCACTCGCTGGAGGAGTTCGCGACCCGCTACCCCGACGCCGTCGGGCCGCGCACCTCGCTGCTCATCCTCGGTGACGCCCGCAACAACTACCGCGCGACCGGCCTCGCCACGCTGCGCCAGCTCGTGGCGCGCTCGCGGCACGCGTACTGGCTCAACCCCGAGCCGGCGGCGTACTGGAGCACCGGCGACAGCGCGGTCCTGCAGTACGCCGACGCGATCGAGATGGTCGAGGTCCGCAACGCGGTGCAGCTCGAGGACTTCGTGCAGCGGCTGCTGCCCCAGTAGGGAGCCAGACGGCCCGCGGCCGCGTCCCACCTGCGTCCCGCCCCGCAGGAACCGCCGGAGGTCGCCATGACCGCGCTGCTCGACGCCCCGCCCGCCCCTCCGCCGGCGCCGCGGCCGCACCGCCCGCTCGTCGCGGCGGGGGTCGCCGTGCTGGCGCTGCTGCTGGTCGGGCTGCTGCTGCTGGTCGGGCTGCCGCGGCTGCCCGGCGGCAGCAGCAGCGGGTCGGCGGCCGTCGGCGGCTCCACCGGGCCGGCCGTCGCCGAGCTCGACCGCGCCACCGCCCCGGACGGCGTCGAGCCCTCCGGTGGCGCTGCGGGGTCGGCCGGCGAGGCGTCCCCGCTCGGCCGGGTCGTGCGGACCGGCAGCATCGGGCTCGTGGCCCCCGAGGGCGGCACCAGCGCGCTGCTCGACGCGGTGCAGCGCGCGGCGCTGGACGCCGGCGGCCAGGTGTTCAGCAGCTCCACGCAGGAGTCCGCGGAGCGCCCGTCGGGCACCGTCGAGGTCCGGGTGCCGTCCGAGCGCTTCGAGGCGCTGGTGCTCGCCGTGCGGAGCCTGGCGCCGGTGAGCAGCGCGTCCTCGACGGGGCGCGACGTCACCGCCGAGAGCGCCGACCTCGAGGCCCGGGTGCGCAGCCTGACCGCGGCCCGCGAGCGGTTCCTGGCGATCCTGGGCCGGGCCGACACCGTGGCCGAGGTCCTGTCGGTGCAGCAGCAGGTCGACGACGTCACCGGCCGCATCGACAGGGCCACCGCGCAGGCGCGGGTGCTGGAGGACTCCGCGGAGTTCTCGACGCTCACCGTCGACGTCGCGCCGGAGGGGGGCGCGTACGACGGCCGCGTCGGCGAGCCCGGGCTCGGCGCCGCGCTGCGCGACGCGCGGGACGGCTTCGTGGCCGGCGTGGAGGTGCTGGTGCGGCTGAGCGGACCAGCCCTGCTGCTCGCCCTGTGCCTGGTGGCGCTGCTCGGCGCCGTCCGGCTCGGCCAGCGGCTGCGCCGCCCGGCTGCCTGACCGGCTCCCACTACAGTCCGGCGCGTGGGCAGACGCATCGGGGTGATGGGCGGCACCTTCGACCCGGTGCACCACGGGCACCTGTCGGCGGCCAACGAGGTGGCCACCCTGTTCGGCCTGGACGAGGTCGTCTTCGTGCCGACCGGGCAGCCGTGGCAGAAGGCGGCGCGCCGGGTCAGCCGCGCCGAGGACCGCTACCTCATGACGGTGGTCGCGACGGCGTCCAACCCCCGCTTCTCCGTGAGCCGCACCGACATCGACCGGCCCGGGCCGACGTACACGGTGGACACCCTGCGCGACCTGCACACCGCGTACGGCGAGGGCACCGAGCTGTTCTTCATCACCGGTGCCGACGCGCTCGCCCAGATCCTCGGCTGGCACGCCGCCGACGACCTCTTCGCGGCGGCCCACTTCGTCGGCGTCAGCCGGCCGGGGTACGAGCCGGTCGACCTGTCGCGCTTCCCGGACGGCACGGTCACGCTGGTGCAGGTGCCGGCGCTGGCGATCTCCTCCAGCGACTGCCGCGAGCGGGTCGGCCGCGGCCACCCGGTCTGGTACCTCGTGCCGGACGGCGTCGTGCAGTACATCGAGAAGCGCCGGCTGTACCGCGAGGACGCGGCGTGAGCGGGCGGGGCGCGGTGCGGCGGGAGCGCCGCCGGCGGCGCGGGCGCGGCATCGTGCTGGCGCTGCTGCTCGCGGTGCTGGCCACCCTGCTGGTGACCGCGTGGCTGGCGGTGCGCGACCCCCCGGTGCCGCCCCGCGCTCCGGCAGGGGCCGCCGGAGCCCTGCGCCGCTAGCCTGGAGGTCCTACCCAGAGCCGAGAGGACCCTCCGTGGCCGCGTCCGAGCGCGCCGTCGAGCTGGGGCTGGCCGCCGCACAGGCCGCCGCCGACAAGCTCGCCAGCGACATCCTGCTGCTCGACGTCAGCGAGCAGCTCGTCATCACCGACGTCTTCGTGCTGGCCAGCGCCCCGAGCGACCGGCAGGTCAAGGCCGTCGTCGACGAGGTCGAGGACCGCCTGCGCGAGATCGGGGCCAAGCCGGTGCGCCGCGAGGGCACCGAGGAGGCGCGCTGGGTGCTGCTCGACTTCGCCGAGATCGTCGTCCACGTGCAGCACGAGGAGGAGCGGGTGTTCTACGCCCTCGAGCGGCTCTGGAAGGACTGCCCGGTCATCGAGTTCGTCGACCGCGACTCCGGGGCGAGCAGCCGCGCGCAGGTCGCGCCCTGAGCGCGCCCTCCCGGCGCGTGGTCCTGCTGCGGCACGGCCGGACCGCCGACAACGCCGTCGGGCGCTTCCAGGGCCAGCTCGACACGCCCCTCGACGGCGTCGGGCGCGAGCAGGCCGCGGCGGTGGCCGCCGTGCTCGCGCAGGCGCGCCCGTCGGTGCTCCTGAGCAGCGACCTGGCCCGCGCGGCCGCGACCGCCGCGCCGCTGGGCGAGCTGATCGGCGTGTCCGCGCGCCCCGACGCCCGGCTGCGCGAGCTGCACCTGGGCGCCTGGCAGGGGCTCACCGGCGCCGAGGCCGCCGAGCGCTACCCGGACGAGCACCTCGCCTGGCGCGAGGGCCGCGACGTCCCGCGCGGCGGCGGCGAGACGTACGCGCAGGCGGGCGCCCGTGCCACGGCCTGCCTGCTCGAGGCGCTGCCCGAGCTCGCGCCCGGCGAGGTGCTGGTGGCGGTCACCCACGGCGGCACCGCACGCGGGGTCCTGGGGACCCTGCTGGAGGCCGACCCGGGGCAGTGGTGGCGCTTCGCCCCGCTCGGCAACGCCTGCTGGTCGGTCCTCGTGGAGCACCCGCGGGGCTGGCGGCTGGAGCGGCACGGCGCCGGCACCGCGGCCCTGGAGGAGCCCGCGACCTGGGCGAGCCCTGCGGAACGGGCTCCCGCGCGGAGCCTGTAAGGTACTGACCGCACCACGGGGCTGTGGCGCAGCTGGTAGCGCACCACACTGGCAGTGTGGGGGTCAGGGGTTCGAGTCCCCTCAGCTCCACCCGTAGGCGCAGGGCCATCTGCCGGGGAGACCCGGCGGGTGGCCCTCTGCTGTTGTCGGCCGCACGACGGGCGCCGGTGGGCCGGAGCAGCGCGGGGGCCCGGCGCGGCGGAGCCCGGTCTCCCGCGTCCGGGCGGGCGCGGGGCAGGCGGCCCCTTGCGGCCCGCGGTGTCCTCCGACAGGCTGCGCCCGGCGACGGGGAGGCGGAGCGGGTGCAGGACGACGAGCCGGCGCGCCGGCAGGCCGAGCAGCTGTGGGAGGGCGACCGGGCGAGCCGGGCGCTCGGGATCGAGCTCGGCGGCGCGGGCACCGGGCGGGCCACGACGCGCATGAGCGTGACGCCGCAGATGCTCAACGGGCACGGGACCTGCCACGGCGGCTACCTGTTCCTGCTGGCCGACTCGGCGTTCGCGTTCGCCTGCAACACCCGCGGCCTGCCGGTCGTCGCGCAGGGCGCCGACGTCGCGTTCCTGGCCCCCGTGCACGAGGGCGACGAGCTGGTCGCGACGGCCGTCGAGCGCGTCCTGCAGGGGCGCAGCGGCCTGTACGACGTCACCGTCCGGCGCGGCGAGCAGGTCGTGCTCGAGATGCGGGGGCGCAGCCGGGCGTTGCCGCCAAGGACGGAGGAGACGCCGTGAGCGAGCTGCCTGCCCTCGAGCCGGTCGAGACCGCGTCGCGCGACGAGCTCGCCGCGCTGCAGCTCGAGCGGCTCCGCTGGTCGCTGCAGCACGCGTACGACCGGGTGCCGCACTACCGGGCCGCCTTCGACGCGGCCGGTGTCGCGCCCGGTGACCTGCGCGAGCTGGCCGACCTGCGCCACTTCCCGTTCCTCACCAAGGCCGACCTGCGCGCCACGTACCCCTTCGGGATGCTCGCCGTGCCGCAGGAGCAGGTGCGGCGCATCCACGCCAGCAGCGGCACGACCGGCCAGCCGACCGTCGTCGGCTACACGCAGGACGACCTCGACACCTGGGCCCACCTCGTCGCCCGCAGCCTGCGCGCCGCGGGGGTGCGGCCCGGCTGGAAGGTGCACGTCGCGTACGGGTACGGGCTGTTCACCGGCGGGCTGGGCGCCCACTACGGCGCCGAGCGGTACGGCTGCACCGTCGTCCCCGTGTCCGGCGGGCAGACCGAGCGGCAGGTCCGGCTGATCCGCGACCTGCGGCCCGAGGTCGTCATGGTGACCCCGTCGTACGTCCTGGCGCTGCTCGACGAGTTCGAGCGGCAGGGGCTCGACGCGCGGGAGAGCTCGCTGCGCGTGGGGCTGTTCGGGGCGGAGCCCTGGACGGAGGACCTGCGCCGCGAGGTGGAGCAGCGGGCCGGGCTGGACGCCGTCGACATCTACGGGCTGTCCGAGGTCATGGGGCCGGGCGTGGCCAGCGAGTGCGTGGAGACCAAGGACGGGCTGCACGTGTGGGAGGACCACTTCTACCCCGAGGTGGTCGACCCGGAGACCGGCGAGGTGCTGCCCGACGGCGAGCGCGGCGAGCTGGTCTTCACGTCGCTGACCAAGCAGGCGCTGCCGGTCGTCCGCTACCGCACCCGCGACCTCACCCGGCTGCTCCCGGGCACCGCGCGCACGATGCGCCGCATGGAGCGGGTCACCGGCCGGACCGACGACATGATGGTCCTGCGCGGGGTCAACGTGTTCCCCAGCCAGGTCGAGGAGCTGCTGCTGCGGGTGCCGGGCCTGTCGCCGCACTACCAGCTCGAGCTCACCCGGCCCGGCCGGCTCGACGAGCTGACGGTGCGGGTCGAGGCCCGCGAGGCCCGGCCGCTCGCCGAGCGGGCCCGGCTCGCGGGCGAGCTGTGCCGGCTCGTCAAGGAGGGGATCGGCGTCACGGTGTCCTGCGAGGTCCTCGAGCCCGGCGACGTGCAGCGCTCCGAGGGCAAGGCCCAGCGGGTGGTCGACCGCCGCTGATCAGCGCCGGCGCAGGCCGTCGAGGGCGAGGGTGACCAGCGCGTCCTCGACCTGCTGGCGGCCGTGCGCCCCTCCGGGCCGGAACCAGTCGACGAGGCTGTTGACCATCCCGAACAGCAGCCGGGTCACCAGCCGCGGGTCGAGGTCGGCCCGCACGTCGCCCTCGTCGATCGCGTCGCGCACCAGCGCGGACAGGCGGCGGTCGAAGTCGCGCCGCCGGCCGAGGGCCCACCGCTCGGCGTCGGTGTTGCCGCGCACCCGCAGCAGCAGCGTGACGTACGGCAGCTCGGCGGCCAGCACCCGGGCGGAGCCCCGCACGACGTGCTCGAGCCGCTCCACCGCCCGGCCGCGCCGGGCGCCGTCCTCCTCGAGGACGGCGAACAGGGCGTCCACCGCGCGGGCGACGGCCAGGCGCAGCAGCTCCTCCTTGCCCCGCACGTGGTGGTAGATCGAGGACTTGGTGCGGCCCGTCGCGCGGGACAGGTCCTCCATGCTCGTCGCGTCGTAGCCGCGCTCGAGGAACTCCCGGGCGACGACCTCCAGCAGCTCGTCGAGGCGGTACGGCGCGCGGGGGTCGCGGGCGGTCGGGGGCGGCACGCCGCGACCGTAGTGGGCCGGACCCACCTTGACACCGGCCGTCCGCGGAGGGACCGTCGGACCGAACGATCGTTCGGTCGGACAGGGGAGGCACCGGTGGCGACGCTCGAGCAGGAGTTCCAGGACCGCGTGGACGCGGACGGCCGCATCGAGCCCCGGGACTGGATGCCGGACGGCTACCGCGCGACGCTGGTGCGCCAGATCGCCCAGCACGCCCACTCGGAGATCATCGGGATGCAGCCCGAGGGCAACTGGATCACCCGTGCGCCGTCGCTGCGCCGCAAGTGCATCCTCGTGGCCAAGGTGCAGGACGAGGCCGGCCACGGGCTGTACCTGTACTCGGCGGCCGAGACGCTGGGCGCCGACCGCGACGAGCTGCTCGACCTGCTGCACCGGGGCAGGCAGAAGTACTCGACGATCTTCAACTACCCGACGACCTCGTGGGCGGACGTGGCGGCGATCGGCTGGCTCGTCGACGGCGCGGCGATCATGAACCAGGTGCCGCTGACGCGCTGCTCCTACGGGCCCTACGCCCGGGCGATGACCCGGGTGTGCAAGGAGGAGTCCTTCCACCAGCGGCAGGGCTTCGAGGCGATGACGGTGCTCGCGTCCGGCACGCCCGCGCAGCGGCGGATGGCGCAGGACGCGCTGGACCGCTGGTGGTGGCCGTCGCTGATGATGTTCGGCCCGTCCGACACCGACAGCCCGAACAGCGCGCAGTCGACGGCGTGGGGCATCAAGCGGTTCAGCAACGACGAGCTGCGCCAGCGCTTCGTCGGCGCGACCGTGCCGCAGGCCGAGCACCTGGGGCTGACCGTGCCCGACCCGGACCTGCGGCGGGACGAGGAGACCGGCTCCTACGCGTTCGGCGAGATCGACTGGTCCGAGTTCTACGCGGTGATGAAGGGCGACGGGCCGTGCAACCGCGACCGCGTCCGCCATCGCGTGACCGCCCACGAGGACGGCGCGTGGGTCCGCGAGGCGGCCGCCGCGTATGCGGACAAGCAGGTCACCCGCCGGGTCGCGGCGTGACCTCCTTCACCAGCGCGGGCGGTCACGGCGCCGTGCCGACGACGGGCGTGCCCGTCGACGAGGGCGGCGTGCCGCACCGGGCCCAGGCGCCGCTGTGGGAGGTGTTCGTGCGCAGCCGCCGCGGCCTGTCGCACACCCACGTCGGGAGCCTGCGCGCGTCGGACGCGCACATGGCGCTGCGCCACGCCCGCGACGTCTACACCCGGCGGCAGGAGGGCGTGTCGCTCTGGGTCGTCCCCGCCAGCGAGATCGTGGCGAGCAGCCCGGACGAGAAGGACGCGTTCTTCGACCCGGCCGGCGACAAGGTCTACCGGCACCCGACCTTCTACGAGGTGCCCGACGGCCTGACGCACCTGTGAGCGGAGCATGCGGAGCGCTGGTGTGGCCTGTGAGCGGAGCATGCGGGTGAGCGACACCCTCGTCGACCTCGACACCAGCGCGTACTGCCTGCGGCTCGGCGACGACGCGCTCGTGCTGGGCCAGCGGCTGTGCGAGTGGGCCGCCCGGTCGCCGCAGATCGAGGAGGACGTGGCGCTGCTCAACATCGCGCTCGACCTGCTCGGCGCGGCCCGCACGCTCCTGAGCCGGGCCGGCGAGCTGGAGGGCCGGGGGCGCGACGAGGACGACCTCGCGTTCCTGCGCGACGAGCCCGACTTCACCTGCGGGCTGCTGTTCCAGGCCGAGGGCGGCGACTTCGGCCGCACGCTGGCCCGCCAGCTGCTCGTGTCGGCCTACCAGGTGCCGCTGTGGGACGCCCTGCGCAGCAGCGCCGACGAGGTGCTCGCCGGCGTCGCGGGCAAGGCGGTCAAGGAGTCGGCCTACCACCTGGACCACGCGCGCAGCTGGGTCGTGCGCCTCGGCGACGGCACGGCGGAGTCGCACCGGCGCGTGCAGGACGGCCTGGACGAGGTGTGGCCGTACGCGTCCGAGCTGTTCGAGCGCGACCCGCTGGTCGCGCGGCTGGTCGAGCGCGGGGTCGCCGCCGACCCCGACCTGCTGCGGCCGGTGTGGGAGGCGACCGTCCGCGACGTGCTGGCCGAGGCGACCCTCGTGGTGCCGGAGACGACGTGGCGCCCGACCGGCGGGCGCAGCGGGCGGCACCTGACGTCGTTCGGCTACCTGCTCGCCGAGCTGCAGCACCTGCACCGCAGCCACCCGGGTGCGCGGTGGTGACGACGGCGCAGGACCTGCGCGGCCTGCTCGCGCAGGTGCACGACCCCGAGATCCCGGTCATCACGATCGAGGACCTCGGCGTCCTGCGCGACGTGCAGCTCGAGGGGGAGCGGGTCGTCGTCACCCTCACGCCCACCTACTCCGGCTGCCCCGCGATGCAGGAGATCGAGGCCGACGTCCGGGCCGTGCTCGCCGCGCGCGGCCACCTCGACGTCGAGGTGCGCACGGTCCTGTCGCCGGCCTGGACGACGGACTGGCTCAGCGACGACGGGCGCGAGAAGCTCCGGGCGTACGGCATCGCGCCCCCCGGGCGCCGCCCCGCCGGTCCCGTGCTGGTGCCGCTCGGCCGGCCGCGGCTGATCTGCCCGCAGTGCGGCTCGGCCGACACCGAGGAGCTCAGCCGCTTCGGCTCGACGTCGTGCCAGGCGATGTGGCGCTGCCGGTCGTGCCGGGAGCCCTTCTCCCACTTCCGCGCCCACTAGTGCCCGCCCACGAGGAGCACGACCTGACTCCCGCCGGCTTCTGCGCCCTGCGCGTCGCCGCCGTCGACGGCCTGACCGACGACAGCGTCGCGGTGACCTTCGACGTGCCCGCCGAGCAGGTCGAGAGGTTCCGGTTCCGGCCCGGGCAGCACCTCACCCTGCGGCGGGTCGTGGACGGGGTGGACCTGCGGCGCACGTACTCGGTCTGCAGCAGCGCGGCCGGCGGTGCGCTGCGGGTGGCGGTGAAGCGCCTGGACGGCGGGGCGTTCTCCACCTGGGCGACCCGCGAGCTGCGGGCCGGCGACGCCGTCGAGGTGCTGCCGCCGGCGGGCACCTTCGGCCCGGAGCTCGACCCGGCGCAGGCGCGGACGTACGGGCTGCTGGCCGCCGGCAGCGGGATCACGCCGGTGCTGTCGATCGCCGCGTCCGTGCTCGACCTCGAGCCGGACAGCGACGTGCTGCTCGTGTACGGCAACCGCACCCAGGACGCGGTGATGTTCGTCGAGGAGCTCGCGGACCTCAAGGACCGCTTCCCGGAGCGGCTGCAGGTGCTGCACGTGCTCTCGCGCGAGGAGCAGGAGTCGGAGCTGCTGAGCGGCCGGCTCGACGGCGAGCGGCTGCGGCTGCTCGCCGCAGCGGGCCTGCTGCCGGTGGACGAGGTCGACGCGTGGTACCTGTGCGGGCCGTTCGGCATGGTGACCGGCGGTCGGGAGGCGCTGCTCGAGCTCGGGGCGGCGCCCGCGACGGTGCACGTCGAGCTGTTCCACGCCGACGCGCCGCCGCCCCGCCCGCCCCGGCAGGGTCCGGCGCAGGACGCGTCGGTGGTGCACGTGCGCCTGCACGGCCGCAGCACGACCGTCGAGGTCGACCCGGACGCGCAGACCGTCCTCGACGCCGTGCTCGCCCGGCGGCCGGACGCGCCGTACGCCTGCCGGGGCGGCGTGTGCGGCACCTGTCGCGCGCGCGTGGTGGAGGGCGCGGTCGACCTGGACGTGAACTACGCGCTGGAGGCGGACGAGCTGGCGGCCGGCGTCGTGCTGACCTGCCAGGCGCGCCCGACCACGCCGGCCGTGCGCCTCGAGTTCCTCTAGCGCCCGGTGCTGCACGATGCCCTCGTGAGCACCCAGGGGGCGGCCCGGCGCAGCGACGACCTGGTGCCCTTCGGCGAGGCCGTCCGGACCTGGTTCGCCATCTCGCTGCAGACGTTCGGCGGCCCGGCCGGCCAGATCGCCGTGATGCAGCGCGTGCTCGTCGAGGAGAAGCGCTGGATCGGCCAGCGCCGATTCCTGCACGCCCTCAACTACTGCATGCTGCTGCCCGGGCCGGAGGCGCAGCAGCTGGCCATCTACACCGGCTGGCTGCTCAACGGCACCCGCGGGGGCCTGGTCGCGGGCAGCCTGTTCGTCCTGCCGGGCGTGGTCGCGCTGCTCGCCCTGTCGGCGGTGTACGTCGCGTACGGCGAGACCACGGCGGTCACGGCGCTGCTGGCCGGGCTCGCGCCCGCCGTGCTCGCCGTGGTGGCCCAGGCCGTCGTGCGGGTCGGCCGGCGCGCGCTGGGTCACCCCGCCCTGGTGGCGCTGGCCGTCGCCGCCTTCGGGGCGCTGGCGGTGCTCGCCGTCCCCTTCCCGCTGGTCGTCGGGGTCGCCGGGCTGGTCGGCGGGCTGCTCGGCCGCTACGCCCCGCAGGTCATGGCGGGCGGCGGCGGCCACGGCGCGCAGGACGGGCCCGCGCCGGTGATCGCCGACGACGCGCTGCACGCCGAGCCGGCCAGCGGGCGGCGCGCCGGCACGGTGCTCGCCGTGGGGCTGCTGCTGTGGGGCGCGCCGCTCGTCGCCGCGGCCGTCCTCGCCGGGCGCTCGAGCGTGTTCACCGAGCAGGCGCTGTTCTTCTCCGGCACGGCGCTGGTGACCTTCGGCGGGGCGTACGCGGTCCTCGCCTTCGTGGCCCAGCGCGCCGTGGAGGTCTACGGCTGGCTCGCGCCCGGCGAGATGGTCCGCGGCCTGGCGCTCGCCGAGACGACGCCGGGACCGCTGATCATGGTGGTGCAGTTCGTGGCGTTCCTGGGCGCCTACCGCGACCCGGGCGGGCTGGACCCGTGGCTCGCCGCGGTGGTCGGCGCGCTGCTCACGACCTGGGTGACCTTCGTGCCCTGCTTCCTGTTCATCCTGCTCGGCGCGCCGTACGTCGAGCGCCTGCGCGGCAACGCGGCGCTGTCCGCGGCCCTCACCGGCATCACCGCCGCCGTCGTCGGCGTCATCGCGGACCTGGCGCTGTACTTCGCCGTGCACACCCTCTTCGCGCGGGTGCAGGAGCGCGCCTGGGGGCCGGTCCGGCTCGACGTCCCGGAGCTGGCCAGCCTGCGCCCGGTCTCCCTCGCGATCGCGGTCGCGGCGTTCGCGATGGTGTTCCGGCTGCAGTGGTCGGTGCTGCGCACGCTGGGGGTCTGCGCCGCGCTGGGGCTCGCCGCCGGGCTGCTGGGTCTTCCCGCGTAGGATCGTCCCGTGGACCTGCTGCTCCTGCCCGGGCCGCGCTGAGCGAGCACGACCCAGCGCGGCGGCCCTCGTGACCACGGGGGCCTTTCTCATGTCCAGACCCTGTGCCGCCAGCAGTCCTTGAGAGGAACGTCGTGACCCGAGCCGCAGACGCCCCGCCCGCCGAGGAGCGGGGCTACGACCCGCACGCGGTGCAGGACCGCTGGCTGCCGGTGTGGGACCGCCTCGACCTCTACCGCGCCGGCCGCCGCGAGGGCGCGCCCAAGAAGTACGTGCTCGACATGTTCCCGTACCCGAGCGGCGACCTGCACATGGGCCACGCCGAGGCGTACGGGCTCTGCGACGTGCTGGCCCGCTACTGGATGCACCGCGGGTTCGACGTGCTGCACCCGATCGGCTGGGACAGCTTCGGGCTGCCCGCGGAGAACGCCGCCATCAAGCGCGACGAGCACCCGGCGACCTACACGTACGCCAACATCGAGACCCAGGCCGAGTCGTTCCGCCGCTACGGCATCAGCTTCGACTGGTCGCGCCGGCTGCACACCAGCGACCCGGAGTACTACCGCTGGACGCAGTGGCTGTTCCTGCGCTTCCGCGAGCAGGGCCTGGCCTACCGCAGCAGCAGCGCCGTCAACTGGTGCCCCAAGGACCAGACGGTGCTGGCCAACGAGCAGGTCGTGCAGGGCGCGTGCGAGCGGTGCGGCACGCCGGTGACCAAGCGCGAGCTCACGCAGTGGTTCTTCAAGGTGACCGACTACGCCGACCGGCTGCTGGACGACATGGAGCAGCTGCGCGGCTCGTGGCCGGACCGAGTGCTGCTCATGCAGAAGAACTGGATCGGGCGCTCGCAGGGCGCGCACGTCGACTTCGTGGTCGGCGACCGGTCCATCACGGTGTTCACGACGCGGCCGGACACGCTGTACGGCGCGACCTTCTTCGTCGTCGCCGCGGACGCGCCGCTGGCCGTCGAGCTGTGCGCCCCGGCGCGGCGCGCGGCGCTCGAGGCCTACCGCGAGCAGGTCCGCGCGCTGTCCGACATCGACCGCCAGTCGACCGACCGCGAGAAGACCGGCGTCGACCTGGGCGTCACGGCCCTCAACCCGGTGACCGGCGAGCAGATGCCGGTCTACGCCGCCGACTACGTGCTGGCCGACTACGGCACCGGCGCCATCATGGCCGTGCCCGCGCACGACCAGCGCGACCTCGACTTCGCCCGCGCCTTCGGGCTGCCGGTGCGCGTCGTCGTGGAGACCGGCGCCGCGGACCCGGCCGACACCGGTGTGGCGACCGCCGGCGACGGCGTGCTGGTCAACAGCGGGCCGTACGACGGGCTGCGCAAGGACGAGGCCATCGCGCGCGTGGTCGCCGACCTGGAGCAGCGCGGCGGCGGGCGCGGCGCGGTCAACTACCGGCTGCGCGACTGGCTGCTGTCGCGGCAGCGGTTCTGGGGCACCCCGATCCCGATCGTGCACTGCGCGGCCTGCGGCGAGGTGGCCGTCCCGGACGACCAGCTGCCGGTGCGGCTGCCCGACCTGCGCGGCGCGGCGCTCAAGCCCGTCGGCACCTCGCCGCTCGGCGCGGCGACCAACTGGGTGCAGACCACGTGCCCGTCGTGCGGCGGCCCGGCGCAGCGCGACACCGACACGATGGACACGTTCGTCGACTCGTCCTGGTACTTCCTGCGCTACTGCTCGCCGGAGTTCACCGACGGCCCGTTCGACCCGGCGGCCGTGCGCGGCTGGATGCCCGTCGCGCAGTACGTCGGCGGCGTCGAGCACGCGATCCTGCACCTGCTGTACAGCCGCTTCTTCATGAAGGTGCTGCACGACCTGGGCATGGTCGACGCGGTCGAGCCGTTCGCCGCGCTGATGAACCAGGGCCAGGTCATCAACCAGGGCAAGGCCATGAGCAAGTCGCTCGGCAACGGCGTCGACCTGGGCAAGCAGCTGTCGCAGTACGGCGTCGACGCGGTGCGGCTGACCGTGGTGTTCGCCGGGCCGCCGGAGGACGACATCGACTGGGCGGACGTGTCGCCGTCCGGCGCGGTCAAGTACCTGGCGCGGGTGGCCCGGGTCGCGCAGGACGTCGGCGCGATGGCGGTGTCCGGCGAGCGGGACGCCGCCCTGGACAAGGCCGTCGCGCGCGCGGTCGACGACGTCACGCGGGTCATGGAGGGCCAGCGGCTCAACGTCGGCGTCGCCCGGCTCATGGAGCTGACGACGGCCCTGCGGCGCGCCGTGGACGGCGGGAGCACCGCCGCCGGGTCGCTGCGCGACGGCGTCGCCGCGCTCGCGGTGATGCTGGGCTGCTACGCGCCCTACACCGCGGAGGAGGCGTGGGCGCGGCTGGGCCACGACGTCGAGTCCGGCGACTCGGTGCACGAGGCGCCCTGGCCGACCGCCGACCCGGCGCTGCTGGTGGAGGAGAGCGTCACCTGCGTCGTGCAGGTCGCGGGCAAGGTGCGCGACCGGCTCGACGTGGCGCCCGACGTCGCGCCGGACGACCTGCAGGCGCTCGCGCTGGCGTCGGAGGCGGTGCAGCGCTCGCTGGACGGGCGGGCCGTGCGCACCGTCGTCGTCCGGGCCCCCAAGCTGGTCAACGTCGTCCCGGCCTAGTCGCGTGGGGCCGGGTCGCGTCGCGGTCGTCACCGACAGCACGGCGTACCTGCCGGCGGGCCTGGCCGAGCAGTGGGACGTCGGCGTCGTGCCGCTGCACGTCGTCCTCGGGCGGCGGACCGGCATCGAGGGCGTGCAGGTCTCGCCCGAGGAGGTCGCGCGGGCGCTGCGCGAGCGGCGCGTGGAGGTGCGGACGTCCCGGCCCACGCCCGCCGAGCTGGCCCGGGCCTACCGGTCCACGGGCGCGCCCGACGTGGTGTCGGTGCACCTGTCGGGCGCGCTGTCCGGCACCGTGGAGGCCGCGGTCCTGGCCGCCCGCGAGGTGGCGGCCGAGGGCATCGCGGTGCGGGTCGTGGACGCGCGGACCATCGCCATGGGCCTGGGCTTCGCGGTGCTGGCCGCCGCCCGGGCCGCCCGCGACGGCGCGCCCGTCGAGCAGGTGGAGGAGCGGGCCCGGGCCGTCGCCCGCTCCGGCCGCCTGCTGTTCTACGTCGACACCCTCGAGCACCTGCGCAAGGGCGGCCGGATCGGCGCGGCGGCCGCGCTGCTGGGCACCGCCCTGTCGGTGAAGCCGCTGCTGCACGTCGTGGACGGGGCGATCGCGCCGCTCGAGCGGGTGCGGACGGCGACCCGGGCGGTCGCACGGATGCAGGACCTCGCGGTGGAGGCCGCCGAGCACGACCCCGTCGACGTCGCGGTGCACCACCTGGCGGCGCCTGAGCGCGCGGGCCAGATCGCGGAGCAGCTGCGCGCGCGCATCCCGGACCTGCGCTCGCTGCACGTGAGCGAGGTCGGCGCGGTGGTCGGCGCCCACGTGGGGCCGGGGCTGCTCGGCGTGGTGGTCAGCCGGGCCTGAGTCGTCTGCCGGGCTGGGCCGCCCATCGGGCTGAGAGGTCCGCAGGGGCCGGTCGTCCACAGGGGCGCGGGCGCTCCACAGGCGGCGCTCGGCGGGCTGGGCGCTCCCCACCTGCTCCCTAGCGTCGCGCCGTGCCCCTGCGACGGACTGCCCCACCCGACCCGCTCGTGGCGGCGCGGCTGGGGCAGGTGCTGCCACCGGTCGGCGGGGGGTGGGTGCCGCCGCTGCCGCCCCGGGAGCTGCCGCCCCGGGAGCTGTCGCCCCGGGAGCTGCCGCCCCGGGCGCTGCCGCGCCAGGAGCTGCCGGACCAGGCGCTGCGGGACCCGGAGCTGTCGGTCGAGGAGGCCGCGCCGGTCGCGGGGCGCCACGCGGCGACGGCATCCCCGGCGTCGGTGCTGGACACCTGGCGGGCGGGCCGGGTGTCGCCGGGGCTGCGGGGTGCGCTGGCGCTCGGCCTGGTCGCGCTGCTGGCCGTCGTCCTCACGGTGGCGGTGGTCGTCCGCGGCGCGCCCGAGGAGGTGGCGCCGCCGCCGGTCGTGGCCACCGGGCTGCCGGTGCCGGGCACGTCGGCCGAGCAGCCCGCGGGCGGACCGGAGGTGGTGGTGGCCGTGGGCGGCCGGGTGCGCCGGCCGGGGCTGGTGCAGCTGCCGGCCGGGAGCCGGGTGGACGACGCCGTGGAGGCGGCCGGCGGGGCCACCCGGCCCCGGGACCTGGCGCTGGTCAACCTCGCGCGGCGGCTGGTGGACGGCGAGCAGGTGCTCGTGGGCGTCGCGCCGCCCGACGCCCCCGCCGGCCCGGCCGGGGGTGCGGCGGGTGCGGCGGGCGCGGCGGCCGGCCCGCTGGACCTCAACACCGCCACGCTGGCGCAGCTGGACGCGCTGCCCGGGATCGGGCCGGTGCTGGCGCAGCGGGTCCTGGACTGGCGGACCGAGCACGGGCGGTTCGCCAGCGTGGACCAGCTGCGCGAGGTGTCCGGGATCGGGGAGGCGACGTACGCGAAGCTCGAGGCGCAGGTCCGGGTGTGAGGGCGGCCGCCGAGCAGGTCCCGGACGAGCCGCCGGACCTGCGGCTGGTGCTGCCGGCGGTGGCGGCGTGGCTGGTGGCCTGGCAGGTGGTGCTGCTGCCTCCTCGCCCGGTGCTGGTCGCGGCGGTCGTGGTCGCGGTGGCCGGGGGAGTGCTGCTGCGGGCCCGGCGGACGACGGTGGCGGCGGTGCTGCTGTGCGCTGCTGCGGCGGCGGTCGCGACGGCCGGCCGCGTGGAGGTGCGGACGGCCGGGCCGGTGCCGGACCTGGCGGCGCGGGGCGCCGCGGTCGTGGTGACGGGGGTGGTGGTGGACGACCCGCGGCTGGCCCGGCCGGTGCCGGGGCGACCGCCGCTGGGGGTGGTGCGGCTGCGGGCGGAGGGGCTGCAGGCCGGCGGGCGGACGTACGAGGTGCGCACGCCGCTGATGGTGTTGTCGGCCGACCCCGGCTGGCTGGGGCTGCTGCCGTCGCAGCAGGTGCGGGCCGAGGGCTTGCTGCGGTCGCCGGAGCCGGGGGACGACGTGGCGGCGGTGCTGTCGGGGCGGGGGGCGGTGGAGGTGCTCGGCCCGCCGAGCCGGGTGCAGCGGGTCGCCGGGCACCTGCGCGCCGGGCTGCGGGAGGCGGTCGAGCCGCTGCCCGACGACGCCGGCGGGCTGCTGCCCGGGCTGGTGGTGGGGGACACCAGCCGGTTGCCGGCCGACCTGCGCGACGACTTCGCCACCGTCGGGCTGACGCACCTCACGGCGGTCTCGGGCACCAACGTCGCGATCGTCCTGGCCGCGGTCCTGGCGCTGGCCGGCGGGCTCGGCGTCGGCCTGCGGGCCCGGCCGGTGGTGGCGGGCCTGGCGCTGCTCGCGTTCGTGGTGCTGGTCCGGCCCTCGCCGAGCGTGCTGCGGGCGGCCGCCATGGGCTCGGTCGGCCTGCTGGCGCTGGCCTCCGGCGGGCGCCGCCGGGCCGTGCCGGCGCTCGCGGCCGCGGTGCTGGTCCTGGTGCTCGTCTCGCCGGAGCTGGCCGGCAGCCCCGGCTTCGCCCTGTCGGTCCTCGCGACCGGCGGCCTGCTGGTGCTGGCCCCGCCGTGGCGGCAGGCCCTGGCCCGGCGGCTGCCCGGCTGGCTCGCCGACGCCCTCGCCGTGCCGGCCGCCGCCCAGCTGGCGTGCGGCCCGGTCGTGGTCGCGCTGGCCGGGACGGTGGGGCTGCTGTCGGTGCCGGTCAACCTGCTGGCGGTGCCGGCCGTGGCTCCGGCGACCGTCCTCGGCGTGGCGGCGGCCCTGCTCGCACCCGTCGCCATGCCCCTGGCGCAGGCCGCGGCGTGGCTGGCCTGGCTGCCGACGGCCTGGCTGGTGGGGATCGCCCGGGTCGGCGCCGACCTGCCCGGGGCCGAGCTGCCGTGGCCCGACGGCACCGGCGGCGCGCTGCTGCTGGCGGTGCTGTCGCTCGTCGCCCTGGTCGTGCTGGCCCGACCGCGGTGGCGGCGGGTGCTCGGGGTCACCGCGCTCGCCACCTCCACGACCTGGGCCCTGCTGGCCGTCGTCGCGCCCCGGTGGCCGCCGCCGGACTGGGTGCTCGTGATGTGCGACGTCGGGCAGGGCGACGCCCTCGTGCTCCGCACGGCACCGGACGCCGCGGTCGTGGTGGACGCCGGCCCGGACCCCGCGCTGGTGGACGGCTGCCTGCGCCGGCTCGGCGTCGACCGGGTGCCGCTGGTCGTGCTGACCCACCCGCACGCCGACCACGTCGACGGGCTGCCGGGCGTGCTGTCCGGCCGGTCGGTGGGGGCCGTGCAGGTGGGCCCGGGCGACGACCCGCCCGCGCAGGCGGCGCAGGTGGCCGCGCAGGCCGCCGGTGCAGGGGTGCCGCTCGTGCGGGCGCACCTGGGGGAGGTCCGCGAGGTCGGACCGGTGCGCTGGACGGTGGTCGCCCCGGGCCGGGCCCACCGCGGCACCTCCTCGGACGCCAACAACGACAGCCTCGTCGTCCGGGTCGAGGTGTCCGGCGTGAGCCTGCTGCTGACCGGCGACGTCGAGCCGGTGGCGCAGTTCGAGCTGCTCGCCGGCGGGGCCGACCTGCGGGCCGACGTGCTCAAGGTCCCGCACCACGGCAGCCGGCACCAGAGCGAGGAGTTCCTGCGGGCGGTCGGCGCGCGGGTGGCGCTGACCAGCACGGGGGCCGGCAACACCTACGGGCACCCGTCGGCCGACACCCTCGGCCTGCTCACCGCCGCCGGTGCCCGCAGCTTCCGCACCGACCTCGACGGCGACGTCGCGGTGACGTCGAGCGGCGGCTCGTGGGGCGTCGTCGGGCGGCGGGGGAGCGGCACGACCGGCTGAGGCGCGCCGCCTGCGTGGGACGATGGCGCGTGCCCCCCGCCCGCGTCCTCGTGCCGCTCACGCTCGTCGTGGGCGAGGAGGACCTGCTGGTGGGTCGGGCCGTCAGCGCCGTCGTGCAGGCGGCCCGCGCCCTCGACCCGCAGGTGGACGTGCGCGACCTGCAGGGCGCCGAGGTGGTCGCCGGCGACCTGCCCGAGCTGCTGAGCCCGTCGCTGTTCGGGGACCGCCGCGTGCTCGTCGTCCGGGCCGCGCAGGACCTCGCCCCCGACGTCGCCACGGCGCTCACGGCGTACGCCGGCGACCCGCTCGAGGAGGTCAGCGTGGTGGTCTGCCACGCCGGCGGGCAGAAGGGCAAGCCGCTGCTCAAGGCGTTCGAGGCGGCGGGCGCGCGTCGCGTCGACGCGCCGAAGATGGCCAAGGCCGGCGACCGCAGGGCGTTCCTGCGCACGGAGCTGCGCGCGACCGGCCGACAGGTCACCGAGGGCGCCGTGGGCGTGCTGCTCGACGCCGTGGGCAGCGACCTGCGGGAGCTGGTGTCGGCGGCCGGGCAGCTGCTGGCCGACACCGCCGGGCCGATCGACGAGGAGGTCGTGGGGCGCTACCACCGCGGCCGCGCCGACCTGACCGGCTTCACCGTCGCGGACCGGGCGGTCGAGGGCGACCTCGCCGGCGCGCTGGAGCTCACCCGGTACGGGCAGGCGACCGGGCTCGCGCCGGTGCTCGTGACGAGCGCGCTGGCCGGCGCGCTGCGGTCGATCGCGCTGGTCGCCTCTGCCGGGCACGCCCCGGCCGGGCAGGTGGCCCGCGAGCTCGGCATGCCGCCGTGGAAGGTCGACAAGACCCGCAAGCAGCTGCAGGGCTGGCGGCCCGAGAGCCTGTCCGAGGCGCTGCGCGCGGTCGCCGTGGCCGACGCCGACGTCAAGGGCGGCGCTGCCGACCAGCAGTACGCCGTCGAGCGCGCGCTGCTGGCCGTGGTGCAGGCGCGCGGCAGCAGCCGGTGAGCGCTCCGACGCCGCTGTACGTGCGGCTGCTCCACCTCCAGCACGTCCACCCCACCCCGGTCCAGCGCGTGCTCCTGGGGGACGGGTCGCTGTTCCTCGCGGCCATGCTCACGCTGGCCGACCTCGCCAGCGCCTGGGTGCTGGTCGTCCTGCCGCTGACGGTCGCGGCCGTGGTGAAGGCCCACGACGTCACGGCCGGCCAGCTCCGCCGCGACTCCTGACGACAGCGACGTCGGCCGGCCGCGGACGTGTCGCCGGCGAGCAGCGCCAGCCCCGCCTCCCCGGGCAGATCCCGTCGCGAGTCAGCGCCGCGCGGGACCTGCTCGTGCAGGCCCGCGCTCGCGCCGCGCCTCCCCGGGCAGATCCTTGCCGTGAGTCCGCTGCGAGCGCGACCTGCCCGCGTAGGCAAGCCCCCGGGAACGACGACGACGCCGCCCCCGGAGGGGACGGCGCCGTCGGACGAGCTGCGAGCTAGCTGGCGGGCGTGCTGCCCGCACCGGCCAGCTGCGCGGTCTTCTTGGCCATCGCGCTCTTGCGGTTGGCGGCCTGGTTGGCGTGGATGACGCCCTTGCTGGCAGCCTTGTCGAGCTGGCGGCTGGCGGTCTGCAGCGCGGTGGTCGCGGTGGAGACGTCACCGGCGGCAGCGGCCTCGCGGAACTTGCGGATGGCCGTCTTGAGCAACGACTTGACCGACTTGTTGCGCAGGCGCGCCTTCTCGTTGGTCTTGATCCGCTTGAGCTGGGACTTGATGTTCGCCACGCGCGAGGGTCCTCGTCAGTTCGGGTGCCAGGATCCCCTGGACGTCTGCGGGCGTGCGGCAGTGGCGCCGCACGCGGTCGGGCAAGACTAGCAGCCGGGCACGGATCGCGACCGCGGGTCAGGCCCGGCCCGTCCGCCGCCGCGGCCGTCCTCGGGGCGCGCCCACGCCAGACGGTGCAGGCGCCCCCCGAGGACGCGGGCGGCGTCCAGCCGATCGCTCCGTACGATGGGGCGTGCCCACGACCGATCCGGCGATCATCCGGAACTTCTGCATCATCGCCCACATCGACCACGGCAAGTCGACGCTGGCCGACCGCATGCTGCAGCTCACCGGCGTGGTCGACGCGCGGCAGATGCGCGCGCAGTACCTCGACAAGATGGACATCGAGCGCGAGCGCGGCATCACCATCAAGGCGCAGAACGTGCGGCTGCCGTGGACGGCGGACGACGGCCGCGACTACGTCCTGCACATGATCGACACGCCGGGCCACGTCGACTTCACCTACGAGGTCTCACGCAGCCTGGCCGCCTGCGAGGGCACCCTGCTGCTGGTCGACGCCGCGCAGGGCATCGAGGCGCAGACGCTCGCCAACCTCTACCTCGCGCTCGAGAACGACCTCCACATCATCCCGGTGCTCAACAAGATCGACCTCCCGGCCGCGCAGCCGGACAAGTACGCCGAGGAGATCAGCAAGATCATCGGCTGCGACCCGGACGACGTGCTCCGGATCAGCGCCAAGACCGGCGAGGGCGTCCCCGACGTCCTCAACGCGATCGTGCGCGACGTCCCCGCACCGATGGGCTCGGTCGACAGCCCGGCGCGCGCCATGATCTTCGACTCGGTGTACGACAGCTACCGCGGCGTCATCACCTACGTCCGGGTCTTCGACGGCCAGCTGTCGACCAAGGACCGCGGCCTCATGATGTCGTCGCAGAACGCGCACGAGATCCTCGAGGTCGGCGTGGTCAGCCCCGACATGACGCCGACGGAGTTCCTGTCGGCCGGCGAGGTCGGCTACGTCATCCCCGGCGTCAAGAACGTCCGCCAGGCGCGGGTCGGCGACACGCTCACCACGGTCCGCAACCCGGCGCAGGAGTCGCTCGGCGGCTACCAGGACGCCAAGCCGATGGTGTTCAGCGGGCTCTACCCCCTCGAGGGCAGCGAGTACCCGGCGCTGCGCGAGGCCCTGGACAAGCTGCGCCTCAACGACGCCGCGCTCGTCTACGAGCCGGAGACCTCCCTCGCGCTCGGCTTCGGCTTCCGCGTCGGCTTCCTCGGCCTGCTCCACCTCGAGATCGTCCGGGAGCGGCTCGAGCGCGAGGCCGGCCTCGCCCTCATCTCCACCGCGCCCAACGTCGTCTACACGGTGGTGCTGGAGAACGGCGAGGAGGTCGTCGTCACCAACCCGAGCGACTGGCCCGGTACCGGCAAGATCGCCGAGATCCGCGAGCCGATCGCCAAGGCGATGGTGCTGCTGCCGAGCGACTACGTCGGCGCCGTCATGGAGCTGTGCCAGAACCGGCGCGGCGTCCTGCAGGGGATGGACTACCTGTCCGAGGACCGCGTCGAGCTGCGCTACCTGCTGCCGATGGGCGAGATCATCTTCGACTTCTTCGACCAGCTGAAGTCGCGCACCAAGGGCTACGCGAGCCTCGACTACGAGCTCGCCGGCGAGCAGGCCTCCGACCTCGTCAAGGTCGACATCCTGCTGCAGGGCGAGCCGGTCGACGCGTTCAGCGCGATCGTGCACCGCGACAAGGCGTACGGCTACGGCACGTCCATGGCCACCAAGCTGCGCGAGCTCATCCCGCGGCAGAGCTTCGAGGTGCCCATCCAGGCCGCCATCGGCGCCCGCGTCATCGCCCGCGAGAACATCCGCGCGATCCGCAAGGACGTGCTCGCCAAGTGCTACGGCGGTGACATCACCCGCAAGCGCAAGCTGCTGGAGAAGCAGAAGGAGGGCAAGAAGCGGATGAAGATGGTGGGCCGCGTGGAGGTGCCCCAGGAGGCCTTCATCGCCGCGCTGTCCACCGGCCAGGAGACCGCGAAGTAGCCGCGCGGGCAGTCCAGGGCGTCGGAGCCCTGCGGTAGGCATGCCGGGTGAGCGCCTTCTCCGACCTCGACGCGTACGTCGCGCTGCCCCGCCTGTCGGGGCTCGCGCTGAGCCCCGACGGCCGCCGGCTGGTGACCGTGGTGGCCGGGCTCTCGCCGGACCGCACCTCGACCGTCACGTCGCTGTGGGAGGTCGACCCCGCGGGGGAGCGGCCCGCCGTGCGACTCACCCGCAGCCGGGCGGGCGAGTCGTCGCCGGTCTTCGCCTCCGACGGCACCCTGCTGTTCGCCTCCGCGCGCCCGGACGCCGGCGACGAGGACCCGGACGCCGAGGCACCGGCCGCGCTCTGGGCGCTGCCCGCGGGAGGCGAGGCCCGCCGGGTGGCGTCCCGCCCGGGCGGGCTCACCGACGTGGTGGCGGCCCGCGACGCCGCCGTGGTCCTGGCGCTGTCGGACACCCTGCCCGCCTCCACCGACGGCGAGGACGACGCCGCCCGCCGGGCCCGGCGCAAGGAGCGCAAGGTGGCCGCCGTGCTGCACGCCGGCTACCCGGTGCGGCATTGGGACGCCGACCTCGGCCCCGGCGAGCTGCGCCTGCTGGCCGGCGAGCTCCCCGAGCCCGGGTGGCGCGACCTCACCCCCGCCCCCGGGCGGGCCCTCGACGGTGCGGGCCTGTCGCTCAGCACCGACGGCCGCATGGCGGCGACGACCTGGCGCGTCCGTGAGCCGCACGGCTCGTCCCGCTCCGTGGTCGTCGTGGTGGACGTCGCGACCGGCGAGCGCCGCACCGTCGCCGACGACGGCACGAGCGACGCCGACGAGCCGCAGCTCTCGCCGGACGGGCTCACCCTCGCCTACGTGGTGGAGCGTCGGAGCACGCCGACCGAGCCCGTCGACCGGCGCCTGGTCGTGGTGCCCGTGGACGGCTCCGCCGCGCCGCGCGACGTCGCTCCCGGGTGGGACGCCTGGACCGACGGGGCCCGGTGGACGCCCGACGGCAGCGCCCTGGTCGTGCTCGCCGACGAGCGGGGCGGCCGGCCGGTCTTCCGCGTCGAGGTGGCCACCGGCGAGGTGGTCCGCCTGACCGGCGACCGCGGCCACTACGACGACCTGCAGGTCTCGCCGGACGGGGCGCACGTGTACGCCCTGCGCGACGCCGTCGACGCCCCGCCCGCACCGGTGCGCCTGGACGCGCGGGGCGCCGACCAGGAGCCGGTGCGCCTGCTCGGCCCGGCCCCGGAGGCGCCGCTGCCCGGGAGCCTGACCGAGGTCACCACCACCGCCGAGGACGGCACGCCGCTGCGCGCCTGGCTGGTGCTGCCGCAGGGCGAGGGGCCGCACCCGCTGCTGCTCTGGGTCCACGGCGGCCCGCTCGGCTCGTGGAACGGCTGGGCCTGGCGCTGGTGCCCGTGGGTGATGGCGGCCCGCGGCTACGCCGTGCTGCTGCCCGACCCGGCGCTGTCGACCGGCTACGGCCTGGACATGGTGCGGCGGGGCTGGGGCGACTGGGGCGGCGCGCCGTACACCGACGTCCTGGCGCTCACCGACGCCGCGCTCGAGCGCGGCGACCTCGACCCTGACCGCACCGCGGCCATGGGCGGCTCGTACGGCGGCTACCTCGTCAACTGGATCGCCGGCCACACCGACCGCTTCCGGGCGATCGTCACGCACGCCAGCCTGTGGGACCTCACGCAGTTCGCCGGCACCACCGACAGCGCCTACTACTGGACGCGCGAGATGACGCCGGAGATGAGCGCGGCGAGCAGCCCGAGCGCCCACGCCGACGCGATCTCCACGCCGGTGCTGGTGGTGCACGGCGACGAGGACGACCGGGTGCCGGTGGGCGAGGCGCTGCGGCTGTGGTGGGACCTGGTGTCGCGCAGCGAGGACGTCGAGCTGCCCCACCGGTTCCTGCTGTTCCCCGACGAGGACCACTGGGTGCTCAAGCCGCAGAACGCGCAGACCTGGTACGACACGGTCTTCGCGTTCCTGGCCTGGCACGTGCTCGGGCAGGAGTGGGTCGCGCCCGACGTCCTGCGTTAAGGGGTCAGCGCACGGGCCAGCCGGACCTCGGGCAGCCCGTGCCGGGTCGCGGTACGGCGCTCGCGCAGCTCGGCCTCGACGGAGCGGTCCAGCACCGGGGTCCGGCTGTCGTGGGCGGAGCACACCCGCGCCTCGGGCACGTCCGTCACCCAGGATGCCGGCCGTGCAGGCACCCCGGTCACGACCCCCTCCTGCCCAGCAGGTCGCGCACGTGGCCGGTCTCGTTGAGGCTGACGACACCGCGCCGGCCGTCGCGGGCCGCGCCGACCCGGCTGATCGAGCAGTACGCCGGGGCGAACCAGATCGTCCGCGCCTGCCCGAGCACGTGCCCGAGGTAGGCGTTGCACGCGCCGGCGTGGGTGAACAGCACCGCCCGGCCGCCGGGGTGGCGGGCCGCCACCTGCTCCACGGCTGCGACGACGCGCGCGCGGAAGGCGGCCGGGTCGACGCCGGCGCTGTACAGGTCGCCCCGCACGAGCCGCTCCCAGCGCGGGTCGCCGGCGGCCTTCAGCTCCTCCACCGGCACGTACGACGGGTCTGCGGTGTCGAACTCCGCCAGGCCCGGCTCGACGACCGACTCGAGGCCGAGGGCGGCGGCCAGCGGGGCGCCGGTCTGCCGGGCGCGGGCGGCGGGCGAGGTGTAGAGCGCGGTCACCTCGTCGCCGGCGAGGGCCTGGACGACCCGGGCGGCCTGCTCCACGCCGAGCGGGGCGAGCCCGGGGTCGGCCGGACCGCCGTCCTCGGTCGCGTCGATGCGCACGGGCAGGGCGTGCCGGACCAGGACGATCTCCACGCCCCGGACGGTAGCCGTCAGGCCCGTCGGTACTGCCGCACGGCCAGGGTGGAGAACACCGCGATGATGCCGACGATCCAGGCCAGGCTCGTCAGCAGCGGGCGCTGCAGCGGCAGGCCGTCGTTGAGCAGGGCGCGCACCGCGTCCACGGTCGGCGTCACCGGTGTGTTGCGCGCGAAGGCCTGCAGCCAGCCCGGCATGGAGTCCAGCGGGACGAAGGCCGACGAGGCGAAGGTGAGCGGGAACAGCCACACGAAGCCGGCCAGGTTGGCCGCCTCGACGCCCTTCACGCTCAGCCCGATCCACGCCGAGATCCACGAGAACGCGAACCCGAACAGCGAGGTCAGCGCGATCGCCGCGAGCAGCCCGCCGAGGCTCGCCGGGCGCAGCCCGACCGCGAAGCCGACCGCCGTCATCACCAGCACGACGAAGACGATCCGCGCGAGGTCGCCGAGCGTGCGGCCGGCCAGCACGGCGGACCGGGCCATCGGCAGCGCCCGGAAGCGGTCGATGAGGCCCTTGGACAGGTCCTCGGCCAGGCCGACGCCGGTCGCGGTCGAGGCGAACGCGGTGGTCTGGACGAAGATCCCGGCCATCAGGAAGTTGACGTAGGACAGGCCGGGCGTGGCGATCGCGCCGCCGAAGACGAAGCGGAACAGCAGCACGAAGATGACCGGCTGGACGGTGGAGAAGAACAGCAGCTCGGGCTGGCGGGTCGTGTGCTGCAGGTTGCGCCCGGCCAGCACGAGCGCGTCGCGCACGGCCCAGCCGAGCCCGCCGGCGGCCGGCGCGTCCAGCTCGTGCTGCGCCGTCGTGCGGGTGTCGGCGGTCATGCGGCCCCTCGGGTCTGGTCGTCGTCGTCGCCGGCCTCGGCCGCGTGGCCGGTCAGCTGCAGGAACACGTCGTCGAGCGTGGGCCGGCGCAGGCCGAGCTCGCTGACCTCGATCCCGGCGGCGTCCAGCGCGTGCGCGGCGCGGGTCACCAGCTCGACCCCGCCGACCGCCGGCAGGGTCAGGTCGCCGCCCGGCCCCCGGCTCGGCTCGCCCGCACCGAGAGCGGCCAGCGCGGCGGCCGCCCGGTCGGCCGTCCGCGCCTCGCTCGGCCGCACCACCACGACAGAGCCGCCCGCGGAGTCCTTGAGGCTGTCGCTGGTCCCCTCGGCGATCACCCGCCCGCGGTCGATGACGGCGATCCGGTCGGCCAGCCGGTCGGCCTCCTCGAGGTACTGCGTCGTCAGCAGCAGCGTGGTCCCGTCGCGCACCAGGTCCTCGATGACCTCCCACAGCCCCAGCCGGCTGCGCGGGTCGAGCCCGGTGGTGGGCTCGTCGAGGAACAGGACGCGGGGCCGGTTGACCAGCGAGGCGGCCAGGTCCAGGCGCCGCCGCATGCCGCCGGAGTAGGTGCGCACGACCCGGCCGGCGGCGTCGGTGAGGTCGAAGCGCTCCAGCAGCGCGTCGGAGCGGGCGGTGACCTCGGCCCGGGGCAGGTGGTAGAGCCGCCCCACCATCACGAGGTTCTCGCGGCCGGTGAGCTTCTCGTCGACGGCGGCGTACTGGCCGGCGAGGCCGATGACGCGGCGCAGCCGGTCCGGGTCGCGCAGCACGTCGATGCCGAGCACGTGCGCGGTACCGCTGTCGGGCCGCAGCAGGGTCGTCAGGACCCGGACGGTCGTCGTCTTGCCCGCGCCGTTGGGCCCGAGCACGCCGAGCACCGTGCCCTCCGGCACGCTCAGCGAGACCCCGTCCAGGGCGCGCGTGCCGCCGAAGGCCTTCACCAGCTCCTCGACCACGATGGCGTCCGCCACGTCCCACCCCCTCCCGCCCCACTCCACCTCAGCTGATCGCCGGGACGCAAGCCGGTTCCGCCGTGGGCGAAGACCGGTCCCGGCTGAGCGAGACTGGGGCGTGCCCAGCGCCCTGCCCGACGGCGAAACCATCCCCGCGAGCGGCCCGCTGCCCGAGGGCGTGCGGGTCCACAGCCCGTTCGGCGTGTACGTGCACGTGCCGTTCTGCGCCTCCCGCTGCGGCTACTGCGACTTCAACACCTACACCGAGCTCGGCCACCTGCAGTCCAGCTGGGCCGAGACGGCGGTGGCCGAGGTGCGGCACGCCCGCGAGCTCCTCGGCCCGGTGCCCGTGGAGACGGTCTTCGTCGGCGGCGGCACCCCGACGCTGCTGCCGGCGGCCGACCTCGTCCGCGTCCTGCGCGAGGTCGACGACTGCTTCGGGCTCGCGCCCGGCGCCGAGGTCACGACCGAGGCCAACCCCGACTCGGTGACGCCCGCCTCGCTCGCGGCGCTGCGCGAGGGCGGCTTCACCCGGGTCTCGTTCGGCATGCAGTCCGCCTCGTCCCGCGTCCTGCGCGTCCTGGACCGCACGCACGTGCCTGGGCGGGCCCAGCAGGCGGCACGGGAGGCCGCCGCGGCCGGCTTCGAGCAGGTCTCGCTCGACCTCATCTACGGCACGCCGGGGGAGAGCGACGAGGACTGGCAGCGCTCGCTGGACGCCGCGCTCGAGGCCGCCCCGACGCACGTCTCGGCGTACGCGCTGATCGTCGAGGACGGCACCGCGCTCGGGCGCGACGTCGCGCGGGGGCTGCTGCCGGCCCCCGACGACGACGTCCTGGCCGACCGCTACCTGATGGCCGAGCGCGCCCTGGGCGACCTCGGCTGGTACGAGGTGAGCAACTGGGGCGAGCCGTGCCGCCACAACCTGGGCTACTGGCGCGGCGCCGACTGGTGGGGCGTCGGCCCGGGCGCCCACAGCCACGTCGGCGGGGTCCGCTGGTGGAACGCCAAGCACCCCGCGACCTGGACCGCCGCGGTGGCCGCGGGCCGCACGCCGGGCGCCGGCCGCGAGGTGCTCGGGCCGGAGGACCGGCGGGTCGAGCAGGTGCTGCTGCAGGTGCGCCTGCGCGAGGGGCTGCCGCTCGCGCTGCTGCACCCGGCCGGCGAGGCCGCGGCGGCGCGGCACGCCCGGGAGGGTCTGCTGGAGCAGGACGCGCACGACGCCGGCCGCGCGGTCCTGACCCTGCGCGGGCGGCTGCTGGCCGACGCGGTCGTGCGCGACCTCGTCGACTAGTTGCCGCGGCGCCGTCCGGGAGCGGGACCCGTGACGCACCGCACAGGGCTCCTGCGGCGCAGGCGCCCGGCACTGCCGTAGGGTGATCTCCGACGGCCAGCGCCGTCCACTCCCGCGGGCGAGCCGCCCGCGATGGTCGTTGCGTACGCGCCCCGTTCTCCCGGTCCTCCGGTCAGGTCTGCGCTGCAAGCCACGTCGCGGCCCACTGATCGAATCCAGGAGCACACCTGTGCCTGCCTCCCGGCAGACCCGCCCGTCCCGTCCCACCTCCTCCTCCGCCGGCTACAGCGGCCGCCCCTCGCGCGGCGGCTCCTCGCGCCGCAGCGGCGGCAGCAGCGCGCCCGCGGCCAAGAGCGACCTCGAGCTCGCGCTCGACGCCGCCGCCGAGGTCCCGGCCCCCGAGGTCGTCCCGTCCTTCGCCGAGCTGGGCCTGCCCGACCGCCTCGTCGCCTCGCTCGCCGAGCGCGGCATGGCGGCGCCGTTCGCCATCCAGGTGCGGGCGCTGCCCGACGCGCTCGCCGGCCGCGACGTGCTCGGCCGCGGCCAGACCGGCTCCGGCAAGACCCTCGCCTTCGGCCTCCCGCTGCTCGCGCGCCTCGTCGGCGGCACCCGCACCTCCGGCCGCCCGCGCGCCCTGGTCCTCGTGCCGACCCGCGAGCTCGCCCAGCAGGTGCACGACGCCCTCGCGCCGCTCGCCCAGCCGCTCGGCCTGAAGATGTGCACCGTCTACGGCGGCGCGTCCATGGGCCGGCAGATCGACCAGCTGCGCCGCGCCGTCGACGTCGTCGTCGCCACGCCCGGCCGCCTGCAGGACCTCATCGAGCAGGGTGAGTGCGACCTGTCGCAGGCCGAGGTGACCGTCCTCGACGAGGCCGACCACATGGCCGACCTCGGCTTCCTGCCGGTCGTCACCGCGCTGCTCGACATGACCCCCCCGCAGGCCCAGCGCCTGCTGTTCTCGGCGACCCTGGACCGCGGCGTCGACCGGCTCGTGCGCACGTTCCTCAAGGACCCGGCGATGCACGCCGTCGCCTCCTCGCAGTCGCCGGTCGACTCGATGGACCACAAGGTCTTCGCGGTGTCCCACTCCGCCAAGACCGACATCGCCGCCGAGATCGCCACCCGCCCGGCCCGCACGCTGTTCTTCGTGCGCACCAAGCACGGTGCGGACCGCCTCGCGACCCAGCTGCGCACCAAGGGCGTCGAGGCCGCGTCGATCCACGGCAACCTCACGCAGGGCGCGCGCAAGAAGGCGCTCGACGACTTCACGACCGGCCACGCCCGCGTGCTCGTCGCGACCGACGTCGCGGCGCGCGGGATCCACGTGGACGACGTCGACCTGGTCGTCCACTTCGACCCGCCGGCCGACCACAAGGACTACCTGCACCGCTCGGGCCGCACGGCGCGCGCCGGCAACACCGGCACCGTGCTGTCGCTGATCCTGTCCGACCAGGTGCGCGAGCACCAGCGCCTGCGCGAGCGCGCCGGCGTCGACGCCAACGCGGTCACCGTCGTGCCCGGCCACCCCGCCGTGCGCGAGGTCGCCGAGTCCGGCGAGCCCGTCGTCGTGCAGCCGCGCATCGTGCAGCCGGCGTCGCGCAGCCGCACCGGGGGCCGCCCGCGCCGTCCGGGTGCGCCGTCCTCGGCCCGCCCCGGCAGCGGCAGCCCCCGGCCCGCGTACGGCTCCGGCCGCAGCTCGGCCGCCCGCTAGCAGCCCGCCCGTCCAGCAGGGGCGCACCTCACGTCGAGGTGTGCCCCTGCGGCGTTCCCGGGGCCTGGCAGGGTGGCGCCGTGACCGGACCGCTGTCGCTGACGCTGCCTCCCCGCCTGGTCGCCCTGCTCGTGGAGCAGCTGCCCTCGCTGGCGGACGAGGTCCTGGCGGCCATCGCCCGCGAGGTGCCGGCGTACGCGCGACCGCTCGAGGGCGCGTTCGGCTCCGGCGTGCGGCGCGGCGTGCAGCTCGCCCTGTCCCGCTTCCTGTCCCTCGCCGGTGAGGAGGCGGGCGAGGACGAGGGGCGGGCCGCCCGGGGCCGGGAGGTGTACGCCGAGCTCGGCCGCGGCGAGGCCCGCGTCGGCCGCTCGCTCGACGCGCTGCTCGGGGCCTACCGCACCGGTGCGCGGGTGGCCTGGGCGCGCCTCGCGCAGATGGGCCTGGAGGCCGGGCTGCCGGCCGGCGACCTCGTGCAGCTCGCCGGGGCGGTCTTCGCCTACATCGACGAGCTCTCGGCCGCGAGCGCGGAGGGCTTCACCGCCGAGCAGTCGGCCCTCGCGGGCGACCGCGAGCGCCGCCGCCGCACGCTGGCCCGGCTGCTGCTGTCGGAGGCGCCGCAGTGGCAGGTCGAGGAGGCCGCGCGGGTGGCCGGGTGGCTCCCGCCGGCCACGCTGTCGGCGGTGGTCGTGCCGGTGCGGGCGGGCCGCGAGCTGGCCGGCCGCTGGGACGAGCGCGCGCTGCTGGCCGCCGAGGACGACGCGCTCGGCACCGCCCTGCTGCTGCTGCCCGACGTCGACGGCCCCGGCCAGCGCGACCGGCTCGGCCGGATGCTCGGCGCGCGCCCGGTCGTCGTCGGTCTGCCGCACCCGTGGCACGAGGTGCGCCTGTCGGTGGCGCTGGCCCGCCGGGCAGCGGGGGCACTGCGGGCGGGGGAGTCGCGGCAGGTGGAGGACGTGCTGGCCTCCCTGGTCGTCGGCGCCGACCCGCTGGCCCTCGCGGAGCTGACGCGTCGCCGCCTCGCGCCGTTCGAGGGCCAGACCGAGCGCAGCCGCGAGCGGCTGCTGGCCACCCTCGGGGCGTGGCTGGCCCACCACGGCGACCGGCAGGCGGTGGCGGCCGAGCTGGGCATCCACCCGCAGACGGTGCGCTACCGCGTCGGCCTGCTGCGCGACCTGCTGGGCGACGGGCTCGACGACCCGCGCCGCCGCTTTGAGCTGGCGCTCGTGCTGCACGCCGGCCGCGGCTGACGCGGCACCCGCGGGGCCGGGGCCCCTACACGACCGAGCGGTGTCCCCGCTCGACGGCGGCCTTGTTGCGGTCCAGCACGTTCATGATCGGACCGGCGGTGATGCCGTGCAGCACCACGGAGGACGCCACCACGAGCCCGACGACGCCGAGGAGCTGCTCGCTCTCGGAGAACGTGGCCGCGCCGAGCGCGTAGGCGACGTAGTAGATCGAGCCGATGCCGCGCACGCCGAAGAACGCCATCGCGGCCCGCTCGTTACGACTGCCGCAGGAGCTGCGCAGGGCCAGCCCGGCGATCACGGGCCGCACGACGAGCAGCACGACGGCCGTCAGCGCGATCTCGCGCCAGCCCAGCGAGGCCAGCAGGCCGTCCGACAGCGCCATGCCGAGCAGCAGCAGGACCAGCACGGTCAGCAGCCGCTCGATCTGCTCGACGAAGTGGTGCAGCTCGCGGTGGTAGTCGTGGAAGCGCTCGGACCCGCGGATGGCGACGGCGGCCGCGAACACCGCGAGGAAGCCGTAGCCCTGGAGCACCTCGGCCAGCCCGTACGCCACGAACGTCGCCGCGAGCGCGACGGAGCCCTCGCGGTGCTCGGCCAGGCGCAGCGTCTTGCGGCTGGAGGAGAACGTCATCTTGCCGAGCGCCCAGCCGACCCCGACGCCGATGACCAGGCCGATGCTGATCTTGTAGACCAGTTCGTACGCGACCCAGCGGCCGATCCAGGACCCGACGTCGGTGCCCTCGGTGGCCAGCAGGATCGCGGCGTAGACGAACGGGAAGGCCAGCGCGTCGTTGAGCCCGGCCTCGCTGGTCAGCCCGAAGCGCACCTCGTCCTCGGCCCGCTCGAGGTCCTGGCCGTCGACGGGGTCGCTGGCCGGCTCGCCGACCTGCACCTCGCCCGCCAGCACGGGGTCGGTGGGGGCGAGCGCGGCGCCGAGCAGCACGGCGGCGGGCAGGGCCAGGCCGAGGCCCCAGGACCCGAGCACGGCGACGGCGGCGATGGTCAGCGGCATCGCGATGCCGAGCAGGCGCCAGGTGTTGGCCCACCGGGTGCGGCCCGGCGGCCGGTCCAGGCCCAGGCCCGCGCCCATGAGGGCCACGATGACCGTGACCTCGGTCAGGTGCTCGAGGAAGGTGAGGTGCTGCTGGGGGTCCGCCTCGAAGGGCAGGAAGGGCAGCGCGCCGATGGCGGCACCCATGAAGAGGAACACGATGGGCAGGGAGACGGGGCGCCCGGCCACCAGGCGGGGGATGACGCCGGCGAGCAGGGCGGCCACCCCCACCACGAGGAAGGCGGCGTCGGTCAGGGTCAGGTCCACCAGCAGGGAGTGGCCCCGCGGGCCACGACGCAAACGGCCCGGGCGTGCGGCGTGCGTCTCGCCGTACACTTGGCACTCCTGCGCCGCGAGTGCCAGCCTGGACCGTCGACCCCGGAGGTGAGCCGTGCTGGAGGACCGCAAGCTCGAGGTGCTGCGCGCCATCGTCACCGACTTCGTCTCCAGCAACGAGCCGGTCGGCAGCAAGGCGCTGGCCGAGCGGCACAGTCTCGGCGTCAGCCCCGCGACGGTGCGCAACGACATGGCGGCGCTCGAGGACGAGGGCTACATCACGCACCCCCACACCAGCGCCGGCCGCATCCCCACCGACAAGGGCTACCGGCTGTTCGTGGACCGGCTGTCGACGGTCAAGCCCCTGTCCAGCGCGGAGAAGCGCGCCATCCAGAGCTTCCTCGAGGGCGCGGTCGACCTCGACGACGTCGTGCGCCGCACCGTGCGGCTGCTCGCCCAGCTGACCCACCAGGTCGCGGTCGTGCAGTACCCGAGCCTGTCGCGCAGCGCGGTGCGCCACCTCGAGATCGTCCATCTCGCCCCCAGCCGGCTGCTGCTGGTCCTCATCACCGACACCGGCCGGGTCGAGCAGCGGGTGCTCGAGCTGCCGGGGGTGCTGTCCGAGGACGACGTCTCCCAGCTGCGCCACTCCTTCGGCTCGCGGCTGCACGGCGCCCGCCTGGTCGACGTGCCGGCCGCGCTGGCCGACCTGCCCGACGCCGCCCCGCCCGCGATCCGCCCCGTGCTCACCAGCGTCATGAGCGTGGTCCTCGAGACCCTCGTGGAGCGGCCCGAGGAGCGGGTCGTGCTCGGCGGCACGGCCAACCTGACCCGGCACGCGCTCGACTTCCCCCGCACGCTGCGCCCCGTCCTCGAGTCGCTCGAGGAGCAGGTGGTGCTGCTCAAGCTCATCGGCGAGGTCAACGACCCGACGACCGTGAGCGTCAAGATCGGCGAGGAGAACAGCGTCGAGGGCCTGCGGTCCACCTCCGTGGTGACCGTGGGGTACGGACCGCAGGACGGCGCGTACGCCGGGCTGGGCGTGCTCGGCCCGACCCGCATGGACTACGCGGGCAACATCTCCAGCGTCCGCGCGGTCGCCCGCTACATGGGCGACCTGCTGGCCGGGGGCTGACATGACGACGAGGACGAGGGACGTGATGGCGGACTACTACGGCACGCTCGGCGTGGCGCAGGACGCGAGCGACGACGAGATCAAGAAGGCCTACCGCAAGCTGGCCCGCACGCTGCACCCGGACGTCAACCCCGACCCCGCGGCGCAGGAGCGGTTCAAGGCGGTCACGGCGGCGTACGAGGTGCTCTCGGACCCGCAGAAGCGCCAGGTCGTCGATCTCGGCGGCGACCCCCTGTCCTCCGGCCCGGGCAGTGCCGGCAACCCGTTCTCCCAGGGCTTCGGCGGCCTGGGCGACATCATGGACGCGTTCTTCGGGGGCGGCACCGGCCGCGGCCCGCGCAGCCGTGTCCGGCAAGGAGCCGACGCCCTGATCCGCATCGAGTGCGACCTGTCCGAGACCGTGTTCGGGACGACGCGCGAGCTGAGCATCGACACCGCCGTCGTCTGCGGCACCTGCACCGGCGAGGGCACCGCCCCCGGCACCCACCCCCAGGTCTGCGACACCTGCCGCGGCGCCGGCGAGGTACAGCAGGTCCAGCGCAGCTTCCTCGGCCAGGTGATGACGGCCCGCGCCTGCCCGCGCTGCTCGGGCACCGGCTCGATCATCGTCAACCCCTGCGGCGAGTGCGGCGGCGACGGGCGCGTGCGGGCCCGGCGCACGCTCACCGTCAAGGTGCCCGGCGGCATCGAGAGCGGCATGCGCATCCGGCTGACCGGCGAGGGAGAGGTCGGCCCCGGCGGCGGGCCGGCCGGCGACCTGTTCGTCGAGGTCGTCGAGCGCGAGCACCCGGTCTTCAGCCGCGACGGCGACGACCTGCACTGCCGCGTCCCGGTCCCGATGACCGCGGCGGCGCTCGGCACGACCTTCAAGCTCGAGACGCTCGACGGCGAGGAGCAGCTCGACATCACCGCCGGCACCCAGCCCGACGAGGTGCTCACGCTGCGCGCCCGGGGGGTGCCCCACCTGCGCGGCACGGGCCGCGGCGACCTGCACGTCCACCTCGACCTGCAGGTGCCCACCCGGCTGGACGCCCGCCAGGAGGAGCTCCTGCGCGAGCTCGCCACCCTGCGGGGCGAGGAGCGGCCGGGCAGCTCGGGCAAGGGCCACGGCCTGTTCGGCCGGCGCCGGCGCTGAGCCGGGTGGGCGATCGCCCGGTGAAGGGGCGCCCGACGAAGGGGCGCCGATGAGCGGGCGCCCGGTGAGCGGGCGCCGGTGAGCGCGCCGGTCTTCCTCGCCGACGACCTCGGGCCCGACCGGGTCGTGCTGACCGGTCCCGAGGGGCGGCACGCCGCGACCGTGCGCCGGCTGCGGGCCGGCGAGGTCGTGGAGCTGTGCGACGGCCGCGGCGGCCGGGCCTCGTGCGTCGTGGCCGCGGTGGGCCGCGACGAGGTCGCGCTGGAGGTGCGCTCGCGCACCCGGGAGCCCGCGCCGTCACCGCGCCTGGTGCTCGTGCAGGCGCTCGCGAAGGGCGACCGCGGGGAGCTGGCCGTCGAGCTGGCCACCGAGGTCGGGGTGGACCTCGTCGTGCCGTGGGCCGCGGCCCGCTCGGTCGTGCGGTGGGACGGGGCGCGCGGCGACAAGGCGCGGGAGCGGTGGCGGGCGACCGCCCGCGAGGCCGGCAAGCAGTCGCGCCGGGCGTGGCTGCCGGAGGTCGCGCCGCTCGAGCGCACCGCCCAGGTCGCGGCCCGCCTGGCCGCGGCGGCCGGGCTGGTCCTGCACGAGGCCGCGGCGACGCCCCTCACGCAGGTCGCGCTGCCGGGCGAGGGCGACGTGGTGCTGGTGGTCGGGCCGGAGGGCGGCATCGGCGAGGACGAGCTCGCCGCGCTCGGCGGCACCGCGGTCCGGCTCGGCCCCACCGTGCTGCGCACCTCGACGGCCGGGGCCGCCGCGCTGGCCGTCCTGAGCGCGCGCACCGGCCGCTGGTAGCGCCCCCTACGCTCTCGCGGGTGATCCCGGACCCGGCGCGGCGGCTGCTCGTCGTCCTGGCCCTGGCGGGGCTGGGGCTGGGGCTCGACGCCCGCCCGGCGTCGGCGGCCGTGGGGGACGCGCTGCCCTCCGACCCGGTCGTCCGGCTGCTCGCGCTCGCGGGCGCGGTCGGCCTGCTGCTCCTGCTGCTGGGCGGCACGGGGCTCTGGCTGACCAGGAGGCGCCGGTGAGCGGCGACCGCCGCCACCTGCACGTCCACGTCCCGGGCGGCTGACGGGGGGTGCGGGCTGCGCCGCGCAGGTAGCATCGGGGCGTCGTGGACCCTCATCCCGGAAGCAGGCGAACGGCACCCGCCGCACCCATGCCCGACACTCCCGCGCGTCCCGTGACCACCCGCATCGTCGTCCCCGGCGGCCACTCCATGGTGAGCCTGCTCGGCAGCGGCGACGAGCTGCTCCGGGTGGTGGAGTCCCTCGTCAAGAGCGACGTCCACGTCCGCGGCAACAAGATCACCCTGACCGGCGCCCCCGGGGACAACGCGCTCGCCGCCGGCCTGTTCGAGCAGCTGCTCCTGCTGCTCGACCGCGGTGAGGTGCTGAGCAAGGACGCCGTCGAGCGCAGCCTGCGGATGCTCACGCAGGGCGGCAGCGACAAGCCCGCCGACGTGCTGACGCTCAACATCCTGTCCAACCGCGGGCGCACGATCCGACCCAAGACGATCAACCAGAAGCGCTACGTCGAGGCCATCGACCGCCACACGATCGTGTTCGGCATCGGCCCCGCCGGCACCGGCAAGACCTACCTCGCGATGGCCAAGGCCGTCCAGGCGCTGCAGGCCAAGCAGGTCAACCGCATCATCCTGACCCGCCCGGCCGTCGAGGCGGGGGAGCGGCTCGGCTTCCTGCCGGGCACCCTGTTCGACAAGATCGACCCGTACCTGCGGCCGCTGTACGACGCGCTGCACGACATGCTCGACCCCGACTCGATCCCGCGGCTCATGGCGGCCGGGACGATCGAGGTGGCGCCGCTGGCGTACATGCGCGGGCGCACGCTCAACGACGCGTTCGTCGTGCTGGACGAGGCCCAGAACACCTCGGCCGAGCAGATGAAGATGTTCCTCACCCGGCTCGGCTTCGGCTCCAAGATCGTGGTCACCGGCGACATCACGCAGGTCGACCTGCCCGGTGGCACGACCAGCGGCCTGCGCGTCGTGCGCGACATCCTCGACGGGCTCGAGGACGTGCACTTCGCCGAGCTGACGAGCACCGACGTCGTCCGCCACAAGCTGGTGGGCCGCATCGTCGACGCCTACGACACCTACGACGCCGAGCAGGAGGCCCTGCGCGGGCCGCAGCGCGCCACCGGCCGCCGCGACGACGCCAAGCGGCGCACGTGAGCATCGAGGTCGCCAACGAGAGCGGGACCGCGGTCGACGAGCAGGGCCTCGTGCGCGTCGCCCGCCACGTGCTCGACCGGCTCGGCGTCTCGCCGCTCGCCGAGCTGTCGTTGCTGCTCGTCGACGTGGACGCCATGGAGAAGCTGCACCTGCGCTGGATGGACGAGCCGGGCCCGACCGACGTGCTCGCGTTCCCGATGGACGAGCTCGACCTGCGCGGCTCGCGGGGCGTCGGCCACGGCGGCGGCGACGAACCGGAGGAGGCCAGCCCCACGGTGCTCGGCGACGTCGTGCTGTGCCCCGTCGTCGCGGAGCGCCAGGCGGGCGAGGCCGGCCACAGCACCGAGGACGAGCTGCAGCTGCTCTGCACCCACGGCGTGCTCCACCTGCTGGGCTACGACCACGGCGAGCCGGACGAGCACGCCGAGATGTTCGGGCTGCAGGGCGAGCTGCTGACGTCGTGGCGGGCCAGCCGCGCCCCGGGGGCGTGAGCACCCAACCGTGATCGGCACCGCGATCGGCCCCCTGCTGGCCGCTGCCCTGTTCGTCGTGCTCGCCGGCCTGCTGGCCTGCCTCGAGGTGGCCCTCGCCCGGGTCAGCCGCGTCCGCGTCGAGGAGCTGTGCCGCGAGGGGCGCGCCGGGGCCGGGCGCCTCCAGCAGGTCCTCGCCGACCCGCCGCGCTCGCTCAACCTGCTGCTGCTCCTGCGGCTGGCCGCCGAGCTGTCCGCCGCCGGCATCGTCACGTCGTACTGCGTGGACCGGGTGCCCGGCTCGTGGGCCGTCGCGCTCGCGGTGCTCATCATGGTGGTCGTCAGCTACGTGCTGATCGGCGTCGCGCCGCGCACGATCGGCCGCCAGCAGGCCGAGCGGGTGGCGCTGATCGGCGCACCGGTCGCCCTCGGGCTGACGCGCGTGTTCGGGCCGGTGCCGCGCCTGCTCATCCTGCTCGGCAACGCGCTCACCCCCGGCAAGGGCTTCCGCGAGGGCCCGTTCGCCTCCGAGGCCGAGCTGCGCGACCTCGTCGACCTGGCGCAGGAGCGCGGGGTCGTCGAGGAGGCCGAGCGCGACATGATCGAGGGCGTCTTCGAGCTCGGCGACACCCTCGCCCGCGAGGTGATGGTCCCGCGCACCGACATGGTCTTCATCGAGCACGACAAGTCGGTGCGGCAGGCGCTCAACCTCGCCCTGCGCAGCGGCTTCAGCCGCGTCCCGGTCGTCGGCGACGGCGCCGACGACGTGGTGGGCGTCGCCTACCTCAAGGACCTCGTGCGCAAGGAGCGCGCCGGCGCCGGCGACGGGGCCCGCGTGCAGGAGGCCATGCGGCCGGCGGTGTTCGTGCCGGAGAGCAAGCCGGTCGACGACCTGCTGCGCGAGATGCAGTCCTCGCTCGGGCACCTGGCCATCGTCGTGGACGAGTACGGCGGCACCGCCGGCCTCGTGACGATGGAGGACGTGCTCGAGGAGATCGTCGGCGAGATCGTCGACGAGCACGACAACGAGACGCCGCCGGTGGAGCAGCTCGACGCGGACACCGTGCGCGTCACCGCCCGGCTGCCGGTCGAGGACCTCGAGGAGCTGTTCGCCGTCGAGTTCCCGCACGAGGACGTCGAGACCGTCGGCGGCCTGCTCGCCAGCGCGCTCGGCCGGGTCCCGATCCCCGGCGCGACCACGACGGTCAACGGGGTCACCCTGGTCGCGGAGACCGCGGCCGGGCGGCGCAACCAGATCACCACCGTGCTGGCCAGCCGCACGGGAGAGCAGGAGTGAGCGACATGCAGCCCGAGGACGCCAAGATCGTGACCCTGGCCCGGGGGGCCCGCCTGCGCGCGCACGTGCCGCACACCGGGGTCGCCGAGGGGGCGTCGGTGCGCGACACCGACGGCCGGACGTACGCCGCGGCCACCGTCGAGAACGCCGACCCCGGCCTGACCACCTCCGCCCTGCGCGGCGCCGTCGCGGCGGGCGCGTCGAGCGGCGTGCGCAGCTTCGAGGCCGCCGCGCTCGTCACCGAGGGCCTGGTGTCCGCGGCGGACGTGGCGGTGCTGCGGGAGTTCGGCGTGGGCGTGCCGCTGCACGTGGCCGGCGTCGACGGCGTCGTCCGCGAGGTCCTGCTCACCTGACCCGGGTCGCCGCCACGGGGGTCCGGCAGACTGGACCCACCATGACACCTCCTCCCGCTGCCGGCGGCGGCCCCGACGCGGGCACCGACGCGGCCTTCCGCTCGGGCTTCGCCTGCTTCGTCGGGCGCCCCAACGCCGGCAAGTCGACGCTCACCAACGCGCTGCTGGGCCAGAAGGTCGCCATCACCAGCAGCCGCCCGCAGACCACCCGGCACGCGGTGCGCGGCATCCTGCACCGCCCCGACGCCCAGCTCGTGCTCGTCGACACGCCGGGGCTGCACAAGCCCCGCACGCTGCTCGGCCAGCGGCTCAACGACCTGGTGCGCGAGACGTACGCGGGTGTGGACGTCATCTGCTTCTGCGTCACCGCGGACGACAAGATCGGCCCCGGCGACCGGTTCATCGCCGCCGAGCTCGCCGAGGTCAAGACGCCCGTCGTCGCCGTCCTCACCAAGACCGACGCCGCCGGCAAGCAGCAGATCGGCGAGCAGCTGCTGGCGCTCGACGGCCTCGGCGACTGGGCCGAGATCGTGCCCGTCAGCGCCGTGCAGGGCACCCAGGTGGAGCTGCTGGCCGACCTGCTCGTGACGCGGCTGCCGCCGGGGCCGGCGCTCTACCCGGAGGGCGAGCTCACCGACGAGCCGGAGCAGGTGCTCGTCGCCGAGCTCATCCGCGAGGCCGCGCTCGAGGGCGTGCGCGACGAGCTGCCGCACAGCATCGCGGTGACCATCGAGGAGATGACGCCGCGCGAGGGCCGCCACCCCGACCGGCCGCTGCTGGACGTCTACGCGACCCTGCACGTGGAGCGCGACAGCCAGAAGGCGATCGTGCTCGGCACCGGCGGCGCCCGGCTGCGGGGCGTCGGCACCATGGCGCGCCGGCAGATCGAGACCCTGCTCGGCACGCAGATCTTCCTCGACCTGCGGGTGACCGTCGCCAAGGACTGGCAGCGCGACCCGAAGCAGCTGCGCAAGCTGGGGTTCTAGCCGCCCTAGACTCGTCCGGTGCCCCTCTACCGCGACGAGGGCGTCGTCCTGCGGGTGCAGAAGCTCGGTGAGGCCGACCGCATCGTCACCGTGCTGACCCGCACGCACGGCCGGGTCCGGGCGGTCGCCAAGGGCGTGCGGCGCACCCGCTCCAAGTTCGGCGCCAGCGTCGAGCCGTTCAGCCACGTCGACCTGCAGCTGTGGGAGGGCAAGGGCGGGCTCGACGTGGTGACGCAGGCCGACAGCCTCACCTCGTACGGCCGCGACCTCGTCGGCGACTACGCCCGCTACACCGCCGGCACCGCGGTGCTCGAGACCGCGGAGCGGCTCACGGCGGAGGAGCGCGAGCCGTCGCTGCGGCTGTTCCTGCTCGTGGTCGGTGCGCTGCGGGCGCTCGTCGGCGGGGGCCAGGGCGACCTGCCGGCCCGCGACCCCGGGCTGGTGCTCGACGCGTTCCTGCTGCGCGCGATGACGGTGGCCGGCTACGCGCCGGCACTCGAGGACTGCGCCCGCTGCGGCGCCGAGGGCCCGCACCGCGCGTTCTCCGTGCCCGCCGGCGGCGCCGTCTGCGCGGCGTGCCGCCCGGCGGGGGCCGCGTCCCCGGCGCCGGCCGCGCTCGCGCTCATGGTCGACCTGCTCGAGGGGTCCTGGGCGCCGGCGGAGGCCAGCGAGCCGCGCACCCGGCGGGAGGCGAGCGGGCTGGTCGCCGCCCACCTGCAGTGGCACCTCGAGCGCGGCCTGCGCAGCCTGCCGCTGGTGGAGCGGGCGTGAGGCGTCGCGCCGCCCCGCCCGCCCGCGCCGAGGTCCGCCCGCCGTCGCCCCACCCGACCGGGGCGCGGCCGCCGGCGCTGCCCGCCGAGCTGGTGCCGCGGCACGTCGCGATCGTCATGGACGGCAACGGCCGGTGGGCGCAGGAGCGCGGGCTGCCCCGCACCGCCGGCCACGCCGAGGGCGAGAGCTCGCTGTTCGACGTCGTCGAGGGCGCCATCGAGCTCGGCGTGGGGTGGGTGTCGGCGTACGCCTTCTCCACCGAGAACTGGAAGCGCTCGCCCGACGAGGTGCGCTACCTCATGGGCTTCAACCGCGACGTCATCCGGCGCCGGCGCGACGAGATGCACGCGCTCGGCGTCCGGGTGCGCTGGGCGGGCCGGCGGCCGCGGCTGTGGCGCTCGGTCGTCCGCGAGCTCGAGGAGGCCGAGGAGCTCACCCGCGGCAACGACGTCTGCACGCTGACGATGTGCGTCAACTACGGCGGGCGGGCCGAGATCGCCGACGCCGCCCGGCTGCTCGCGCTCGACGTCGCGGCCGGCCGGGTCGACCCGTCGCGGGTCGACGAGCGGGTCCTGGCGCGCTACCTCGACGAGCCGGACATGCCCGACGTCGACCTGTTCCTGCGCACGTCCGGGGAGCAGCGCACGTCCAACTTCCTGCTGTGGCAGTCCGCGTACGCCGAGCTGGTGTTCCTCGACGTGCTGTGGCCGGACGTCGACCGGCGCCACCTGTGGCAGGCCTGCGAGCTGTACGCCTCGCGGGACCGGCGCTACGGCGGCGCGCTGCCCGCGGTGCCGCCGCCGGTCCTGCCGCCCTCCGACTAGCCCAGGACCGACTGCGCCCCGAGCACGAGCAGCAGCACCAGGGACGCCACCCGCACCGCGCGCCCCCGGCCGTCCACGACCGGCCACGACAGGTAGGCCAGCCAGCCGACGAGGGCGACCAGCAGGACCAGGCAGAGCAGCGCGGACGCCGGCGGCAGCAGCACGACGCCGACGAGCAGCAGGCCCGAGGCGACGGGCAGGAGCCACGTCGGCTGACGGGACAGCGCGACGAGCAGGACGCGGCTGCGGCGCTCGACCGCGGTGCGCAGCGGGCCGGCAGGCGGGCGGGGGGAGCTCACGGCGGCTAACGTGCCAGATGTGCTGGTCGTGACGCGGTTCGACGTGCCCGAGGACGACGCGGCCTCCTTCCGCGCCGACGCGCAGGCGGCGCTGGCGGCCTTCGCCGCACGGCCCGGCTACCTGCGCGGGCGGCTCGGGCGGGCGGCTGACGACCCGACCGCCTGGGTCCTGACGACCGAGTGGGAGGGCGTCGGCGCGTACCGGCGCAGCCTGTCGGCGTACGACGTCAAGGTGGACGCGGCGCCCCTGCTGGCCCGCGGCCGCGACGAGCCCAGCGCGTTCGAGGTGCTGCTGTCCGACGACGGCGGGGCGCCCAGCCGGCGGGCCGCCGACGCCGCCCGCACCGCGGTGGGGGAGTCGTCCGGGCCCGCCGTCACCGACCTGCCGGCCCGCTAGCCTGGGCGCTCATCCGCCCGACCGCCAGCCGGACTGGAGCCACTCTCGATGGCCAGCAAGACCGCCGACCGCATGGACACGATCGTCAGCCTCTGCAAGCGGCGGGGCCTGGTGTTCCCGAGCAGCGAGATCTACGGCGGGCTGCGCGCCTCGTGGGACTACGGCCCGCTCGGCGTCGAGCTGAAGAACAACGTCAAGCGCCAGTGGTGGCGCGCGATGGTGCAGGGCCGCGAGGACGTCCTCGGCCTCGACAGCTGCGTCATCCTGGCCCGCGAGGTGTGGGAGACCAGTGGCCACGTCGCGACGTTCACCGACCCGCTGACCGAGTGCAGCTCCTGCCACAAGCGGTTCCGCGCCGACCACCTCGAGGAGGCGGCGGGCAAGCCGCTCGTCGAGCTGGCCTGCCCCAACTGCGGCAACCGCGGGACGTTCAGCGAGCCCCGCAACTTCAACGGCCTGCTCCGGACCACCCTCGGCCCGGTCGAGGACGAGACCGGCCTGGCCTACCTGCGCCCCGAGACCGCGCAGGGCATCTTCATCAACTACCTGAACGTGCAGACCTCCGCGCGCAAGAAGCCGCCGTTCGGCATCGGCCAGATCGGCAAGAGCTTCCGCAACGAGATCACGCCCGGCAACTTCATCTTCCGCACGCGCGAGTTCGAGCAGATGGAGATGGAGTACTTCGTCAAGCCCGGCGAGGACGCCGAGTGGCACCAGTACTGGATCGACCAGCGGATGGCCTGGTACGTCGACCTCGGCATCGACCCGCAGGACCTGCGGCTGTTCGAGCACCCGAAGGAGAAGCTCAGCCACTACTCCAGCCGCACCGTCGACATCGAGTACCGCTTCGGCTTCGCCGGCGGCGAGTGGGGCGAGCTCGAGGGCATCGCCAACCGCGGCGACTACGACCTGTCGGTGCACAGCAAGGCGTCCGGCACCGAGCTGGCCTACTTCGACCAGGAGAGCGGCGAGCGCTGGACCCCGTACGTCATCGAGCCGGCGGCCGGTGTCGACCGCGCGGCGCTGACCTTCCTGCTCGACGCCTACACCGAGGACGAGGCGCCCAACGCCAAGGGCGGCGTGGACAAGCGCGTCGTGCTCAAGCTCGACCCGCGCCTCGCGCCGGTGAAGGCCGCCGTGCTGCCGCTGTCGCGCAACGCCGACCTCTCGCCGGTCGCCCGCTCGCTCGCGGACACCCTGCGCGGGCAGTTCGCGACCGAGTTCGACGACGCCGGCGCCATCGGCCGTCGCTACCGGCGCCAGGACGAGATCGGCACCCCGTTCTGCGTCACGGTCGACTTCGACACCCTGCAGGACCAGGCCGTGACCGTGCGCTCCCGCGACGAGATGACCCAGGAGCGCGTGTCGCTGGACGCGGTGAGCCGCTACCTGAACGACCGCCTCGGCCCGCTGTAGGCGACTTGCGCGGGCAGATCCCGTCAGCCGCCCGTGCGCAGCGCGACCTGCGCGGGGACGTGCCGCAGAGGGTGGGACGTCCCCGCCGGGATCTTGTCCTAGCCACCCGGCCAGCGACATCTGCCCGGGTACCTGGGCGTGGGCTGTGGACAGGCGCGCTGTCCCGGTCTGGCGTCGGTGCACCCTCCGGACGTGGATCCCGAGGCCCGACTCGCCGAGCACCGGCGCACCCAGGGCGGTGTCTTCAACCGGCAGCAGGCCCTGCTCGCGGGGTACCGGCCGGCTGAGGTGGACACGGCGCTGCGTCGCGGGCAGTGGCGGACGGTGCGGTACGGCGTCCACGCCCTCGCGGAGGACCTGGCCGACCCGGGCTCCGTGCGGCAGACCGCGCTCCTGGTCGCGGCGGCCCGCCTGCGCGGCGGCAGCGCCCTGGTGGCGTACGGCCGGACCGCGTGCGTGCTGCACCAGCTCCCCCTGCTCGCGCCGGCACCGCCCGTGCCCGAGCTGGTGCTGCCGCGGACGCCCGGCACCGCGGCTCGCCGCGACGTCCCGTGCGTCTGGCTGCCGCAGGAGCACGTCGTCCAGCGCTTCCGGCTGCCCGTGACGTCGCCGAGCCGCACCGTGGTCGACGTCGCGAGGACGTCGTCCTTCTGGACCGGGGTGGTCGCCGCCGACGGCGCCCTGCAGGCGGGCATCACCGCCTCCCAGCTGGCGGCCGTGCTCGAGTCCTGCCGTCGGAGTCGGGGGAGCCGTCGGGCGACGGCCGTGCTCGCGGCGGCCCGCCCCGGCGCCGAGTCCGCCCTGGAGTCCATCGGTCGGCTCCAGCTGGTCGCGCAAGGCCTCCCGGAGCCCGAGCTGCAGGTGGAGCTCGGCGACGCGGACGGGTTCATCGGACGGGTCGACCACTACTGGCGCGAGCGCCGGGTGATCGGCGAGGCCGACGGCCGGGGCAAATACGCCGGTGCGGGCGCCCTCTGGGCCGAGAAGGTCCGCGAGGACCGCCTGCGCGACGCCGGCTTCGAGGTGGTCCGCTACGGGTGGCAGGAGGCGCGCGACCGGCCCGAGCGCCTGGCCGCGCGCGTCCGCGCAGCCTTCGCGCGAGCAGCCCGCCGCTCGGCCTGACGTGCGCGGGCAGATCCTGCTGCGGAGGCGTCATCCACGGCATCTGCGCGGGGAGGTGTTCTCCGGGCAGACAGGCGCGCAGGTGCCGGCCGGGCTACCGGTCCAGCGACGCGGACGGCAGGTCGCTCGGCGACGAGCCCGACGGCTCGCCCGCCCCGCGGCGCTGCAGCGCCCGCATGACCCGGTAGGTCACCACCGCCACGACCGAGCCGATCGAGATGCCGCCGAACGCCAGGCCGTCGACGACGAACTGGTAGTCCGCCGCACCGATGATCACGGCGATGGCGGCCGTGACGAGGTTGACCGGGTCGCGGAAGTCGATCCGCGACTCGATCCAGATGCGCGCGCCGAGCACGGCGATGAGGCCGTACAGCACCGTGGTCACGCCGCCGAGCACGCCCTGCGGGATGGCGGCGATGAGCGCGCCGACCTTGGGCGACAGCCCGAGCAGCACCGCGAACGCCGCCGCCACGTAGTACGGCGCGGTCGAGTAGACGCGGGTGGCGGCCATGACGCCGATGTTCTCCGCGTACGTGGTCGTGCCGGAGCCGCCGCCGAGACCGGCGACGACGGTGGCCAGCCCGTCGCCGACGTAGGCCCGGCCCATGGTGTCGTCCAGCGAGCGCTCGGTCATCGACGCGACCGCCTTGACGTGCCCGGTGTTCTCGGCGACGAGCACGAGCACGACGGGCAGGACGAGCACGACGGCGGGCAGCGTGAAGGTCGGCGCGGTGAACTCCGGCAGCCCCACCCAGGACGCCGCGCGCACGGCGTCCATCGACACCTCGCCGCGCAGCGCCGACAGCAGGTAGCCGACGACGACGCCGAGCACGATCGACAGCCGCCCGAGCAGCCCGCGGCTGGCCACCGTGACGACCACGACGACGAGCAGGGTCACCAGCGCCACGAGCGGGCCGGCCTCGAAGTTGGTGCGCGCCACCGGGGCGAGGTTGAGCCCGATGAGCAGCACGATCGCGCCGGTGACGACCGGCGGCAGCAGGTACTCCACGAAGCCGGTGCCGACCGCCTGCACGAGCAGCCCGACCAGCGCCAGCAGCGCGCCGGCCGCCACGATGCCGCCGAGCGCCTCGGGGATGCCGCCGTCCGCGGACGCCGCCGTCACGGGGGCGATGAACGCGAAGCTCGAGCCGAGGTAGGACGGCAGCCGGTTGCGCGTCACGAGCAGGAACAGCAGCGTCCCGATGCCCGAGAAGAAGATCGTCGTGCTCGGCGGGAACCCGGTCAGCACCGGCACGAGGAACGTCGCCCCGAACATCGCCACGACGTGCTGCAGGCCGATGACGATGGTGTACGGCCAGGCCAGCCGCTCCTCGGGGCGCACGACGGCGTCCGGCGCGAGGGTGCGTCCGTCGCCGTGCAGGGTCCAGATGGACACGGTCCTCCCAGGGTGCGTACGGGTCGTCGTGGGCGTCGGGCGCGCAGACAGTAGCGGCGCCCGTACTACCGTCGCGGCGTGCGCACCCTCGTCGTGGACCACCCGCTCGTCGCCCACAAGCTGACGGCGCTGCGGGACGTGGGCACCGACTCGCCGACCTTCCGCCGCCTCGCCGACGAGCTCGTGACACTGCTGGCCTACGAGGCGACGCGCGACATCCGGGTGGAGCCCGTGCAGGTGACCACGCCGGTGGCCGACGCGACCGGCTGCCGGCTGTCCAAGCCGCTGCCCCTGGTGGTGCCGGTGCTGCGCGCGGGCCTCGGCATGCTCGACGGGATGGTGCGGCTGCTGCCGACCGCCGAGGTCGGCTTCCTCGGGATGGTCCGCGACGAGGGCTCGCTCGTCGCCACCACCTACGCCACCCGCCTGCCGGAGGACCTGTCCGAGCGGGAGGTGTTCGTGCTCGACCCGATGCTGGCCACCGGCGGCACGCTCGTCGCCACCATCGAGCTGCTGGTCGCGCGCGGCGCCCGCAGCGTCACGGCGATCTGCCTGCTCAGCGCGCCGGAGGGGCTCGCCCGCGTCGACGAGGCCTTCCGCGACGACGGCGGCTGCCCGGTCGCGGTCGTCACCGCGGGGGTCGACGAGCGGCTGGACGAGCGCGGCTACATCACCCCCGGGCTGGGCGACGCCGGCGACCGGCTGTACGGCGTGGTCTGAGTGCTCGCCGCAGCGGCCGCGGCGGTCGTGCTCGCCGCCGCGGCCCCGTCGGTGCTGTTCCGCTTCGACGACCCGCGGATCGCGGAGTCGAGCGCGCTGGTGCTCTCGCAGGACGGCGAGCGGCTGTACACCGCCAACGACAGCGGTGACGTCGCCCGGGTCTTCGCCGTCGACCTCGAGGGGCGCACCCGCAGCGTGGTCGCCCTGCGCGGCACGGAGGTCGTGGACGTGGAGGACGCCGCGCTCGGGCCGGGCGGCAGCCTCGTGGTCGCCGACATCGGCGACAACGACGCCGTGCGCGAGGACGTGCAGCTGCTGACGCTCCCGGACCCGGCGAGCGGCCGCGTCGAGCGCCGGGTGCTCGAGTACGAGGACGGCCCGCAGGACGCCGAGGCGCTGCTGGTGCACCCGCGCACCGGCCAGACGCTGGTGGTGACCAAGGGGCTGTTCGGCTCGGCGGCGTACGAGGTGCCCGAGCGAGGCCGCCGGATGACGCGGGTCGGCTCCTTCCAGGCGCAGCAGACCCGGACGGAGGGCGGGCCCGACCCGGTGGCCGCGGCCCGGCTGCTCGTGACCGGCGGCGCGGTCTCGCCCGACGGCGACCGGCTCGTGCTGCGCACCTACACCGACGCGTACGTCCTCACCGTCCCGGACGACGACCTGGCAGCCGCGCTGCGCGGGACCCCGCAGGTCGTGCCGCTGCCGGCGACGCAGCAGGGCGAGGCGGTCACCTGGACGCGGGACGGTGCGGCGCTGCTGACCTCCTCCGAGGGGCAGGGGGCGCCGGTGCACCGCGTGCCGCTGCCCGCCGCCCCGGCCGCTCCCGCCGCCCCGGCCGCCCTGCCGCAGCCCGCGGGCCCGGGAGCGGGAGCGCCGGTCGACCTCGCCCGCCGGCCGGTCGCGCTGCTCGTCGGCGGCGCGGGGCTGCTGCTGGTCGCCGGGACCGGCCTCGTGGTGGCCCGCCGCCGCCGGGCGTAGCCTGCGGCCACCCCACGCCGTCCGCCCGAGGAGCACCCGTGCCCAAGCTGGTCTACGACTTCGCCGAGGGCGGCCGGGACATGAAGGACCTGCTCGGCGGCAAGGGGGCCAACCTGGCCGAGATGACCGTCCTCGGGCTGCCCGTCCCGCCCGGGTTCACGATCACCACCGAGGCCTGCCGGGTCTACCTCGAGACCGGTGACCTGCCCGCTGAGCTCGCCGCGGAGGTGGCCGGGCACCTCGCCGCCCTCGAGGCCGAGATGGGCAAGCGGCTCGGCGACGCGGACGACCCGCTGCTGGTGAGCGTGCGGTCCGGCGCGAAGTTCTCGATGCCCGGGATGATGGACACCGTCCTCAACATCGGCCTCAACGACCGCTCCGTGCAGGGGCTGGCGCAGCAGTCGGGCAGCGCGCGGTTCGCCTGGGACTCCTACCGGCGGCTGCTGCAGATGTTCGGCAAGACCGTGCTGGGCGTCGAGGGCTTCGAGGAGGTGCTCGACCGGGTCAAGGCCGACAAGGGCGTCAAGGTCGACCTCGAGCTCGACGAGACCGACCTGCAGGCGCTCGTCGAGGAGTTCAAGGGCCTGGTGCAGGCCCACACCGGCGCGCCGTTCCCGCAGGAGCCCCGCGAGCAGATGGACCTGGCCGTCCGGGCGGTCTTCGACTCCTGGAACACCGAGCGCGCCCGGCTGTACCGCCGCCAGGAGCGCATCCCCGCCGACCTCGGCACCGCGGTCAACGTCTGCTCGATGGTCTTCGGCAACCTCGGCATGGACTCCGGCACCGGCGTCGCGTTCACCCGCGACCCGGGCTCGGGCGCGCAGGGCGTGTACGGCGACTACCTGCAGAACGCCCAGGGCGAGGACGTCGTCGCCGGCATCCGCAACACCCTGCCGCTGGCCGACCTCGAGGGGATCGACGCCGACTCCTACGCCGAGCTGATGGCGACGATGTCGACCCTGGAGGGGCACTACCGCGACCTGTGCGACATCGAGTTCACCATCGAGCGCGGCAAGCTGTGGATGCTGCAGACCCGGGTCGGCAAGCGCACGGCGGGCGCCGCCTTCCGCATCGCCACGCAGCTCGTCGACGAGGGCCTGATCAGCGAGGACGAGGCCCTCGACCGGGTCACCGGCGCGCAGCTGGCCCGGCTGATGTTCCCGGCCTTCGGGGCGACGGACGACGCGACCAAGGACCAGGTGCTGCTCGGCTCCGGCATGGGCGCCTCGCCCGGGGCGGCGGTGGGCAGGGCGGTGTTCGACAGCCCGGCCGCCGTCGCCGCCGCCGCCCGCGGCGAGGACGTCATCCTCGTGCGCCGCGAGACCACCCCCGACGACCTCGCCGGCATGATCGCCGCCCAGGGCATCCTCACCAGCCGCGGGGGCAAGACCAGCCACGCGGCCGTCGTCGCCCGCGGGATGGGCAAGACGTGCGTCTGCGGCGCCGAGGACCTCGAGGTCGACCTCGAGGCGCGGCAGATCACCACCCCCGACGGCACCGTGGTCGCCGAGGGCGACGTGCTCTCCATCGACGGCACGAGCGGCGCCGTGTACGCCGGCGCCGTGCCCGTGCGGCCGAGCCCGGTCGTGGAGTACTTCGAGGGCACGCTCGCCCCCGAGGACGGCGACGACCTCGTGCAGGCGGTGCACCGGCTGATCGGCCACGCCGACGCCGCGCGCCGGCTGGCCGTGCGCGCCAACGCCGACAGCGCCGAGGACGCCGAGCGCGCCCGCCGGTTCGGAGCCACCGGCATCGGGCTGTGCCGCACCGAGCACATGTTCCTGGGTGAGCGGCGCCAGCTCGTCGAGGACCTCGTGCTCGCCGAGGGCGAGGAGCAGCAGGAGGCGGCGCTCGCCGCGCTGCTGCCGCTGCAGCGCGAGGACTTCGTCGGGATCCTGCGGGCGATGGACGGCCTGCCGGTGACCGTGCGGCTCCTCGACCCGCCGCTGCACGAGTTCCTGCCCGACCTCACCGAGCTGTCGGTCGAGGTCGCCGTGGCGGAGGCGCGGGGCGAGACGGTGGACGACAAGAGGTGCGCGCTGCTCGACGCCGTGCGCCGGCTGCACGAGAGCAACCCGATGATCGGGCTGCGCGGCGTCCGGCTCGGCCTGGTGATCCCGGGCCTGTTCGCGATGCAGGTGCGGGCCCTCGCGCAGGCCGCCAAGCAGCTGCGGGACGAGGGCCTGGACCCGCAGCCGGAGATCATGGTGCCGCTGGTGGCGACCGTGCAGGAGCTCGAGCACGTCCGCGAGGAGACCGTCGCGATCCTCGCCGAGGTCGGCGTCGAGGCCCTGGTCGGGACCATGATCGAGATCCCGCGGGCGGCGCTGACCGCCGGGCAGATCGCCGAGGCCGCCGACTTCTTCTCCTTCGGCACCAACGACCTCACCCAGATGGGCTGGGGGTTCAGCCGCGACGACGTCGAGGCGTCGTTCTTCTCGCGCTACCTCGACCTGGGCATCTTCGGCGTCAGCCCGTTCGAGTCGATCGACCGCGAGGGGGTCGGCCGGCTGGTGCAGATCGCGACCGACGAGGGCCGCGCCGCCCGGCCCGGCTTGAAGGTGGGGGTCTGCGGCGAGCACGGCGGCGACCCCGACAGCGTCCACTTCTTCCACGCCGCCGGCCTGGACTACGTCTCGTGCTCGCCCTTCCGGGTGCCGGTGGCCCGGCTCGAGGCCGGGCGCGCCGCCGTCGAGGCCGCGAGCAGCGACACTGCATAGGTGCCCCTGCTCCTGCTGTCGAAGACCGTCCGGCGCCTGCTCGGGCTCGTGGTGCTGGTCGTGCTGGCCGTGCCCTTCGCGACGGCGGTGAGCGTCTGGTGGACGGCGCGGACGGACGACCGGACCCGCAGCGACGTCATCGTGGTGCTCGGCGCCAGCCAGTTCGACGGGCGGCCGAGCTCGGTGCTGGAGGCCCGCCTGGAGCACGCCGAGACGCTGTACGACGCCGGCGTGGCCCCGCGGGTCGTCACGGTGGGCGGCGGCCAGCCGGGTGACCGCTTCACCGAGGCCGGGGCGGGCGAGATGTACCTCGCCGAGCAGGGCGTCGACGACGTGGTCGCCGTCGAGGAGGGCAGCGACACCCTGCAGAGCCTCGAGGCGGTCAGCGCGCTGATGGCCGACCGGGGGTGGGAGACGGCCGTGCTGGTGACCGACCCGTGGCACGCGCTGCGGTCGCTGCGGATGGCCGAGGACGCCGGCATCGAGGCGGTCAGCTCGCCGACCCGGCGCGGGCCGTCCGTGCGCACCCGCAGCACCGAGGTGCGCTACATCGCCCGGGAGACCGCGGCGTACCTGTACTACCGGGTGTTCGGCAGCAGCACCGGTGGCGGTCCCGCTGCGGTCTGAGCCGCCGTCCTGAAAAGGGCGTGACACCCGTGCGCGGCGCGCCCTAGCCTGCGCACCGCAGCCGCCGGGCTGCCGGACGAGAGGGGGTCGGTCATGGACGTCGTCCTGCCCTGCGCCCCGACTCCTCCCCGGGCGGCCTGACGCACCCTGCGCGGCCGCCTCCTGCCCGGAAGGCACCGCCGTGCTGCTCGTCCCGCCCCTGCCCGACCTCCCTCCCACGACGCGTGCCGCCCGGGTGACGCGCGTCGACCGCACCAGCTACGACGTCCTCACCGAGTCCGGCCCGCTGCGCGTGCCCGCCCTGCCGCGCCCCGCCGACGAGCGGGACGCCCCGACGGTGGGCGACTGGCTCGCCCTCGACGGCGACGTCCCCGTCGCCCGCCTGCGGCGCACCAGCCTGCTGGCGCGCGGCTCCTCGTCGTCGACCAGCGAGGTGCAGCCGCTGGCCGCCAACGTCGACGTGGTGCTCGTGTGCGCCGGCCTGCACGACGACCTGCCGGTGCGCCGCATCGAGCGCCTGCTGACGCTGGCCTGGGACAGCGGCGCCACCCCGGTGCTCGTGCTCACCAAGGCCGACCTGTGCGCGGACCCCGCCGCGGCGGCGCGGCAGGCCGCCGTGCACGCGCCCGGCGTGGACGTCGTGCTCGTGTCGGCGGCGACCGGCGACGTGGCCGGGCTCCGGGCCTACACGGGGCCCGGCACCACGCTGGTCCTGCTCGGTGCGTCGGGGGCCGGCAAGTCCACCGTCGTCAACGCCCTGGCCGGCCGCGACGTCATGGCGGTCGGCGACGTGCGGCAGGTGGACGGCAAGGGCCGGCACACGACGAGCCACCGCGAGCTGCTGGCCCTGCCGACCGGGGCGGTCGTCATCGACACGCCCGGCCTGCGCGGGGTGGCGCTGCAGGGCGGCGAGCAGGCGCTGGCGCAGGCGTTCTCCGACGTCGAGGACCTCGCGACCGCCTGCCGCTTCGCCGACTGCGCGCACGCCGGCGAGCCGGGCTGCGCGGTGCTGGCCAGCGTCGAGGCCGGCGACCTGGCGGGCGAGCGCGTGGACTCCTGGCGGCGGCTGCAGCGCGAGCTGGCGTTCCAGCTGCGGCGCAAGGACGCGCGGCTGCAGGCCGCCGAGCGCGCGAGGTGGAAGGCCGTGCACCGGTCCCAGCGCTCCCGCGGCGGCCGCCCCTGACGGGTGCGCCCTAGGGTGCGCGGGTGAGCTACGACGAGGCCGACCGCGCGCGCCTCGTGGGGGGGCCCGAGCGCCCGGGACGGTCGGCGTTCCAGCGCGACCGGGCCCGGGTGCTGCACTCCGGGGCGCTGCGCCGGCTCGCCGGCAAGACGCAGGTCGTCGAGCCGGTCACGCCCTCGCCGGCCGCGCCGCGCACCCGCCTGACGCACTCGCTGGAGTGCGCGCAGGTCGGCCGCGAGCTCGGTGCCGCCCTGGGCTGCGACCCGGACCTGGTGGACGCCGCGTGCCTGGCGCACGACCTGGGTCACCCGCCGTACGGGCACAACGGCGAGCGGGCCCTGGACGAGGCGGCGCAGGCCTGCGGGGGCTTCGAGGGCAACGCCCAGTCGCTGCGCGTCCTCACCCGGCTCGAGGTCAAGGTGCCCGGGGCCGGGCTCGACCTGACCCGGGCGGCGCTCGACGCGGCCACCAAGTACCCCTGGCCGCGCTCGCCCGGGCGCGCCAAGTACGGCGTGTACGACGACGACCTGCCCGTCTTCGACTGGCTGCGCGAGGGCGTCGAGGGCGAGCGGCGGTGCCTGGAGTCGCAGGTCATGGACTGGGCCGACGACGTCGCCTACTGCGTGCACGACCTGGAGGACGGCGTCCTCGCCGGCCTGGTAAGCCTGCCGGACCTCGCCGACCCGGACGAGCGCGCGGAGCTGGCCTCGCTGGCCGCGCAGGTCTACAGCGACCGCAGCGCGGCCGAGCTGCGGGAGGTGCTCGACGACCTGGTCGGCCTGCCCTTCTGGCCGCGCGAGTACGACGGCGGCAGCGCTTCCACCGCCGCCCTCAAGGCCGCCACCAGCGAGCTGATCGGCCGGTTCTGCGTCGCCGCGGAGACGGCGACCCGGGAGCAGGCGGGGGACGGGCCGCTGGTCCGCTACGCCGCCGACCTCGTGGTGCCCGAGCGCGAGCGGGCCCAGTGCGCCCTGCTCAAGGCGGTGGCGGCGCGCTACGTGATGTCGCGCGCCGGGGTGGTCCGGGCGCAGGCGCGCGAGCGGGAGGTGGTGGCCGACCTGGTCCGGCTGCTGGCCGACCGGCCGACCGAGCTCGGGCCGCTTGCCGCGGAGGACCACCGGGCCGCGCGCGACGACGCGGGCCGGCTGCGGGCCGTCGTCGACCAGGTCGCGAGCATGACCGACGCCTCCGCGGCGCACCTGCACGCCCGCCTCGCCGCGGGCTGAGGACAACCGCTCCGGCCGGGCCCGCCCCGGCCGTACGATGTGGCCGCGCCGACCCGGACGGACGGGGCCGGCGCGACGCGGGGAGGTGGCACGTGGCGGGACGCATCCGCGACGCCGACGTCGTCCTCGTCCGCGAGCGGGCCCGGATCGACGAGGTCGTCGGCGAGCGGCTGCAGCTGCGCCCGGCCGGCGGCGGGCGTCTGAAGGGCTTGTGCCCCTTCCACGACGAGAAGTCGCCGTCCTTCTCGGTGAACCCGTCACTCGGCTTCTACCACTGCCTCGCCGGCGAGACCCGGGTCCTGACGTGGGAGGGCACCCGCCCGATCGCCGAGCTCGCGGGCAGTACCCACCGGGTCCTCGGGCGCTCGGGTGACTGGGTCGAGGCGCCCTTCAGGAGCTACGGGCACCAGCAGCTGTTCGAGGTCACCCTGAGCCGGAACGGGCAGACCAAGGTGGTCCGGGCGACGTCGGGCCACCGGTGGTTCGTGCGGTCGGGCAAGGACCGGACCGGGCTGCGCGAGGTCGTGACGACGGACCTGCGGCCCGATCACCGGCTCGTCTCACGCTTCCCCGGCACCCGCGTGCGGCGCACCACGCCGTCGGCCTTCGGCATCGCCCACGGGATCACCTTCGGCGACGGGACGCGCGACGGACAGGGCAGCCACGCCCTGCTGTGCGGGGACAAGGACGCGCAGCTGCTGAAGTGGTTCCCGCAGAGCCGGACCAGGGCGGTCGACGGCGACCTGTGGGTGCTGGACCTCCCCGGGTTCTTCACGCAGCACCCGTCGCTGCAGGAGTCCACGTCGTACCTGTACGGCTGGCTCGCCGGCTACCTGGCGGCGGACGGGCACGTGGCCCAGGACGGCACGGTGATGCTCAACTCCGCACGCCGCTCCGACCTGCAGTTCGTCCGGGACCTCTGCACGCGCCTGGGCATCGGGACGTACGGGATCACGACCCAGCTGCGCGAAGGCTTCCCGGGCCGGGAGCCGAGCGAGATCCACCGCGTGCACTTCGTGGACGAGGACCTGACCGAGGAGCTCTTCCTGCTCGACGAGCACCGCGAGCGGTTCGCCGGCGCCGACAAGGGGTTCGCGCGCAAGGGCTGGGTGGTGCGCTCGGTCGTCGAGACCGCGGACGTCGAGGAGGTGTTCTGCGCGGAGGTCGAGGACGGCCACGCCTTCGTCCTCGAGGACAACATCCTGACGGGCAACTGCTTCGGCTGCGGGGAGAGCGGCGACGTCATCTCCTTCCTCCGCAACGCCGAGCACCTCTCCTTCGTCGAGGCCGTCGAGATGCTCGCCGGCCGCTACGGCGTGCAGCTCACCTACGAGCAGGGCTCGGCGGCCCCCGGCCGGCAGAGCAGCCAGCGCACGCGGCTGGTCGAGGCCAACAAGCAGGCGCAGGCGTTCTTCACCGCCCGGCTCGGCTCGCCGGGGGCCGGCGCCGCGCGCACGTTCCTCGCCGAGCGCGGGTTCGACCAGGCCTCGGCGGCGACGTACGGCCTGGGCTACGCGCCCGAGGGCTGGGACGTGCTGGTCAAGCACCTGCGCGCCCAGGGCTTCTCGAGCGAGGAGCTGCTCGCGGCGGGCCTGGCCAGCCAGGGCCGGCAGGGGCCGATCGACCGGTTCCGCCACCGGCTGGTCTGGCCGATCAAGGAGATCACCGGCGAGGTCGTGGGGTTCGGGGCGCGCAAGCTGTCGACCGACCCCGGCGACGACAGCCCCAAGTACCTCAACACCCCCGAGACGCCGCTCTACAAGAAGTCGCACGTCCTGTACGGCCTGGAGTCGGCCAAGAAGGACATCGCGCGCCGGCGGCAGGCGGTCGTCGTCGAGGGCTACACCGACGTGATGGCCTGCCACCTCGCCGGGGTCCCGACCGCGGTCGCGACCTGCGGCACGGCGTTCGGCAGCGACCACATCGGCGTGCTGCGCCGGCTGCTGATGGACTCCGGCGAGCTGCGCGGCGAGGTGGTGTTCCTGTTCGACGGAGACGCCGCCGGCCAGAAGGCGGCGCTCAAGGCGTTCGACAGCGAGCAGGAGTTCGTCACGCAGACGTTCATCGCGGTGAGCCCGGGCGGCATGGACCCGTGCGAGCTGCGGCTGGCCCACGGCGACGCGGCCGTGCGCGACCTGGTGGCCAGCCGGGTGCCGCTGGTGGAGTTCGCCCTGCGCTCGACCCTGGACCGCTACGACCTCGAGACCGCCGAGGGACGGGTCGGCGCGCTGGCCGCCGCGGCGCCGCTGGTCGCGCGCATCAAGGACCGGGCCCTGCGCCCCGAGTACGCCCGCCGGCTCGCCGGCTGGCTCGGGATGGACGTCGACGGCGTCCTCAGCCGGGTCGGGGAGCTCACCGGGGAGGCCCGGGCCCCCCGCCAGCGCGGGCCTGCCGCCCGGCCGGCCGCCGACAGCGCGACCGTGGCCGTGGAGCGCGAGGCGCTCAAGCTCGCGGTGCAGTCGCCGGTGCTCGTCGCGCCGGTGTTCGACGCCGTCGACGAGCAGGTCTGGACCGACGAGGCGCTGCGCGGCGTGCGCGCCCTGATCGCCAAGGCCGGCGGGGTCTCGGGCCAGCCCGGGGGCGAGCCCTGGGTGTCGCTGCTGCGCGAGACCGCCGACGACGACCTGCGCACGCTCGTGACGTCGCTGGCGGTCGAGCCGCTGCGCAGCGACAGCGCCCCCGACAGCCGCTACGCCTCCGCCGTGCTCGCGCGGCTCCAGGAGTTCGCGCTGTCGCGGCGGATCGCCGAGCTCAAGCCGCAGCTGCAGCGGATCAACCCGGTGGAGGAGGCCGAGCGCTACCGGCGCTCCTTCGTCGAGCTGGTGCAGCTCGAGCAGTCGGTGCGCGCGCTGCGCGAGCGCGGGCTGAGCGACCTGTGACCGAGCAGGCGGGCGCCGCGAGGTCCTTGCCCCCGCCTGCGTTGCCCCCGCCTGCGCCCGACCCGCCTGCGCCCGACCCGCTGGTGGCCCCGGCGGTGCAGGCCCTGCTGGCCCGCGGCGCCGGGACCGGCTCGGTCACCGCCGACGAGGTCGCCGGCGTGCTGGTCACCGCGTCCCTCCCGGTCGAGCACCTCGACGCGGTGCTGGCCGCCCTGCGCGCCGCCGGGGTGGAGGTCGTCGACGGCGAGGGCGGCGAGGACGACCCCGACGAGGACGACCCCGACGAGGCGGCCCAGCGGCGCCGCGACGAGGAGGCGGCCCTCCGGGCAGGGGCCTCGAGCGACCCGGTCCGGATGTACCTCAGGGAGATCGGCAAGGTCCCGCTGCTCAACGCCGAGCAGGAGGTCGACCTGGCGAAGCGGATCGAGGCCGGGCTGTTCGCTGCGGAGCGGCTCACGCTGGCCGATCGCCTGCCGGCGGCGCTGCGCCGCGACCTGGAGTGGCTGGAGTCCGACGGCGCCGTGGCCAAGCGCGGCCTGGTGGAGGCCAACCTGCGCCTCGTCGTCTCGATCGCCAAGCGCTACGTGGGCCGGGGGATGCTGTTCCTCGACCTCGTCCAGGAGGGCAACCTGGGGCTGATCCGGGCGGTCGAGAAGTTCGACTACACCAAGGGCTTCAAGTTCTCCACGTACGCGACGTGGTGGATCCGCCAGGCCATCACCCGGGCGATCGCCGACCAGGCCCGGACGATCCGCATCCCCGTGCACATGGTGGAGACGATCAACAAGCTGGTGCGGCTGCAGCGGACGATGCTGCAGGAGCTCGGGCGCGAGCCCACTCCCGAGGAGCTCGGGGCGGCGATGGACCTGAGCCCGGGGCGGGTGCTCGAGATCCAGAAGCTGTCGCAGGAGCCGGTCTCGCTCGACACGCCCATCGGCACCGAGGAGGACTCCCACCTCGGCGACTTCATCGAGGACAGCGACGCGGTCGTGCCGGCGGAGGCCGCGTCGTTCCTGCTCATGCAGGCCCAGCTGGCGGAGGTGCTGCACACCCTCAGCGAGCGCGAGCAGCAGGTCATCGCGCTGCGCTACGGCCTGCGCGACGGCTCCCCGCGCACGCTGGAGGAGGTGGGTCGCGAGTTCGGGGTGACCCGGGAGCGCATCCGGCAGATCGAGTCCAAGACGCTGTCCAAGCTGCGCCGGCCGTCCTGCTCGGACCGGCTGCGCGACTACCTGGGGGAGTAGGCGCGCCTAGGCTCGGCGGATGCCGTTCCTGCGCCGTCGCCCCGTGCCGCCCGCCGTGAAAGCGGTGGCGCTGCCGCCCGGCGAGCGGCGGCTGGCCTGGGCGCTGACGGCCGCCGGGGAGCCGGTGCTGGCGACCGACGAGGCCCTGGTGCTCGGCGACGGCACGCGGCTGCCGTGGCACGTGGTGGAGCGGGCCAGCTGGCAGCGGCCCCGGCTCACCGTGCTCGAGGTGGAGACCGTCGAGGGCACCGGGGCGCGGCACGTGCTGGAGCTCGAGGACGGCGGCGACCTGCCGGAGGTGGTCCGCGCGCGGGTCACGGCCAGCGTCGCGTGGTCCAGCCACGCCCGGCTGTCGCCCCGCGGCGGGGTGCGGATCGTCGGCCGCCGCCGGCCCGGGCAGGAGCTGCTCGACTGGCAGCTGGTCTACGACCCCGGCACCGACCTGGCCGACCCGCTGGTGCGCGCCCAGGCCGAGGAGCTGCTGGAGGGCGCGCGGCGGACGATCGGCTGAGTCACCGGTCGTCGCGCTGGTCGTCACGCTGGTCGTCGCGCTGGGCGTCGCGCTTGTTGCCGCGCGAGCGCACGACCAGCGCGAAGACGGTCGCGACGACCGCGAGCACGACGAGGGCGATCGGGAAGCCGCTGGCGCTGCTGTCGGTGGGGTTGGCGTCCTGGGCCGAGGCGGGTGCGGCGGCGAGCAGGACGAGCAGGGTCGTCATCGCGGTCAGGGTGGTCAGGGTGGTCACGGGAGCCGGGGTCAGAGGCGTCATGGCCGGGCCCTACCCGCTGCGCCCCGGACGACGAGTGGCCCTCACGACCCCGCCCCCGCCGAGCACGACCAGCGCGGCCGCCAGCAGGCCCAGGCCGACCGGGACCGGCGGTGCGGTCGGCGGCGCGGCCAGGGGCGGCGGTGCGGGCGGGGAGGCGGCGGGCGGGGGGACGGGGGAGGGGTCGGCGGCGCGGGGGGCCGGCGCGGACCGCGGTGCCGCTGCCGCGCGGGACTCGGCCGACGGCCGGGTCGCCGCGCCGAGGGCGGCCGCGGCGTCGAGCAGCCCGGCGCCGGCGCCCTCCAGCGGGCGCGCCGTGCTGGTCAGCAGCCGGGTGAGCTCCTCCGGCGTGCGGGTCGGGTCCTGGGCGAGCAGCAGCGCGGCCACGTCGCTGACCAGCGGGGCGGCCATCGAGGTGCCGGCGGCCACGGCGTACCGCCCCCGCGGGAACAGCGACGTCACGCAGGTCGCGGGCGTGCAGGTGCCCCCGTCGGCGTCCCCGCCCGGCGCGGCCAGGGTGACCCCCCGGCCGTGCTGGCTGTACGAGGCGAGCTCGCCGGTGGGCCCGGTCGCGGCCACCACCACCGCGGAGCCGTCGTAGGCGTCCGCGACCGGCAGGTCGTCGTTGCCGGCGGAGAAGACCACGAGCACGCCGGCCCGGCGGGCCTGCTCGACCGCGGCGGGGATCGCGGACCCGCCGCCCTGGCCGGCCACGCCCGCCCCGAGCGAGAGGTTGAGGACGCGGGCGCCCCGCTGCACGGCCCACCGGATCCCGGCGGCGACGTCCGCCGGCGTGCCGACGCACTCGCGGGTGCGCGGGTCGACGGCGAGCACGCGGACCGGCAGGACCTCGACGGCCGGGGCGACGCCGAAGGAGGAGGCGGCCAGCGTGCCGGCGACGTGGGTGCCGTGGTCGCAGCCGTCCGCGGCCTGTCCCGGCCGGCAGGTGCCCGACAGGCAGTCGGCGCCCCGGCGGACCCGCCCGCCGAAGTCGGGGTGGGAGCGGTCCACCCACGAGTCGAGGACCGCGACGAGCACGCCGCGGCCCTGCAGGCCGGGCGCCCGGGCGTCCGGGACGCGGACGGCGTCGGTGCTCCAGGAGCGCTGCGGGGGCGCGGGTGCGGCGGAGGCCGGGACCGCGCCCAGCAGCGCCACGGCCGCCAGCGCGATGACGGCGACGGCGGGGCGGGGCACCGGGCCACGCTACGTGCGCGCGGTCAGGTCGCGAGGGCCGTCGCCGCCTCGGCGAGGACGTCGGCGACGGTGAGGGTCAGCAGGCCCGGGTCCGGCGCGTCGGCGAAGACGTCACCGGTGCGCCCCGACCACAGCACCCGGTGCTGCGTGCGCTGCGCCGGGGGGCTCCACCGGTGGGGCGAGGCGGGTCCGAACAGCACGACCGAGGGGGTGCCGACGGCCGTGGCCACGTGGGCGGTCCCGGTGTCACCCGACAGCAGCAGCCGGGCGGCGGCGACCAGCGCCACCAGCCCGAGCAGGTCGGTGCGTCCGGCCAGCACCGCGTCGCCGGCGAGGCCCGCCCGCTCGGCGACCTCGACGGCGAGCGGGCGCTCGGCCGCCGACCCGGTGACCAGCACCCGGTGCCCGTCCGCGTGCAGCGCGGCGGCGACCTGGGCCCACCGCTGCGCCGGCCAGCGGCGGGAGGCGTACATCGCGCCCGGGTGGACGAGGACGGCGCCCCGGACCGGTGGCGCGCCGGGCGGCGGGGCGACGTCCAGGTCGTCCGGGTCGGCGGCCAGCCCGGACGACGTCAGCAGCCGGCACCAGCGGACCCGCTCGTGCTCGGCCTCGTCCCACGCCGGCCCGCCCGGCACGTCGTACGCCAGCAGCCGGCCGGGCGAGGTCTCGCGCAGCCGGGCGGTGCTCTGCGGCCCGCGGCCGTGCAGGTTCACCGCCGTGCCGCAGCCGTGCAGCGCCGGGTCGAGCGGGGCGAGCGGGGCGGTGTCGACGACCGCGTCGACGCCGCCGGTCAGCAGGGCCAGCGGCGCGAGCCCTGCCGGAGCCGCGAGCACGACCCGTCCCGGGAGCCCGCGGCGCACGCCCCGGAGCGCGGGGACCGCGGTGAGCAGGTCCCCGAGCCCCAGGGCACGCAGGACGAGGACGTCGCCTACGGCCACGACCCTTCCCAGGCGCTGGCGATGACGAGCTCCTTGATCTCGCAGCCGGGCGGCTGGGTGAGCACGTGCAGCACGGACTGCGCGACGTCCTCGGGCCGGTTGAGCTTGGCGTCGGGGCCCGGCTTGTACTGCTCGTCGCGGTCGTCGAAGAACGCGGTGTGCATGCCGCCCGGGGTGAGCAGCGTGACGCCGACCTCGCCCTTGAGCTCGCTCTGCAGGGCGCGGGTGAAGCCGACCACGCCGAACTTGCTGGCGCAGTAGGCGCTGGCGTCGGGGAAGACCCGGTGGCCGAGGGTGCTGGCGACGGTGACGACCTTGCCGCCGGTGGCCTTGAGGTAGGGCAGCGAGGCGCGCACGACGGCCGCGGTCCCCAGCAGGTTGACCATCAGGACGCGGTCCCAGTCGTCGCCGTCGACGTCGACGAGCGCGCCGCACTTGTCCGTGCCGGCCGCGGTGAGCACGGCGTCGAGCGAGCCGCCCGCGCCGTCGACGAGGCGCTTGACGGCGGCCTCGGCGGCGCGGGTGTCGGCGAGGTCGACGACCTCGTGCGGCATGCCCTGCACGGGGACGCGGTCGAGGCCGAGCGGACGGCCGCCGGCCTCTCGGACCGCGGCGGCGACGGCGGCGCCGAGCCCGCTGGCGGCACCGGTGACGAGGACGGTGCCGGGGTCGTGCGACGGGCGGGGAGAGGCGCTGGAGCGGTTCTCAGGCACGGAGGGCGGCCTCTCTGATCAGGTGGGTGGTGGATCGCCCGGCGAGGTAGGGCAGCACGACGGCCTGGCCGCCCCACTGCGCGACGACGTCGGCCTCCGGGATGGAGGTGAGGGCGTAGTCGCCCCCCTTGGCGAAGACGTCGGGCTGCAGCGCGGTGAGCGCCTCGCTCGGGGTGTCCTCACCGAAGACGAGGACCGCGTCGACGCAGCCCAGCGCGCGCAGCACGTCGGCCCGGTCGCCCTCGGACTGGAGCGGGCGCGACGGGCCCTTGAGTCGCCGCACCGAGTCGTCGCCGTTGAGCAGCACGACCAGGCAGTCGCCGAGCGCGCGCGCCTGCTGCAGGACGGCGACGTGGCCGGCGTGCAGCAGGTCGAAGCAGCCGCCGGTCGCCACGACGGTGCCACCGGCGGCACGGACGCGCGCGACGACCGCCTGCGCGTCCTCGGTCGCTGCCGCGGCAGCGGGCGCGGCCTGCCCCACGCGGACGGACGAGGCACCGCCGGCGGCGACGAACGCGCTCGCGGCGAGCACGGCCCCCGCGACCGCCTCGCTGGGCAGCGCGCCGTCGGCCAGCAGGCCGGCCGCGGCCGAGGCGAACCGGTCGCCGGCGCCGCAGGGGTCGGGGCAGGGGACGTCCGGGGCCGGCACGACGCTGGGCGGGGCCTCGCCCTCGGCGACCAGGGCCCCGCGGCTGCCGAGCGTCACCGACACGGCCGTGGCGGCCCAGCGCGACTGCAGCTCGCGCGCACGGGCGGTCGCCGCGGTGAGGGGCGCGCCGGCGTGGCCGGGGGCGAAGTGCTCCGCCTCCTTGCCGTTCGGGGTGACGAGGGTGGTGCCGGGCACCGGCTCCGGGCCGCGGGGGTGCGGGTCCCAGACGACCGGCGTGCGCCGCGGCAGGCTCTGCAGGGCCTCGCGCAGCAGTGGCCCCCGGGCGACGCCCCGGCCGTAGTCGGCCACCAGCACGGCGCCGGCGCCCGCCAGGGCCTCCCGCGCCTGCTCGGTCAGGTCGCCGGGCGTGCCGGCCGGCCCGCCGCGGTCCAGGCGCAGCAGGGAGCGGCCGGCGCTGCGGATCCGGACCTTCTCGGGCGTCGCGCCGTCCAGCCCGAGGTCGACGACGCGCACCCCGGCCTGCGCGAGCAGCGCGCGCAGCTCGGCGCCGCCCGCGTCGGGGGACAGCGCCGTCACGAGCACGACCTCACGGCCGTCGGAGGCCGCGAGCAGCGCGGCCAGGCCGGCCCCGCCGGGGCGGGCGTGCTCGACGGGCTCGTCGACCACGGGCACCGGCGCGTCCGGGCAGAGCCGGTCGACGGTGCCGACCAGGTCGCGGTCGAGCAGCGTGTCCCCGACGACGACCAGCGGCGCCTGGGTCACGCCTGCACCGCGGCGCCGGCCGACCCCTCGACGACGGCCGACCCCTCGACGCCGGCCGACCCCTCGAGGGCCGACCCCTCGACGACGGCGTCGACGCCCGAGCTCGGCCGGTCCGCGCCGACCTGCAGGTCGACGGCGGCGCAGAGCAGGTGCAGGGCCACCTGGTGGACCTCCTGCACGGTGGCGGTGGCGGGAGCGTCGACGGTGACGGCGGAGTCCGCGGCGTCGGCCATCGGGTTGGGGCCGCCGCCCGTCATCACCCAGACGGTCAGCCCGCCCTCGCGCGCGGCGTCCATCGCGGCGACGACGTTGCCACTGCGGCCGCTGGTCGACATGCCGAGGAAGACGTCGCCCGGGCGGCCGTGCGCCTGCACCTGGCGGGCGAAGACGTGGTCGTAGCCGTAGTCGTTGGAGATGGCGGTGACGGCGGAGGTCTCGGCGTGCAGCGCGATCGCCGACAGGGCCGGCCGGTCGTCGCGGTAGCGGCCGACCAGCTCGGCCGTCAGGTGCTGGGCCTGCGCGGCGCTGCCACCGTTGCCGGCGACGAGCAGGCGGCCCCCGCCGACGAGCACCTGGGCGAGGTGGGCCCCCCACGCGTCGAGCAGGTCGGGGTCGAGACGGGGGAGGGCGTCGAGCAGGGCGGCGACGTGGTCGCGCCCGGACAGCAAGGGCTTCATCTAGGCCTTCTCCTCTGCCATGTCTGCCGCGCTGAGCGGCAGCAGGTCGTCGTAGGTCTGCAGGGTCGAGGCGGCGACGCGCGCCCAGGAGTAGCGGGACCGGGCGCGTGCGGCGCCCGCCCGGCCGTACGCGCTGCGGCGGACGGGGTCGGTGAGCAGGTCGCGCAGCACGTCGGCGACCTCGGCCGGGCGGCGCGGCGGCACGTGCACCCCGGTCTTGCCGTCGACGACCGAGTCGATGATGCCACCGACCGCGGAGGCGACGACCGGGACCCCGCAGGCCATCGCCTCGAGCGGCACGATGCCGAACGGCTCGTACCAGGGGACGCAGACGACGGCGTCGGCGCTGCGCAGCAGGGCGGGCAGCTCGGCGCGGCCGACCCGCCCGCGGAAGTGCACGCGGTCCTCGACGTGGGCCTTGCGGGCCAGCGCCCGCAGCCGCCGCACCTCGGGGTCGGTGTCGACGTCGGCGGCGTCGGGGCCGCCCGCGACGACCAGCTCGGCGTCGGGGCCGCCGTTGTTGACCAGGCCGGCGAGGGCCGAGATCGCGTTGCCGATGCCCTTGCGCTCCACCAGGCGACCGACGTACACGAGGCGGGCGCGCCCCGGCGTGCGCGCGTCGGCCTCGCCGACGGGCCGGAACGTCTCCAGGTCGACGCCGCACGGCACGACGGAGATGCGCCGGCGGTCGCCGCCGAGGCGCAGCAGCTCGAACACCTCGTCGCTGCAGGTCGCGACGATGCGGTCGCACTCCTCGACGAGCCGCTGCTCCACCGCGAGGCGCTCGGGCGGGCTGGTGTCGCGCGCGCCCTGGTGGCGCCGCTTCACGACGCCGAGCGCGTGGAACGTCATCACGACCGGGATGCCGAGGGGGCGGGCCGCCTCGAGCGCGGCGTACCCGCTCATCCAGAAGTGGGCGTGCACGACGTCGGGCCGGCGGCGGGCCCACTGGCGGTGCAGGTCCGCGGCGAAGGCGTCCATGTAGGGGAACAGGGTGTCCTTGGAGACCACCTCGGCCGGACCCGCGGGCACGTGGTCGACGGTGACGCCCGGCCCCATGGACACCCGGCGCGGGACCGCGCGGTCCTCGCGGCGCGTGTGCACCACGACCTCGACGCCGCGGCGGCCCATCGCCTGCGCGAGCGCCGCGACGTGGACGTTCTGGCCGCCGGCGTCGACGCCGCCGAGCGTTGCCAGGGGACTGGCGTGCTCCGAGACCATGGCCACCCTCACGCGTACACCTCCGAGTCTCGGGAGAGCTCCTCCACGGCCGCCACGGCGTCCCGCACCGGTACGCCGTCGAGGCAGGGGTGCCCCGGCACGGGGCAGTGCTGCGCCCGCGTGAGCCGGCACGGGGCCGACGGGTCGCCGAGCAAGATGCCAGGCACGCCCCAGGGGCGCCAGCGCTCGGCGGGCACCACCGGGGCGAACAGGGACACCACGGGCGTGCGCACGGCGGCGGCGAGGTGGGCCGGGCCGGTGTTGCCCACGACCACGACCTGTGCGCCGGCGAGCAGCGCGGCCAGGCCGGCGAGGTCGGTGGCGCCGCCGAGGTCGGTGCCTCCGGCCGCGGCGACCTGCGCCGTGAGCAGGCGCTCCGCAGGTCCGCCGGTCACGAGCACACGGTGCCCGGCGTCGGCCAGTGCCCCGACGAGGCGCGCCGACCAGGCCGCCGACGGCTGCCGCGCGGGCACCGAGGCGCCGGGGTGCACGACGACGTACGGGCCGGTGCCCGTGAGGTGGGACACGTCGGCCAGCGGACGGCGCACGGCCAGGCCCGCGTCGTCGCCCTCGGGCAGGGGGAAGCCCGCAGCGTCGGCCAGCGACAGCATCCGCTCGACCTCGTGCAGGCCGGTCTCGGGCAGCCGGTGGCGCAGGTCGAGCAGCGAGCCCGGGTAGTCCTCGCTGACCGCGCCGACCCAGCCGATGCCGGCCAGGCGCAGCACGAGCGCGGTGGGCAGCGGGCTCTGGTGGAAGCTGCTGAGCACCAGCGCCCGGTCGACCCGCAGGGCGCGCAGGCGCTCGACGAGCGCGGCGACGTCGGCGGGGTCGACCGGCTGCGGGTCGGGAGCGATCCACGGGCAGTGCCAGACGAGGACCTCGTCCACCCCCGGCAGCAGCCGGGCGGCCGCGGCGCCGCGCGGACCGGCGAGCAGCACCACCCGCTCCGCCCCGGCGGCGACCGCGCGCAGCACCGGTCCCGCGAGCAGGACGTCGCCGTCGCTGTCCAGGCGGGCGACGAGCACCGTGCCGGTCCGCGCGGCCGGGCGGGTCACGCAGGGCTCGCGAGCAGCAGCTCCACGGCGCGCAGCAGGTCGGGAGCCACCTCGGGAGCCTGCGCCACCTCCTCGGGCAGCGTCACCGGGGTGGGGACGAGCACGGGGCGGGCGCCGGCTGCGAGCGCGGCCCCCACGTCCGCGCCGATGTCGCCGACCACCGCGCAGTCGGCCGGGTCCACGCCGAGCGCCGCGGCGGCCTGCAGCACCATGCCCGGCTGCGGCTTGCGGCAGGGACAGCCGTCGTCCGGCCCGTGCTCGCACACCAGCACCGGGCCGAGGTCGCCGAGCAGCTCGGCGGCGCGGGCGTTGACGGCGTCGACCTGAGCCCGGGTCAGCAGCCCTCGGGCGATGCCGCTCTGGTTGCTCACGACCGCCGTCGGGATGCCGGCCGCGCGCAGCAGCGCGAGGGCCGCAGCGGCGGTGGGGACCGGCTCGACGAGCGCGGGGTCGCCGTTGTACGGCACGTCGACCACGAGGGTCCCGTCCCGGTCGAACAGCACGGCGCGGGGACGGCGCGTGCTCACGCTCCCGACCGCGCGCGGCCACGAGGCAGAGGACGGCTCATGCGCCGAGGTTACCCGGCGGCCCGGGTGCGGCCGGTCGTGCGTCAGCCGGCGAGCCGGACCGCCTCGGCGGGCTGGCGCAGCAGGCGCAGGACGGCCTCCTCGACGGGCCCCTGGGTGGCCGGGTGGCCGAAGCCGCCGTCCTCCCCGAGCGAGGGCAGCTCGTCGGCCACGGTCACGCCGTTCTCGTACAGGTCGATGATCCGCGGGTCGATGTAGGACGCCCGGCACACTGCCGGCGTGTTGCCCAGGTGCTCCGACACCTCCTTGACGACCCGGGTGACGGCCCGCTTGCGCGCGGTGGGGCTCTCGGCGGCGCCGGTCGACACCGCCAGGCCCACGGCGCACAGCACGGTCGCACCCCAGGTGCGGAAGTCCTTGGCGGTGTAGTCGCCGCCGGTCAGCTCGCGCACGTGCTCGTTGATGTCGTGGCTCTTGACGTCGACCCAGCGCCGGCCCTCCTGCCACGCCAGCAGCTCGTCGTCCTCGACGTCACTGCGCCGTCGCTTGAGCGTGGTGACGGTGCGGGAGACCTCCGGGTCGAACAGCTCGCGCTCGCGCAGCTTGCCGCTCTTGGCGACGTACTCGAAGGACACGACGCCGTCGCGGCTGACCTTGACGTGGCTCTTGCGGAGCGTCGCCAGCCCGAAGGTGCCGTTGGCCTCGGCGTACTGCTCGCTTCCGACCCGGAAGAAGCCCATGTCGAGCAGGCGGACCGCGCAGGACAGGACGCGCCGGCGGGACACGCTGCTGACGGCCAGGTCGCGGGCGACCACCTCGCGCGCGCTCGGCAGCGACGCCGCGAAGTCGAGGATCCGCTCGTGCTTGTGCAGGTCGCGCATCACGCGCCACTGGTCGTGGTAGCGGTACTGGCGCCGGCCGCGCGCGTCCACGCCGGTCGCCTGGATGTGACCGTGCGGGAGGGCGCAGATCCAGACGTCGCGCCAGGCGGGCGGCAGGACGAGGGCGTCGGCACGGGCGACCGTCGCGGGGTCGGCGACGACCGCGCCCGAGGCGTCGAGGTACTCCCAGCGGTCGCCCGCGCGACGACGGCTCAGGCCGGGGGCGGCGACGTTGACGCGCTTGAGGCGGGGCACCCGGAGGGACTACCCGCACCGGGACGCACGACGCCCCCGGCCCGTGCGGGACCGGGGGCGCGCGGACGGCTCAGCTCAGACCTCGGGCTCCACGTGCATGACCGACTCCTCGGCCGTGTAGCCACCGAGGTCGGTGCCCGCGTCGGTCGCCACGAGGTCGGCCTCGGTGTCGCCGCGGGCGCCCTCGTCGGGCTCGACGAGGCGGCCGACGCCCTGCCCGGCGCGCTCGTCGAACGGGGTGTCGCTGCCGGCCGACGCGTCCGGCTCGGCGTCGACCGCCGCGAGCACGTCGGGCTCCTCGCGGGCCAGGCGCGCGTCGAGCGGCTCGCCGTCGTGCTCCTCCTGCGCGGTCGTGCCGAAGTCGTCCGCGGCGAGCGGGTGGTCGTGCGGGGGCTCCTCGCCGTACGCCGAGCCGGCCTCGCCGGTCGCGAGCTGGCCCTCGCTGCTCTCGCCGGGGTCCGGGATGCCCTCGGCCTCGAAGGGGGAGGGGGGCTCCGGGATGCGGGACGTCATGTCGTTCCTCTCGTAACGGGGCGGACGCGCACGGGCCGCCCCGACCGCCGGGAGGGCGGGAGCGGGGCGGCCCGTGGGAGCCCGAGGGCGGGTGGGTCGTCGTGCGGCTAGTGCTGCTTGACCGTGGGGCCGCTGCTCGGCGTCGCGGACTCGATCGTCTGCTTGAACGCCTGCAGCGCCTTCTCGACCTTGTCCTGCGGGTCGGCGAACAGCGCGGCGACCGCGTCGCCCAGCAGACCGGCCGGCGGGTCGTACGCGAGGCTGACCTCGACGCCCGTGGTCCCGCCGTGGTCGTCGAAGCGCACCGCACCGGCGTTCTTGACGTCCAGGCCGCTGCTGTCCTCGGTCGCCCAGGCGATGCGCGTGCCCGGGACGTCCTCGACGATCCTGGCGTCCCACTCGACGGTCTTGCCGAGGGGGCCCGAGACCTTCCAGTGCGTGACGTCCGTGCCGCCGGCGACCGGCTCGACCGACTGCACGTCCGGCATGATCTGCGGCAGGTTGGTCAGCCCGCGCCACCAGGCGTAGCACTGGTCAGCGGGGGCGCCGACCTCGAGGTAGTGCGCGACGGTTCCCATGTGTGTGTCCTCCGGGCTCGGGTCAGGGGGTGCGGAGTGGGCCCGTGAGGGCTAGAGCACGTCCGGCGCGGTGACGCTCGGGGCGGCACCGGGGCGCGGGGCGCTGCCCGGGCGGGGGGTGGTGCTGCTGCCCGTGCCCGACGTGCCGGTGCTCGGCGCGCCCGGGGTCGCGGCCAGCGTCTTGGCGGCGGGGGTGACGACCGGCGGGGTCACGGGGGTCTTGGCGATCGGGCTCGCGGCGGGGGCGGTGACCGGCGGCTTCACGACGGGCGTGGCCGACGGGCTGCTCGACGGCGTGCTCGACGAGGTGCTCGGCGACGTCGCGGTGTCGGTCGACGAGGAGCCGCTCTTGTCGGAGACCGACTTGGCCTTGTCGCTGACGCTGGTGGCCGTCTCGTTGAGCGTCGACTTGGCCTTGTCGGCAGCGTTGCTGGCGGTGGAGGAGAGGTTGTTGGTCAGGTCCTGCACGGCCGGCTGGCCCATGAGCTCGCGAGCCTTGACCATGATCTCGTCGTAGCGCTGCGTGCCGGCCTTGGCGCCGAGCACGTAGCCGGCACCGAAGCCGATGGCGAGGGTGAGCTTGCGGATCACGTTGTCCTCCTGAGTTGCGGTGTGGCTCGGTCTGTCGTCGGACGGCCCCTACCCCTCCGTGCGCATCACTCACCCCTGTCTGCGAGTGATGCGCACGCAGGGTCGCCGGACGCCGTGCGCTAGTCTGGCGGCCTGCCGGGAGACCGGTGGGACCTTCCCGCGTAGCTCAATTGGCAGAGCATGCGACTGTTAATCGCAGGGTTCCTGGTTCAAGTCCAGGCGTGGGAGCCGCACCGCCGAGGGCGGGCGCAGCGGGAGCGCGCTGTGCGAGGCTCACCGGCATGAGCGCTGCATCCCGTATCGGGCCCGCTGTCCTCGGCGGCCTGGTCTTCTTCGTGCTGACCGCGTGGGTGCCGGGCCTGAAGGACACGGAGTCGTCCCTCGCGCAGATCGCGCTGAGCGGCCTGCTGTTCGCGGCCTGCCTGTACGGGGTGCTGCTGGTGGAGCAGGCGGTGCGCCGCCGTCGCGCTCCTGCAGCGGGTCGACCGCGCCGCTGCGCCGGCGCGCGCGGCACGTCAGGCCGGTGACAGGTGGGCTGCCGGCAGCCAGGCCTCGACCACGACCGCCGCGGCCGTGCCCGGGCTGACGACGTAGACCACTCGGCCGTCCCAGCCCCGGCCGTCCGGCGCCTGTCGCCACTCCACCAGCAGGCCGGGCCACCGGCCCGGTGCGTCCTGCAGGCCGTGCACCCAGCAGTGCCGGAACCCTCGGGAGTTGCATCCGACGGGCGCGAAGTCGCAGGTCGCTGGTCATCACTGGTACCGAGTGGCCTGCAGTACCCGTGCACATGTGCCTGCTGGCCTGGACACTTGCA
>JAABUN010000513.1_pt1 | contig 99947 bp, 88 predicted proteins | sample 5559311 | NCBI WGS metagenome assembly JAABUN01 (sample SAMN10711877, study PRJNA513370) | rock metagenome | isolation source: Antarctica rocks | place: Antarctica: Victoria Land, Siegfried Peak sud | reverse complement strand
TCACTCACTGGCTCGAAGATCGTCGAGAACGTGCCGTCAAGATCAACTGGCAGTTCACCACTTCCGACGCGCGCATCAAACTCAAGCGGCTTTACCCAGAAATGACCGGTTGACGATGCACTAGGTTGGAATTAAAGAGCTTGACGTTTTCGAGCGCCGAAACACAGATGGAGAGGTGAGACGGACTGAGGGTAATCTTGGCGTCGTCTGAAAAGACGCCCTCCCACTGCCCCTTTGACCTGTCGAACAGCCCTTGAATCTTGGTTTTAAGCTCGCCCTCGGTCTGGCCGGTATTGCGGAACTCGAGGACGCGTTCGCGCTTTCTGCCGGACAACCATTCATCGTAGAGCTTGGTAAAGATGAGCTTGAAAAGCTCTTCAAACACGTCTACGCCCGCATTAGCTAAAACCTCGTCTTCCATCTCCAAAATCAAATCTTTGAGCGACCTGCGTTTGGTAACGAGGGTGTCGTTTTTAACGAGGTCGTCGAGCGTAAACGTCTCACTCAGAACGTCCGAAAGCTTCTGGTTCGCGTTGGGAATGTCGGGAATCGCCTCAAAGTAGTTTGGGTCTTTGCGGTGGTAGTAGGCGACTGAATCGCCGTTGGTCCACACAGCAATAGGTGCGCCGGTCGCGTTGGTGTAGCTTTTAAGCTGCTCTTTACCGTCTTTAAGCTTGTTCGCCTTGACCTCGACCATGATGTAAGGCACGGTGGGCCGGTCTTTGTCGAAGATCACGATGTCGGCGCGCTTTTTCTGTCGTCCGAAAACTACCTGATACTCGAGCTGTAACCGCTCTCTCGGGTAGCTGTAGCGCGACATCAGTACACCAAGTAAAAGCTGCCGGATAGTCTCTTCAGGCGTCAGTTTGACGTCTTTGTTGCGAACCAAGCAGCGGACGTAAGGTACGAGGCCGCGTGCGGTTTCTTTGAGGAAGATAGAAGACTCGAGTGCTTGAATCTCTTCGGGACTAAACTGGGTGAGTTTGTAACTCGAGTCTCTAAGAACTTGGGCAAGGTTTATACTTGTGGCGGCAGCTGAAAGTGTCATGTGTACCTACTACTATAACGAAGTTCTGATTTTAGTCTCTTGAGACCTCAGCTGCTAAACTCGAGCAGGAGACCTCATTATGACCGAACAAGAAATCTGGAGACGCTTTACCGCCTTACCCGCCGACGCCCAACAACAGGTCGCTGAGCTGATCAGCTTTTTGCACACGCATCCGGGTGCTGAAGCCGAGGAACAGCTCGAAGGGGCTGAACGGGAATTCTTCGGCATCTGGCGGGGCCGTGATTTGGGTGACAGCAACGCTTGGGTAAGAGAACTGCGTGAAAAAGAGTGGTCTACCCATCGCTAAACGTATTTTGGTCGACACCGACGTGCTTATCGACGTGGGGCTCGGTGTCGAAACGGCTAGGGTTCACCTCGAGCAGCTTGGGCAAGATGCAGACCTCGCCGTAAGTTCTGTGACGCAAATGGAACTCGTAGTCGGCTGCCGGAACAAGCTCGAGCTTCGTTCGCTAGACCGTTTCCTTGAGCAGTTCGAGGTCATAAGCCTGAGTGACGCTATCTCCCGAACAGCGGTACAGCTTTTACGGCGATACCGTTTGAGTCACGGCTTGCTTATTCCTGACGCGTTGATTGCAGCGACGGCTGTAGGGCTGAATGCACCACTTTGCAGCAAAAACCAACGTGACTATAGGTTTATCGAAGAGCTGGATTTGCTGCCATATCCTTGAGGCGGAGTCCTCGTGCCCGCCACGCCGCCCTCGGCTTAACCCGCTCGAGCCCCCCTTTTTGCTCCAAATCACCCGGAACGGTCACGGTCTAAAACGCGGTCTGTAAACAAAAAAACCGCTGCCTGCAAAGGGGTCAGCACCGCCCGTTCCGCCCTGAGCTGCACGCTGTCACCGACCCCCAGCACCCGAAAATCGCCGTGCGGCAGGTCGATGATGAGCTTGCCGTCCAAAACCAGAAGCCAGCGGTCGGCGGGCTCGAGGCTCATCGGCTCGGCAAGCGCCTGTACCGACAGGTCGTGCGTGAGGGCGTTCGGCGTTCCTGGTTCGGCTTTGGCGAGGTGCAGCAGATTAAGCGGAGCCGAGGCGTTCACGCCGGGGCCGCAGCCACCTCTTTACGCGCCCGACCGTAGGCCATCCGCAGTTTGAACATGCCGCGTTTGTGCGCCGCGCGCACCGCCTCTTCGCTGAGCCCTACGCCGTCGGCGACGGTGGCGATGTCCTGAGCGCCTTCACCACGCATTCCCTCGAGCCGCGTTACCACCTCCGCGACTTCGGGCTCGAGGTCACTTAAAAAAGGCTCGAGCTGCCGGGGTGTAGCTCTTGGACCGGCTGGTTTTTTGGCGCTCTTGGCGGTCGCTTTTTTGGCCCCTGCCTTTTTAGACGGTTTCTTGCTGGTTTTGCTCGACGCCTTTTTGCCGGGTTTGGTCGGATGCGTGCGTTCGCGTTCGGCGAGGAGCGCCAGAGCTTCCTCCAGCGTTACCGAGTCGGGCGTTTGCGTCGTTAAAGAGGCGTTGGTCTTCTGGTGTTTGACGTAGGGGCCGTACCGACCGTCGCGGAGGTCGACATCTTCGCCCGTATCCGGATGCGTCCCGAGCACCCGCAAGGGTTTGTTCTTGAACTCTTTTTTGCTGATCAGCTCGAGGGCGCGGGGGAGACCGACGCTCAGCACGTCGTCTTCTTTGGGCAGCGAGGCGAAGGTGCTGACGTGTTTGACGTACGGCCCGAACCGTCCGATGGCGGCCTGGATATCTTTGCCGGTTTCCGGGTGCTGGCCCAGCGTGCGCGGCAGCGACAGCAGTCCGGCGGCGAGTTCGGGCGTGACGGCGCTCGGCTCGAGGCCGCGCGGCAGCGACGTGCGTTTAGGTTTACCCTCTTGCTCGTCGTCGCCTAGCTGTACGTACGGCCCGTACGGACCCGATTTGAGGATCATCACCTCACCGGTTTCGGGAAACGCGCCCAACACGTTGTCGGCGGCGTTGCCTTCACTTAGCGCCTTGTGCAGGTAGTCCCGCGTCACCTCGTCGGGGGCGAGGTCGGCGGGGAGCGAGGTGGTGACGGTTTCGCCCTCCACCACGCCCTCCGCGTACGGCCCGAAGCGACCGACCCGTACCAGATAGTCGCCCCATTTGGGAAAGCTCAGCGTCGAGATGGCTTTGGCGTCGACCTCGGCGAGGCTGTCGCGGGTACGCGCCTCGAGCCCCGTTCCGCCGCGGTAAAACCGCTCGAGGTAGGGTTCGGCCTCCATCTCGCCCGCCGCGATGTCGTCTAAAACGTCCTCCATCTGCGCGGTAAAGCCGGTATCGACGAGTTGGGCGAACTGTTTTTCGAGCAGGTTGTTGGTCGCAAAGGCGGTAAAGGTCGGGACGAGTTGCGAGCCGTTTTTGCGGGCGTAGCCGCGGTAGATCACCGTGTCGATAATGCTCGCGTAGGTGCTCGGGCGACCGATACCCTCTTGCTCCAAAAGCTTGACCAGAGACGCCTCGGTAAACCGCGCCGGGGGTTTCGTCTCGTGTCCGAGCGCGTCGAGCGTGTTGCACTCGAGGGCGTCGCGTTCGCTCAGGTCGGGTAGCGGTTGCTCCTGATCGTCCAACGCGGCGTCCGGGTCGTCCGAACCCTCGACGTAGGCGCGGAAAAATCCGGCAAATACGGTCGTGCGGCCCGACGCCCGAAACTCCGCTTGCTCTTTACCCTCGCCCACGTGGATACGCGCGGTGACAAACCGCAAAACCGCGTCGGCCATCTGCGTGGCGACGGTACGTTTCCAGATGAGGTCATACAAGCGGCCCTCGAGCCCAGAAAGCCCGTGCTCGGCTTGTGTGTGCATCTCGCGGCCTGCTGGACGAATCGCTTCGTGCGCCTCTTGAGCGTTCTTAGCCTTTTTGCTGTAGCTACGCGGGCTCGGGCTCAGATATTCCTTGCCGTAGCGGGTTTCGACCGCTTTACGCGCCCCTTCGACTGCTTCGGTAGCTAAGTTCGTCGAATCGGTTCGCATATAGGTGATGTAACCGTTTTCGTATAACCCTTGCGCCAGCCGCATCGTCTCTTTGGCGGATGACCCAAGTTTGCGGCTCGCCTCTTGTTGCAACGTCGAGGTGGTGAAGGGCGCTGCCGGGGAGCGTTTGCCGGTGCGTTCTTCGACCTTATGCACCGTCCACGCCTCGTTTTTTAGGCGTTCAGCGAGCGCCCTAGCGTCACCTTCGCCGAGCAGCAAGATGTTCTGACCCGCTGTCAGGCCCGCCTTGAGGGTGCCGGTGTCGTCATCAAAGTCGCGGCCTGAAGCCAGTCTGACGCCGCCTAGGTGCGTCATCACGGCGTCGAAGGTGCGCTGCTGTTTCTCGAGCTTGGCCTTTAGGTCCCAGTAGCTCGCCGGTACGAAGGCGATACGTTCGCGTTCGCGCAGCACCATAAGTCGCACCGCGACGCTCTGCACCCGCCCCGCCGAGAGTTTGGGCGCGATCTTCTTCCACAGCAGCGGCGAGAGCGTGTAGCCCACCAGCCGGTCGAGTACGCGCCGCGTCTCCTGCGCGTCGACCAGATGCTGATCTATCGCCCTAGTTTCGTCCAGCGCCCTCAGAATCGCAGCTTCGGTGATCTCGTGAAAGACCATCCGCCGTACTGGAACCTTTGGATTTAAGACCTCGACGAGGTGCCAACCGATAGATTCGCCCTCACGGTCTTCGTCGGTAGCGATGTAGAGTTCGTCGGCGTCTTTGAGGGCGGCGCGAAGCTCGCTGACGACCTTTTTCTTTTTTGCCGGGACGATATAGATCGGCTCAAAACGGTCGTTGATGCCGAGCCGCGCCCACGGTTGGTCTTTATAGCTGCCGGGAATTTCAGCGGCGGAGGCGGGCAGGTCGCGGACGTGGCCCATCGACGCCTCGACGCGGTATGAAGACGGCAAAAAACGCCGAATGGTCTTGGCCTTGGTCGGCGACTCGACGATGACAAGTCGGCGTGGTCCGCCGCTGGCGCTTTTTTTGCTCCCTGCCTGACTCAAAATTCCTCCTGAAATAACGTCGGGTCCCGGCATACCCGGCTAGGCACGCTATTATATAGAGCCCCGGACGGTTGTCAATAAGGTGTTACACACAGCCCACAAAGCAGACGCCGCTGACTCAAGCCGATATCGGCCTTTGCGGAGGGGCTGACGGCCTGGTTTGGGATGGTTGAAGGCGCTCGAGTTCTACCGGGTGTCGGCTAATTTGCGCCACGCTCGGCGTGTTGGATATATCGGCAGTTCTACAGAATCCTGCATCCCGCCGCAGGTCTCAGACCGGAAGTCTGGCTGACCGCTTCTTAAAGTGCGTGTTAGACCAGGTTTCTGTGACTGGACGTGGTGCAAAAATACTTACTAAACCTGTCGCGGTAGGGCTTGAAGCGTGCCGGGGAGACCTTAAATACTGTAAGCTCGAGCCCCTACCGCCCCAACCCACGCGGCAGGTTGCGCGGCGGGCGACGCCCAAACTGCTTCATCATCTTTTTCATGGCTTCATAATTTTTCATCAGGCGGTTGACGTCTTGCACGCTCGTCCCCGACCCCGCAGCGATGCGTTTGCGGCGGCTGGCGTTTAAGAGCTTGGGTTGACGGCGTTCGCGGTCGGTCATACTGGAAATAATCGCTTCGATACGACCGATTTCACCCTCGTCGATCTCCGCGCCCGGCGGCAGCATCTTGCTGGCTCCCGGCACCATTTTGAGAATGTCGCCGAACGAGCCCATGCGCTTGATCTTTCGCATCTGGGTGAGCATGTCCTGAAGCGTAAAGTCTTTAAGGCTGCTCGGGCCTTCCTCGTCGTCGCCCTCCAGGACCTTAGCCTTTTCGATAAGCGTCATCACGTCGCCCATACCGAGAATGCGGCCCGCTACGCGGTCGGGGTAAAAGGGCTCCAAACCGTCGATCTTTTCGCTCATCCCGGCGAAATAGATGGGTTTGCCCGTTATGTGCTTCGCAGACAGCGCCGCCCCGCCGCGCGCGTCGCCGTCGAGTTTGGTCATAATCAGGCCCGAGATACCGACACGCGCGTCGAACGCCTGCGCGACCGGCAGCGACTGTTGCCCGGTCATCGAGTCGATGACCAGCATCGTCTCGTTCGGGTTTACCGCCTCTTTAAGGTCGGCGACGGCGTCCATCAGCGCCTCGTCGATCTGAAGGCGTCCGGCGGTATCGACGATCACCAGGTCACGAAAATCTTTTCGCAGATACTCCGCCAGACGCGCTTTGGTGCGTTCCGGCGTCTCGTTATCTTCGACCTCGAGAACCGGCACGCCGATCTGGTTGCCGAGTACCCGGAGCTGCTCGCGCGCGGCGGGCCGCTGGGTGTCGGCGGCGACCAGCAGGGGCCGCCGTCCCTGCGACTTGTATTTGTAGGCGAGCTTGCCCGCCGTGGTCGTTTTACCGGCTCCCTGAAGACCCAACAGCATCCACACGTTCGCTTCGTTTTTCAGGCTTGGTTGCGCCGCCTTGCCGCCCAACAGCTCGACCAACTCGTCGTGAACGATAGCGATCACGCGCTGGTCGGGTTGCAAGGAGAGCAGCGTGTCGGAACCGATAGCTTTTTCCTGCACACGCTTGGTGAAGTCGCGGGCTACGGTCAAGTTCACGTCGGCCTCGAGCAGCGCCACGCGCACCTCACGGAGCGCCACCTTGACTTCATCTTCGGTGAGTCGCCCGCGCCCGCGTAGCGAATCGAAAACACCCTGTAGTCTGTCGCCTAAACTCTCAAACATACTGCCGAGTCTAGCAGCCCCGGAGCGTAGGGCGCGTCAACCCGGCGCTCAGGGATGCGCGCTAAACTGAGGGCATGAACGGCTGGAAGCTCTTTTTGGTGGCGTCGGCGCTTGTGATCTTGCCGCTGCCGCGCGCGCAGGTGATGGTGACGTCGGTGCAGCCCCCGGCGCAGGCTGCTGCGGAGGCGCAGGCGCTGCTAGCGCAGGCGCGCGCGGCGGCTCAGGAGGCGCACGAGGGTTCGCTGGCACCCTCTCCCGACCAGACCGGGTGGCGCGACGCGATCCGGCTCGGTGAGGCGGCGCGCGACCTCGCCCCGGAAGACCCGGTAGTGGTGCGGTTTTTGGCTGAAACCTATAGTACGGTGGCGTGGGATTCGCGTGCGTGGGTAGCGTGGGGGGCGTATCTGGACGCGGGCGGCGACCTCGACGAAGCGGCGCTCGGGGCGCTCAACGAGGCGGGCCGCAAACTCGGTTACGCACGCTTTGCGGTGGGCGACCTCGGCGGCGCGACCGAAGTCTTTGAGCGCGTTTTGGAACTCGGCGCGGACAACGTAGAGGCTGTGACGTGGCTTGGACGTATCGCCCTCGAGCAGGGCCGCTCCGAGGCGGCGGAGCGGTACTGGGAACGCGTGCTCGAGCTGAAACCCGATGACCCGACGGCGCGCTACTACCTGGCGCAGAGCCGCGAACAACTCGCCTACGGCGCGGACGCGGTGGGCGCATTTAACGAGGGTGTGGCGGCCTACGACGAGAGCCGGACGGCGGCGGCGCTCGACGCTTTTAGCCGCGCCGCCCAAACCAACCCCGAGTTCGCGCAGGCGCACCAGCGGGCCGGACAAACGGCGCTCGAGCTGGGCCGTTCGGGAGCCGCACAACGCCACTTCCGGGCGCTCGTCGCGCTCGACCCGGCGGACGACCGGGCCGCCTACCTGCTCACCCTAGCCGACGCGCAGAGCACGTGGGGCGCGGAGGCAGTCAACGCTTTTTACGACGGGCAAGAGCTCTACAACCAGGGCCGTGTAGCGGACGCCGCCGAGCGGTTTGCCGGTGCGAGTGACGCCAACCCGGCATACCCGGAGGCGGCTGGCTGGGCTGCGCGCAGTTTTCAGGAGTCGGGCCAGGTGGCGCGGGCGGTTCCCTACTGGGCGCGGGTGGTCGCGCTCAATCCTGAAGACGAAAGCGCACGCTATTTTTTGGAGGCGGCGCAGGCACAAAAAGACATTGGGGCGGAGGCGGCGAGCGCCTTCAACGAGGGCGTTAAGGCGTACGGTGAAGCCGACCTCGGCGCGGCGCAGGCGGCTTTCGAGACGGCTGCCGAACGAGAACCCACCTACGCTGAAGCGTGGGGCTGGCTCGGACGTTTGGCGTTCGAGGGGGGCCGCTACGGGGAGGCGGAGGCGGCGTACGGGCGGGCGCTGGGGCTCGAGCCCGGCAACGCCAGCTACCGCTTTTTCGAGGCTGAAGCGGCGCGGTTGGGGCAGTAGTCGACTTTCGTTCTTTTACAAGGAACGCTCAACAAGTAGGGCTTGGTTTGCGGATTGCCGCTCGCCGAAGTTTGAGCAGAACATGTTTGACGTACCTAACGCTGAAACAGTCAGCCTCGTCGCTCCACTGCTGCTTTAGCGGGCGCGTTCGAGATGCGGGGTTCTCATCCTCAGAACCGAGGCTACGAGGGCAAGTAGAGCTTCATGCCCTCGTGCGTCGCCCGGAAGCCCAACCGCTCGTAAAAACGTAACGCATAAGGACGCGCCTTGTCGGTGGTGAGCTGAACCACGCGGCAACCTCGAGCTTTGGCGCGCCCTATTGCCCAGTTAATCAGCTGACGCCCTATACCCTGAGAGCAGTATTCTTGGGCGACACGCACCCCCTCGATCAGCCCCCGCCAGCTACCTTTGTGGGTCAGGTAGGGAATGAAAGTGAGTTGCACAACACCTGCAACCTTCCCTGATACGCAAGCAACGGTTAGCTCATTAATTCGGGTCGGCGTCTATTGCCCTGAAAGCAGAAACGTAGGCGTCAGGTAGAGGATGAGAGAACTGTTCCCGTTCCGCACCAACCGAATCGTTCGCTAGCAGCTCAACGATCACTGGCAAGTCGTCGAGGGTCGCTTGACGGAAATTTAGCTCGTCAAAATTCACAGCTGACAGTTTACCTAAGCGTAAAGGCGATAATCACCTGCGGAGACCGCGGAGGTGGTGAAATACCGAGCGTGGTCGTCGGTTATCTCAAATGTATCGGATGTATCACCGCCAAACGTTGCCTCGCCTCCGCACCTCAACATTTACGTGTTTATATCAGTACCTTCATATCCGGTAATTGCAGCATATACCGCTATTTCCTGTTCCCCGAAGGACTAGGGTGTGGGTCACAGGAGGCTAATTATGAGCAGCGACAAGAATATGGGCGATAAGCTTAAAGACGCCGCGAGCAACGTCGGTAAAGCGGTTCAGGACAAGGCCAGCGAAGCCGGACACCGCGCCAGCGCGAACGAGCACGACGCCAAAGCGGAAAATAGCGACAACATGCTCGACAAAGCCGAGCACAGCGTCAAAGGCTCCGCCGACCGTGGCAAAGCCGAGGTCGACGACGGCAAATCCGAATATCACTCGGAAAAGGCCAAAAACGCAGCTGAAGATTAAACGCCAAGTTTAGAGATTAAAATTACAGCAAAGCGAGTGGAGAACCGGGTTGATACACCCGGTTCTCCACTCGCTTTTTCGCGTCGTTCAGCCTGAAGCCGCTCGGCCTAGCGTCCCGCGTTCAGCACCTCGGCGGAAGTTCCGGCGAGCGCCTCGTAAGCGGCCTCTAGAAGCTCCACGGTAGTCTCCCAACCTACGCACGCGTCGGTCAGTGAGACGCCGTACTCGAGCGTATCCGACATCGGTTGCTTGCCCGCCCGGAGGTTGCTCTCGAGCATCATCCCTACCAGGTCGCGGTTGCCCGCCGTGCGCTGCGCCAAAACGTCGTGCCAAACCACGTTTTGTTGGCGGTAATCGTACCCGGAGTTGTGGTGGCTACAGTCGACGATGAGGGCGGGGGAGAGTCCGCTCGCCCGCAGCTTGTCACCGGCTTCGGCGGCAAAGGGCGCGGCGTAGTTCGGGCCTGCGCGTCCACCACGCAAGATGGTGTGGCAGTCGGGATTGCCTTTGGTGTAGACGACCGCCGCCTGCCCTGAAGCGTCGACGCCCAAAAACGTATGGGGCTGGCTCGAGGCGGCAATCGCGTCTACGGCGAGCTGGATATTGCCCTCGGTGCTGTTTTTGAACCCTACCGGTACCGACAGACCGCTGACCATCGACCGGTGGGTTTGCGATTCGGTAGTGCGCGCGCCGATTGCGCCCCAGCTCAGCAAGTCCGACAGGTACTGCGGGATAAACGGGTCTAAAATCTCGGTAGCGACCGGCAAGCCGAGCTCGTTGATCTCTAAAAGCAGTTGCCGCGTCCGTCTGAGACCGGCCTCGAGAGTGTTCGAGCCGTCCCGTTCGGGGTCGTTCATAAAACCGCGCCAGCCGACCGTGGTGCGGGGTTTGTCGAAATAGACGCGCATGGCGATCACGAGCCGGTCTTCGTAACGCGCCGCTGCCTCTGCGAGCCGCCGCGCGTACTCGAGCGCCAAGTCCGCGTCGTGAACAGAACACGGCCCGGCGATCACGAGCAGCCGGGGGTCGTCGCCGCGCAAAATCCGGCGGATCGCGCCGCGCCCCTCGGTGACGGTGCGGTTGGCCTTTTCGGACGCGGGCAGCTCGGCCTTGAGCGTTGCTGGCGGACTCAGCGGCTGAATCCGGACGACGTTGATGTCTTCGACGCGTTTCATATGTTTCCCGTCACGATGCTCTCCTTCATAATGCTCTCCTCCTGAACCCACCGCTCAGACTCGGATACCCGGACGCAGACCACAAAAAAGCGCCCGGGGGTTCCGGGCGCAGCCAAACTGATACGTGGCGTCCTCCCGGTTATCCAGGCCGATACTCCGCAAAATAGGCGTTGCTGCGTGTGGGTTTCACAAGGTCAGGTGTATCACAGCTCGAGCCCGTTTGTCCACCCCCTAACAAGGTCGGATAGAGCGTTTGCGCCGCAAGCTGAAAGCGCCCGAAACACAAAAGCCGATTTCTCCGACCCGTGTTCTTACAGGACTCTTGACGTAGAGATGAGCACCGTCTACGCTATGGTTTGTAAAACATACCTCGAAACTTATCTGGAGGGCGGAGATGAATAGACGCGTTTACCAGTATCAGAACATTGACGGAATCAACGAACTGAGTTTTGGGGTGACGTGGTTTTGGCTGGGGCTGACTATTTCGTTATACATAATCTTCCCGGAGGTTTACCCACCGCTTGTAAGTTTGGTCGGTCTCGGGGTTCCGCTTCTCGGCTGGAGTATCAGCAAACTTAAAGAGCACCTGACCTATCCGCGGACGGGCTACGCGATGCCACGCGTCTCACGTTATCTTTTTCCCACCTTAGCCGGGGGTATCCTGCTTATCAACACGCTCGATGCGTTTTTTTGGAACTTATCTCTTACGACTTTATGGCTCCAGCCGCTTTCGCTTGGTCTCGTCACCGCCTGCCTGCTGCTGTGGATGGGCGGTGGGCTAAAGAGGTTTTACTACCTGGCTGCGGCGGCGTTTCTCTGGGGGGCCGCGCTGACCTGGTACGGTGTCGGCATGTTTACAGGCGTCGTTCTCCACAGCGTCCTGCTCGGGCTCCTGCTGATGGCGTCGGGAGGCGTTACCTTGTGCCGTTACCTGAAAGAACATCGGTTGAAGCGGTGAACGCGCGCACCCTGACCGACGTAGACCGCACCATTCACGCCCCGGCGCGCCTTATGGTGATGACGATTCTAAACGGCGCAGACGCGGATTTCGTCTATCTGCTGCGCGAAACGGGGCTTAGCAAGGGCAATCTGGCGACGCACCTCGGCAAGCTCGAGGCCAACAACTATATCGGCGTACACAAAGAGGGGCGCGGCACGCTCTCGCGGACGACCTACCGCATGACCGAAACGGGGCGGGCCGCCTTTGCACGCTACCGCGAGGGGTTGCAGCGTATCGTAGACCATACTGTGCCGGGGGTGGGGCTCGAGCCCGGTTAGCGTTCGCGCCCCTGCGTGTCGGCGGAGACCTATATCTGAACCAGACGCGGCGGTTTTTTTTGCGGCAATTTTCGTAGCAACTGGGAAGCATCAGCTAAACGTAATCCGGTTGACACGACCGCTCAGCCCGACTACTCTGAACGCATCATGTCAACAACTACCTGACCTCGAGCAACCCTACAGCTAAACCACCAGCGCCTCATGGTGAACATGACCGCGCGTTTGGTGAGCCGTGGTGAAAACCCCTCTCTAGTCAGGTGGTGTGTCTTGTTTTTACGTCCGCTGTCCTCTACCGCGGTTTATCTCGGTTTGTCGGGTGCGAGCGCCTTTTTCTTTGCGGTGTTCGGCACCGTGTCGTCGGTCTACCGGATTCAGACGGCGGGTTTGAGCCCGCTTCAACTCATCCTTATCGGAACGGTGCTCGAGCTGAGCGTGTTCATCTTCGAGGTCCCTACGGGTATCGTCGCCGACCTTTACAGCCGCCGCCGCTCGGTCGTCATCGGCATGTTTCTGATCGGTGCGGGGTTCGTGCTCGAGGGCTTGTTCCCGATTTTTGCCACCATGCTCGTGGCGCAGGTTATCTGGGGCGTCGGCGCGACCTTCGAGAGCGGCGCGAAAGAAGCCTGGGTCGCCGACGAACTCGGTGCGGAACGGGTCGGGGACGCGTACCTACAGGCCGCCCAAGTCGGACAGATCGCGTCACTCGCGGGCGTCGCCGTAGCAACCCTGCTCGGCAGCGTCTATCTGGGGCTTCCACTCGTCGCCGGTGGTACCGGATTTTTTGGAATCGGAGTGTTTTTGCTCCTCTTTATGCGTGAGGACGACTTTGTCCCTGAGCCCGGAAACGGCCACCCGCTCACCGCGATGAGAGAAACGCTACGCACGGCTTCGACCCTCGTTCGGCGCACGCCCGTACTGCTGACGATTCTCGTCATTACCGGCGTCTTGGGCGCGTCGTCCGAAACCTTCGACCGGCTGTGGGAGGCGCGCATCTTGCGAATCGGGCTGCCCGATCTGGGCGCACTTCCCGATTTGACTTGGTTCGGGCTCATCAGCGCCGGGGCGACGCTTTTGTCGCTGCTTGCTACCGAAGGCGTGCGGCGTACAGAGCGCAGCTCGCGTTTTACGGTGGTGCTGCTTGCAGGGATCAGCGCCCTGCTCATGCTGAGCGTCATCGGCTTCGGTTTGGCAGGCAATTTTGCGCTGGCACTGGCTTTTTACTGGTCGGCGTATCTGCCGAGGAGGGTCAACGCGCCCCTTTTCGCCGCGTGGCTCAACGGCTACCTCGAGCCCCGAACACGCGCCACCGTCTTTTCGCTCAACGCCCAAACCGACGCGCTCGGGCAGATTGCCGGGGGGCCGCTGCTGGGCCTTTTGGCCAATGTGACGTTGCGCGGGGCGTTCGGCGCGGCTGGACTTTTGCTGTTGCCCGCCGTGTTTCTCTATCTGCGGCTGTTACGAAGACGTTAGGTACCGAGCCCGGTTGGTTTTTGGGTGTTTTCGTAGCGCTCCACATGCCGCGCACGCTGCTTCACATACTCCGGGTTTTCTCTCGCCGCTACATACCTCTCGTAAAAGATCGCTGCCGCCGCCGCCTTTACCGGGTCTTCGGCGCGGGGCAAGACGGCGCGTCCGTGCGCGCCGCTCTGCCCCTTCTTATCGTCCGGTACCGGCCCGTCGTACTTTTTTCCGCCTTTATGATTGGCGTAGCGGCGCGCCCGCGTCCAGCCCATCTGCAAAAACTTGCGCGCCATATCCGCGCCCGGAAAGTCTTCGGCCTCGAGATAATCCCCGAACAGCTCGAGGAGTTTTTGCGACGACGCCTCGGCTACTTCGGGGTTCTTAAAGCGCCAGTGGGGTAAGAGTTCGCTCTTGTACGGCTCGACGAGCAGCACGCCCTGCTCGCCCTTGCCGATTCGGTAAAGCTCGGGGTGCTCCCGAAAGTCGAGGGTCTTGAAATCGAGCTCGTAGTCGAACGCAGCCATATCCGACTGTAACCGACTCTAAAAACTAGAACCTGTCGTTTTCGCATAATCAGGTCAGGAGGTTACACCATGACGTACGCCTTGACCAGATACGCATTGACCAATCCGGTGCCGGGAATGCCCATGCCCGACATGCCCGCACCGACGCAGCCACAAGAAATGCCCGATCTACCCGGAGCGCCGATGAACCCACCCGGAGAAACGCCCGACGCGCCGCTCGAGGTTCCCGAAATGCCCGACCGTGACGCCCCGATGGACGCGCCCGGCCGTGAGCAGCCGATTGAGAATGATGATCTGCCGGGGAGAGAAGAACCGATATAGCTGGTATATGTAAAGATAGCCTTACTATGCTGAAAGCTGTTTACAGAGCATCGCTACTGCTTATTTTCGCCGCTCAACTGGGCTACGGGCAGCCGTCACTAGCCGGGGTTCAGCCCGAACCGGCAGTCGCCGCTACCCTGGAGCTTTTCGACGCGTACCCCGTCGTCGGCATCGGTGAGATGCACGGTTTGCAGGAACTGGGCGACTTTTATGTCGACCTCGTAAGTCGACCGGATTTCGCCGAAGATGTTGGAAACGTAGTTTTCGAGTTTGGAAACGCTTTCTTTCAACCCACGATAGATAGGTATCTAGCAGGCGAAGAGGTGTCTTACGTAGAGGTAAAAAAAGCTTGGACGACCATGATCGGGACGATGGGCTCCGCTGACATCTCAGTAATGTACGGGCAGTTCTACAAAGCTGTGAGAGAAGCGAACCAGACCTTACCGAAAGACAAAAAAATAAAAGTCTGGCTGGGCGACCCACCTACAGACCCTGACGACCCGCTCGCTTATACCAGTGAACAATTTCCAGACCGGGACGCGTTCTTCGCCGACATCGTATTGCACATTTTAGCGAAGGGCGAAAAGGCGCTGCTTATCATCGGTGCAGGACACTTTGTAGCTGATGACTACACCAAAAGCACCGCTACGGTTTTTGAATGTAAATACAGGGTGCCATATACATACAATGTCAGAGCGTGTATCGACGCCTTCTACCCCGGTAAGCTCTTCCTTGTTCAAAATCACTGGGGTTTGCCTAAGCCGCTTTGCAACCAGCGATTGGAAGCCCAGCTCGAGCTGGGGCCAGTTCCATCACTGACGCCGCTTCGGGACACAGCTCTAGCAACTTTTCTAGATAGCCCCGAATGTAAATCTGAAAGTTGGCGAGGGACATACACGAACGCGTGGAGTGACGCCTATTTGTACTTGGGAAAAAGTGACGAGCTTACCACGTCACCGCTTCCCGGCGAACCGGAAACGCCCTTTTTGAAGACCCTACTGAAAGATATGCCCGAACTAGAAGAGCCGAACAGATAGATTGTAACCAGCTTGAGTAGAACTCAGGTGCTGCTGCATCTGCTACACTTTCCTTACTGTAAGGAGGTGCAGTAAGGATGCAGGTACGCGCGACGATCAGCAGCAAGGGTCAAGTGACTATCCCGCAGGAGGTCCGCCAGCGTCTCGGGCTCAAGCAGGGAGATCAGATAGTTTTCATCGTCGAGAATGGGATGACTGTCCTGAAGCCTGCCAGGGGCGAAGAGAACCCCTTCGAGCAGTACGCCGGAGCACTAGGCAGCCTGGAAACCAAGGATGAGGTAAACGCATGGCTGGGTGAGTTGCGAGGCGATAACGACTACCACCAAGACGACCGGGACGACGAGAACCGGGACGACGAGGACGCCGCGTAAGGTGCTCACGGCGGTAGACACGAACGTGATCAGCGCCCTGTGGTCTCGAGAACCTGCTGCGGTCGGTATGGAGAAGTTGCTTTTTGCTGCTCGGCAGGGAGGCGGGATAGTCGTCTGCGCGCCGGTCTACGCTGAACTGCTCGCCTACCCGGGCGCGACCAGAGGCTTTGTCGAGGCGTTTTTACTTGATACCGGCGTCGAGGTTCAAGTAAACCTCTCTCTCGACGTTTGGTCTCTGACCGGGGAAGCCTTCAGCACCTACGCCGAGCGGCGGCGCAGAGACCGGGCAGGGCAGCCCAAGCGGTTGTTGGTGGACTTTTTGGTGGGAGCCCACGCACTGATCATGACCGACCGGCTACTGACGCTAGACCCGAAGCGTTACCGCACGGCCTATCCCAAGCTGAGGCTGATGCCGGAAGATGAGTCCGGGTTGGTCGATACGAAATGAGCTGAACGGGATTGGAGGTGAACGACTGCCTGAAAACGATGATCTGCCGGGGCGAGAAGCGCCTGTCTAAATCAAACCGTCCTAAACTGTCGGGCAGTCATGGCTGAGCGGGCAGTTATCCCGAATGCTGACGAAGCGATCATCCCGCCGGAAAAGGTGAGAGATTATCTTTTATCCGCTTCGCAACCTGTGGGCAGATTCAAGGCGGTTTTCTTTTACTCACTCGGTTACACAGTTGCTGATTGGGAGCGCCTCGAGGCTGACTTTCGGGCGCTTCTCACTCTTGGCGCAGAGACGGGCGAAAGGACGGAATACGGGCAAAAGTATGTGCTCAGGGGCCGCATCACGGGGCCAGCGGGTAAGGGTGCAGAAGTTGTGATGATCTGGATTATACTCGAGGGCGAGAGTCGACCTCGGCTAATCACTGCCTATCCGGGAGGCCAAATATGAAGTTGCTCGATACCGTTGTGCTGAACAAAGATGTGCCGAGTAAAGGGCTGCGTCGTGGCGACGTAGGCGTTGTGGTTGAAATATATGAACCGGATGGACTCGAGGTCGAGTTCGTAACGGGGACGGGTAAAACGCAAGCACTCGTTACACTCAAGACAGCTGAAGTCCGCCCTCTTGATGAAACTGACGTTCTTGCCGTGCGTCCCCTCGACGCAGCTTAAAAGATTTGAGGCGTGACGCTCGAGCTGTCTGAAACTCTAGACCACGACACCCCCAAACGTGAGTAACTGCCTGAAGATGATCTGCCCGGAGGGGCAAAGCCGGTGCAAGCGGCCCTTCAAAATAAATAAAGAACACCCCGTTCGGAAACTGGAACGGGGTGTTCTTTGGGACGGCTAAACTACTTCTGCGGCCACTCCGGGTTCGGCACAAAGTCCGTCGGGTCGAGTTCATAACGTCCGACGTCTTTTTCGTGCTTGACGATCTTGTCGTGGATGCGCTTGACGTCGCCCTCGACGAGACCGTAGTCGAAGGTGTCCCAGATGGCGGTCAGGTGCGTGCCGTCGTCGTTTTTGGTCGGGACGATACGGCCTTTTTTAATGCCCTCCTCGAGCTTACGGCGGCTTTCGATACCCAGGTTGCGAAACACCACCTGCACCACGTCGCGGGCGTACTCGCGGGGGCCGTAAATCCCGGCTTTGTACACCGCGTAGTTAAACGCGTCCCAGTCTGGGACGATGTTGTTCGCGGGCATCGTAAAATGCGTGATGACGTCCTGGACGGCCTCGAGCGTGCGCTGCGGATAGTAGTACAAGAACAACCGCACACCCTCTAAAAAGAAGTTGTAGTGGGCGGCTTCATCGGTGGCGATGGTTTGCGCGACGCGGGCCAACACGGGGTCGGCGTCACCTTTGTGCTGTGGTTTATCCGATTTGCCGTTGGCGATCTTTAACAAGTTCAGGTAGTTGAGCTGTGTGGCGCGCTCCTGAAACACCGTATAGACGAGGTTTCTAAGCGCGTCGCCTTCCCAGAGGCTGCGATGAACCGACGAACGCAGGTCTTCTTTGTACGACTCGATGAACTCGGGGCTGCGCTGGTGCGAAAACAGCAGCGAGTTCTCCCAGGTGTCGGCGTGTTTTTCCTCTTCGGAGCCCCAGCGAAGCTGAAAGTGGCTGCGCCCGTGAGAGCGGCGGACCAGGTTCAGAATCTCGTCAACGTAGTCGGGGGTGTAGTATTCGACGGCGAAAAAGCCCTGCAAAATCTGCATCAGCGGGTCGGAAAAGTCGTGACGGAGCTTGCGCCAGTCAAACGACTTGTCGGGGTTCCAGTTGCGCGTCTCCTGGCTGCGGGCGGTGTACCAGCGGTAGAGACCTAAAAACCCGCGTTCGATCTGCCGGTCTTTTTCCTGGCGGCTGAGTAGGCCGACCGGTGTACGTGATCTGAGGCTGTCTACGAGGCTGTTCGGGGGGATGGTCAGGTCTATCAAGGGGTCTCCTTAGCTTGGTCTGGTGAGCGTCGTGTGGCGTCGATAGCACTATTCTACCAAACCGACTGCGCCGCTAGCGTAACAGCCTTACAGTTTGTTTTGCGCGCGGACTTGATGAGGATGTTTTTGGGCATTTTCTCAGCGCAGGCACATAGGTTTTGCACGCGGCGATTTGTAAAAAGCGACGGGTGTTATCTCTTTCGCCAAAATCAGCCCGCGCTGAGCTGGACGCACGTTTGGCTACATTTTAGGTAGTGAACCGCTGTGGTTGCGGTTTGAGACTTGCGTTTGACCGGCTCGGTATTCGTTATCGCTGACAAGTACAGTCTGGTCCACACCATGCTCAGCCGGAGAAGTGCAGTCTAACACTTGCTTTTGGGAGATGATAACGGCTACGAAAAAGGCTACTCGGCGTCACCGAGAGCCTTTTTTAGGTGATGTTTATTGCCCCTCGTCGGTGTTCTCTCCGGGTGCAGCTTCTTCGGCGGCTTCAGTCGGTGTTGTCGGCGCTGCGTCGGCTCCATTATCGACTCCGGTGGCGGGTTCGGCTGCGTCATCCGCCGGAGCGCCTCCTACGGCCTCGAGCTGCTGATTTAGCGCGTTACGCTCCTGGCTTAATCTTTCCATCTGCTGGTCTATCGTCTCCAGGCGCTCTTCGAGCGTCAGCTCCCGGCGCTGTTCCAGGTTCTGAATGCGCGCCTGCGCGGTCTCTAAAGACGTCTGCCGTTCCAGAAGCTGTTGCCGAAGCGTGTTGCGCTCCTCCTCGAGCGCGTCGGTCTGCCCGACCTGCTCTTCTTGCTCGGCGAGTTGGGTCTCGAGCTCCCCTACACGTTGCCGGGCCGTCTCGAGTTCTTCAGTCTGTGACGTGACCTGTGCGTCGAAATCGTCTACCTGAGTTTGCAGGGCCGCAAGCTCTTCGTTGAGCGTGGCGCTATCTTGCTCTGCCGGATTGTCGCAGGCGCTCAGCACTACAAGCGCGCTCAGTAGCGTCAGCACTCGGATCGGTTTCATACAAACTCCTTTGGTCGAGCAAATTGGGTCAGACACCTCTAGAAATTAGGTCGTTCCAAGGTGCTGCTGTACCTGATTTTACTGTACCTGCTGCGCCGCAGCACTAGCGGCTCACCTACACTCTTTGGTTACGCGCGCGCCGAGCCTGACTAACAGTTCGTACGAGATGGTTCCGGCAGCCTCGCCCAGCTCCTCGGCGGTCGGACCTTTTGGCCCGAAGATCACGGCGCGGTCGCCGACCGTTACGTCCAAGCTGCCCACATCGACCATCAGCTGATCCATGCATACGCGCCCGACGACCGGGCAGAGCTGCCCGTGCAGCCGTACCTTCGCTGCCGGGTGGGTGCTGAGCGCGCGCGGGTAGCCGTCGGCGTAGCCGAAACGCACCGTCGCCAGGGTGGTGTCGTGCGGGGCGCTCCAGAGCCCGCCGTAGGAGACGTTTTGCCCCTTTTGCACGCGTTTGACAAAGGTGACGGGGGCGGTGAGCGTCATTACGGGCGTCAGGGCGGGGGCGAGGGTGGCGCTGTGGGCGCTCGAGTGATAGCCGTACACCGCGATCCCGGGCCGTACCAGGTCGAAGTGCGACTCCGGGTAGGCGAGGGTCGCAGCGGAGTTGGCGGTGTGTTTGAGGGGAACGTGGAGCCCTTCACGCTTGAGCGCCGCAGCTGCCTCACAAAAACGCGCCAGTTGCATTTGGGTATAGCGCCGGTCGGGTTCGTCCGAGCAGGCGAAGTGCGTCCATAAACCCTCGAGCTCGACGTTCGGCGCGCGCGCCAGCTGTTCGGCGGTCGCCAGTGCGCTCTCGGTTCCGCCCCCGAGACGGCCCATCCCGGTATCGACCTTGAGGTGAACGCGCGCGCGTTCACCCGCCGCCGCCCGAACTACCGCTTCGGCGCTCGTAGCGTCCACCACGCTCAAGGTTACGTCTTGGGCCAGGAGTTCCGGCAAACCTTCGTAGACGGGTATAAAGATCAGAATACGGCCTGAGACCCCGGCGCGGCGCAGCTCGAGCGCCTCTCGCGCGGTCGCTACTCCGAACCACGTCACGCCGAGCGCCTCGAGGTGCCTGGCCGTAGACGCCGCCCCGTGACCGTAAGCGTCGGCCTTGACGGGGGCCAGCAGCGCGGTTTCCGGGCGCAACCGGGAGCGCAAAACCTGAACGTTATTTTCGAGTGCGGCGAGCGAAACGTTTGCGTGAGGCACGCCGCCCAGCATACCGCCTCGAGGGTTTTTCCGGTCGGCGTCAGATGACGACGCTCGAACCGGCTGCTCAGGTTCCGCTCGTCGTCTCGAGGTGTAAGGAGAAGTTGGGAAAGAAGAGTGGAGTAAGAAGTAAGGAGAAGGAGTGGGTATCAAAAAACAAGTATCGACAAATTCTGCCCCCCAAGCGCAGAGTCGAGCGTAAAAAGTAACGGTTCAGACACCACTCGGCACTCATCACTCGGTACTCAGTACTCAACCCTCATTGCTCATCGCCCGACACTCGGCACCTGTCCGGCACGACAAAGTATCTCCGCAAAAGTATTCCCCTGGCAACCCAGGCGATTCCCGTTAGACTGTCCCGTGTCCACCGCGCCGCGCACCACTTTCGTTACGCTGCTGAGTTTGCTCGCTGCGGCGGTGCTCTGGATCGCTCTGGACGCGTGGGTGTGGGGCGTACCGTTCGTGCTTACCTTTATCTGGGCGTCGACCAGAGAGTCGCCCTACCGACGCAAACGCTACCTGGCGCTCGCCGCGCCGCTGCTACTGCTGGCGCTCACGCCCATCACGACCGACACCAGCCCGCGCGGGTTTGCGCTGCTGGGCGCGTCGTTTACCCTGTCGCTGCTATTGCCGACATTTATCTTGTGGCGTGAGCGGCCCCGCCCCATCACCTTTGCGTTCTGGCCCGAACGTCTCGCGCCCCTCGATATCTTCTATACGCTCCTCGCCGTACCGTTATCGTGGGGCGCGTTTGCACTTTATTTCGGTGTGCTGAGCCCGCAGGTGCCGTTCAACTGGGCGCTGCCGCCCGTGCCGGACAACGCCGAACTACTGCGACTTTTCGTAGGTATCAATCTGGTGGGAATATGGGACGAACTGTTTTTTATCAACGTCGGTTACGCCGTGTTGCGCCAGCTTTTCGGCCCACGCACAGCAAATCTGGCGCAGGCCGTGGTCTACACGACCGTGCTCTGGACGATGGCGTTTCGCGGGGTGGGGCCGGTGTTCGTGTATCTGTTCGCGCTGACGCAGGGCGTGATGTATGAGCGTTCCAGGGTGCTGCTATGGGTGCTCGTGGCCCATCTGATCGTCGACTATTTTCTCTTTCAGGCGGTTCTAACGGCGTACTATCCCGACTTTTCGGTGTGGTGGCATCCGTAGGTGTCGAGCCGCAAATACCAAATCAGGAAGCCGATACCGACCGGGTAGTGCGGCTATCTCAACTGAACAAAGTTAGAGAAGCTCCTCCTGAACGCATAGGCGTCTTTAAGATGCCCGGTTTTCTTACGCCGAAGCACTTACCTTTTATAAAGCAGTTGTAAAAGACTTAACAGGGCGGACGGGTAGGTAGCGTCTAGGCTACCCGGGGGAAGCAAAAACCATTTCGGCAGCGTCTCGAGCCGGTGGTTGAGTCCTAACGTCACCCCATAACGCACAACCGGAGGTGAAGGCCGTGTCAAACAGCCTGATCGAACGTTCGTCCGCAATTCACAGTAAAAATCTATTTAGAGGCCGTCTGTACACATTATGCGCCGGGTTACTGCTCGCCGGATGTACGCAGTTCACAACGCCCGAAACGCCCGACTTGGAGGCGTCCGAACTCGGTACGTTGGGGGGAAGCTGGACGGAGCTCTTTAACGAACGAAACCTCGACGGCTGGTACACCGTGCTTCAGGGTCAGGGCAGAAACCGCGACCCGCAGGGTGTGGTCAAGGTCGAAGATGGAACCATGCACATCCTCGACGTTCCCGACCGGGGCCAACGGCAGGGGTTCGGTTACGTGGCGACCCGCAGAAGCTACAGCAACTACCACTTGAGCTTCGAGTACCGTTGGGGCGACAAGCGTTTTGCGCCCAGAGCCGACAAAAAGCGTGACAGCGGCGTACTCTATCACCTTAGACGTGACGGAGTGTGGCCCAGCAGCGCGGAGTTGCAGGTACAAGAGGGGGATACCGGCGATTTTTGGCTGATCGGCGGGGTCAACGTCACTACCACCGTGGCCTCGACCTCGGAAAACCCCAAACGTTACCGCAAGGGGGGAGAGACCTACAAAACCAGACCGGGCCGCTTCGTCCCGATTGCCAACAGCCACACCAACGACAAACGCGAGGGCTGGAACAAGGTCGAACTGATCGTCGAGGGCGACAACGTCACCCACATCGTCAACGGCGAGGTCGTCAACCGGGGCGAAGACCTGCGCGACGGGCGCGGCAGGCCGCTTACCGGCGGGCGTATCGCGTTTCAGGTGGAAGGAGCCGAGGTCTACTATAAAAATATCAAGATCAAATCGGTTTCCGGCGGGGGCAGGAGCGACCCCGAGCCTGAAGTCGAACCGGACCGGAGCGGCAAGAGAATATCGCTTTTTAGTGGCGGCAGCACCGACGCGTGGAAACCGAAAAATAGCGACGGTCGAAGCTGGTCGGTGGAAGACGGGGCGCTCGAGGTTCGTGAAGGTTCCCGAATTTCGCAAAACGACTTTCGCACGAAAGAAAAGTTCGACGATTTTAAGCTGCACCTCGAGTTTCAGATTCCCCCTTCGCCACCGGAGGCCCGTGAACAGGGCCGGGGCAACAGCGGCGTCTACTTGCAAGGCCGTTACGAGGTGCAGATTCTCGATTCGTTCCGCCGCCCCCTGCGGGGCCGGGACGACGCGGGCGCGATCTACGGCGTTCGTGACGCGAGCCGTAACATGAGCCGTCCGGTCGGTAGCTGGCAAAGTTACGACATCACCTTTCGCGCCGCACGTTTTAACGGCGACCGCAAAGTCGCGCCCGCCCGTGTAAGCGTCCTCTGGAACGGCGTCCTAGTTCATAGAGGCGTCGTGTTGCGGCGTCCGACCCGGCTCGGGGACCCCGAAAGCGCCAGCCCCGGACCGATTGTCTTGCAAGACCACGGCAGACCGGTACGCTACCGCAACATCTGGATCGAACCGCTGAACTGATAGGTTTCTAACCTGTGCTGGTTAAAGGCCCAGGTTAAAGATAGACCATAAACCGGGGGTGACTTACCCCGGTTTTTCAGCTCGAGCCAATCAGGGTCGGTACAGTTGCCCAGCCGCTGGGTATGGGCCTTGGACGCGTCGGACTCGGCAGCCGCCGCCTGAAACTCGTAGTCGTCCGGTGGTCGCCTGCATCAGCTAAACGGTGAGCCGGTCACGCCGCCGCTCTCGTCGTCTTTTTGGTAAGAACTTGAGAAAAAAGACGCGCCGGTCGTCTGGGTGCTGCTCGAGGTAACCGACCATCCAAAACGTATTCCAGGGGGACGCGATCGACGTTTCCGGCGGAAGAGCCGGAACTAATCCGGAACCTTGTGAAAGCCGGTCGCGTTTTGCGGCGCACGATGTGCGGGGCGGAGGTATGCTCTCCGGGTGGTGATATTTTGAGGACGATCCGCCAAAGACTTGTAAAGACCGTAAAGGTAACGATATGGACCTGATATGAACGTAGTTATCGTCGGTGGCGGCGAGATCGGCGTCGAGATCGCGGGGTCGCTTCAGCGGGGTCACAGCGTCGCGGTACTCGACTTAGACGCGGAGCGGGCGGGCGCGTTCGAGCATATGGACGTTCACTTCGTCCGTGGTAACGGGACCGACCCCGACGACTTACGGCTCGTAAAGACGGCGCGCGCGGACGCTTTTATCGCGTGTACGCTCAACGACGACGTGAACGTCCTGGCCTGCCTCGCCGCCAAAGGGCTCGGCGCGCACGAAACGATGGCGTTCGTTACGCGCAAGCGTTACGTCGACGCGTTTGCCAGCAGCGGCACGATGGAGAGCGTAGGGCTGGTGATCGACCGGCTGGTGTGGCCGCAACGTACGCTCGCCAACCGTATCGTCGACCTCGTACGGGTTCCGCGGGCCGTCGAAAGCACCTTTTTTGCTGACGAGCGGGTGCAACTGCTCGAGTACAAACTTGGCGCTCACGACCCCTTCGTCGGCACGCCGCTAGGGGAGCTGAAACTGCCCCCCAACGTGCTGGTGGTCGGTTCGATTCGGGGAGATTCGTTCGTAATTCCTTCGGGCCGAACCGTACTCGAGCCCGGCGACAAAGCGGTCTTTATGGGAACGCGGGGCAGTATGCGCGAGTTGGAGGCGCGTTTTGCCCGCCGCAAACGCCATCCGAACGTGGTCATCATCGGGGGCGGGAACGTCGGTTTTATGGTCGCTGAACAGTTGGAAAACGAGGGCGCGCACCTCAAACTCATCGAACAGGGCGAGGCGCGCTGCGAAAGCCTCGCCAAATGGCTGCCACGAACCCTGATCCTCCGGGGTGACGGGACCGACCTCGATTTGCTGGAGCAAGAACGCCTCGAGGACGCCGACGTGCTCGTCGCCGTCACCGACGACGATTCTAAAAACCTGCTGATCTCGCTTTTGGCCAAACAGCTGAGCATCCCCAAAGTCATAACCCGCGTCAGCCGCGCCCGCAACCGCCGCCTGTTCGAGCGCGTCGGTATCGACATTCCGCTGACGCCGCGCACCGCTGCGGTGCAAGAGGTTTTTAACTGGCTGCACATCGACAATGTAGAACATTTAGCCAGCATCGAAGACCACGCCGAGGTGATGGAGGTGGCGTATCCGAGCCGCTGCAAAACCGGCATGCTGAGCGAGCTGGGCGCGCCGAAGGAGAGCCTGATCGGGGCGATTGTGCGGCAAAACCACGTCATCATCCCGACTGGCAACACCGACCTGCGTCCCGGCGACCACCTCTATATCGTTACTACCCCGGATAACGCCGGAGCGGTGCGGCGCTGGCTCGAGGCGCTGCGTTTACAGGGCAACGTCCTCAGCTAGTGGGTTCAGCAGGTGGGTAGAGCGCGGTTTTTGCGGTCGTGGCGGTCGCCGAGGGGCCGTTTCGCGCCGTATATTCTCGGCGTCGGATTGCTGGCGTTGGCGAGCGCGCTGCTGCTTTTCGCCCTCTACGCCCTGCTCCTGCGCGAGTCTGCCTGGGGGTTCGTGCTCAGCAGCGGGCTGGCGGCGGTTTTTGGCGGGCTGCTCCTGGGCGCGGGTCAGAGCAGCGCCGACCCGACGCGCCGCGAGGCGCTGATCGGCGTCTTGCTGTTATGGTTGGCGGTACCGTTTTTCGGCGCGTTGCCCTTTACCTTTTCGGGCGGAATGACGCTCTTTAACGCCGTGTTCGAGTCGATGAGCGGCTTTACCACGACCGGCGCGACCGTTTTGCGCGACTTCAACGCTTTCGGGCAGAGCCTGTTTATGTGGCGGGCGTTTATTCAGTGGGTCGGCGGGGTCGGGATCATCGTGCTCTTTATCGCGGTTTTTCCGCAGCTCGCGCTGGCGGGTCGTCAGCTCTTTTTTTCCGAAACGCCGGGACCGACCGAAGAGCGCCTGACGCCGCGCCTGCGAAATACCGCCAATGCCGTGCTGCTCGTCTACGTAGGTCTGACCGTGCTCTGCGCGATGGCGTACGCCGTCGCCGGAATGCCGCTCCAGGAGGCGCTGGCGCACGCCTTTACCACGCTCGCGGCGGGTGGTTTCAGCTCGAGTCCGAACTCGTTCGAGGGATTTGCCAACCCCGCTCTCGACTGGATCGCGGTCGTTTTTATGACCTTTGCCGGGGCCAACTTCGCCTTGCAGTACCGCGCGCTGATGGGCAGACCCGGAGAACTTCTCCGCGACCCCGAACTGCGCGCCTATTTGCTGATTATCTTGGTCGCCGGGGCGCTCACTACCGGCGCGCTGCTGGGGACGTACGATCCGCTCGCGGCGCTTCGGCACGGGCTTTTTCAGGTCGTCAGCGTGCTCACCACCACCGGTTTCGCGTCGGCAGATTTCGCGCTCTGGCCGCCGCAGGCGCAGGTGGTGCTGCTGGTGCTGATGTTTATCGGCGGCAGTGCGGGCAGCGCGGCGGGGGGCGTCAAGGTGGTGCGCTGGCTGATCATCTCCAAAAGCACCGCGCAGGAGGTGCGGCGGACGCTGCACCCGCGCGCGGTGCTGCCGATCCGTATCGGGGGCCGCGCGATTCCAGGCGAGGTGATGCGGGCGGTGTCGGCTTTTATCACCCTCTACGTGGGGCTTTTTGCAGTCGGGACGGCGGTGCTGGCGTGGCTCGAGGGCGATTTTGTGACCGCTTTTACCGCCACGATTGCCTGCCTGGGCAATATCGGGCCGGGTCTGGCGAGCGTCGGGCCGATGCTCAACTTTGCCGACCTGCACCCCGTCAGCCGCGGCCTGCTGACCTTTGTCATGTACGCCGGGAGGCTCGAGGTGGTGGTGGTTTTTATCGTCTTAAACGCCGATTTCTGGCATTTTCCGCGGCGGCGGGGTTAAGGTTTGTTGTTTTGGGCAAGTGGCGTGTGGCATGTGGCAAGTAGATTAGGGATTGTATAGACCATAAGCTGTTTGTCTTGGGGGCGGACGATACCGACGGGAAACCGATACTGGCTGAAGGTGGAGGCTCCGGTATCTGCTCCAACTCGCCGCAGGTTTGGCGGAACCCAGGTTCTTGAAAGTCGTGGTGGCCTGTGCTTTTTCGACTGAGCGTAGTGCCGACCGGACGATGCCTTACAACCCCTATCTTTACCGGATTTCGCCGACACCTCATCCAAACCTTGCCGTGAGTCTCACAGGCTGAGCGGGAGGTTTTGGTATAACGCTAGGGACATACGCTGACGGAGGAGTCCGCATGTACGCCCTACGCCAAGCCCTGCGCGCGGTCCGCAAAAACTGGATCGCCAGCATTTCGACCCTGACCACGATGACGTTGTCGCTGACGATTCTGGCGGGGTTCAGCCTGCTGAGCCTAAACGTCAACCGGATTTTGGGGGTGCTCCAAAATGAACTCGAGCTGGCCGCCTACTTATCCGTAGAGGCCGAGCCGCAAACTGTCTTGGACACGGTGCGGGGTTGGAACGGAGTGGTCAGCGCCGAGGTGGTTTCGCCCGACGAGGCGCTCGGCGACCTCGTCGCCGAACTGCCGTATATCGAGCGCGCGAGCCGCGAGGTCAACAACCCGCTCACCTATTCGCTGTTTTTGCGGCTTTCGGACCCCGCGCAGACCGCGCGCGTCGCCGCCGAGTTGCGGGCGCTGCCGGGCGTCGCCGAGGTCGACGACGGCGGCGAGGCGGTCGAGACCTTTTTAGCGATCAACGACGCCTTGCGGCTGGTCGGTTCGGTGCTGATTATCGTGCTGCTCTCGAGTGCGCTGTTCGCCATCGTCAATTCGATTCGGGCGGCGATTACCGCGCGCCGCGACGAGATCGAGGTGATGCGTCTCGTCGGCGCGACGCGGGGCTTTATCCGCTCGCCGTTTTTGATTGAGGGCGTGCTTTTGGGCCTGCTGAGCGCCCTGCTGACGCTGCTGTTAGTCATCCCCGGATACGGTTTTATCGCGCTTCGGCTCTCCGAGACGTTGCGCTTTTTGCCGCTGGTGCGTGACCCGCTGGCGCTCGCGCAGCTGTCGGTGCTGCTCTTGGCGCTCGCGCTGCTCGTCGGGCTCGTCGGGAGCGCCCTGTCGGTGTCGCAATATCTGCAAGAGGACGCTTAGGTGCCTAAGTCGCGCGGGTCAAGTAGGTCGTACGGGTCAAGCAGGTCGTACGGGTTCAGCAGGTCGCGCGGCAGGGGTGGGCGCGTGGCGCGGTGGGGGCTGCTCGCGCTTCTGTTGTTGACGCTTCAGCCTGGGGCGGCGCAACGCCGGGAACTCCTCGAGGAACAGATCGCCGCCTATCAGGAACTGCTGAACGTCCGGCAGGCCGAGCTGGACGCGCTGGGCGCTGAACTTTCAGAGACCAACACCGAGCTGGACGCGCAGCTCGCCGAGCGTGACCGCCTGAACGAACGTATCGTGGCGCTCAGCCGCGAGCAGGCGGGGGTGCGCGCCGAAACCCGGACGCTCCGGCAGCAGCAGCGGGATGGGGCGGCGCGCGTCGCCCGCCTGGAGACGCAGGCGGCGGGGCTCGAGGCGCAGTTGCAAGAGCTGATCGTGAGCCTGCATAGGCGGCGCAGCGGACGTTACGCCGGGGCGCTCGCGCGCTCCGAATCGCTGTTCGAGTTGCGCGTCCGCAACCACTACCTGGCGAGTCTGGCAGACCAGGACGTGACGCTGCTCGAGACCTTTGAACGCACCGCCGCTGAGCTGGGCCGCGCCCGCGCCGAACGCGCGCAGCGGGTGCGGGCTCTGGGGGCTCGAGCTACTACGCTCGAGGCCAATCAGCAAGACCTCGCAGCGGCGCAAACCGCGCTCGAGGGGGTGGTCGCGTCGCTCGGTGAAACCCGCGCCGGACAGGTCGCGCAGCAGGAGGCGCTGCTACGCGAGCAGGGCAGCGTCGAGGGCGAGCTGAACGCCTCGCGGGGGGCGCTCGCAGCTGAACTCGAGCGCCTGCGTGAGGCGGCGCGGCAAGCGGCGGTCGCTGAAGCTGCGCGGCAAGAGGCGGCGGCAGCGGTCGACGCGGCTAGCGTAGAAAACAGCGCCGATACGGATTTTGCCGAGCGCGCGGCTGAACTCGAGCGTATGATTCGCGGCCTCGACGAACCGACCCCGGCGGCGGAGCGGGGCTTCGTCCCGCCCTTTCCGGACGGTGTGGTGGTGCGGGGCTACGGCGAGGGCGGCGCGACCGACGTGTGGCTTCGCGCCCCGCAACCCGGTACGGCGGTGCGGGCCGTTCGCGCGGGGGTCGTCACGCGCGTCTCGCGCATCACCGCCAACAGCGGTTACACCGTCGCCGTGCAGCACGGCTCCGACCTTATCTCGGCGTACACCAACCTGCAAGAACTGCCCGAAGTCGTGCTCGGCGACCGGGTAGAGCGCAACCAGATTCTCGGCTACCTGGGGGGCGGCATCGTCGCCGCCGACATTTTGCAACTGCGGATGGGCCGCCCGGAGGAAGGCGAGATCATCTATCAAGACCCGGCGGAACTGTTGGGGCTGCGCTGAGTGTGGTGGTTCTGTGACCGAGCGACCCGTCATCGTGTGCCTGTGCGGGTCGGCGCGTTTCGGAGGGAAGTTTAATAAGTGTTACCTCGAGGAGACCTTAGCCGGACGTGTCGTTTTATCTATCGCCACCGTGCCGGGTGGTGACGAGGCACTCTTTGCAGGGTTTTCCGAGAGTGAGAAAAACCGGGTTGTGACTATGCTGGACGAACTCCACCGCCACAAAATCGACCTTGCCGACGAAGTGCTTATCATCAACGTCGGTGGGTATATGGGCTCGAGTACCAAACGTGAACTCGCCTACGCGCAGAGTCAGGGTAAAAAGATCAGGTTTTTGGAATCGTAGCAAGCACGAGATTTTGCTGACGTTACTAAGCTGAGTGCTGCAACTTTGTGCTGTGTTGGGCGAGAAGAAGTAGGGAGAAAGAAGTAAGAATCAAGAGGATTGGAAAGCGTCGACTATGTCGCGCGCGTGGTGCGAACTCGAGCGTGTTTGCTGAACGGCAAAGGTCGACAAAACCCGGCCCTTACACGAAAGACTTTTCTTTCGGATATTTCAAACCTACATCTCCATACGGCCCCATGCTAAATTCTCAATTCTCCTCAATCCAACCAAACCCTGCGCAAAATCCAACCCTCTCCCTATGAGCTATACCCTCACCTGACACAAGGCAAGTATAATAAGCATCATGAGCCTACGCTGCCCGAACTGTGCTGCCGACAATCCGGCAGCGTCACGCTTTTGCAGCATGTGCGGCGCGGCGCTCGCACTCGCCCCAGCGCGGCGCGAACGGCGGCGGGTGACGACTGTATTTATCGACCTGGCGGGTTTTAGTACCCTGACTCGAGACTTCGACCCCGAAAAGCTGCGCGACCTGGCCGACGATATCCTGACCGTCGTGGCGGGCATTATCGAGGAGTACGACGGCTACATCGACGCTTTTCAGGGGGACGGTCTGATCGCGCTGTTCGGCGCGCCGAACGCGCACCCGAACGACCCGGAGCGGGCGGTGCTCGCCGCCGCCGAGGGGTTGCGGGCGGTCGAGGCTATCGGACGCGCCAAGGGTTATCCGCTCAAGGGGCGCGCGGGCGTCAATACGGGGCTGGTCATCGCCGGAAATCTGGGCGCGGGCAAGATCAAGGACTACACCGTGATGGGCAGCGCCGTCAACTTAGCGGCGCGGCTCGAGGCCGCCGCGACCCCCGGCGAGGTGTGGGTGGGGCCGGAGACCTACCGCGCGACGCAGCACAGTCTGCGCTACCTGCCGAGCCCGGTGCTGTCGCTGGCGGGATTTCCGGACATCACCCAGGCGCAGCGGTTCGTGCAAGAGGCGCGCCAGCGCGATCCCTACGCGAACCTGACGTTCGTGGGCCGTGACGCGCAGCTTTCAGCACTTTGGGACGCGCTCTCGGAGGTTCGGGCGCGTGGCGCAGCGCAGGAACTGTGGGTCGTCGGTGAGGCAGGTAGCGGCAAAACCCGGCTGGTACGCGAGTTTTCTGAAGCGGTCGAGGCGCAGGGTGCGGCGCGCGCCTTGTGGCTCGAGCCCGCTTACGGTGGCCCCGACGCGGGTCGGCTGCAAGCGGGTGCGGGCGGCGGGGCGACGATAGCAGGTTTGAGTAAGCCGCAGCTGCTAAGTGAACTGAGCAGCGCGGCCCAGCCGCTCGTGCTGATCGCCGAACAGGGACCCCGGAGCAGCGCCGTAGAGCCCCTCGTCGGCGCGCTCAAAGGGGCGTCCGCCGAGCTGCTCATCGTACGCCTGAGCCGTAAAGCGCCGCCCGCACCGGCCTCCGTGCTGACGCTGCCGCCCCTCGGCAAGGCGGCCTGCCTGCACATTCTGGGCGAACTCGTCGACCCGGCCCTGCGCCTCGTCACCACCTCACTCGTCGGCGAGACAGGCGGCAACCCGGCTTACACCATCGAACTCGGGCGCACCCTCAGTAACGCCCGCACGGGCGCGTTTTCCGGTTCGCTGACCTCGCTGTTGCAAGCGCGCCTCGACATGTTGCCCCCGGCGCAGCGGTATCTGCTCGCGCAGCTGGCGCTCGTCGGCGAGCACGTGTGGGCGGGGTTGGCGGCCCATCTCGGTGAGGCGAACGGGGCCGATGTAGGCGTGCTCGTAGCTGAAGATTTTCTGGTGTGGGAGACGCACTCGAGCCTCCCCGGAGAGGCCGAATTACGGTTTCGCAGCGAACTTCTGCGCCGCGCCGCGCTGCTGATGGTGCCGCTAAGCGAACGTCCGAGCCTACACCGAAAGGTTGCGCGCTGGCTCGAGCCGCACGCCGAACATCTGGGGGAGTTGCTCGAGCATCACCGCCGCGAAGGGGGCGCAGACCTAACGGTTCCCACGTCGGCAGCCCTCGGTGACGTCTGAGCTGATTTGCACGCCTCGAGTGGTTTCGCGGATAGCTTGCGGACAGACGTATTGACCGAAGTGTACAAACCGCCTCTAAACTCGAGCTGCAAAACGCAAAAGGTGACGTTTCCGACAGGTATCAGAGACAGATATCAAAGTCTGTACACGCAAGCCGCGGCCCTCCGCCGACTTCAGCCACACTTATGAGCTGACGTGCAACGCGTCTCGAAAAAATGAAGGCGACCGGGTGATTCTGCGAGGCTGTAAAAACTGGGGCGACGTTTTGTAACACCTTTGTTTTCCAAACCTGCCAAGTCCAACCGTTTACCGTATTCACAAAATCCGATCCTCAGCGAGCACCTTTTGCACCTCCGCCGTGGTGAGCGCCCAGCCGTGCGCGCTGCCGACGTTGGTCGCCCGCAGCCAGCACCCGCTCTGCGTCCACAAAAGGTTGTCTAAAGGCATTTTGGCCCGTGGGTAGACGAAGGCTGTAAGGTCTTCGGCTGTAGGCCGCGCGCCCGCTTGTTGCACGCGCGCCCACGCCGCCAGATAGTCTAGACGCTGCTCGTCGCGGAGAACGCGGAGCGTCCGCTGGTAGAGGTACGCCGCGCCCACCTCACGCCGCCACGCTTTGGGCGCGCGGCCCGGCCCCAAGCTCGAGGCGTGCGCCCACTCGAGCCCCAGCTGCGCGTCGCACCACGCTTGCACGCCACCCGGCGCGACCACGCCCGCCTGCGCCGCCCGGAGCCGCACAGCGTCCCAGCGGGCAAAAAGTCGTGGCGGATAGGCCGCCGGAACGAGCAGCGAGACGGTTTCGGGGGTGCGGCGCGCGAGCCCCCAGCCGTACGGGGCCGAGAGCAGGCGTTTCCAGTCGGCAGAGCTCAGGACGAGCAGTTGAAGCGTTCCCGGAGCCGACTCGGTAGCCGCTGCCAGCATTTTGAGAAACCCCTGTACCTGAAGCGCCCGCGTCCGTTTGCCGAGCGAAAAACGCACCGGCAGCGCGTCGTCGGGGACGGCTTGCAGATAGGTTTTGCGGTCGAACGGGTCGGACACATACTACTGTACCGCCACCCTGCCGCCATCCCCCAGGCCCGCCGCCCGACCTGAACTTTTGCCCGATCTGAACCTCTACCCGACGCGGCGCACACTCCCCGGTGGCGCGGTGTGTTAAAACGTGTATACCGTGCATACGGCTCCACCCAGCCCCCCGTCAGATGCGTTTATCCCGCTCGAGGAGATTCGGGCGGCGCAGGCCCGGCTCCAGCCCTACCTAAAGCCCTCGCCGCTGGTCCGCGCCGACGCCTACAGCGCGCGTCTGGGTTGTGAGCTGAGTTTCAAGCTCGAGCTGATGTTGCCCACCCACGCCTTTAAGGTGCGCGGCGCGCTCAACGCGCTTTTGTGTATGAGCGCGGCGGCCCGTGAGGTCGGCGTGGTCACGGCGTCGGGGGGGAACCACGGTTTGGGCCTCGCCTACGCCGCCCGCCAGCTTGGGGTGCGCGCGTGCGTTACGCTGCCGACCACGACGCCGCGTATCCGCGCCGACACCATCCGCAGTTTGGGCGGTGAGGTTATCGTCTGCGGCGACGACTGGAACGCCGCCAACGATCACGCTCTGGCGCTTGTCGCCGCCCACGGCTACACCTACCTGAGCCCCTTCGACGACCCGCAGGTGATGGCGGGGCAGGGAACCATCGCGTTGGAGATTTTGGAGCAAGCACCCGACACCGAGATCGTAGTCTGCTCCGTCGGGGGCGGTGGTCTCATCTCGGGACTCGCCTCGGCGCTTAAACAGCTGCGCCCGGCGGTGCGCGTGGTTGGCGTCGAGACGTTGGGCGCGGACTGCGTATCGCAGTCGCTGGCGCGGGGCGAACTCGTGACGCTGCCCCACTTTATGTCGATTGCCGAAAGCCTCGGCACGCGCCGGAGCAGCGCGCGGCCCTTTGCCATCATTCGCGCGGGCGTCGAACGCGTCGTTGTCGTCCCTGACGCCCGCGCCGTCGAAGAGATTTTGTACACCCTCGATTATGAAAAGATTCTCGCCGAACCCGCCGCCACCTGTACGCTGGCGGCGCTCGCCGACGGGCTGATTCCGGACTACGCCGGACGCCGGGTGCTCAGCGTAATGTGCGGCGGCAACATCACCCTGGCGCAGGTCGAGGCGTGGCGAACGCACTTCGCGCTCTCCGCTGTGGGGTAGACTGGGCGACCTGACAGGGGGTGCCGGGGCGATGAGGGTGGAGGCGATGATGCTACTACAGCTACTGGCGGCGGGCGTTTTGGGCGCGCTGCTGACGTACGGCTACACCCGCTGGCGGGGTCGTGAAGACGCCGAGGTCAAACGTCTGCGCGCCCGCCTGACCGCCAAAACCGACGAGTTGGCGGCCTATAAAACCGAGGTGCAAGGGCATTTTCTGGATACCGCGGAGGCGTTGGACGCGCTGACGAGCGCGCACCGAAACGTGTTCGAGCAGCTCGAGCGGGGCGCGCAGCGTCTCGTCGGTGACGGGCGTCAGGGTGCGCTTACACCGGACGCGCTTAAACCCGACGCGCTCGAGCAGATAGCGCGCCGCGTCCCCCCCGAACTCGCCGGGAGTGATACCGGCGGCGCAGCTGAAGCGCCCGTGTCCACACCCGAACCCGACGCCCTGGCTGGCACTGCCGAAGACGTGCTCGACAACCCGGCGTCGGCGGCGCAGCGCCTCCCTCCAAACCTGACGCCCAGCCGCAACTGACGCGCGCAGACGTTTTTGCGAGACGCTCTACGTTTGTTTGCATACCTCAGTTTGCAGGTGTGAGCGTTACTCCGCACCGTGCGTGGTGGTGTATGTTCGGTTGACTGAACACAGCTGACTGAACACACCTGCGCGGCCCGACTACAAAACTTGCGGCAGTCAGCGATTTAGTTTCTCGAGGGCTGCAAAAACTGCACACATCATTTTCTCCGTCCGATGCCCATAACGCCAAAGCCAGCCACGCCCGATATTCAGAGGCTAGACCAGCCCCAAGCGGGTAAAGAGCGGTTCGCCCGCGACGAACACCTCCCGGACGCTCTCCTCGCGGGCGAGCGTAAAGATCGCGCCCAAACTCGCTTCGGCGGACGGGCTCTGGGCGAGGACGTCGGCGAGCGTGCTGTTTTCGGGTGGGCGCAGCAGCAGCAGGTCGGCCTGCCGTCCCGGAGTGAGGTCGCCTAGATCATCCAAACCGAGGGCGAGCGCGCCCGCGCGGGTTGCTAAGTACAAGAGGTGCGCGGGGCCGAGCGCAACGCCGTCTGAACGGGTGCTCTCGAGCAGCATCTGACCCTGATAGCTCATCAGCCCCTCCTTAAACAGACTAAAACCCGTACCACCGCCCACATCGCTGCCGAGCGCGACCCGGACGCCACTCTCCAGGTGTCGCCGGAGCGGAAACAGACCGCTGCCGATAAACATATTGCTGCTCGGGCAGTGCGCGACGGCGGCGCGGGCTGCGCCGAGTCGCCCCAGTTCGTCGTCGGTAACGTGGACGTTGTGGGCGAACAGCGAACGTTCCCCGACCAGACCGAAACGCTCGTACGTCTCGAGATAGTCGCGCGCCCACGGAAACAGCTCGGCGACGGTGGCGACCTCGGCGGGCGATTCGTTGAGGTGCGTTTGCATCAGTACGTCCGGATACTCACGCAGCAAGCTACCGGCGGCCTCCAGCACGCCTTCGCTGCACGAGAGCGAAAAACGCGGCGTCACGGCGTAGCGGAGCCGCCCGCGTCCGTGCCAGCTGCCCAGCAGGGCTTGGCTCTCGGCAAAACAGGTTTCGGCGTCGGCCTCGAGGTCGGGCCGCAGGAGTCGGTCGCCCAAGACCAACCCGCTGGTAATCCTTAACCCCGACGCCTCGGCTTCCTCAAAAAACGCGTTCTGCGCCCCCGGCTGGTGCGCGCCGAACACGAGCGCCGTGGTGGTGCCGTTGCGCGCCAGCGCGCGCAAAAATCGCCGCGCCACCCCGCGCGCATACTCGGTATCGGCGAGCCGCGCTTCTTCGGGCAGCGTGCGTTCGCGCAGCCAGTCGAGGAGCGTCAGACCCATCGCGCCGACGACGCCGACCTGTGGATAGTGGACGTGGGCGTCGATAAAACCGGGCAGCAGGTAGTCGTTGCCGTCGCCCAGCACGGGCGCGCCCGGATACTGCGCCTGCACCTCGGCGAACGTTCCTACCGCGCCGATACGCCCGTCCGTTACGGCTACCGCGCCGGTAAACGCCCCGAGCGCCCCCTCGGTCTCGAAGGGGTTTTGGGGGGTATGAAAGATGTGGCCCCGAAAGATGATGCTCATACAAATTCCGATTGATTCTTACTCAATCCGGGCGTAGCGAGTGGGAAAAAGATACGGATAGAGCGGTATGGACGATCACCGAACGCACTAATCGGTGATCGGGAATTGAGTGGAATCCGTATCACGTGCTCCAGCATAATCGCTAACGCCGACGCTGTGGCGCGAGTAAGGGTTGCAGGGACGTGTTACCGAGGGATGGCGCGGGTAAACGGGGCTGGTGGGGCGAGCCGACACGTTCGGCAAACCCCCGAAAATTACGTGCTAGACTCGGTAGCAACGTGACCTATCTTGCTCGCTGGCGTCCCTTACTGATTTTACTCGCTACACTGCTAGCCACATTATGGTGTGGCGCAGCCTCAGCCCAGACCTGTAACGGCTTCATCGCGGTAGATGGCGCGCTGCTCGAGGACGAAGCTGCCTGTTATTTCACCGCCGCCGAGGGTGCCGAGCACGCCTATATCCGTACCGACTTGCTGACGGCTGCGTTGGGGCTCGAGTCCGACTATCTGCCCGAAACCGGTTCCCTGCGTTTTCAAAAGGGTGGTGTGAGCGTCGATCTCGCCGCTACCGACGACGTTGCCACCGCTCTCAGTGAAGCGCCCGGTGTGCTCACGGTCGCGGGGAGAGCGCAACCGAGCCGGAGTGCGGTGCTGGCGGGCAGCAGCTACCTGCCCCTCGCCGAAATTGTACGGGCGTTCGGCGGCGAGGTCGGCTGGAACGGTGCGGCGAGCCTTGTAGTGGTGGACTTTAGTGAGCCGACGCCCGAAGTGGCAGCCACTGAACCAACCGAACCTGAAGCATCTGAAGCTGCGGCACCCGAACCTGAAGCGCCTGAAACTGCCGAACCCGGCGAGATGTCCGCAAACCCGGCGTCTGGAAACCAGGTCTCTGGAACCCTGCTGGACGCGCCCCGTTACGGCGTTCACGAAGACTACACGCGCGTCGCGGTCAATGTCCCGGCGGGTGTGCTTTACGAGCTCGCGGTCGATGGGCAAAACCTCGTGGTGATCTTTGGTGCGGCGCGCGCTGAACCCTATACGCTTACGCCGGAGGGCGCGCAGCTCTCGAGCCTCGGCTACGCCCGAGTCGGCGACGGCGCGGCGCTCGCGCTGATCGTCGGCACCACCTACCCGCTCTCGGCGGACGGCAAAGGTTTCGAGGTTGGGACGCTGGAAGCCGAAAGCGGTGAAGTGCTCTACATCGACTTCGCCCCGGCGCGGCGCGGCCCCCGGGTAGCGAAACTCGCCGATCTCGCCGTGGAGCGGCTCGCTACTGTCAAACGCCCCACAAGCGTGCAAAAAACGGTCGTGATCGACCCCGGTCACGGCGGGTACGACCCGGGCGCAGTCAGCGATTTCGTGGCTGAAAAAGACCTCGTACTGGGTGTCGGGCTGCTCTTAAAAGAGGCGCTCGAGGCGCGTGGTATCCGTGTCGAGATGACCCGCGACGACGACACCTTTGTCGAACTCGAAGACCGAGCCAAATTTGCGGTGCCGTCTGAGCACAACCTGTTTGTCTCGCTTCACGCCAACGCTACCGAAACGGCGGGCGCGGAGGGTATCGAGACGTGGGTTTTCGGCGAACCGCAAGACGCGGCGCTGATCGACCTGGCGGTGCTCGAGAACGGCGGCGGCGTAGAAGGGCGGGCGCGTACCGAGCAGGCGCAGGCGGCGGAAGCGAGTATCGACGGTGACTTATTGCTTGAGGAAAACCTGAGCTACAGCACGCTCTTAGCCGAAAACGTTCAGGACGACCTGATTGGACTCACCGGCTCCCAGAACCGGGGCGTCAAACACAACTATTTTGTAGTTATCCGCGACGCCCGCGTTCCGGCGGTACTCGTCGAACTCGGCTTCGTCAACCATCCGGTCGAAGGCCCCAAACTCGCCGAAACGGACTATCAGGAGATGCTCGCTGAGGCTCTCGCAGACGGTATCGAGGCGTTTCTGGCGCGGGGCGGCACCCTCGCCCTGTCCGCGCCCCGTACCGGGTCGGAGTAGCTGGCGGTCTCTGAAGGGTCGGGCGTCAGGGGTCGGTATTCGGGAGTCGATAGATTGGTTTTGGAGGGGTAGCGGTTGTTTATGACTGAAACGAGTTCTCAAAAAGTTGACGCCCGTGTGAGTGGGACTCGAGGTAGCTTCTGCACAAAACGGGTCGAGCTTACCCGAAGCCGGTCGTCACACACGCCGAACCGTTCAAGTTGAACCTTGCCAGAAACGACCACTTTACCCTACCGAGTCCCCGCCTGCCGCGTACCTCCGGCAGCGCCGTTCCGAGGGTGGTAGAGTAGCGCCGTGAGATATTACCGTGGCTAAACCGGAGCGTAAGTCGGCAGATAGATCGGCAGACGCGGTGAGGGGCGCGGGCGGGGTCGTGTTTCGGCCCGACGGCGCGGTTCTTTTACTACGTCACCTCGAGGGTAGCTGGGTTTTTCCAAAAGGTCATATCGACCCCGGCGAGGACGCGCTCGCGGCGGCGCTCCGCGAGGTCGAAGAGGAGGCCGGGGTGCGGGCGACCTGTCCCGACCCCGGTTTCAGCGAGACGACGCGTTACGAAAACGCGCGCGGCGTGCCGCGCCTGATCACCTGGTTCGTGCTCGTTACCGACGCCGACGAACCTGTTCTGAGGGAGTTTTTGTTTCCTGAAGGCGGCTTTTTCAGCCCCCCGGAAGCGCGCGAGCGTCTCGCTTTCAGCGAAGACCGACGGCTCTTAGACGTCGCCTCGACGCAACTTACGGCGCAGGTGCCGCAGTGACGCCCGCGAGCGGCGTGCTCGGCGCGCTCACGCCCCGGACGTTTCTGACGATGATGGAAGCTGCCGACGCTTCGGGAACGCTCTTTTTTGGACCCGCACCCGAACCCGGCAGCTTCGGAACCGCCGGGCCGGGTACGCTGATCGTCTTGCGGCGCGGCAAACCCGCGTCGCACACCGACTTGGGCGGAGCGTTCGATATCGACCGGGCGGGCGCGCAGTTCGGCTTTTGGCCTCACGCCGAGGTTTATAGGGAGCCCACGCTGCCGAGCCGTTACCCGGCGTTTCGGAGCGCGTGGGCGCTGCCCGCGCTCGGCGAAAGCCCGCTCTTCAGCACCGCCGAAACTGATTTGCGCGGGCTCGTGACACGGCTCAGCGGCGAAGGGCTCAGCGGCGCGCTGGCGCTTACGAACGCCGCTACGCGCGGGCTGCTGCTCTTCGCCGAGGGTCGGCTCGGCGGCGCGGTCTGTGAAGAGGGCGCGCGTACGCGCAGCGGCGTAGCGGCGCTTCAGGGCCTTTTGTACCTCGCCGAACCCGCCGCGCTGACCCTTTACGCGTTACCCAAACCGGTACTCTCGAGCCTGCTGGGTCGGCTTTCGGGTCTCGCTCTAGACGCCGCTGCGGGCGTACCGGAGGGCTTTAGCGGCCTCGAGCTGACCCCGGCGGGCGCGCGTTACTATCACGCTGGCGAGGTGTTTTTGCAGGTTTCCGGGCCGGACACGCTTCCGGTGGGCGCGCACAACACAGGACTGTTCGCCCGCGCCGAGCACGCGCCCAACCTCGCGCTGCCGACCGAACCGAGCGGTTGGGAGACGCGCCGCTACCAGCTGACCCTGCGCGGACGCGACGCGCTCAACCCGATGACCGAGTTGTCGATGCGTTTTCGCGGCGAGTTCGGACGAACCGGACGGCGGGCGCTCGAGGGTTTTCGGGGCGAACTCAGTTTGGGAGCGGCGGCCGAGGTGCTCGGACTCGAGCCCGACGAGCTTAAAAGCACTACCGAACGGCTCGAGCAGGGGGGCTTTATCCGCCCCGCCGCCGATGCGTCACCGACGCCGCCGCTCTATACTCGTTAAGCTTTAGCTAGACCGGGCCGCGCGTGAGGTTACACTCGGCCTGAACCGGTCGGCTGAGACCCGTGCTCGACCGGCTTATACTCGGTAGGCTTTTGACGAGAGGACAGACCCGCTACTTATGCTCGAGGCAAAAACGCCCCTTCCAGAGGCGAAACGTGCGAAGATAACCCACGTGAATAGACCCGGCGCAGAAAAACGCCCTGAAGCACTACATCCCGAAGACGCCTGTGGCGACGTTCCGGCTCGTAACTGCGGCGCGCGGCTTCAGAGCGTGGTTTCAGAAACGTGCGACGGTATAAGGGCCGTGGCGTTATGAAGGTCGTAACGTTCGGAAACTCTAACTTGTGAGTCTGCCCCCGGAAGAGCGTTCAGGCCGTGACGACTCGGCTCGAGGTCGTCCCGTAACGCGTCCCGCCGATACTGGCGATTTCAGCCGCGACACCCCTCACCGCGATACCTTTGACCAAGAGACTGGGCGTAGTGATGAGGTATCACTGCGCGACCTTTTTTTGGTGTTGCTGCGCGGGTTGCCGTTTATCTTGTTGCTGGCGCTCGTCTGCGGCGGCGTAGCTTATTATCTCAACGCGCAGCGCCAAGCTGTTTTCGCCGCCGAAAGTACCGTCCTTGTGACCCCGCCGCCGATTCAGACCGGCGACGGTGAAAACCTGTCGTTCAGCCCCATCAACGAGGTGTCGTTTCAGATTTACGAAACGCTGGCGCGGAGCCAGCCGGTGCTGCGCGGCGCGGTCGAGAGTCTGTCTGAAGTCAATTTGAGCCCTGCCCAACTGCTCGGTTTAGGTACGCTGCGGCAGCTTTTCGGCCCCCGGCTCGTCGGCGACGTTGCGCCGCTATCGGTCGTTCACCGCGTCCGTAACGCCGACCCGGAGCGGGCCGCGCTGCTCGCCGACGCGTGGGCTCAGAGCACGCTTCAGGCGGTGCGCGAATCGCTCTTTTCAAGCCTCAGCCCGGTCGATGAGACGACCACCCGCGAGGTCGCCCGTTTGCAAGGCGACGTCGAAGAGGTCGAGGCGCGGGTGCAGACGTTCGCCGCCCGCGACAACGGCGCACTTCTGGAGGCCGAACTGGAAGGTCTGACCCGTCAGCTTACCGACGGACGCGAACGTCAGGGAGAACTGGCGCGTGAGATCGCGGCGGCGCGGGCGCGGGTACAGGCGCTGCAAGCCCAGCTCGGCGCGGCGCGTGGGGTGCAGAGCGGTGAGGTGCAGGCCAGTGAGGTGCAAGGTCGTGAAGTGCGAAGCGGTGCGGCGCTGAGTCCGGCGCTGCTGGGCGTTTTGAACGCGCAGCGGACGCTCTCGAGCACCGAAGACACCATGAGGGCGCGTTCCGGATTTACCCCGAGCGCGCAGCTGGCCCGCACCTTCAGCGCGGCGCTCGCCGAATCGGACACCCTGTCGGCGCTGCTGGCCGGTAACGAAACCGAATTCGTGAGTCTCGCCCGCAGACTCTACAGCGAGGCGGTCCGCACCCTCGAGGACGCGCTCGCCAGAGGGCAGCGGCTCGAGCGGCGGACGGCGCGGGAACGGGCGCAGGGGACGCTCGAGCTGGCCCTGCTAGGGTACGCCAGCGCCCAGCAAGCCCCGGGTAACCCGCAAGCCCCCACCAACCCGCAAGCCCCGAACGACCCGGCCCGAAACATTCCGGAAGCTGCCGGGTCTCAAAACACCCAAACCCAAAGCCTGCAACCTCAAAGCGCCCAAACCTACGACGCGCTGACGCTCCTGACCCAAGCCGAACTCCGCCGCGAGCAGGTCGCTTTGCAGGGCATGATCGCCGAACGCGCGAGTCTGGGCGGCGAAATCGCCTCGTACACGCGGAGCGCCGCCACCATTCAGCAGCGTCTGGCGACCCTCGAGCAGCGCCGCAGCCGTCTGGAGCGTGAACTCGAGAATGTGCTGGCCTCGTACGCCACCGTCGCCGAGTTGCAGTCGAGCGTTTCATATCTGACCGAACTCGCTCCGACAAACGCCCGTATCCTTAGTCAGGCGTCGGTTCCGACCACCCCGGTCGGCCCGCGCCGCACCTTTAATACCGTTCTCGCCGCCGTTTTAGGTGGTTTAGTCGGTACCGTCCTGGTTTTTTTGCGCGCCGCCGTCCGGCCCCGCGCGCCCTTACGAAAGGCACATCTATGAAGGCACTCACCATGAAACCAAGTATCACGACAGCTGCCGAGGCTCGCGCCACGAAGGCCCAACTATGAACGTCACCATCATCGGCACCGGTTACGTCGGTCTCACCACCGGCGTCGCCCTCGCTTACATCGGTCATCAAGTTACCTGCGTCGATAAAAACCCCCGCATCGTCGAAACGCTCTCCCAGGGCAAGGCGACGATCCACGAACCCGGTTTAGAGGAGCTTCTGGCCCACGCCAAAAACCATTTGCGGTTCCAGACCGACATCCCCGAGATCAGCGGCGAAGGCGTCGTGTTCATCGCCGTCGGCACGCCGACCAAACCCAACGGTGACGCCGACTTGCAGTATGTGGACGCCGCCGCCAAAGAGGTTGCCGAGCAGATTCAGGGTGGTGCGAAACTCGTCGTGGTCAACAAATCGACGGTGCCTATCGGCAGCGCCAAGCACGTCGAGGGTATTCTTCACCGTTCGCTCGCCGCTCGCAACGTCAGCGCGGACGTGTGGGTCGCGTCGAACCCCGAGTTTCTCGCCGAGGGCCGCGCCATGCACGACACGCTCTATCCCGACCGCGTGGTTATCGGCGCGGACGATCCCGCCCCCATCGGGATGTTGCGCGCACTTTACGCGCCCCTTTTGGAGCAGACCTTCCCCGACCCCGCTGAGACGCCGCGTCCTGAACGCTACACCTTGCCGTCGCTGATCACCACCACCCCGACCAGCGCCGAACTGACCAAATACGCCGCCAACTCGTTTCTGGCGACCAAGATCAGCTTTATCAACGAGTTTTCACGGCTCGCCGAACACGTCGGCGCGGACATCACCGAGGTGTCGCGGGCTATCGGTCTAGACACCCGTATCGGCGGCAAGTTTTTGCAAGCCGGAATCGGTTGGGGCGGGTCGTGTTTCGGTAAAGACACGCGCGCGATTCTGGCTGCGGCCCAGAGCTACAACTACGAGATGCCCATCGTCGAATCGGCGATCAGCGTCAATCAGCGGCAGCGCTTGCACGTTATCGACAAATTGCAAAAACACCTCAAGGTGCTGCGCGGCACGACTATCGGGCTGTTAGGGTTGGCGTTTAAGGGCAATACCGACGACCTCCGCGACGCCCCGGCGCTGACCCTGATCGAGCACCTCAGCGAACGTGGCGCGATCATCCGGGTTCACGACCCCATCGCCGCCGACAACGCCCGCCGCCTCTATCCCGACCTGCCGGTCGAATACTGCGCCGACCCGCTCGCGCTCGCTAGTGGCGCGGACGCGCTCGTGATCGTCACCGACTGGCCTGAGTACACCCGTTTGCCGCTCGCCGACATCAAAACGGCGATGCGCGGCGACCTGCTTCTGGACGCGCGCAACATGCTCGAGCCCACCACCGTGACCGAAGCCGGTCTGACCTATGTCGGGGTAGGCCGCTAGCGAAAAAGTGAACGCGCCCGCTTTTATCGTTATCTTAAACTGGAACGGCTGGCGAGACACCCACGCTTGTCTGGAGTCGCTGGCGGGGCTGACGCACCCGAACGCGCGCGTCATCGTCGTCGATAACGCCTCGGAAGACGGTTCCGAAGCGCGCCTGCGCGAGCTGCACCCGGCGCTGACACTGCTGCAAAGCGGGGCCAACCTGGGTTTTGCCGGGGGCAACAACGTCGGCTTGCGCTACGCGCTGGAAAACGGGGCCGAGTACGTCTGGTTGCTCAACAACGACACGCTGGTCGAACCGGACGCGTTGACGGCTCTGGTCGACAAGATGCAACGCGAACCCGACCTCGGGTTGTGCGGTTCGACCCTTCTTTACGAAGCCGACCGGAACACCGTGCAGGCGCTCGGCGGGGCGCGTTACAACCGCTGGCTGGGAACGGTCGAACATATCGGGCAGCACCAGCCGCGTACGCAGAGCGTCGATGAAAGGGCTGTCGAAGGGCAGCTCAGCTACCTTATCGGCGCGTCGATGCTGGCCTCGAGAGCCTTTCTGGAACAGGTCGGACTGCTGCAAGACGATTATTTTCTCTACTTTGAAGAACTCGACTGGGCGGCGCGCGCGCGCGGCACCTTTCGGCTCGGGTACGCCGCCGAAAGCGTCGTCTATCACAAAGAGGGCTCGAGCATCGGCGGAACCGACCGCGCCAAAACCACCAAAAGCTACACCGCCGACCACTACGCGCTTAAAAACCGGGTGCGTTTTACCCGGCGTTTCTACCCCTACGCGCTGCCGACCGTATACTTGGGGTTGGTGGCGGCCCTGCTAAACCGGGTGCGCCGCCGTCAGTGGAACCGGGTGGCGCTGGTCGCCCGCATTATGCTGCGCGGGGGCGAGCTCGAGTAGACGAGGCATAAGCAGCCGGGGGACGGGAGCGCAGTGGTCAAGGTCTATCCCAAAATCAAGCTGAGCCGCCTGCCGGGGCGGTTTCTGAGCCTGCTCAGAACACCGCCGCTGCTCGCCGGGACGGTTTACGCGCTCGCGCTGCTCTACTCGTTTCCGTGGTTTCGTATTCCCGACGTGGCGGGGGTGGCGCTGCCGTTTCAGCGGCTTTTAGCGTGGTTCGGCCTGGGCGTGCTGCTGCTGGCGATCTGTCTGCGCGGCGGGTTTCGCGCCAACGCAGCGGTGCGTTTTTACCTGAGCATATCGCTGCTGTTTTTTGCGGTGCTGGGCGTCACTACCGCGACCAACGTGGTCGGCAGCGAGGTTTTTAGCTGGCTGCGTTACGTCAGCGAAATGTCCAAATATGTGGCGGTGTTCGGAAGCGCGTTTCTGGTTTTTTACGCCCTCGAGCACGGGCTGGTCAAACTGGTGTGGCTCGAGCGCCTGCTGGTCTTCGGCGGGGCTGCGTCTATCGTCATCGCTTACCTGTTTTTGTTTCTCTACTGGGGCGGCTACCGGAGCACCAACGAGGTGTTGGCGCATTCGTTCGGCGGCTCGCTGGGGGTCTGGCCCACAGGGTCGTTTTTGCCGCGGCTGGCCGGGACGACCGCCGAACCGCAGCAGTTTTCGGTCGCTTTTTTAACGGCCCTGATGCTGATGCTGAGCCGCCCCTACGTCCGCTACCTGTGGCCCGTCGCGCTCGCCGGAGTTCTGGCGCTCTTGCTATCCCAGTCGAAGTTTGCGCTGATCTCGCTCGTCGCGGTGGCGATTTACCTAGACGCCGTCTACAAGCAGCACCGGCTTATCTTCGGGGCGTTGCTGGCGCTGCTGATCGCGCCGGGGCTGCTGTTCGTCAGCACCTTGCCGGTTTTTGAGACGACCCTGAGGCAGGGTTTCGAGGCGCAGGCGTTTACCGACCGTCTGGAAAACCTGGGCATCATGGGAACGATTATCCAGGACGAACCGCTCGACGGGATCGGCGTCGGGCAGTACGGCACTTACCGCGGCGAACTGCTCTTCAACAACGCTTCCGAGAACCCCAACTACACCGCCGGAAACGATATCGTGTCGATCTTTGCCGAAACCGGGGTGTTCGGTTTCGCGCTCGTGACGCTTCTTTTCGGGGTGTTGTTCAGCGTCTTCGTGGCGGCGCTCCGGCGTCAGACGCGGCGTGAATATGAACGTTATCTACCCTTTCTGATCGGAGCCCTCACCATCTTTCTAAATATGTTTATCGGCTACGAGTTTTTGCACGTTTTTTTCTGGCTCAACCTCGGGGTGCTCCTGTATCTCTACCGCGGCTTCGGCGGCGCGGGTGCCGATGTGACCGGAAGCAGGGCCGAGTGACTCAGCTTTTCGTCAACGCCCGCTTTTTAACGCAGGACATCGTAGGTGTGCAGCGTTACGCGACCGAAATCTCCAGACGCCTCAAGGTGTTGCGCCCGGACACGCGTTTTCTAACGCCACGCGGCGTCGAACACCCCGAACTTGCCGCGCAGTTGGGAGCTGAAACCGTGGGGCGCTCGAGCGGACACCTCTGGGAGCAGGGCGAGCTGCTGGCCCACACCCGCAGCGGCGCGCTGCTGAGCTTGTGCAATACCGGGCCGCTGGCGCACCCCCGGCAGGTGGTGACGCTCCACGATGCCTCGCCGTTCGCGGTTCCAGAGGCGTACTCGAGGGCGTTTAGGGCCGTTTACCGCGTGCTCTTTACGGGTTTCGGGCGCACCGCTAGGGGCATCCTGACGGACTCGGCCTTTTCGCAACGCGAGTTGACGCGCCGGGCAGGGATTCCCGAACGAAAGCTGAAGATCGTCTATCTGGGCAGAGAACATTTTTTGGAGGTGCGTAGCGACCCCGGCATTTTGGAGCGACACGCGCTTTACGACCGACCCTTTTTGCTCGCCGTCGGCAGCAGCAGCCCGCACAAAAACTTCGGCGCGCTGGTGCGGGCGCTCGAGAAACTAGGTGATACGTCTTTTCGCATTGTGATTGCGGGTGGTAGCAACCCGCGTGTTCACGCCACCGCCGGAACTCTGCCCGAAAACGTCACCCACGTCGGTTTCGTGTCGGACGGTGAGCTGCGCGCGCTTTACGAACACGCCGCCGGGTTTGTCCATCCGGCCTACTACGAGGGTTTCGGGATTCCGCCCCTCGAGGCTATGACGCTCGGTTGCCCGGTGCTGGTCTCGAACGCGGCGTCGCTACCTGAAGTCTGCGGCGACGCGGCGCTCTACTTCGACCCTTTGAATGAACACGACATTGCTGATAAAATTCAGACGTTTATGCAGGACGAAGACCTGCAAACCCGTTTACGTACACTCGGGGCCGCGCAAGCCGAACGTTTTAGCTGGGACACGGCGGCGCGTGAGGTGCTGGGGTTTGCCGAACACGCCCTCAGCCTTCGCTGATCATCCTGAGCCTTCGCCAATCATTAAGGAGACACACATGACGAAAACCGCGCTGATTACCGGTATCACCGGGCAAGACGGGGCGTATCTGGCCGAACTGCTCCTAAACAAGGGTTACACCGTCGTCGGGGCCGAACGCCGCGCGAGCACCCGCAACCGGATGCGCCTGGACGAACTCGGCATCACCGAGCAGATCACCTTCGCCGACTTCGACTTGGCCGATCAGGGAAATATGATGCGGGTGCTGGAAAAGCACGCGCCCGACGAAGTGTACAACCTGGCGGCGCAGAGCTTCGTGGCGCTCTCTTTCGAGCAGCCGCTGATGACCGGCGACGTTACGGGCTTGGGTGTAGCGCGGCTTTTAGAGGCGATCCGCAGCGTCAATCCGAAGATACGTTTTTACCAGGCTTCGACGAGCGAGATGTTCGGCAAGGTGCAGGCCGTGCCGCAGAGCGAGGAGACCCCCTTTTATCCGCGTAGTCCCTACGGCGTCGCCAAACTTTACGGTCACTGGCTGACGGTCAACTACCGCGAGTCGTATGGGATGTACGCGTGCTCGGGGATTTTGTTCAACCACGAGTCGCCGCTACGTGGCCCCGAATTCGTTACCCGCAAGATTACGCTGGCTGCCGCGCGCATCGCTAAAGGAACCCAAAAAGAGTTGCGGCTCGGCAACCTAGACGCCAAACGCGACTGGGGCTTCGCCAAAGAGTACGTCGAGGGGATGTACCTGATGCTTCAGCAGGACGCTCCCGACGATTTCGTGCTGGCGACCGGCAAAACGCACACGGTCGAGGCGTTTGTCGAGGCGGCGTTTTCGGCGGCGGGATTAGCGTGGCGCGAGCATGTGGTGATCGACCCGGCGTTCGTGCGTCCGGCGGAGGTTGATCTGCTGCTCGGCGACCCCGCCAAAGCCAAAGCCGAACTCGGTTGGGAACCGCGCACGACCTTTGAAGAGCTGGTGGCGCTGATGGTCGAGGCCGACCTGGCGCGCGTCGGTCAGACGTTACCGTTGTCCAGCTATGCCTGAACCCATCAGGGCGCTGATTACCGGGGCGGGCGGGTTTGTCGGGCCGTATCTGGCGCGTCACCTGGGCGCGTTGGGGGCGGTGGTGTGGGGGAGCAGCTTCTCGGGGGACGCTGCCGGTACACACATCGCCAATCACACTGCCAATCACACCGCAAACTACCGCGCCGTCAAACTCGACGTAACCGACCCCGCCGAAGTTTTGCGGGTGGTGCGGGAGGTCGAGCCCACCGAGGTCTATCACCTCGCCGGGGTGACGCGCCCCGCGTCGGGGGACGCGGCGGCGTTTTACGCGGTCAACTTGCACGGTACGCTGAACGTCTTGGAGGCGGCGCAGGCGGTCGGCGCGGCGGTGCTGGTGGTCGGTAGCGCCTACGTCTACGGCGCGCAGCGGGGACCGCTGAGTGAGGCTGCCGAACTGCGGCCCGTCAACCCCTACGGCGCGTCGAAAGCTGCCGCCGACCTCGCGGCGCTGCCCTACGCCCTGAGCGGCAACCGGGTGGTGCGGGTACGCCCTTTCAACCACGTCGGGCCGGGGCAGTCGCCGGACTTTTTGCTGCCGACGCTGGTGCAGCAACTCGCCGCCATCGAAGCGGACGAGGCGGAGCCGGTCTTGAAACTCGGCAATCTGGATTCCATCCGCGATTTTACCGACGTGCGCGACGTGGTGCGGGCGTACCCGGCGCTGCTGCGTAACGGTGAAAACGGCGCGGTCTACAACCTCGCTTCGGGGCGCGGCGTCAGTGTTCGTGAACTTAGCAAGATGGTCTTGTCGCGCGCGCGGCGTGTGGTCAGGATCGAGACCGAACCCTCACGGGTGCGCGCGACCGACATCCCTGAACTCGTCGGTGACGCTCAAAAGGCCGGGGCGCTCGGCTGGACGCCGGAGATTTCTCTCGAGACGACGCTCGGCGAGATGCTCACCTATGAGCGGGCCAAGTATGCTTAAAACCGTGGTCTCTGCGCCTGAACCCCAAACCAGACCCTCGTACGCAGGTGCGCGGGTCGCTGTGGTTCACGACTGGCTGAGCGTCTACGCCGGAGCCGAGCGGGTTTTAGAGCAGATGCTGAGCGTCTTGCCGCAAGCCGACGTGTACAGCCTGATCGACTTTTTGCCTCCCGGCGAGCGCGACTTTATTCAAAATAAATCCGTCACCACCTCGTTTTTGCAGCGGCTACCGTTTGCCAAAAAGCACTACCGGCAGTACCTGCCGCTGATGCCGCTCGCCGTCGAGCAGTTCGATCTGTCCGGGTACGACCTGGTGATCTCGAGTTCTCACGCGGTCGCCAAAGGGGTGCTGACCGGCCCCGATCAACTCCACGTGTGTATGTGCTATTCACCGATGCGCTACGCCTGGGATTTGCAACACCAGTACCTCCACGAGTCGGGTCTTACGCGCGGCCTCAGAGGGGCCGCCGCCCGTACGCTGCTCCACCGTATCCGTTTGTGGGACGCCCGCACCGCCAACGGTGTAGACGACTTTATCGCTATTTCAGACTTTATCGCGCGGCGTATTCACAAGGTCTACCGCCGCGACTCGGTGGTGATCTATCCGCCGGTCGATACGGGCGGTTTTACCTTGCGCGACCAGAAAGACGACTTTTACCTGACCGCCTCACGGATGGTGCCGTACAAAAAAATCGACCTGATCGTTCAGGCATTTTCAGAGATGCCGGAGAAAAAACTCGTGGTGATCGGTGACGGCCCCGACTTTGGCAAAGTTCGGGCGGCGGCGGGCGCGAACGTCGAGCTGCTGGGGTTTCAGCCCTTTTCCGTCCTGAAAGACCATATGCAGCGCGCTAAAGCGTTCGTCTTTGCCGCTGAAGAGGACTTCGGCATTATGCCTTTGGAGGCCCAGGCGTGCGGTACACCCGTGATCGCCTACGGCAAGGGCGGCAGCCTCGAGACCGTACGTGGTCTGGGCCGTGACAAGACCCCGACCGGTATCTTTTTCGAGGCGCAGACCGTTGCCAGTTTGCAAGCTGCCGTCCACCGTTTTGAGGCGGCGCACTTCGATCCCCAGGTGCTCCGCAGGAACGCCGAAAGCTTCTCTGTGGCGCGTTTCAAAGATGAGTTCAGCCGTTTTCTCGATGCGCGCTACCGAGCATTCACTGGAACGCCGCAAACACCCGCGTCCACATCACAGACACCGCCACCACCCGTAGCGGCGGAGGCTCGCCGCTGAAGCCCGCCCTGCTCGCGCTCCGACGCCGCGCCGCGCCGCCGCTATGGTGGTTCGCCGCCACATTGCCGCTGCTCGTCTACGCGGCGGTGTTTCGGAGTTCGGTCGGGCCGATCTGGGGGGTGGCGGGGCAGCTGGGTCTGGCGTGTCTGATCGCGCTGCTGCCGCTCCCGCGCCGCGCCCTGCGCGCAGGTTTGCTGGCGGCGCTGACGCTGCTCGTCGCGGGCGGCGTCGCCGAACGTGAGCTTTCCAAGCGCAGCTGGCAGGTTTCGGATAAGGCGGGTTTGGGAAGTGCGCTGGGTTCGGGAGACGACGCGAGTCTGGGCCGAGCCTCCGATACCGTCTCGGGGTACGGTTTTCGGAACTGGAACGCGGCGGGCGTGGAGGACGCGACCGTAGAGCTCGAGGTCAGACTGGTCTCGGGTCGACCCGCGTGGGACTGGTTTCGTTCGGATGAGGGTTTCGTGCTCGAGCCCCGACCGGGCCGCGACTACCCGCACACCCGCGTCCAGGTTCCCGAGGTTTCTGCCGGGCAACCCTACCTGATGCGGACGTTCGACGTAGAGGAGCCGCTCGCCGGACGTATTTTCCGGGTGCTTCTCGACCTCCGCCGCGCACCGGACGCTCCGGTCGACGCGGCGGTTGCCGAAACCCCCGCAGCGGCGCGCGTCTCGTCGGCTGTCAACGTCGTTTCGGGTAGCCCTGTCGGTGGGCGCGACTGTCAGGGCGTGTTGCTTCAGGCGTGGGCTACAGGGGGTGGCGGACGCTGTCTGCCGGTGACGCTGCAACGCAACTGGCAGCGTTACAGCCTTTCATGGCGTGTTCCGGCCGGGGTAGACGCCTCGGTCGTACGGATCATTTTGGGCGGGTTTGCCGGAGAGACCTTCGATGTGCGGCGAGTACGGCTGTTTACCCCCAAAGGCGAACTCGGCCCCCTGTCGCCGCAGGGCGGGCGCGTCAAGGTGGCGTGGGGCGGGCCAGCCGAGGCGCAGTCGGGAAAGTCGTTTATCCCCACCACCGAGTGGCGCACCCTCACCGTAGCGGCGGCTAGGGAGGCGGGCGATACCCTCACCACCACCCTTACTACAGCGTCGGGGCTGGTGCTGGAGACTCGCAACGTCACCGTCACCGGCCCGGACGGTGCGCCGCTGCCGCGCGCGCCGGGCAGCAACCGGCAGACGGTCGTCTTCGGCGACCCCAATCTGGCGGGCCACACCCTCGGGACGCTCGGGCTGGCGCTGGTGAGCCTGTCGGGGCCGTTGCTGGGCGCGCTCGGCGGCGCGCTGGCGCTGCTCGGCGTAGCCCTGACCGGCAGCCGCGCGGCGCTGCTCGGGGTCGGGGTCGGGCTGGCGTGGCTTTTTTGGCTACAGCTTCCCGGCGGACGGCGGCGGACGGTGTTTACTGCGCTCGGCGTGCTCGCCGCGTCGCTCGCCGCTCTCTTGTGGACCCAGTACGCCTCGCTGCCGAGAGTGTTCAGCCTGGGCGAAACGACGGCGCGGCGCAATATCTGGGCGGCGGCGGCGGAGGCGTTCGCCGCGCACCCGTGGCGTGGTCTCGGCGCGGGCGGTTTTCCGGTCTACTGGAGCGAGTCGCGCGGGGGCGAAGCGGTGCAGCACGCGCACAACTTGTGGCTCGAGTTCGCCGCAAGCTACGGCGTCCTGGGCCTTTTATTCATTCTCTGCCTGACGCTCGCACTCAGCCTTACAGCGTGGCAGGCCGGTGGTGCTCGGGCGCTCGCGCTCGTCGGCGGCGTGCTGGTCATGAATCTGTTCGATACGACCTTTTTTTACGGCGGCGTCGTTTTTACTCTCGCCCTCGCCCTCGGCGCGTCCCTAGAGCCGTTGAAGCCGTCTGCATCTCCGCTTCATACGCCCTCACGACGGCGCGCGCATAATAAAGGACGGAGTACGGGGGCGGGGACGATGACTGGGGCGAATATAACCATTACAAAAGGTGCAGACACAGTGAGTACAAACGAAGTCGGCGCGGGTAGCGTCGGCACCGTCACGGCTGAGGCGACCGGGACGAACAAGCTCGGCGCGGGCAGAAGCAGGGCGAATGAAGACAGATTAAACGAAGGTAGGTCAAATGAGGACAGGTCGAGCAGAGGCCGGTCGAGTAGAGATGTAATAAGTAAAGACGGGGTTTACGCAGTTCCCGAAGCTGGGACCAAAACCCTTACCGAGACCGGAACCGAAACGAAAACCTCTTTTCAGACCCAAACCGAAACGGGTTCCGTGGCGGCGGCGCAGCTCGAGCCTCGTTTTTCAGCCGGTACCGACGCCGGTGCCGAGCTTACCAGTATAGGGTCTCCCGCTAAGGGCGCAGGGGCCGCGCCGCGCCGGGACTCGCTGACGTGACGGCCTCGTTGACCAAAGGTTTGACCTTTGCGCTGGGGCTCGGGTTCGCCTTTTTACCGGCGTACGGCCCGCTGGTTGGGTTGCTGCTGCTGGTCAGCCGCCGCTGGTCACTCCGCCGCTCCGACCTGCTCTGGTGGGGGGCGGCGTTTTTTCTGGCGTTGCCGCTGGGGGTTCATTCGGGCGTGCGCGGGTTCTTTTTCGGGGCGGCGCAGGTGCTCGCGCCGTGGCTCGTCTACCGGGCGTTTACCGTGCTGCACAACCTGCGCGTCAAGCTCGAGGGCGTGTGGATCGGCATCGGCCTGTTGACCGGCCTGACGCTGGTGGTCGCGCTCGGGGTGGGACGCGCCTTTGGTGGCGCTGAAGCTTTGGAGCTTTTCGGCGAGCCGCTCCGAGCAACGCCGCAGGGAGGGCTGTACGGTCATATGGTGCTGACGCTCGGCGCGCTCGTCGCCGTGTTGTTGCCGCGTCTGCGCTGGCAACTCCTCAGTCTCAGCCTTTCGGCGCTCGGGGTGCTCGTGTCGGGCAGCCGCGAGGCGGCGCTCGCGTGGCTCGTCGTCGCGGTGGCGTTTGCGGTGGTCGGCAAAACGCGCACGCCGGGTAAACGCTTCGCCACGGCTGCGTCGATCCTGACGATTCTGGTCGGTGGGGCGCTCCTGGGGCCGCTTTTCGGGTGGGGCAACGCGGGTTTTTTAATCGACGTGGCCCTAGCTCCGGTCGAAAACACCAACCTGCTGCAGGGAACCGAGGTCGTCACCGGCGACTGGTGGCGGGGGGTGGGGGTCACGGTCACGGGCGACCGCCCGCTCGAGTTCGGTAACACCCCGCTGACAAGCTACCTCGTCACCAAAACGCAACCGGGGCCGAACGCCCGTTTGCAACAAGTCGTCAGCCTCGAGCGCGGTGAAGCCTATACGTTCAGCGTGTGGCTCTGGGCCGAAGACCGGGTGAACAGACCGGGCGTGCAGCTTCGGGGCGGAGAACCGGGCGCTGGCGCGTTCGTACTGACGGGCGCGGTGACCGGCGCAACGTGGCAGGCCGCCGTAAGCGGGCCGGGGCGGGTGCTCGACGCCGGAATCCTCGAGGCCAAAGGACTTTGGCGGCGCGTCTACGCCACTTTTGTGTACGAGGGGGCCGCGCCCGTGCTGAACGGGTCGCTCGGTTTCGCGCCTGACCAACGTGAGCAGGCGGGCTCACAAGCGGCGTTCGCCGGGTTTCAGCTCGAGCGTGGTCTCAGCCCCGGCGCGTACGTACCCGGAGCCGCCGCGCAGGGTCTGAGTTTGCAGCGCAGCCGTATCGCGCTCTGGCGCAGCGCGTGGCTGGGCTTCGCCGCCTCGCCGCTGTGGGGTCAGGGCGAGACCTTTACCGACTTTTACCGCAGCCAGTATCCCGACCAGCAGACCCCCTCGCACGCGCACTCGCTGCCTTTACAGGTGCTGTTCGAGCGGGGTTTACTCGGCGCGGTGGGGTTGCTGCTCTTTTTGGTGGCGCTCTCGAGCGCCGCGTTGCAAAAAGGGGACGCGGCTTTTTTGGCGGTGCTGGTGGCGCTGCTGAGCGCCAACTTGTTCGACGTAACGCTCTTTTCGGGTCAGATTCTCTATCCGCTCGCCGCCGTCGCCGGGTGGCGCGCCTCGGCCTACCGTTACGCCCGCGCCGGTGAACGCGACAGCGCCATGCGGCAACTCGGGGTTCAGGTCGCGCTGACGCTGACCGACTTCGTGATGGTGCTGCTGGCGTTTAACCTGGCGGTCTGGACGCGGCAGGTCAGCGCCGGATGGCTCGGCCTGCCGCCTATCGACCCGCTGGCGAATTCGCTCGCCGTCGCCCGTTACGCGCTGCTGCTGTGGCCGGTGATGGCGTGGCGCGAGGGGCTCTATCCGGGGTACGGTCTGACCGAACCGCAAGAGCTGCGTAAACAGATCGTCAGCGCCGCCTACGCCGGACTTATCCTGGCGGTCGGAACGGTGCTCTTTACCCGCGAGTTGACTATTCCCCGCTCGGTTTTGCTGCTTACGATTCTTTTCAGTATGATGCTGGCCCCGCTCGGTCGCGCGCTGATCAAACGGCTTTTGTGGCGTTTGCGGCTCTGGGGCCGCGCTGTAGTCATCCTGGGTGCGGGACACGCGGGCGCGCGCGTCGCCCGCGCGCTCAACCGCAGCCCACTCGACGGTCTGCACGCCGTCGCTTTCTTCGACGACGATCCGCTCAAACAGGGGTTGATGGTAGAGGGCTTGCGGGTACGCGGCAAACTCGCCGACGCCGACACCTTTGCCCTCCGGCGCGGCGTGCAGCACGCTATCGTCGCTATTCCGACAGCGACCCCGCAACTGCTGAGCGGTCTGATCAACACGCGCGGGCGTATCTTCCGGCGGGTTCAGTTTATCCCCGACCTGATCAACCTGCCCTCGCAAGGTGTTTTTGCGAGCGACCTCGACGGGATGCTGGCTTTAGAGGTTCGTTTAGGGCTTTACTCGAGGCTCAACCAGAGCGTCAAACGTGCGGTCGATCTCTTTGGCGGCGTGGTCGGCGGCGTGCTCATTTCACCGGCGCTGCTCGCGCTCGCGGTGTGGGTGCGGCTCGACAGTCCCGGTTCGGTTTTTTACTGGAGCACGCGGATCGGGCAAAAGGGCAAACCCTTCAAGTGCCTGAAGTTTCGCAGTATGTACAGCGACGCCGACGAACGGTTGGGGACGATGATGCGCGACGACCCGCGCGTACGCGCCGAATACGAGCAGTTCCACAAGCTCGAGCACGACCCCCGCATCACCCGTGTGGGCGCGTTTATCCGGCGTTTTAGTCTCGACGAACTGACGCAACTCTTCAACGTCGTCCGGGGTGAGATGAGCCTCGTCGGGCCGCGCCCCTACCTGGTGCGGGAACTGCCCGACATGCGTGGGCTCCAAGACGTAATTCTGGAAGCCAAACCGGGGATGACCGGCTTTTGGCAGGTGACGGGCCGGAGCGACGTGACCTTTAGCGAACGCCTCGAGATGGAGTCGCAGTACGTCCGCAACTGGTCTTTATGGTGGGACATCATCTTGCTCTTTAAGACGGTGCGGGTGGTGGTGGCGCGGCGTGGGGCGCGGTAGGGGCCGGGGCCGGTATCAGAGGTCGGTATTCAGGGGTCAGGGATCAGTAGTCGGCAGTTATCCGCAGTCGGTAGGGATGAGTCTGTAGGTGTGAGCGGTCCAGAACAAAAACGTTTTCCGCCGGAGGGCTCTGCTTACGCAGCCTGCGCGTGGTCGTTCGTCTTTGCGGCGGCGAGCTTTTACTGGGCGCTCGGCGGCACCTTTCTCAGCCGTACGCAGTCGCCACAGATTCTGGAACTGTCTGCCGAGCCGTGGTTCGTGGCGTTCGTTTGGTTTACCGGACTCTTAAAAGTTTTAGCCGGTCTGCTCGCCCTGTCACTCGTGCAGCGGTGGGGGGACGTGTTTCCGAGGTGGTTGCGGCGTACCGGCGTCTGGAGCGTCGGCCTCGTTTTGACGCTCTACGGTGGGGCCAACCTCGCGGTACGCGCGCTGATGGCGCTCGGTGTGCTCGAGACGCCCCCGTCGATGCGTTCCGCTGCAGCAACCTGGCACCTTATTCTCTGGGATCCGTGGTTTTTGCTGGGCGGCGTGCTCTTTCTCGCGGCAGCGTGGTCGTACGCTGTGGTTGCAACCGGTACAGATGCCGGACGGTGAGCTCGAGGTTTTGACGGCGGGGCGCGGGCGCGGTGGTATGTTGACCTTATGAAAGGCATCGTCCTCGCCGGAGGTTCCGGTACCCGTCTCTACCCCGCGACGCGGGGTGTGAGCAAACAGCTCATCCCGATATTCGACAAACCGATGATCTACTATCCGCTCTCGGTGCTGATGCTCGCCGATATCCGCGAGATTTTGCTCGTGACGACGCCGCATGATCTGCCCTCGTTCCGGCGGCTTTTGGGGGACGGTTCGCAGTGGGGCTTAATGATCAGCTACGCCGAGCAACCCGAACCACAGGGGCTGGCGCAGGCGCTGACCATCGGCAGGGATTTCATCGGTGACAGTACGGTTTGCCTGATTCTGGGCGACAATATCTTTTTCGGTCAGAGCTTTTCGCAGCAGCTGACGCGGGCGGCGCGGAGCGTTGAAACGGTGGGTGGGGCGACCGTTTTCGGATATTACGTCCGCGACCCGGAACGCTACGGCGTCGTCGAATTTGACGAAAGCGGGCAGGCGGTGAGCCTCGAGGAGAAACCCGCGCAGCCCAGATCGAATTACGCGGTGACCGGGCTCTACTTTTACGACAACCGGGCGCTCGAGTTTGCCGCAAAACTAACCCCGTCCGAACGCGGCGAGTTTGAAATCACCGATGTCAACCGGGCGTATCTGGAGCGCGGCGACCTCCGCGTCGAGCTGTTGGGGCGCGGCATGGCGTGGCTGGACACCGGAACGCACGAGTCGTTGTTGCAGGCGTGCAACTTTGTCGAAACTATCGAATCGCGTCAGGGGCTCAAGGTTGCGTGTCTGGAAGAGGTCGCCTACCGCAAGGGCTGGATCAGCGCCGCCGAGGTCGAGGTGTTGGCGCAACCGATGGCGAAAACCGGGTATGGTCGCTACCTTTTAGACCTGATTCGCGTCACGCCGGGTCAGCTGTGATCTTGCTCACCGGGGGCGGCGGGCGGTTGGGGACGGAGTTGCAAACCCTGCTCCCGAACGTCGTCGCGCCCCCCAGCCACGACCTCGACGTAACGGACGCTGAAGGTGTCGCGGCGTTCATTGCCGAATACCGGCCCCGCGCCGTCGTTCACGCCGCCGCCTACACCGACGTTAAAGGGGCCGAGACCGACCGCGAACGCTGCTGGGCGGTCAATGTGGACGGCACGCGCAACGTGGTTCGCGCGCTCGGCGACGTGCCTTTGGTCTACATCTCGACCGATTACGTCTTTTATGGCGACACTGGCGGTTACGCCGAGGACGATCCGGTTGGGCCGGTCCGAAACTACTACGCGCTTTCCAAACTCGCCGCCGAAGCGGTCGCGCGCGTCGCGCCGCGTCACCTCGTCGTCCGGACGAGCTTTCGGCCCCGCGAATGGCCCTACCCCACGGCGTTTGAAGACGTGTATACGAGCCAAGATTATGTAGACGTCATCGCTCCCGAAATCGCGCTGGCGGTCAAGCACCTGGACGCCATCCCCTACGATACGCTGCATATCGCTACGGCGCGCAAAAGCGTCTTCGAGCTTGCGCGGCGACGCAGCGCCGGGGTCGCGCCCGGTAGCAAAACAGACGCCGGGGTAGACCTGCCCGACGACATCAGCCTCGATACGACGCGCTGGACGGCGCTACGTTTACAACTCGCCGCAAAGGATTCGCTATGACCCGACTTTCAGACCACGCGCAGCAGGCGCTCACCTTCCAAGACTATCCCGCAGCCCCGGTTCTAGGGGGCGTGTGGGCGCAAGCCCTTAAAAAGCGCCGCAGCGACAACGGGTTTTTTATGGAGTACGCACGGTTTACCGGGGGCAGCGCCGAAGGGTTGCCCGTCCCGTTCGAGGTGCGTCAGCTGAGCGTGTCGCGGGCCGAGGCGGGGCGCGTCAACGCCTTTCACATCCACCCGAACGAACCCCAAAACGAACTCTGGACGGTGGTCGAGGGTCGGCTCAAGGTGTGGCTGATCGACCTCCGCGCGGGTTCGGCGACCGAAGGCCATAAACGCGCGTTTATCCTCTCCGGTGAGGAGCCCACGCAGCTGCACATCCCCGCGGGCGTCGCGCACGGGTATCAGGCCGGGCCGACGGGGGCGCTTCTTTTGTACGCGATGGATCAGCAGTTCAATTTAGAGAAACCCAACGAAGGCCGCTTGCCGTGGGACTTTTTCGGGGCCGAGTTGTGGGCGGAGGACAAAGGGTGAGGTACAAATGAGCTATCAGAAACTGCTCGTTACCGGCGGGCTCGGCTTTATCGGCTCGAGCTATATCCGCCTGCTTTTAACCGAACACGAAGACGTCAGCGTCGTCAACCTCGACCTGATGACCTACGCGGCCAACCCCGCGACGCTCGCAGACTTCGAGGCTGACCCGCGCTACACCTTTATAAAGGGCGACATCGCCGACCCTAAAACGGTGGCGCGGGCAGTGGACGGTTGCGACGCGGTGGTCAACTTTGCCGCCGAAACACACGTCGACCGTTCGATTCAGAACGCCAAGCCCTTCGTTCACACCAACGTCGAGGGGGTGCGGGTGCTGCTCGAGGCCGTCCGTGAGCGCGAACTACGCTTGGTTCAAGTCTCCACCGACGAGGTCTACGGCGAGGTGATGACGGGCCTCAGCCGCGAGGACGACGCCTTTCGTCCGCGCAGCCCCTACAGCGCCTCGAAAGCCGGGGGCGACCTCCTGGCGCAGGCGTACGTCACCACCTACGGCGTCGACGCGGTGATTACGCGCGGCAGCAACAACTACGGTACGCATCAGTTTCCGGAGAAGGTCATCCCGCTTTTTATCACCAACGCTCTAGACGACAAACCGCTGCCGCTTTACGGGTCGGGCAAGGCTGTCCGCGACTATATCTATGTCCTCGACCATGCCCGGGGCATTCACGCGGCGCTGCTAAAGGGTGGGCGCGGCGAAGCGTACAACCTAGGTGGGCAAAATCAGACCGACGGGGTAGAGATCGCTACGACCATTCTGGACGCGCTCTCCAAACCACGCGACCTTATCGAGCACGTTAAAGATCGGCCCGGACACGATTACCGTTACGCGCTCGACGTCGCTAAGGCGGGGCTCGAGCTGGGCTGGAGCCCGCAGGTGACGTTTGCGGAGGGCGTCGCCGAGGTCGTGCGCTGGTATGAGCAAAACCGCGCCTGGTGGCAGGGTGGTAAAGACGAGCAGGCGGCGTACTTCGAGGCGCAGTACGCGGCGCGGGGCAACTGAGGGCGTGGCTGTTGCGAAGGGCGGTGCTGCAACAGTTGGCGCTGCACCTCAAGACGAACCACAGGATGAACCGCACGAACCACGCGGTACACTGGGGCGAGTGACGCCGCCCACCGCACAACACGCCGTTCAACCTAGCGTTCAACCCACTCTCAAACGCGCGCTCGACACCTGGAAAACGCTCACCAAACCGCTCTACTGGCTTTACGAAGGGCGGCTCGAGGGCAGCGTGCAACGCGGCAGCCTGCCCAAACACATCGGTTTGATTATGGACGGCAACCGCCGCTTCGCGCGGAGCGCCGGGCTGGACGTGGCGGCGGGCCACGACTATGGCGCGGGCAAGGCCAGAGAGGTGCTCGAGTGGTGCTTCGACCTGGGCATTCGCCACGTGACGTTGTGGGGTTTTAGCAGCGACAACCGGGGCCGCGCCGAAACCGAGGTGTCGCACCTGCATAGCCTTTTCGCACGTCAGGCGCGCGCGATGATCGAAGACCCCAAGATTCACAAAAACCGCGTCCGCGTCCGCGTCATCGGTAACGTCAAGGATTTTCCCGACGACGTGCGCGCCGCGCTGCGCGAGGTCGAGGCGGCGACCGCAGGGTACGGCGAACGGCAACTCAACGTCGCTATCGGTTACGGCGGGCGCGAGGAGATCGTCGCGGCGGTGCAGAAGCTGCTACGCGAACAGGCGGCGAGCACGGGCGACATCGACGAACTCGCCCGGAGGGTTACGGTAGGCGAAATCGAACGCCACCTCTATACCGCAGGCTCGCCCGACCCGGACTTTATCATCCGCACATCGGGCGAGGTGCGGCTGTCGGGATTTTTGCTCTGGCAGGCTGCCTACAGCGAGTATTATTTCTGTGACGCCTTCTGGCCCAGTTTTCGCCGCGTGGACTTTTTACGCGCCCTCCGCAGTTTTCAGGCGCGCGAACGGCGTTTCGGCAGGTAAACTGGAGACGGGAGTTACCATAATGGATATGAAATACGCCAAAATTGTCGATTTTAGAGAACTGGACAGCATCAGGGATTCGCTGGGCCGCATCGTCTGCACCTCGGGCGGGTTCGACCCGCTGCATCCGGGCCACGCAAGCTGCCTGATCGAGTCCAAAGGTTACGGCGATACGCTCGTCGTAGTCGTCAACGGTGACGCCTTTCTGACCGCCAAAAAAGGCAAGCCGTTTATGGATTTGGCGACGCGTTCGGCGGTCGTCTCGTGCATCCGCGAGGTCGACTTTGTGGTGCCGTTTGAGATTGAAAACGATTCGACGGTGCGTGAGGCGCTCCGGCAGATCAAACCGCACGTGTTTACCAAAGGGGGAGACCGTATCGACCACACCAACATCCCCGAATGGGAGGTGTGCGAAGAACTCGGTATCGAGGTCGTTTCAGGGGTGGGGTTGGGTAAAGCCTGGAGCAGCTCGAACTTTCTCAAGGAGTGGTCGAACTACTCGGTTAGAAGTGCGCTTACGTCGTATCTGGGGAATGACGGGGGTTAGGGGAGACGCTTGAGCACAAACTCTCCCGCCGGTGAGCGGTCTTTTGTCTCACTGTTGAAATACCAATCGCCTGAATATGTGTTTTCGATCATCGGCCCTCTCCACACTATGCCGTAAAACTCAACCGGGGAAAGTGTAGGCTGAAGGTCGTCCATCGGAATCGAGAAAGTAAATATCTTGCTTTCGCCGTCTATGTATCTGTTGCCCCCGGCGACTTTATAGACCTCGTTGCCTATTGTAAACACACCTGTAAATCCCCTTCCCGCTTCGGAGGCAGATTTGGTGATTTCAGCAGTAAAAACTTGTGTCCCAGAGCCGCCGGTTGTGGTTACAAACGTGCCTTGCCACGACCCCACCTGACCGAAGGCGCTGGTCGCGGAGGGCTGCACGTCAGTGCGAGCGAACCTTCTGCGGCGCTCGAGCAGAGCCCACCACCCCCGCCGCCGCAAGCCGTCAGCACGAGAAGAAGAATAAGCGGCGTTGCAACCCGAACTTTGTTCACGATTTTGTTCACGCCTGAAGTATGTGCTACAACCGGCGGCGCGTCTATCCTAAACGAGTTTCCAGATTTTGAGGATGCTTAAGAGCGGTGGTAGAGGGTCTTGCCAGAGCCAAGCCGTGTCGAGCTTTAGTCCGGGCAGAACGGTGCTCTCAAATACGCCGTCAGTCAACTGGACGAGCTGATAGATACCTCGAGCGTCAGGCCGGTAGAACTCGGCTTGCTCGCGGTCGGGGTCGATAAGCCAGTATTCGGTGACGCCACCCTGTTCGTATTCGTAGAACTTCTCGCCCCGGTCACGAGCGCGGCTTTCGGGGCTGATGATCTCGACTGCCAAGTCTGCGGGTCCAACAAGACGATTTTCCTGAATCCTAGCTGCGTTGCTTTTTGTCACAAATAAGAGGTCAGGTTCACGCCCCGGCAAGTCCGGCCCCAGCTTCATCTGATAAGGGGAGGGGAGGAGTACGCCTGAGTCGGACGTTTCAATAAACGCACTGAGATTTGCAATCAGAAAGCGAACGATAAGCTGATGACGGGTAGAAGGAGGTGTCAAGAACACAATCTTACCATTTACCCACTCGGCGCGAACGTCCTCTCCCACGGTCTCCAGAAATCTATCGTAGCTGATAGCTTTCTCTGGTACGGGCATCTCTGCAAGACTAACCATGGCTCGAGGATACATCACTTCCCAAAAATATTCGGCAGTTCGTGCAGTTCGGCGATCACGTCACGGGGTTTCGAGCCGCTGTGAACGCCGACCACGCCGAGGGCCTCCAAGGAGTCCATCAGCTTTCCGGCGCGGGCGTGTCCGACCGAGAGCCGCCGCTGAAGCCGCGATACGCTCGCCTGACCTTCGCTAATGACGAGTTCGGCGGCTTCGCGCAGTTTATCGTCGTTCCAGTCGATAAGGCCGCTCGCTGAGCTTTCGTCGAGCGGGGGCGGGTCGAAATCCGAACCGTAGGCTTCGGCGAAGTCGTCGTCAAAGTACTGGCGACGCAAAAAGCTGGCGAGGGTAAAGATTTCGTCTTCGCTGATAAAGGGGCCTTGCAGACGAACGGGTTTGGGTAGGCCAGGTTGGTAAAAGAGCATATCGCCCATACCGGTGAGCCGTTCGGCCCCCATGGTGTCTAAAATGGTTCTCGAGTCGTGACCTGACGAGACGGCGAACGCCACCCGCGCCGGAACGTTGACCTTGATCAAGCTCGTCAGGATGTCAACGCTCGGGCGCTGCGTCGCCAAAACGAGGTGCATCCCGGTGGCGCGGGCCATCTGTGCCAGACGCATAATCGCCGATTCGACCTCTTTGGGGCTGGTGATCATCAGGTCGGCTAATTCGTCGATGATGATAATGATAAAGGGCAGCTCGGGCATGTCCAAAGTGCGCGCTTTCTGGTTGTACTGATCCAGATTTTTCGCGCCGATTTTGCTCATCATCTTGTAGCGGCGCTCCATGTGCGCGACCAAGCCCAGCAGCACCCCGGCGGCGTCGTTCGGATTGGTGACGACCGGGCGCAGAAGGTGTGGCACCCCGTCGAACGGCGTCAGTTCGACCATTTTCGGGTCGATCATCAAAAAGCGCAGGTCGGTGGGTAAAAAACGGTACAAAAGCGAGCCGACGAGCGTATTGACCGCGACCGATTTGCCCGAACCGGTCGAACCGGCGATCAAAAGGTGCGGCATCCGGGCGAGGTCGCCGACGACCATCTCGCCGTCGATACTCTTGCCCAGAATCAGCGGCAGACGCGCCTTAGCGCGGCGAAACGCCGGGGCTTCGGCAGCTTCGCGGAACCTGATGAGGTCGCGGGTGGCGTTGGGAACCTCCAGACCGATCACGCTCTTGCCCGGAATCGGCGCTTCGATACGTACCGACCCGACCGCCATCGCCAGCGCCAGGTCGTCGGACAGGCCCGAAAAGCGGCTGATCTTTTCGCCGGGAGCCGGTTCGACCTCGAAACGCGTCACCGTCGGGCCACGTACCGACGCCACCACGCGCCCCTGCAAACGAAAATTAGCCAGCGTCTCGTCGATTTTGGTAATCCGCGCGCCTACCTCGCGGCGCTGCGCGGCGGGGTCTTCGTCGGTGTGTTGGGGGGCGTCTAGCAGCTCCAGAGGCGGCAGCTGGACGGGAATACCGCCGACTTCGGGGATGGGTTCGCGTTCCGGCTCGGGCTCGAGCTCGTCCCACGCTTCTGCCGGTTCAGCGATTTTAGAGACGTTGACTTTAGAAACATCAACTTCAGGCACATCTGCTTTAGACACATCTGCTTCAGACATGTCCGCTTCGGCTTCGCTGGTCTCGAGCCCGGTTTCAGGTTCGTCGGCGTCGTCGAACGCGCTTCTGACGGGCTCCGGCGCTGAGACGTCGGCGGTCATCAGGTCGAGGGTGGTCTCGAGGTCGTCCAGATTTCTGGTCTGCGCGTCCACTTCGGCGAGAGACGACCGACCCTTCTTTAGCAGTGCGTGGAGTTCAGCGTCAAAAGTTTCTAGCGCGGTTTCTCGCGGATAGGCGGAACGCAGTTCGGCGACGCGCGCCAGCAGCGCCGCCCAGGGCTCGAGCAGCGCCGTATCGTCGGTGAGCGCCGTCTGCGCCTCGGCGACCTCGGCGAGTTCATCGGTTCGGTCGCTGTGTGCCTGGGTCGCGCGTACGAGCTGTTTGGGCGTGGTCTCTGCAAGCGACGCGGCGGCGTGGTCGCGTTCACGCAGGAGGCGGCTGTAGCGTTCACCGAGCGCGGTGTGACCCAGACCCAGAAGCTTTCTGACACCGTCGAGCGCGGGGTCGGTGAGCGGTTCGGTAAGCGGCCCGAACAACGCGTCTTGTTGCGTTTCGAAACCCGGCAGCTCTTCGTCTTCGACCTGCGCGGCGAGCTCGGCGGCGCGGGCGTCCGTAAAACCGCCCACGGCTTTCTCCCAGGCGGAGACGTCGGTTTGGGTGTCTCTCAAGATGTCGGCGTCGGCCCAGCGGAGGTTGCCACGCGCGCGCCCGACCATCTCTTGCCATTTGCCCAGTTCGGCGGAACCCGGATACAGCTCCCCGAGCGCGCCCAAATTTCCCGACAGCCCCCGCAACCGCCCCTTGACGAGCGCCACGTCCGCGCCGAAGGCGGCCCTGGTTTTGACCTTGCGCCGCGCCGCCACGCCGCCGTAAAACGCCCGTTTTACGCCCTCGGCGCTCCGCTGAAAGCCGCGGCGTAGCAGCGTCGTCGGCGGTAATTTCAGCAAAATGTCGATACCGACCAGGATAATCAGCAGCGCCAGTACCGACGCCAGCACGCCGCTCGCGCCGCCCACGCTGCTATAGAGCTGCCGCCCCCACGCGCCGCCCAGCGCGGGCGCGAGGAGCGACGCCAGCAGCCACACGCCGAAACCCGTAACGGCGTAGGCGAGCAGGACGCGGGGCCAGCCCTGCGGACTTTTGCCGAGCAAAAAAAGTCCGCCCAACACCAGCGGCGGCCCCGGCAACAGGTATGCTCCGGTGCCGATCTGCCCTACGAAAAGCTCGCGCATGAGCGCGCCCAGCTTACCGAGCGGCAGCGGCAGCAGTAGTCCCAGCAAGAGCACGCCGAGCGCCAGCAGCACCAACCCGATCACCTCGAGGTTCGCCGAGGCTTTCTTAGCCCTGCCGCGCCCTGCCCGCTTTACCTGTACACGTCTCGCCACGCCCTCAGTTTAACCTGACCCGACGCCTAACCCGCTCTAAAGTCGGGTCAGCTTAGACCTCGACCTCGGGTTCGTCTTCAGGAGCCGGAAACGCGCGGATCACGCCCACCTCTTCTTTTTCGCTGTAGGTGTAGGCGGGCCGCCTGAGCAAGTAGGTCTCGAGCAGCACCTTGAGCAGCGCCACCGTCGGGACGGCGAAAATCGCGCCGACGAGCCCGAACGCGCCCAATCCGAAGGTGATGGCGATCAGCACCGTGACCGGGTGCAAATTGGTCGATTTGGACAAGATAAAAGGGGAGAGCAAGTTGCCCTCGAGCTGATTGGCGATGATAAACAGTACGATGACCAGCAGCGCCGAGGTAAAGGGCGTCGCGGTGGTCAGCGCCAACAGCACCGCCGGAACTGCGCCCACAATCGGCCCGAGGTACGGAACCAGGTTGAAAATTGCGGCAAAAAAACTGATCGCCAGCGCCGAATCTATCCCGATCAGGAATAGCCCGATATAGATAAAAAACCCCAGCACCACCGCGATCAGCAGCTGACCACGCAGGTAGCCGCCGACCGCCCGGTCCATCTTGCCACCGACGTCTTGATAGAGCGAGCGGTAACGTACCGGGACGAAGCGCCGGAAGTTGGCGATAAAACGGGGAAAATCGTTCAGAAAATATGCGCTCGCTACCAGAATCAGAAACATCTGCAAGGTGGTCGAAAAAATACCCGTCGCGCCGGAGAGTAAAAAGGCCGGGCCGTCGTTCAGAACTCTCTCGAGCAGCCCCGTCAACCCGCCTGTCGCCTGTTCAAAAAGCCCGGTAATCCGCGCCTCGACCTCGGCTGAAACGTCGGCGCGGCCCGGATCGACGCCGAGACGGTCAGACAGGAACCCGGGCAGTCTTTCTTGCCAGATCGTAACGGTGTTCGAGATGTTCGTGATAAGTGGAGCGAGTGTTTCGAGGGCGTTCGGAACCGCCCGAACAAAGCGGCTCAGGTCGGCGACTACCTGGGTCAGCAAGTAGGTACCGAAAACGAGCAGCGCGATAACGAGGATATAGACGAACACCGTCGCCGGGGCGCGGCGTATCCGAATACGTCCCATCCCGTTGACCAGCGGGTTCAGGATATAGGCGATAACGAACCCGATCACCGCCGTTTGCAGGGCAAAGGTGTAGCGGCTCCGAAATTCGATCAAAATCCAGATCACGGCGATGATAAGAACGGCGTGAACGGCGGCTCGTACCCAAACGTTACGCCAGACGATCTCGAACGCGGTCGGGTTTCTCGCAGCTTCGCGCTCGGCGCGCGCGTCTTCGGTAGGACTCACCCGCAGAGTCTAGCACGCACCTCCGCTGAAACGGCAGTTTCAGGTTTTGCCTGGAGACGCCCTGACCACTCGAGGCTACAGCTCGAGAGCGCACGGTGCAGGCCGGTTGGTATCTGCCAATCAGTGTCTACTACCGGAAAACACACCGGACGCTTCACGACGCGCCTGCGTTCGCCTCACCCGAACTCGAGACGGTCTGCCGAACTGTTCGAGGGCTTTGCCGATCTTTCTGGATCAGTTTTTGCCGCTCTGAAAAAGGCCGGTAACACGTGGTGAGGGGCTACAAGCTACACGCCACAATCCACTCGCGCGCAGCAGGCGTCGGCAGGGAGCACCTATATTTTCCGAGGTTTTGAAGTGGTGCGCCCGACAGGATTCGAACCTGTGACCTTTCGCTCCGGAGGCGAACGCTCTATCCAGCTGAGCTACGGGCGCATGTGGGAGGTATCATCTCTATTCCCTAAAAGTATCATCTTTGCTCACCGCTCGGCGAGAGGCTTTTCTAACCCAGACGAGCGTGTGGGCGTCTCTACCTCAGCTCAGAGGGTATCATTCGTAATGCTTGGAAGGTCTAGCACCGACCGACATCAAAGGATACCCCGAACGCGGGAGAAAACGCTACTACTTAGCAGGAGGAAGAGACCCGGATGAACCTAAGTCAACGCAACCGAAACATTATCTTGTGGATTATCGCCATCGGACTGCTTATCAGTATGGTGATAAGTTTTACGCCAGGAACGCTTTTCGGCGGTGCGGCGCAAAGAGACGCTGCCGAGGGGCCGGTCGCGCTAAACGTCAACGGTGAGCCGGTTCGTCAACGCGAGATCGAGCGGTTGGAGCAAAACCCGCCCTTCAACGCCGTTCAGGAGGGGCCGGTCGCTGAAGATTTAGAGCGTGTGGTCTTGAGCGAACTCGTATCGCAGTCGCTCGTAGAGCAGGCCGCCGCCGATATCGACGTCTCGGGCGCTGAGGTGAGAGCGCGCGTCGACGAATTTCGTGACGAGCAGGGCGTGGCGGGCAGCCGTAACGACGGCGCGTATCAAAACCTGATCGCCGGGGGCGGCTACACCGACGAGACCTTCCGCGAGTTTACCCGCGAGCAGTTGCAACAAGAAAAGTACCTCGAGGGTCTGACCGAGGGCGTCTCGGCGAACGATGAAGAGATTCGGACGCACCACGCCGCCAACCGCAACAGCTACAGCAGCGAGCCGCGGATTACCGCCCGCGAGATCGTCATGGCGGACGAAGCCGAAGCCGACCTCGTGTACGCGCGTGCTCTAGACGGTGAAGACTTCGCCGCGCTCGCCCGCGAAGCCTCCACCGAGCGGGCCGAACAGGGCGGCGCGCTCGGCGCAGCCGAGGGCGAAAGCGCCCCCAAACCCATTACCCGAGTGGCGCTCCCGACCGGGGTCGCTCAGGCCGCCTTTGCGCTTCAGGGGCCGGGGCTGACCACGCCGGTAGAGGCGGGCGGCGCGTTTCATATCGTCAAGGTCGAGGCGTTTCAACCCGCCGCGCCGCGCCCGCTAGACGAGGTGCGGGGCGAGGTCGAGGCGGACGTGCTCGAGCTTAAAAAAGCTGCCGCCCAGGAGGCCGCCCTGCGTGAGCTCCGCGCGAACGCCGACGTCAGCGCGCCCGAAGGCAGCACCTACAGCTTCGAGAACCTGGTCGTAGCGCGTGTCGGCGACGCTGAAATCAGGGCCGACGAGCTCGACCGCAACACTTACCTCAACCCGCAGTTGCAGCAGTTCATCACCCCGGACTTCGGCGAGATCATCACCACGACGATCCGGCCCAACGTGCTCGAGGGACTTATCGACGAAGAGCTGGCCTTTCAGGGAGCTGGAGAACTCGACGGGACGTTCGTTGGGCCTCGAGCGTCGGTCGCGCAGAGCGCGCTCGGGTACGTAAGCCGCGACGCCCAGGCGACCGACGCGCAGATTCGTACGTTCTACGGGGAAAACGAAGCCGAATATACCGAACCCCCCTCGGCCCTGACGACCCGGGTAAACTTTCCCGATGTGGCGTCTGCCAGGGACTTCCGGCGTACCCTGACGGGTGCCGGGGTCGTCGATACACGCGCCATCAATCTGGTCGCCGAGGCGTCCGACGGGACGGTGCAGGATGTGGGCGAGGTCGCCCCGGGCGCGCAACCCGAAGTTATTGACGCCGCGTTATTCAACTTTGGCGCGGCCCCGGCGGGCGGGATGGTCGCGCTCGCTGACAGCGGTCTGGACATCTCGAGCGTCCTCACTGTAGAAGCGCCCGCCGCAGGCGCGCAGAGCGGCGGCGCTCTCTCGGGTGGTGTGCTCTCCGGGGGCGCTGTGTCGGGGGGCGCGGCCTCCGGGGGCGCGGGCGGGGCGTCGGCGGGCGCACCCCAACAGTTCGTCGTCCTTATCGCGGCGCGTACTCCTCCGCGCGTTCCTCCGCTCAGTGAGGTGCGCGCGCAGGTCGAGCAAGCGGCGACGCAGCAGCAGCAAAACGAGGCGCGTACGACGTGGTTGGAGGGTCTCCGCGAAAGCATTCCGGTCGAGAACTTGCTGGCCGCCGAACTCGCCGCCGACGCCCAAAACGGAGCCCAGAGCGGCGGAAGCCAGAGTGGGGGCGCGCCGAGTGAAGACGACTCGAGTGGCGAGACTCAAGACGACGGGGTACAAAATGGCGGCGCACAAGACGACGTAGAGGGCGGTTCGGAAGACGGCAGAGAAACCGGGCAAAACGATCCGGTCGCTGACGATGAAGTTCAAGGCGAAGTTCAGGAAGAGGATCCCGCGCCCTCACCGGCGGCAGCTGAGCCGGAACCTGTAACGCCAGAAGCGCCGTCTGAAACGGAACTCGAGGCTACACCGGACTCAGTTTCCGAATCAGCCCCGGAAACGACGCCCGAAGCGGAAGCGCCTGAAACCGAACCCGAAGTCCCGGAGGCGGCACCTGAAAACGCCCCCGACAACACTCCCGAAAATGCCCCTGACGACGACCCGGAAGATGAGGCGAACTAGCGCGTAGTTTGTTGTTCATGCCCATCGGTACGTCCCACGTCAACTGACGTGGGGCGTGCTCTTGGTTCCGTGCAGGTGTTCTGCCGATAGATTCCCTCGAGGCGGTTCGTTCGGACGGTTCAGGTCGTATGGACGGTCGTTGAAAAAGGTGCTTGACGACGCCTTCGCAGCCTGTTTGCTTCTTCAATGGAGTCGTCTCACACCCAGGCAAAATGCCTGCGGGCAGGGTCGAACCGGCAGAACCCAGCCGAACCCGGTGCTTCGGACGCCCCGGCATATAGGTTAGATTGGGATCATGCCTCGCGCCCTCCTCAGCGTTTCCGACAAGACGGGCCTCGAGCCCTTTGCCCAAGCCCTCACCGAACTCGGTTTCGAGCTGCTTTCGACCGGCGGCACCTACGCGGCGCTTTCTAGCGCGGGTATAGACGTTCGCCGCGTCGCCGACGAAACCGGGTTCCCCGAGATTCTGGGCGGGCGCGTTAAGACGCTGCACCCCAAGATTCACGGCGGTCTGCTGGCGACCTCTTCACCGGAGCACCAGTGCGAGCTGGAGGCGCACGGCGTCATCCAAATCGATCTCGCGGTGGTCAACCTCTACCCGTTTCGTCAAACGGTCGCCAGGGGCGCACCCTTCGCCGAGACGGTTGAAAACATCGACATCGGCGGCCCCGCGATGCTGCGGTCGGCGGCAAAAAACCATCAGCACGTGCTGGTGGTGTGTGACCCAGCGGATTATGAACGGGTGCTGGCGGCGCTTCGGGAAGGGAGCGCGGACGCCCTGCGCCTCGAGCTGGCCCGAAAAGCGTTCGCCCATACAAGCGCCTACGACGCCGCTATTGTGAGCTGGATTGACCGAGATGAGACGCTGCCCAACACACTGCACCTGAGCCTCGAGCGCGCCCAGAGCCTCCGTTACGGCGAAAATCCGCACCAGACCGGCGCGCGCTACCGTGAAGTCGGTGCGGAAAGCTGGTGGGACAAGGCTGTGCAGCACAGCGGCACAGGGCTTTCGTACCTGAACTTGTTCGACGCTGAAGCGGCGTGGCGGCTCATACACGAATTCGATGCGCCCGCCGCCGTGATCGTCAAACACGCTAACCCCTGCGGCGTGGCGTTGGCAGACGACCTCGAGACAGCCTACGCGCGCGCTTTCGACGCCGACCCCAAATCGGCGTTCGGCGGCGTTGTGGCGCTCAACCGTCCCGTCAGTGAGGCGTTAGCCGCCCAACTGCTCGTTAACCCCAAAGCCGACGTGCTGATCGCCCCGGACTTCGCGCCGGGTGTAGCGGCTGCGCTCGCCGCCAAACGCAAAAACATGCGTGTGCTGAGCGCGCCGCCGCCCGCTCCGGCAGGGCTCGAGCTGCGCCGCGTAGACGGCGGCTTTTTGGTGCAGGAACCCGACGTCGTGAACCTGGAACGCAGCGCGTGGCGCGTCGTCACCGAACGGCAGCCTTCTGAACACGAGTGGCGCGACCTGGAGCTGGCGTGGCTGGTCTGCGCCTACACCAAATCGAACGCTATCGTGTTCGTCAAAAACGCCCAGGCTGTGGGAATCGGCGCGGGGCAGCAGAGCCGTGTAGACGCTTCGGAGATCGCCGCGCAAAAGGCGGCGGGCCGCGCCGTGGGCGGAGCGTGCGCGAGTGACGCGTTTTATCCCTTTAGAGACGGGCTCGAGGTCGCGGCGCGGGCCGGGGTCGCCGCCGTGATTCAACCGGGCGGGTCGATTCGGGACGATGAGCTGACCGCCGCCGCCGACGAACTCGGGATAGCTATGGTGATGACGGGCGAGCGGCACTTTCGGCATTAGGTTGATGTGACGTTTCTGGTTGAAAGCTGTTGTTCAGCAAAAAAGTAGGAGCACGAAAGCAGGAGTGATGTGCAGGGCGCTGCCGAGTCCCGTGTGAGCAGAACGGACTGCCGACGTTGTGGGTGATAATGACTTTTCGGGCGGTCTACAAGCCGGTTTTATCCCTCTAGAGGATATCGGGCAAGTGGCGCGCAGACACGAACCTACAAGCTACACGCCACAAGCCACTTGCTTGTAAAACAGCGCCTACAGAAAATAAACGGCAACGGAACTGCGGGTAGGTGAGGGACGAAAAAACCCGAACCGATATCCGGGTAATAAAGTGCGCTCCCTGCCCCCCTACTGCAACCAGTGACTTAAATCGCGCCCGATCAACCCTTGCAACTTGCCGATATCGTCGCGGTACGTTTCTCTGAGTTCGGCGCGTAGTTCGGGTGAAAAGGGGGGTTTCTCGAGGTTGGTCGCCTGCAACGTCTGCATGGCTTTGGCCTTGAGCTTGCCCCGCGACGAGGCGGGCAGTAGGGCTTTGCCGAGGGCTTTCAAGGGGCTCCGGTTCGGGCCGCGCAAAAAGTGGTGAGCGCGGTGGAGCAGCTTGCTTTTGGGAACACCCGAGATGTTGTGCTGAGTCTCGAAGTTCGGCGCGAAGGTGGGGTCTACGCCGAGCGCCGCAAAGATATTTTCGGTGATGCCTACGGGGTCGTTTCTGAGGTCGTCGTAGAGATACACGTGAATCTGGTCGGCGTCGAAAAGGTCGTAGTAGCGCCTTAGCTGCTCGTAGTAAAACCCCTGGGCGCGGTAGTGGTAGAGCGGGCTCCAGCCCTCTCTGATACGCTCCGGCTCATCTTGCAGAGCGGCGGCGAAGTCGGTATGGGTCTCTTTACCGTCCCGGAGCTGATGCAAAAACGCAGAGAACGCCCGGTCTACCGGGTTTCTGAGCACGGCGATCAGCTTGGCTTCAGGGACGTGGTTACGGATGCGGCGCGGTACCTCCGGGTAGTACAGGTACTGCGGCGACGCCTCACCGCGCGCGTGTTCGTTTCCGGCAGGCTCGAAAAGCGCCCTGTACGCCTCCAACGTTTTGACGTGGCTCGCCCCCACGCGCCACCCTTCAGGCCCGTTTTCTTTTGGAATCGTCCCCTCTTCGACGGTAAAAAACTTCGCCTCTTTAACCGGCGACATATAGATGTCGGGGTGCTGTTTGAGGTAGTGGTATAGCGACGTGGTCCCGGCTTTTGTCGCGCCGATGACAAGGAAAGTGGGCGTAGCGGCGGGCGCGGTGAGGTGCGGGCGCTGCGCTGGAGTTTTTGCAGTGGTGGAGGATTGGGTCAGCATGGCTGGAATGTAGCACGAGCTCCGCCGAAATCCGGACGTATCTGACCTTTGGCGGGGTGAAGTAAAAATCCCCGCAAACCCGGTAGGCTCCGGAGTTCAACCTCACCTTATCCGGCACAAACCGCAATGGCCCCCAGGATTCCCACCGTCTTTGCAAGCTTGCCCCTAAGAACACGTGAGAGAGCGTCCTATTTTCTGCACCCTCATCCCGGAGAAAGCTGAGGGTGAGTGGCAGGTAGACACGACCCTACAAACCACCCACCACTCGCCTACAGGACACGAACAACAGCGTCGACACAACGTCGATACGGGGACACCCGGCAAAATCTAGCTGTTTTCGACCTCGAGCGCCCCCGTCATAATCGCCACCACGTCCGACATGCTGTAGTCCTGGGGCCGTACGATGGCGGTCCTTTTACCCATCCGGTGAACGTGAATCCGGTCGGCGACCTCGAATACGTGCGGCATATTGTGGCTGATCAAGATCACCGGCAGACCGCGGTCGCGTACCTTTTGGATAAGCTCCAGAACCATGCCCGACTCTTTGACGCCCAGCGCCGCCGTCGGCTCGTCCAAAATAATGACGTTACGGGCAAAAGCGGCGGCCCGGGCGACGGCGACGCCCTGACGCTGCCCGCCGGAAAGTGTTTCGACCGCCTGTTTCATCGACTGGATACGGAATTTGAGGTCTTGCATGTAGACGGTCGCGTCGGCGAGCATCTTCTTTTTGTCGAGCATCCGAAAAACCGACCCCAGCGGGCCGGGTTTGCGGATTTCGCGGCCCATAAACATATTGTCGACGATGTTTAGGGCGGGCGCGACGGCGAGTGACTGATGCACCGTCTCGATACCGTAACGCCGCGCGTCGAGCGGGCTGCGGAGGTGAACCTCGTCGCCGTTTAGAAAAATCTTGCCCGTGTCGGGAACGACCGCGCCCGAAAGCGCCTTGATAAGCGTCGATTTGCCCGCGCCGTTGTCGCCGATGACCGCCAGAATCTCGCCGGGGAAGAGGTCGAAATCGGCCCCGTCCATAGCTACCACCTGACCGTAATGTTTGACGAGCCCCTGCGCCGACAAGACCGGGGTGGGGGCAGCTTGGTCCTCCTCCTGGGGCGGAGGTTTGGGTGAGGCGGTCGTAACGGATACTTGGCTCATGAACGTCCCCTTCTCGACAGCTGATCGACCGCGACCGCCAGAATCACCAGTACCCCGGTAATCAGCACCTGATAGATCGACGGTACTCCGGTCAACTGAAGGCCGTTGCGAAATACCCCGACGATCAGCACACCCAAAAGCGTCCCCATAATGTTGCCGCGCCCTCCGAACAGGCTCGTGCCGCCCAGCACGACGGCGGTGATGCTCTCGAGGTTGGCGTCCTGACCTGCCTGCGGGTCGCCGACGCCGGTACGCGCGACCAGCATCAGCGCGCCGACGCCGTAGGTTGCGCCCGCCAGGGTGTAGACCGTCAGCAGCACCCGTTTGACCGGGATGCCGGTCAAACGCGCCGCTTCGGGGTCGTCACCGACGGCGTAGATGTGCCGTCCGAAGGCGGTACTTTGCAAGACGTACCAGGTCAGCAAGTAGAGCGCAAAAACCAGAATTGACCCGTACGAGATGGCGGTGGTACCGACCAGAAAGGTTCGGCCTAGGATGGTCTGAATCTCGGGCAAACCGGTAATCGTCTGCGTCGAATAGATACGCACCAGAGCGAAAGCGATATTGAGCATTCCCAGGGTAACGATAAAGGGCGGCAGATTGAGGCGCGTAATCAGCAGGCCGTTTGCCGCGCCGAAAGCGGTGCAAACCAAGATGCCCAGAAAGATCGCCAGCACCGGATTGACCCCGCTGGCGACTGCGAGCTTGGTCATCACCACGCCGCCGACGGCGCTGATCAGGCCGTTCGAGAGGTCGATACCGGCGGTTAGGATAATCAGCGTCTGACCGATAGCGAGCGTGCCGACGACCATCACCTGCTGGACGATAAGCGAAAAATTCCGACCCGTCAAAAAGCGGTCGGACTGGGTAGCGAAGATAATAACGGCGATTAGGAGTGCGATAAGCGGGCTTACGGCGGGCGCAGCTAAAAAGCTCAGTAGGCGGCGCGAGGCGCTCGGCGTCGAGGTCGTAGTCGTCATGGTTCCCCTCCGGCAAAAGTCTTATTCTGAACAAGATAACAGGTCTTAATCTATAGGACAGAGCCTCGGCGCTACGCTGAAATAATCCACATTTAGAACGGGTTTGTACCACGCTTGGTCGGTGACCGGGCTAGTAATTGAGATATCGGCGAGACCTGCGGCTGCGGCGAAAGGGTGCAGCGTCAGAACCTACAACGCCTTATAACTACGCCCTACGCTCCAAAAGGTGTGCAGCGGTAAGGTGTGCAGCGGCCTTACCGCTGCACACGGGGCGGGGTTATTGCGGACTATTTCGCCTATTCGCCCCAGCAGTTCTCGAGTCCAAATACCGTGTCTTCGCTTTCGACGCCCTCTACCGGGGCGTCGGTAATCAGCGTAACGCCGGTATCGGTGTAGCCGGTCGGCGCTTCGCCGGTTTCGGCGTACTGGGCGATAGCTTCGACGCCCAGAGCGGCCATCTCGAGCGGATACTGCTGCGAGGTCGCGGCGATCTGACCATCTTCGACGCCGCGTACTCCGGTGCAACCACCGTCGACCGAAACGACCGTGATCTGGTCGGCGAGTCCGGCGTTGCGAATCGCGGTCGCTGCGCCGAACGCGGCGGGTTCGTTGATGGTGTAGACCAGGTTGATGTCGGGGTTTGCCGTAAGGCAGTTTTCCATCGCCGTCTGGCCTTTGGTCTGGTCGCCCTGCGTGTCCTGGCTACACACCACCTCGGGGCTGGTGACCTGGTCGGGAGCGTCGGCATCTACGTCGGCGAGGCCGTAACCCGCCAAAAAGCCGTTGTGCCGAAGCGTACCGACGGTGATGCCGGGGTTGAGGTCGAGCGTGGCGACGACGGGTTCAGTGTCGCCCATCACGGCTTTTGCGTACTGCCCGATAAGCTCTCCGGCCCTGAAGTTATCGGTGGCGAAAAGTGCGTCGGAGGCGTCTTGGGGGCTTAATGGGGTGTCGAGCGCGATGACGATCACGCCCTGCTCGCGCGCCCGCTGAACGGTCGGGACGATGGCGCTGGTATCACTCGGAACGAGCAAAATTCCGGCTGCACCCGCAGCCACCATGTTTTCAATCGCTGTGACCTGCGCTTCGTTGTCGCCGTCGAAGCTGCCTGCGGCGGTCATCAGCTCGATGCCTAATTCGTCGGCTTTGGCCTGCGCGCCCTCGCGCATCTTGACGAAAAAAGGATTCGTTTCGGTTTTGGTAATCAACCCGACGATCACGGGTTCCTGGGCGAAAGCTGCGCCGACGCTGAGCGTCAAGGCGGCGGCGGTGAGTTTAAGGACGTTCATAAAATCTCCTCGTTAAAGCGGAATAGAGTTGAGCTAAACAGCGCCGAGCTGAAAAGAGCCGGACTGAATAGCTACCAAGCCAAAAAGAGCGAAGTCAAACCGACCTGCACAATGATCTGCACGTCACACGCCTGCGACGACCCCTCACCTCCCGCGTCTGTAATCGATTTCAGTTGCTGCCAGCGTATGCCAAACGGGGCGGCGTTGTCAAGAGGTGGCGCAGGGGGCCTAAATCGATTACAGTCGGAAGCGATGTCTGACAAGGTAGGTAAAACAAACCGTATCCGCGACGTGGCGGCGCGGGCGGGCGTTTCGTCGGCGACCGTGTCGCGGGTACTCGCAGGCAAGCCGCACGTCAGCGCGGCGGTGCGCGAGCGGGTGCTCGAGGCCGCCCAAACCCTCCGCTACCGCCCCAACCGGATCGCCCGTTCGCTACGGGTACAGCGGTCACGGTTTGTCGGGCTGGTCGTCTCGGATATTCAAAACCCGTTTTTCAACCGGGTAGTGCGGGCCGTCGAAGACGCGGTGTTGCCGCACGGTTACGCGGTATTTTTGTGCAACACCGACGAAAATCCCGAACGTGAGGCGCTCTATCTTGAGCTGTTTTTAGACGAGCAGGTGGCAGGTATCATCCTCACCCCGACGCACGCGGACGCGGCGGCGTACAGCGGCTTCGATTTCGGCGGGGCGGGTGTGCCGCTGGTGGTGATCGACCGGCCCGTGGCGGGTCTGGCGGTCGATACCGTCGTGTCGGACAATCTAGAAGCGTCCCGGGCGGTGGTGGCGCAACTTATAGCGCGGGGTCACACCCGCATCGGCGCGGTTTTGTCCGAGCTGTCGATCTCGACCGGCAGGTTGCGACTAGAGGGCTACGAGCAGGCGCTGGCGGGTTCGGGGCTCGAGTCCGAAGCGGTGTTCGGCAAACCCGTCGAGGCGGAGGGCTACCGGCTGGCGGCGGCGCTGATGGAGCGCGCGGAGCCGCCCACGGCGCTTTTTACCGGCTCCAAACTGCTGACGCTCGGGGTGCTCCGCTACTTGTTCGAGCACCGTATCCGGGTTTCGGCGTCGGGGGTGGGGCGTCCGGGTGTGGTGGCGCTAGCGGCCTTCGACGACCTCGACTGGCTTCCGGAAACGCCCGAGATGCTCAACGTTACCCAACCGGCGTATGACATCGGCGCGCAGGCGGCGGCGCTGCTGTTGGCGCGCATCGGCGAGCCTTTAGGCTCGCCCGTGCTGCGCGTGCTGCCCTCGAGCGTGGCCTGGATCGGGGGCCGAATTGACGGGAACGGGGTCTCCGGGTCGGGTATGGAGCCGTCAGGCGTCAGGGTGTCAGGCGTCAAGGTATCGGACATCAAGGTGTCAGGCACCGAGGTGCCGGATTAAAAGCCGACCCGACCGCCGTTTTCGGGGGGGTAGACTGGGCGGATGTTGCCGTTTACACCACCCCCGCATTTACTTTTCGTGATGAAATCTAGGGCTCACAACGACCTCGCGCACGTAACCGCCTCCAAAGGCACGCCGTCGTGACCCCCGATTTGGCGGACGTTACCAGCGAAGATACGACCGCCGCGCGCGCCCGGGCGGTGCTGAAAACGACTTTCGGCTACGACCGTTTTCGCGGCGCGCAAGCTGAGATCGTCGAACGGGTGACGAGCGGCGGCGACGCGCTCGTACTGATGCCGACCGGCGGCGGCAAATCGCTCTGCTATCAGATTCCGTCGCTTCTGCGTCCGGGCGTCGGGATCGTGGTGTCGCCGCTGATTGCGCTTATGCAAGACCAGGTCGACGCGCTTTTGCAACTCGGCGTCAAAGCTGCGTTTCTGAACTCGAGCTTGACCCATCAGGACGCCGCGCAGGTTGAGCGAGACCTTTTGGGCGGCGACATTGACCTGCTTTACGTCGCTCCCGAACGGCTCCTGACGCCGCGTTTTTTAGGTCTTTTAGAACGCAGCCGAGTGGCCCTTTTCGCCATCGACGAGGCGCACTGCGTCTCGCAGTGGGGCCACGATTTTCGGCCTGAATACATCGGCTTATCGCTTCTAGCCGAACGTTTTCCCGAGGTCCCCCGCATAGCCCTGACCGCGACCGCCGACGACGCCACCAAACGCGAGATGGTCGAGCGGCTGAGTCTGGAGGGCGCGCGGCAGTTCGTGTCGTCGTTCGACCGTCCGAACATCCACTACACGGTCGTATCCAAACAGGGCGCGCGGCAGCAGCTGCTGGCGTTTTACCGCGACGGACACGAGGGCGACGCGGGTATCGTCTACTGTTTGTCACGTAAAAGCGTCGATGAGACGGCCTCGTGGCTCGTCAAACAGGGGATAAAGGCGCTGGCGTATCACGCGGGCCACGCGGCGGCGGCGCGCTCGGAGCGTCAGGCGCGTTTTTTGCGTGAAGAGGGCGTGGTGATGGTGGCGACGATCGCCTTCGGTATGGGGATCGACAAACCCGACGTGAGGTTTGTCGCGCACCTGGATTTGCCTAAAAGTTTGGAGAGCTACTACCAGGAGACCGGGCGCGCAGGCCGTGACGGGGAGCCCGCCGACGCCTTTATGACCTACGGTTTGGAGGACGTGGTTTCGCTTCGGCGGATGATGGCGGGCGGGGCCGCGCCCGAAGCGGTCAAGCGGATCGAGAGCGGGAAGCTCGAGGCGCTTTTGGGTTTTTGCGAATCGGCGCGCTGCCGCCGTCAGGTTTTGCTCGCGTATTTTGGCGAAACGCTGCCCGAACCGTGCGGCAACTGCGACACCTGCGCCACCCCCGTCGCTACCTGGGACGGCACGGTCGCGGCGCAAAAGGCGCTCTCGGCAGTTGTCAGAACCGGGCAGCGTTTCGGCGTGGGTCACGTGATCGACGTGCTTTTGGGCAAAGAGACGCCCCGTGTAAAGTCTCTGGGTCATCAGGACTTGAGCACCTACGGGATCGGCACCGAACACAGCGAACGCGCGTGGCGCGGCGTGTTGCGGCAGCTCGTCGCGGGCGGCTACCTCTCGACCGACGCCGACGGTTACGGCACGCTGAAGGTGTCGCCGCGCAGCGCGCCCGTCTTAAAGGGCCAGGAAAAGGTGCAGCTACGCCACGACCCTGCGCCGCAAAAGGTGCAGAAACAGATTAAGGGCGCAGCGCGTCCGGTCGATACGCTGAGCGGCGGCGAGGCGTCGTTGTTTGAAGCCCTCCGCAGCCTCCGGGCGACGCTGGCGCGTGAGCAGGAGGTTCCGGCGTATGTTATTTTCGACAATAAAACACTCGTCAAGATGGCGGAGGCCAAACCGCGCTCGCTCAAAGACATGGGGCGCGTGCCGGGGGTCGGCGCGGTTAAATTGGAGCGTTACGGGCAACAGTTTCTCGAGATTGTCACGCAGCACGTTACTCAGCAGCCCGCTACCGCCGACCTGAGCGACACCTACGCCGAGACGTACGGACTGATTAAAGAGGGACTCTCGCCCGAACAGGTGGCGGCGAAACGCAACCTCACGGTCGGCACCATTTTGCAACATGGCGCGGCTCTGGTCGGTTCCGGCAGGTTGAGCGTTTTAGAAGCGACGGGTTTGCCCGAAGCCGAAGTTCGGCAGATCGAAACTGTCCACAGCAACCTGTCCGAGGACGAGCAGAGCAAACTCAAACCGCTTTTTGAACGCCTCGAGGGGCGTTACGATTACGGGGTGCTGAGGTGTGTGCTCGAGGGTAAAAAGCTCGAGCACGCTTGAGCGTGCAGGATTTGAGAGGACTCAAGGCGTCTCGCACCAGCTTGGAGCGCCGAGTCTAGTACACGGCGATATCGACAACTCCTCCCAAGATGCCCCTAGAAGTTTTTGGAGGCGTGCTCGAGATTTAGCAGGACAAAAACGCACAGTTCTCTATATCCGACCTTTTCAGTAGGAATTTGCTAAAATACTCCCGATACCTTATGACCCTCACCCTGACGCCGCCCCCTCTCGAGACCCCCAAAACCGAAGTTTTGAGCGTGTCCGGTTTGACCAAGAGCTATCACGATCCCGGTCAACCGGCGCTGCGCGGGCTTTCGCTCACAGTCGGCGCAGGTGAGCTGGTGTCGGTGCTGGGGCCGTCGGGGTGCGGTAAAACGACGCTTTTGCGGTTGATTGCGGGGTTCGAGCGGCCCGACGCGGGCAGCGTTCAGGTGGCGGGTCGCGTGGTCGCCGGGTCGCGCTGGGTTCCACCGGAGGCGCGCGGTATCGGTTTCGTGTTTCAGGATTACGCGCTTTTCCCGCACCTCACCGTGACCCAAAACGTCGCTTTCGGGTTGCCGCAGCTGGGCCGCAAGGCGCGGCGCGCGCGTACCGAAGCGGTGCTCGATCTGGTCGGTTTGACAATCTTTGCCGCGCGTTATCCGCACCAGCTTTCGGGTGGGCAGCAGCAGCGGGTCGCTCTGGCCCGCGCGCTCGCGCCCGAACCGGCGGTGATGCTCCTCGACGAACCCTTCAGCAACCTCGACGCGGCCCTGCGGTTGGGGACGCGCAAAGAGGTGCGGCGGCTCCTTAAACTCGCCGGGGTTACGGCGATTCTGGTGACGCACGACCAGGAAGAGGCGATGACCTTTGCCGAGCGGCTGGTGTTGCTTCGGGCCGGGGAGATAGAGCAGCAGGGCGCGCCCGAAGCGGTCTACGCGCGCCCGCGTACGGCGTTCGCTGCCAGCTTTTTAGGGACGACCAACCTGCTTCGCGGCGACGCCTGCGGCGACCGGGCGCGGACGCCGCTCGGGGTGGTGCAGCTGACCCGGACGGCGCAGGGCAGCGTACTGTTGTCGCTACGGCCTGAAGATGTGGCGTTCGCGGGCTCCGGGCTGCCCGGGCGGGTGGTGGCTCGAGAATTCAAAGGTCATGACCTCACCTACACGTGCGAGACCGAGGTCGAACCGGGCAAACCGGCGCGCGTCACCGTGCAGACCGAACCGGGCTGCCCGCACGGGGTCGGCGACACGGTGTTTCTGGTTCCGCGCGGGCTGGCGGTACCCCTCGAGGCTCCCGGCTAGCGTTTCGGATTCAGCCTGCGAGTATTTCAGGCGTAGAAGAGTAGAGAAACAAAAGGTGTCGTCAAGCTTTTGTGGTGTGAATAGCTCAGCTCGAGCAAGCTGAGCCATCTTAAAGAATCTTTTGCGTTCGAGAAGGACTTTGCAAGGGTTTTCGGTTCAGGTCATCACTACACAGCTGCTCGACGAAACCGAGTTTGAAGAGGCCGGTTTACGCAAGTAGCAGGGGAGTGTAAAGACTGAACGCCTGCTATCGACTCTCGAGCGTCCAACCCTCACTCAAACCAAACCGAAGAGTACGCAAGGTCGTAGCACGCCACCCGGCAAACAAAAACGACAAGCTACTCCCCATAAGCCACTCGCTACAAACCCCCGCCACCCGCCCCGTCAACTCTCACCGGCCCGTGATAGCATCGGGCTATGTCTGTGTACGTCTCGAAACCTGAAAAAACGCCTGACGCGGCCTCCGAAGCGACCGGCGCTACGGCCCCTCAAGAGGCTCCCACGCGGCTCGAGGCTGAAAATCTCGTGAAACGTTATGGCGGCAGAACGGTCGTGGGCGGCGTCAGTTTCAACTTGCAACGTGGCGAGATCGTCGCGCTGCTCGGCCCCAACGGAGCGGGTAAAACCACCTCGTTTTACATGATGGTGGGGTTTGTCCGCCCCAACGCCGGACGTATTTCGGTCGGCGGCGAAACCATCACCCACTGGCCCATGTACCGGCGGGCGCGGCGCGGCTTAGGCTACCTGGCGCAGGAACCGAGCGCGTTTCGTAAACTCTCGGTGCGCGATAATCTGATGGCGATTTTAGAGTTTCAGAAGCTCTCCAAAGCCGAGCAGAACCGCCGCGCCGACGAACTTTTAGACGAGTTCGGTCTGACGCGCCTCGCCGCGAGCCGCGCCGACCTGCTTTCGGGGGGTGAACGGCGGCGTTTGGAAATTGCCCGCAGCCTGACCACCGACCCGGCCTTTATCTTGCTCGACGAACCCTTTACCGGGGTCGATCCTAAAAATATTCGGGAGATTCAGCTGCTGATCGCCGACCTGCGCGCGCGGCGTGGTCTGGGTGTGCTGCTGACCGACCACAGCGTCCGGGAAACGCTCTCGATCGCCGACCGGGTGTACCTGATGTTCGACGGTCAGGTGCTTTTCGAGGGAACGCCCGCCGCCTTCGCCGCCGACGAAACGGTTCGTACCCACTACCTGGGCAGCGACTTTCAGCTTTAGGCGCGGGCAGCGCCGTGTATCCCGTCGCCCTGCTGCTCGTCTTGAGCGTACTGGCAGGGTTTATCGCCTATGCGGGCGACGTGCTCGGGACGACCGTCGGGCGGCGGCGGCTGAGCCTGTTCGGGTGGCGGCCCAAACGCACCGGGCGGGTGGTCGGCGTGGCGGCGGGGGTGCTCGTCATGCTGAGCACCATGGGCGTGCTGAGTCTGGCATTTCGGGACGCTACGGGGGTGCTGTTGCGTTCGCAACAAGCTGCCCGCGAACTCGAGGAGCTGCGCGGCGAACGGACGCTCTTGGAGCAGCAGGTGGTCACCACCGAGGAGCAACTGGCGCAGGCGCAGGCGACGATAGCTGAAGCTGAAAGGGCGCGTGACCGCGCCCGCGAAGCGCGCGACGCGGCGCTGCGTATCCGTAACCGGATCGTACTCGAGCAGGGCGCGCTACGCGCCGAACTTACGGCGCTCGAGGATCAGCAGACGCAACTCGGAGGGGACAACGCCGCGCTTCAGGCAACGAACGCCGAACTTGCGCTCTCAAACGAAACTCTGGACGCGGGCAACGCGCTCCTGCGCGACCAGAACACCGCTTTTCAGAACACGGTTAACAATTTGCAAAATCAGGTGGTGACGTTGGGGAACGAACGCCGGGAGCTGCGCCGCGCGTCGGAGCGCGAGGCGCAAAACCTGCGCGACACGCTTTCACGCCTCGAGACTGCGAGCGGCAGCGAACTGACCTACCGCGACGAGGAGATCGTCCACAGCGACCTGATCGCCGAGTCGGGCGAAGCCGCGATTCTGGCGGCGCTCAACCGTTTTGTCGTCGGGGCGCGGCAAGCGGTGATCGGGCGGGGTGCGCGCGACGTAGAACTCAGTACCGAGCAGGTGACGAGTCTGGCCAGAGCCGTCGCCGAAACGCCCGGTGAAGATTTGGTGGTGCTCGTCGCCGCCGACAATTTCGTGGGCGCGGCACAGGTCCAAGTCGAGGTCGAGGCGTACGGAAATGAAAAACTGCTGGGTAAAGGTCAGCTCATCGCCAGCCGTCAGGTCTATGTGGGCGGGGCCGGTGCGCCGGTCAGCCGCGCCGCGCTCCAGGCCGAGGTCGCGCGCCTGACCCAGACCAGCCTCAACCGCCTTCAGTTGGCCGGTCTTTTCGAGCGTGTGCGGCCCACGCCCTCCGAGGCCGATTTTGCGTCGTTCGTATCGTTGCTGACGCAGCTTTCCGGCCCGGTGGTGATCGGCGCGACCGCCCGCGAAACGGTCTTCGTGGCAGGCCCGGCAGAACTCGAGTTCGTCATCTTGAGTGTGCCGTAGAGTGCCGAGTGATGAGTACGGGGTTCCGAGTTCTGAGTACAGAGTGCCGAGTATGGAGTTATGAGCAATGAGTACGGAGTTCTGAGTTCTGAGTCTGGTTACTCATCTCTGGTTACTGGGTACTCGGCACTGGGTACTTATAACGCACGGTGAAGTGCCGAGTTCCGAGTTTTGAGTAAATGTCACACTGGGTACTCGGCACTGGGTACTCAAAACTTGCCTCTAGGTGCAAAAGTTGCGTACCGGCGGGTGTGAGCTTTTATACTCTCTTATGAACCGACTGAGCACCCTTTTGTTGGCGGTCGACGCGTCGCCCTACGCGGAGGCCGCCGCTCGTTACGCCGCCTTTTTTAGTCAACAGCTCAAGTTATCGGTAGAGGCGCTGCACGTGCTCGACAGCCGCGCGGCGGGGAGTCCACCCTCGTTCGAGGTGGGGGTAGACGACGTGGCGATGATGACGCCGCCCTTCGACGCGAGTATTCAGGAGGTTTTAGAGGCGCGCGCCGACGAGGTCAAAGCTCATATAGATGACCTGCTCGGGCAGTTGGGGCTCAGCGCCGAGGTCGGGCTCGCTTCGGGAAGCCCGGCGGGAGCGATTCTCGAGCGCGCCGACGCCGAAACCTTGAGCGTGCTGGGCCGCGAGGGGGAGGCCGCCGAACTCGGGGACGACTCGAGGCTCGGCAGCGTCGCCGAACGGGTGGTGCGCCGCGCCGAGGGTGCGGTGCTGCTCGTTCCCCGGCACTTCATCAAACCCGAGCGGGTGGTGCTCGGTTACGACGGTTCAGCGGGCGCTGAAGCGGCGCTCACGTACGCGCTCGAGGTGGCGCGGCATCTGAACGTCCCGGTGCTGGCGCTGAGCGCGCAGGAGGACGAGGCGGCGGCGCAGAAGCAGCTCGAGAAGGTGCGGGCGCGCGCCGCACAGGGCGGGTTACGGCTCGAGACCGAATACCGCTACGGCAACCCCACCGAGGCCATTTTGTCAGCGACGCACGAGGGCGACCTGCTCGCTATCGGCGCGTTCGGTTCAGGCCGTCTCACCGAGTTTTTCCGTGGTTCGACGACCAGCAGCGTCGTACGTCGGGCCAACGTACCGGTGCTTTTGCACCACTAGGTTCGGTTCTGTGCTCACGTTATACCTTTGGGAGTATCGGCTAAAGGTGGCGATACTTTTAGCGTTTTCGACGTACACCGCGCCGGTTCGCCGCAGACATCATTCAAAGGTCGCTTTACACGCTCCTCTGTCCGAACGACGTACAAAGCGGGGAGTACCAGCTAAATCAAGTCTGGTTTAGACCGGGTGAGCGTTACTTTGACTTTGCATCCTCTCTATACCCGCCCCGTCCGTTTCGCCTCGCGGCGGCAGCGTTCCGAGCAGTAGCGCACATTTTCCCAGTCGCGTTCCCACTTTTTGCGCCAGCTAAAACTCAGGCCGCAGCGCGCGCAGGTCTTGCTAGGCAGGTCGGATTTGCGTGTCGGGGCCACGCTTTATTGTAGTGGCGGGCGTTTGTAGCGGGGGGTTTTGGGACTACGGTTTGCGCCGGAAAGCGTATTTTTCGGCGGTTGTCGCTTTACTCCAAAGGCTCGAGAAAGCGTTGCAGCTCGAGCCGGTAACCGTCCGGGTCGCGGGCGAAAAAGTGATAGATGCCGAACCGTTCGTTTAGCTTGGGGGACGCTTCGGTCTCCACACCCAGTTCGGTCAACCTTTCATACGCGCCGTCTACATCGCCTAGCACCAGCGTCAGAATCAGGCCGGGATGCGAGGGCAACTTCTGTTCAGGCGTTTCGTCGTGCTGACAAAAGCCCAAAAACCCGCCTGTGGCGACCCGGAAGATGACGCAGCTGCCCTGGTCTCTCGCTACCTCGAGCCCTAGCGCCCCGTAAAACCGGGTCGTTCGCCCCAGGTCGCGGCAAGGATAAAAGCCGATAAAGCTGTCTGGGTGCATCTAATAATCCACCGGACGCAGATAAAACTCGTTGATGGCGGTGCTCGAGACCACCGCCGAAACCGGCAGCTCGCGTTTCCAGTGCGTTTTGGCAACCAAACCTCTGACCAGCTTGACCTCCGCTTCGTCAAAACCCAGCCCCTGAATATAGGCGTCTTCGAACCCGGCGAGATGATGGATCAAGATGGTGTCGGCCCGCCCGTACGAGATGCCCAGGTCGTCCTCGTCGGACTGCCCGACCACCAGGTCGGCTGAGGGCGGTTTGCGCGTAACTGCTTCGGGAACGCCCAGGTGCTCGGCTAGCGCCCGCACCTGCGTTTTGAAAAGGTCGCCCAGCGGGTTGACCGGCGCAGCGTCGGCAACGTCGTGCCAGGTGTAGTAACCGAATAGCCGCTCGGTCTTGTTGCCGGTGCCGAGGTGTACCGCGCCCAGTTCGGCGGCCTTGTCGAAGGCGACGACCATCCGCGCCCGGGCCATTACGTTGCCCAAGCGGTGCGGGGTCATGGTGGATTCCAGCGCCGCGTAACCGTCGACCATGCCGGTAATGTCGACGGTCTGGGCGGGAACGCCGAGGTCGTCGATCATAAGCTGCGCGTGCGCCAGCGAGTCGGGGCTCGAGGTTCGGTACGGCAACCGGAGCGCGTGAACGTTCTCCGCGCCGAACGCCCGCACCGCTAGATAGATCGTCACGGCGCTGTCGATACCGCCCGAAAGTGGCACCACCACCCGCTCGAAACCTTTACGCCGCATCACCTCGTCGCGCAAAAACGCCACCAGAAAGGCGGTCGTCACGGACAAGTCGAGCTGTAAGGATTTGCGCGGTCTGCCCTCGGCCCGGAGGATGGGCAGTTCGGCGGCGTCCGGTGACGTGGTAGTCGGGGTTTTACTCACTGTGTCCTACTTCCTGAAAAGCCCGCACCAGCTCGGGCAGGTTCGCGCGCAGGTCGGCTAGGAGCGGGCTCTCGTAGCGGGCGGCCTGAATACTCTCCAAATGCACGTCGGTAACGATGATCTGTTCGTCGAACAGCTCACCTTTGGCGACCACCACGCCGTACGGGTCCATCATGTGCGACATGCCCGAAAACCCTTTGCCGCCCTCGAACCCGCTCAGGCAGGTCGTCAGCACGTAGACGCCGTGCTCGGCGGCGATGCCCTTGGCGGTGTCCTCCCAGCGGCGGGCGCTGACGGGTTCCGCGCCGGTGAGGTCACGCACCGGGCTCGCGGTCGGGATATAGAGCACGTCGGCCCCTTTGAGCGCCAGCACCGCCGCCGCCGAAGCGTGCCACGCATCTTCGCAGATCAGCATCCCGGCGCGACCGAAACGGGTACTGAAGGCGTCCAGACGCCAGCCCCGCGAGACGTAACGTTCCTCGTCGAAAACGCCGTAGGTCGGCAAAAACAGCTTGCGGTGGACGTGGCGGACACCCGCGTTTTCTGTATTGAACTCGGCGTACATGGCGCTGTTAAAAAAATCCCCGCCGTCGCGCTCGTAAAAACCGAGGCAAAGGTCGAGCGGGTCGGTGCGGCCCGCCCGCTCGACCGCCCCCTGCAAAAGCTCGAGCAACTCCCCGGCGGTCAGCGCCTGCTCACGTACCCCGCCCTGCAAAAAGTAGCCGGTCAGGGCCGTTTCAGGAAGCGTCAACACGTCGACGCTTTCGCCCTCCAACTGAGCGATGACTTTCGACAAGCGTTCCAGGTTCTGCGAAAGTTGCGATTTGTGCGGCTTAAACTGCACCAGCGCGTGACGTATCATCGCCTTATGCTATCAGCCCATCTGAACAGTGCGCTATCCCAAGTTGCAGCGATCTAGGCTTTGTAAAGATAACGGGTGAAACCCAGAAGCTATGACGTGACCCGGTTAAAGTATATGCTCACGACGAACCCTTTCGACCATTTGCACTACGGCCGAGATAACCAGGTCGGGCTGATCGTCCTGAATGTAATGTCCACTTTTCGTAGCCAATATTTGATTCGCGTCGGTTGACAACTTGAGTAGCTTTGCTTGGCAGCTAATCCACGCTTGTTCGGCAGCTTCTTCTCCCTCTGCAAAAATGCCTGTAGCGCCAGCGTCCCGGTCATCGGTACGGTTCGTCGAAGAGATGACGGTCACAGGTAAATCACCTAAAGACGCCGCTTCCCGGACTTGCTGATAGCAAGCAGCTAAAGCTATACCCTCGTCGTTGAGTACATTTTGGGGAAATGCAGGGTCAAGGTGCTGAGACTGGTGAAACCTGAGCCAAGTCAGCCACTGAGGTTCATCAAACTGCCTTGGTGGAAAAGACAGCTTCCCAAGCGTTTTTTGAAACTCGAAATTAACATCTTCCTGAGCCGAATCTACCAGTATGATCCCTCCCACTTTTTCCGAAAACCGGTGGGCGAAGAGCCGGATAATAGGTCCTCCGAAAGAGTGTCCTACCAAGATGAGCAGTTGTTTTACCTTTAGAGCTGCAAGCATTGCCAGAAGGTCATCTAGGCAGTTGTCGAGAGTCCGGTTACTGCCAGCGAACTGACTTTGACCCCGGCCTGCTCTGTCATAGCTTATGGTTCTCGTAACCTTTGCAACTTCGGCCTGCACGGTGTGCCACGCTCTCGAGAAGTCACCCATACCTGCCTCAAAGACAACGGTAGGTTCCCCTAAACCAGCCTCGAGCGCAAAGAGTGAACGACCGGCAATATCAACATCATGTTCTGTCAAGGCCATGAAATCTTCTCCTAGTCTGAGTTTTGAAAGAACAAATTATCTCGGTCTAACCGATATACAGCAGGTACACACAGGCACCGCGACAAGCGAATTGCTGGTAGACCGAGCTTGCTTTTCGTATGTGCTTTAGGAGAAGAACATGAGTTTAGTATGGCAGCAGCTCCAACTTTTTGGTGGGAGACATACATCTGCGGGGTTGTATACAAGCCGCGTGCATCCAGCCGTTCAGAAAACGAAAAACGGGCAGAATATTACCGATGGCGGTTTTGCTCGGCGAGCACACCTGAAACGTCTGCCGGACGCCAGCCCTCTGGTTTGAGCTGCTTGCCGTCTTCACGTCTGGGGCCGGTCGCTTTTTGCATATTCGCCCGGTGAACCTCGGCGAAAACCCCTTCGGGTTCGACGCCGAAGGCGACCAGAGCGCCGTAGGTGACGTAAAGCAGATCGGTAAGCTCGTGGACTAGCGCGTGAAACTCGGCTTCCTTGTGCTCTAAAGATGCCGCCTGAAAACGCGAAAAAGCTTCCAGTACTTCGGCTTGCTCTTCTTCGATAAGGGTGCGGCGGAGGGACAAGACAGCCTCACCCGGCGGTGTAGGTGCGGACGGGTCGATGTTTCCGACGGCTCTGTGAAACTCACTCACACGTTCTGCGTTGTTCAAGGCGACTCCAGTCTGCGTGTTGTCTTCTCTATGACCAAATCCTGAATTCCGACTACTGACCGCGCCTCTCGAGACCACCCACCTCGAGCCTTGCACCCTGTAGCGTCCACTGTGACATTTCATGCTCGAGCCCCCTTGACCCCAACAGGTGTGGAGTTTCGCCGCCCCGCTTCGCCGAGCAGTCTCTAGGCTTGGGTCATGGCCCCTATCCCCTGCGTTTTCTTCGCCACCGACACCTCTTTTCTCAGCGCCGAACTGCGTTCGCTCGTCGCGCGTGGTCACGGCGTCACGCTGGTCTGTCATCCTGAAACACTCCTCAGAAGCCTGCAAGGTGCCGCGCCCGAACTCGCCGTGCTCGATACCGGCGCGCTGCTCGGTACCGGCCTCGGAACGCTGGCGGCGCTCAAGGCGGCAGTGGCCCGGAGCGGTGTAAGGGTGCTGCTGCTAAGCGAATACAGCGGGTCGCTGACGGCCTGCGCCGCCGCCGCCGTCGGCGCGCAAACCGCCTTTAGACCGGGCGAACCCCGCTTCGCCGAGGCCGCCGAAAGCCTGTGCGGTCCGGGCCGCGTCAGCGAGCGCGCCGTTGCCGCGTAGCTTCGTACAGGAGTAGCGCCCCGGTCGTCGCTACGTTGAGGCTGTCCGCCGAGCCGTGCATGGGAACGCGTACCCGCTGCGTTCCCGGCGTCCCCTCCAACCACGCCGCCGACAAACCGCTGTGCTCCGCGCCCAGCAAGACGGCGGTGCGGCCCCGGTAGTCCACGTCCCAGTAGAGCGTTTGGGTGTGCGGCGTGGTGGCGACGAGCGCGAAACCCTCGTCGCGGAGCCAGAGCCGCAGGTCGTCTCCGCTTGCTGCTAACGCCGGAAAGCTAAAGACGCTGCCCATACTCGAGCGAATCACGTTCGGGTTCTCGAGGTCGGTTCCGCCGCCGGTGCTCAGAAGCGCGTGTGCGCCCGCGCTTTCAGCGGTTCGGAGGAGCGCCCCCAAGTTGCCGGGTTTCTCGAGCCCTTCGATCACCACCACGAGCGCGTCGTGGGGCAAGGTCAGGTCGGCGAGACTTTTTTCCTGGCTGATGGCGACCGCCAGTACGCCGTCGGGGTGCTCGCGGTAGCCGAGCACCTTGAAAGCGGCCTCCGACAGTTCGGTCAGCGTGACGCCCGCAGCCTCGGCCTGCTGCTCCGCCGCGTGGCCCGCTTCGCCCAACAGATGACGGCAGAGGTAGAGAGCCTCGAGCACTACCCCTGCCGTCAGCGCCCTCGAGACCTCTCTGGCCCCTTCGATCAAAAACCGGCCCTCGCGCGCCCGCGTTCGCCGGTTTTTCAGCTTGGCGCGGGCGCGTAGCTCGGGATTGTGGCTCGAGTCGATACGTTTCACCCGTTTACGATACCTGTGTGGGCCGAGTTCGCCTAGTCGGGCTTGTAGCGAGTAGCTTGTGGCCTGTAAATTCTACTCACAAGCTACTTGCCACACGCCCACACACGGCTTAGAGTTGAGAGGTTGTACCGGAGCGTTTTATGACCCCATCTAAACCCCGTCAGGCGGGGATCGTCTTTATCCTCATCACCCTGTTTCTGGACATTCTGGGTCTCGGTATCGTGATCCCCATTTTGCCCGAACTTATCAAATCGTTTCTGGGCGGCGACGCGCCGTCGGCGGCGCGTTACTACGGTCTTATCGCCGCTGTGTACGCGCTTATGCAGTTTTTGTTCGCGCCCCTTCTGGGCGCGCTTTCCGACCGTTTCGGGCGTCGGCCGGTGCTGCTGGTGTCGCTTTTCGGCCTGGGCGTCGATTACCTCATTTTGAGCGTCGCGCCGACGCTCGGCTGGCTCGTTCTGGGGCGCGTGATCGCGGGGATTGCGGGCGCGAGCATCACCACTGCAAACGCCTACATCGCCGACATCTCGACGCCCGAGACGCGCGCGCAGAACTTCGGCCTGGTCGGCGTCGCCTTCGGTCTCGGGTTTATCTTCGGCCCGGCGCTCGGGGGGCTGCTCGGCAGCGTCAACGTCCGTTTGCCGTTCGTGGCGTCGGCAGTGCTCGTATTTCTTAACTTTTTGTACGGCTACTTCGTCCTGCCCGAATCGCTGCCCCCGGCGCTCCGGAGCGGCTTTAGCTGGCGTAAGGCCAACCCGGTGGGCAGCATCGGGCTTTTGCGGGCGTATCCGTTGGTGGCGGGATTGGCGGGCGCGTTCGTGTTCATCTCGCTCGCGCAGCGGGGACTCGAGACCGTCTGGGTGCTCTATACCGGCTACCGTTTCGGTTGGGATGAACAAGCCAACGGCCTGACGCTGGCGCTCGTCGGGGTGATGGCAGTGATCGTTCAGGGCGGCCTGATTCGCCCGACCATCCGCCTTTTGGGAGAGCGCCGTACGATTTTGCTCGGGCTCGCCGTCTCGACGCTGACCTTTTTAGGGTACGGCCTCGCTTCGGAAGGCTGGATGATGATCGCGGTCATCATCGCCGGGGCGCTCGGCGGCGTTGCGGGTCCGGCGGTGCAGGGACTCGTCGCGGGTTCGGTTCCGCCCGACGAACAGGGCAAGGTGCAGGGCGCGCTAACGTCGCTGATCTCGCTTAGCAGCATCTTTGCGCCGCTGATCTTTACCACCGGGCTGTTCAGCTACTTTACCTCGGACGCCGCGCCGTTTAAGCTGCCGGGCGCGCCGTTCTTTTTGGGAACAGCGTTTTTTCTGGCGGGATTCGTGGTGATGCTGAGGCTTTTTCGGCGGGTGCCGGTGGCCCCCGCGCCCGTAACCGATACACCCGCCGATACGTCTGTGACCGACGCACCCGCGACCGGCAAGCTATGAAAGGAGGCGTGTATGTCCAACCCTGCGCCCAAACCCGCGTCCAACCTGATCTCGACCTCTGAACTTTACGTCCGCTTGCGTGAGCCCGAACGTTCCCCGGTACCCCGCCTCGTAGACGTGCGGGCGTCGCTCGCCGACCCGCAGGCGGGGCGGCGGCAGTACGACGCGGCTCATCTGCCGGGGGCCGTATACCTGAGCCTGGACGATGAGCTTTCCGGGCCGGTGGAGGCGCACGGCGGGCGGCATCCGCTGCCGGATATGGCGGTGTTCGCCGAAACGCTGCAACGAAACGGTATCGGCGACGCGGACGAGGTGGTGGTGTACGACGACGGCGGGATGGTCGCGGCGCGGCTCTGGTGGCTCCTGCGCTACGCTGGCTTCGACCGGGTGCAGGTTTTAGACGGCGGCTTTCCCGCTTGGACGGAGGCCGGTCTGCCGGTCACGCAAGCCTTACCAAACCTCGAACCGGCAACCCTGACGCTCGAGTTGCGCCCGGAGATGATCGCCGATATGGAGGCGGTGCGCGCCGGACTAGATGACCCGGAGGTGACGCTCATTGACGCACGCGCGCCGGAGCGTTACCGGGGCGAGGTCGAACCCCTCGACAAAAAAGCCGGTCACATCCCCGGCGCAGTCAATAAACCGTTTACGGAAAATCTCGAGCACGGCCTGTTCAGATCGCCCGAAGCCCTGCGGGAGCGTTTCGCCGACGTTCAGGGTGAGGGTGAAGCCATCGTGTACTGCGGCTCGGGGGTGTCGGCGGCGCACAACGCGCTGGCGCTCGAGGAAGCCGGTATCACCGCCAGGCTCTACGCGGGGTCGTGGAGCGACTGGATCAGCTATGACGAGAACCCGGTAGCGACCGGGAATGACTAGGTTCTCTCGACTTTCCACATAAAAAGTGAGTTTCGCCGTGCTGAACCTAAGTAGTACGAAGCAAGGAGCAAGGAGTAGGGAGGTTCTGGAATGCTGATATTTATCTCATATGTTACGAGGTTAACTGTGTTTCTCAAAGGGCAAACGTCAACACGGCTCAGGTGAATTATCGCTGTCTCTGGCGCGCCGAAATTACCGAAGAGGCCCTGGATGTTCGCAAAGCGTTCGCGTACATCACCCGAAACACGGCTCAGGGTACCGAGGTTCTGGTGTTCGCCCACCCCGACCCGGCGTCAGGAATTCAGATTCCCAAAGGTACGGTAGAGCCGGGAGAGATACCCGAAGAAGCGGCGCTCCGTGAGGCGTACGAAGAGACGGGCTTGGTGGGGCTCGAGCTGACGCGTCACCTCATCACCGACACGGTGCATTTCCCCAACGACCCTGAAAACGACCACATACACGAGCGTCACTTTTACCAGCTGCGCGCCTCCGCGCCGACGCCGGAACGCTGGCGACATCAGGTGAGTTATGGCACAGGTGACGAAGGTATGACCTTTACCTGCTTCTGGCTCGATGTTTCCCGGAGCGACGAGATTATCGCCAACATGGGTGACTACTTGCACCTGCTCTAACGCTGCTGTATCACCGCCCGCACAGCGTCGCAGCTCCCAGAGCGCGGTCGGCGCAGACCACGCCCGCGCCGTACTCGGCGGGGTTCATGGCGGAAGTGTAACGCGCCGAACTCAGCAGCTTCGCCTCGACCTCGTCGTCGCTCAGCTCGGGGTTTTGGCTCCACAGCAGGGCTGCGACGCCTGCTACAAAGGGGGCCGCCATCGAGGTGCCGCGTTCACAGCCGTAGGCGCTCTCGGTCATGCCCTCGAACGTGGGAGAGATGGTGCTGTAGACGCCGCCGCAACTGCTGTCGCCGAACCCGCCGGGGGCCATCAGGTCGACCGTACGGCCTGCGGTGCTGTAGTTGGAAAAGTCCGAGCGCAGGTAGTCGGCGTCGACCGAACCGACGGCGAGGGCTTCGGGCGCGTTGGCGGGGGCAAAGATCGCTTCGGAACTAAACCCGTTCCCCGACGCCGCGACGACGAGCGACCCGGCTCGGCGCGCGTCTCGTATGGCGTCGTCGAGCGTCTGGACGTTGCCCTTCCCGCCGAGGCTCAGGTTGATAATCTGGGCTGGGTAGGGGGTGCGGTTGAGTTCTTCGACGCTGAGGCCCGCCGACCAGCGAATCGCTTTGGCAACGACGCTCGACGAGGTGATTTGCGACTCGCCGCCGTCGTCGAAAACCTTGACGGGCAACAGCCGAACGCCGCCGTAGGCGACGCCCGCGACACCCTTGCCGTTGTCGCCGCCCGCGAGCGCGATACCCGCGACGTGGGTTCCGTGGCGCTGATTGTCACCGAGTTGTCCGGGTGAACCGGGGCTCGGGTCGTTGTCGCCGTTGAAAAGGTCGCAACCGGGCAAGATACGGCCCCGGAGGTCTTCGTGCTCGAGGTCGACGCCGCTGTCCAAAACGGCGACCACGACGCCCGCGTTGCCGGTCTCGAGCCCCCACGCAGCGGGCAGACCGAACCCCAGCAGGTGCCACTGTTCAAAAAGATCGGGGTCGTTGGGCAGGTCGGGGTCGCCGGGTAAATCAGGGTCAGGGACGTTCAGCGGGCGCAAGTAGAGGTCGGGCTCGGCGTAGCGCACACGCGGGTCGCGCTCTATCTCCGCTGCAAGCTCGAGAACGTCCGCGCCTTCGGGAACGCTGACGACTTCGCTCAGGTAGTCGGTGTTCGGATCAGGGTTCAGATGATCGGGGTTCGACTGCACCGGTTCTACAAGAGCTGGATTTGAGAGAACCGGGTCTGAAACTGGGTCTGAGAGCACCGGGTCCGAGAGAACCGAGAGGGTCGTAAGGTGGTAGCGTCGCCGCACATCTTTAGCAACGTCCCGCGCGGATTTGACCGGGCCGGTGGTTTGCTCGAGCTGTTCGTTTTGCACGTCCTGCGGCCTAAACGCTCCCGCTCTCGAGCCGCCCCGGTAAGAGACCAGCAACCTGCTAGGAACGTAGTCCGCGCTGGGCGTGCCCAGCGCAAGCTCCGCCGACGCCGAGCCGGGTTGCGGATTCGTATAACACACTTCCGAAATCGGGTTTTTGGGACTCAACAGGTCACAGGCGCTCAGTACCGGCAAAAGCGCCAGCAACGCCAACAATCGTTTGGGAGACTTCATCCCTCACAGTTTAGCCCCAGCTGGTGAAGAGGGTGTGATGGACGCGGCTGTTGTTTCTTCACATCTGGCTGTAGGGGTTGGGGGGAGGGAGAAAGAAGGGAGAATGGAGAATGTTCAGTTGGTGGGTGCAGTTTCGGTAATGTTTTTACCTTGCAGATGTCCTAGACTGGGTTGATGGCAAGCAGCTCGAAACCGTCCGGGTCGGTAAGGCCGCCTCACCCGGAAGCTGAACCCCAGCCTCAGCAAGCAGGCGACGCCGACATGCCTGCGCGTAAGCTTCGGCACCTCGAGGTCTGTTTAACGGCTCAGGTCGAATACGAAACGCGCACGACCGGGTTCGAGCGATTCGATCTGCCCTACCGCGCGCTCCCGGAAACTGACCTGAACGCTATCGACCTCAGCACCACCTTTTTGGGTAAACGGCTGCGCGCGCCCTTTTTGATTGGCGCGATGACCGGCGGCGCGGCGCGCGCCGGACAGATCAACAGGGCGCTCGCCGAAGCCGCCGAAACGCTCGGCGTCGGCCTTATGCTCGGGTCGCAGCGGGTGATGCTGGAACACCCAGGAGCCGCCGCCTCGTTTGCGGTGCGGCCTGTTGCGCCGACGGCGCTGCTGATCGGCAATCTCGGCGTCGCGCAGCTCAACCGGGGTTACGGCCCGGACGAGCTCAGGCGGGCGGTCGAAGCGGTGGGCGCGGACGCGCTCGCGCTCCACACCAATCCGCTACAAGAGGCGTTTCAGGCGGGGGGCGACGCGAACTTTCGGGGTTTGGTCGCCCACCTGACGGCGCTCGTCCCGCAGCTGCCCTTTCCGGTGCTGCTTAAAGAGGTCGGTCACGGTCTGGGCGGCGCGGTCGCCGAAGCGGTAAAAGACGCCGGGTTCGCCGCGCTCGATGTGGCGGGTGCCGGGGGTACGTCGTGGGCCAAAGTCGAGGCGCTGGTGCGTTACGGCGTGGTGCCGAATCTGGAACTCGCCGAATGGGGGCTGCCGACGGTGACGGCGCTTCAGGAGGTGCGCGCAGCCCTGCCGACGACACCCCTGGTCGCGTCGGGCGGGGTACGGACGGGCCTCGAGGCGGCTAAAGCAATCGCGCTCGGCGCGCAGGTAGTCGCGGTTGCGCGGCCCCTGCTGGCCCCGGCTCTGGAGTCCTCGGAGGCCGTCATTCGCTGGATCGAGACGTTTTTGTGGGAGCTGCGCGTAGCGATGCACGGCGTCGGCGCGGCGGATTTGGCGGCGCTAGGGCGGGTGGTGTTGCGGGCGCGGTGAGGGGGTTTGGCTTGTGGCAAGTGGCCTGTGGTGGTTAGACGTTAAGGGTGGGTCTAGTGAGATGGTTTGTACGTTTTAATCGTTCCTTTCGTTTCTGATAATAAGAAAATCCCCCTCGAGTTGTGATGCTCGAGGGGGTTTTCAGCTTCTACTACAGCTCTATTTCTTCTTTTTCGACCTAGAGGACTTGTCCCCTTTTTCGTCGTCTTCGCTTTCATCATCGTCTGAGCTTTCGACCTCTTCAGCGTCTACGACTTCGACGGCGACCGGATCGCCGGACTCGCCTACGAAATCGGCTTCGACCGGTGGCGCGGGGTTTTCTTCGCCCATGATCGGCTCACCCGAGGCCGTGATCGGCTCGGTCAGCGGCGTGACCTCCGGGTCGCTCATCAGCGGGCTCACCGGCTCGCCGGAGGCGGGCGTGGTGACGGGGGCCGCGGCGGGCGTTCCACCTGCGGGCAGTCCGGCGCTGGCAGAAGACGAGTCCGCCGAAGACGAAGACGCACTGCTGACGACCGGGCCTGACGAGACGCTGCCACCACTCGGGCCACTGACGACCGGCCCCTGCTTGATGGACGCTGAACCGTTCGACCCGCCGCCGGAACCGCCACTCGAGCCTGAGCTTTTCTTGCTCTGACGCCGCAGCAGCACGAAAAGCGCGTAGATAGCGGCGAGAATAACGACGATAGGAATGATAAAGCGCAGCACCAGCCACAAGATGCCCGCAATCCAGATGAACAACGACCCGAGCAGGCCGATAAGCCAACCCACGAGCCAGAGCACACCGGTCGCAACGAGTACGGCGATAAGGGCGAACACCACGAGTTCTACAATTTCTTGCATAGACCGTTTCATATGCGGCTGAGTATAGCAAGAACTAGCCGCGCCGTTGTGGGTTGCACCGCTAAATTGTGAGTTAGGCCATGTTGGGGTGGGTGAGTACCGGATTCCGAACACCGGGTACCGAATACCAGGCACCGAACTTCCCCCGTAGCCTCCATTTCTCACGTTCGTGTATTGGTAAACTAGAGCCCGTGTTGCTCAAGCTCGAGAAAATGGTGCATGGCGGGGTGGCGCTCGCGCACCTTAGCGCGGGCCAGGTGGCGCTCGTTCGGGGCGGGCTGCCGGGCGAACGCGTCAAGGCAGACCTGACGAGCCGTTCGGGAGTGCTTCAGGGCGTTGTGGCTGAAGTTGTCGACGCTAGCCCGCACCGGGTTCCGCCGAGCCTTCACCCCGGCCTCGATTACAGCCACGCCAGCTACGCGCATCAGCTGACGCTTAAACGCGGTGTGGTCGAAGACGCGCTCGCGCGCGCCTGCAAAGCTGGTGTGACGGTGGCCCCGGTCGTCGCCGCGCCCGAACCGTGGGGCTACCGGAGCGCCGTTCAGCCTGCGGTGGCCCGGAGCGCCGAGGGTACGGCGCTCGGCTACCGGCTACCCGACTCGAGTACCACCTTGCCGCTCGTGTGCGACCCGGTAGCGAACGCCGCGATAGCCCGCGTCTGGACGCTTTTTCAGCAGACGGGCGTCCCTAAAGGCGTTCGTGAGGTGGCCATGCGCGGCAACGACGCCGGTGAGGTGCTCGTGTGCCTGATCGCCAGCGCCTCGGCAAAAAATTATCTGGACTTCGCCCACAAGCTCGTCGGGGCGGGCGTTACGGGCGTCGGTTACGCCTCTTTCGACCCCAGAGGCCGGTTTCGGAGCGGCTCGGAGCGGCTCGCGGGGGCGCGCAGCCTGACGCAGTTCTACGGCGCGTTCGAGCTGAGCGTCGCCGCCACCAGCTTCGCGCAGCCCAACCCGGCGGCGGCGGGTCGCCTGTACGCCGAACTTGCGCGCTGGGCCGGAGCGGGGCGGTCGGCGCTCGACCTCTACGCCGGGAGCGGCGTGATCGGCCTGCACCTCGCCGGGTCGTTCGAGCGGGTAACGGCCCTCGAGCTCGACCGCAGCAGCGTGGTACGCGGCGAACGCGACGCCGAACGTCTAGGCGTCCGTAACCTCGCTTTCGTTCACGCCGACGCCCGCAAAACCGCCCTCCCTGACGCCGAACTGATCGCCGTAGACCCGCCCCGCGCCGGACTCGCCAAGGCCACGCGGCAGGTTTTAAGCGCCTCGAGCGCCCAAAAACTCCTTTACGTCTCGTGCGACCCCGCGACCTGGGCCAGAGACGTAGCCGAACTCACCCAGACAGGCTGGACGCTGACGCGTGTTCAACCCTTCGACTTCTACCCGCAAACGCATCACGTCGAGGTGTTGTCGCTGCTGACGCGGTAAAGGAGAGTACCCAGAGAGTGCCGAGTATCCAGTACCCAGAGATGAGGATCCAGACTCGGAACTCAGCACTTTCCCCCCGCCTTTCAAGGTTAATCTGGGGCATGTCAAACACTTTTACTCTCCGCAGACTCGAGCCCTACCTTTTAGGTTGGCTGGTCGTATTGAGTATCTCCGCAACGGTTCAGGCGCAAACCGGCACGACAGAAACCGGCACAGTTAAAACCGGCACAGTAGAAACCGACGCTATGCAAACCGATACGGCGCAGGCCGATATGGAACCGCTTAACCCGGCCCGCAACTATCTGGGTGCGGCGCTCAGCACGGTCGCCGCCGACGAGGGTACGCCGACGCTGGGGGTGCAGTTCGGCGTGAACGTGCTGGAACGCCTCGAGCTGCGAGGGGTACTCGAGTCCAACTTCAGCAATCTGCTCGCCAGCGCCGAAGGCTTTTACCGCCTCAATCCCACCGACGCTTTTGGCCAACCCTACGTGGGCGGCGGCGTCACCGTTACCGGCGAACCGTCCGGGGACGAGACCGTCGTCGTTACCTTGCCGACCCTGACCGGTGGTTACGCGTACCGCTTGGGTGTGTTGGAGGTGTTTGCCGAACTGCGGGCGTTCGTCGTGTCACCGCTGCCGGTTCCTGAGCTGCGCGCAGGTGTCAACGTTTATTCCTGAAGGGGTGGAGCGCAGCCCGTATTTGCTTTGTGTTCCGAAGGGCTGCCCGAACCCCACCTCGACTGTCGGTTCAAAAAGAAGGAAAGTGCTATCGTTCAGGTTGAGGTGTGAGCCGTGGTGACGAAACAGGCCAAAGTTACCGGAGAAGGCCAGATCACGATCCCCAAAGATGTGCGTGAGGCGTTGGGCCTTCGTGAAGGTGACATGATCGCTTTCGAGGTAGACGACCAAAACTATGCCAGGCTCCGCGCGGTACGGGACGAGAGCCCCTTTGCGCGTTACGCCGGTGCCTTGCGTGAAGACCGATTGAGCGCGAAGGGCGTCGTCGAAGAACTTCGCAAAGCTCGAGGTTGGTAACGATTACCGCTCTCGACACCTTTTGGTCACACTGCTTCGCGCCGACCTAGAGGTGGACGTGAGGCGGGCTCAGAACGCACTGGAAGAGGCGAGTGCGCTCGGAGAAATCCTTGTTTCACCGGTTGTCTACGCCGAACTGCTGGTAGCTCCACTGCGTGACGAAGCGTTCCTCGAGATGTTTCTGAAAGATACCCGTATCCAGATAGAAGAGCACTTGACCTTTGCGATGTGGCGCAGTGCCGGACTCGCGTTTGGCGGCTACGCCCAGCGGCGGCGGGCGCAACCGGGCGACCCAGGCCCGCGCCGCATCCTTGCGGATTTTCTTATTGGAGCACACGCCAGCGAACTCGGCGCGCGCCTCCTGACTTTTGATAGTGGCGTCTACAGGGCAGCCTTTCCGAACCTCGAGGTCGTCGTCTTGCCCACTTGAGGTGCGCCGTCGATCTTTTCGCTCAGGTTTCAAGCGGTCTAATCAAGTCTTTATTCTGAAAGAGGCCGGTAACAAGTAACGTCAGACAAAATCTACACCCTACAATCTTCTAAAACACAAACTCCCCCGCACCAAGCACCCTCATTGCTCAAAACTTATCTGCCCGAAACTCGGCACCCGGTACTTAGCACTCAACACCCGACACTCACCCTCCCCCAAGCTGTATAAAACTTCACGCCCGACTCATGAGAATTGTCAGAATTTTGTAAGAGCCTACCGCGTATTCTCATTTCAGCAAACAGAGCGTTTGCAAAGCACTAAGAGAGCAACCGGCCCATCATCCAATCCCACATCCGGTGCTCACAGAAAGGTTCCATCATGCGTAACCGTAAGCAGAACCAGGGCTTCACCCTCATCGAGCTTCTCATCGTCATCGCCATCATCGGCATTCTAGCTGCGGTGCTGATCCCGAACCTCCTCTCCGCCCGTAACCGCGCACGTGACACAGCTGCTCAGGCTTGCGCCAGTGCGCTTCTTCAACAGGCTGAAATTTATCAGATTGACAAGAATACCTATCTTGGCTTTACGCCAGCCAGCGCAGGGTACTTGCCCGGTCCTGCGTGCTCCGATACGAACACCGGTCCTAAGGCCGTCACAACCAACCTCGACTGCTAGGGGGTAGCCCTACAGAGACAAAAAAGCGAAGATAGCGAAATGTCTAAGTCCCGCTATCTTCTGGCGCAGCATACCGTAAGCGAGCTTTTCACTATTGTTTACGTGCTGGTC
>JAABUN010000511.1_pt1 | contig 100392 bp, 84 predicted proteins | sample 5559311 | NCBI WGS metagenome assembly JAABUN01 (sample SAMN10711877, study PRJNA513370) | rock metagenome | isolation source: Antarctica rocks | place: Antarctica: Victoria Land, Siegfried Peak sud | reverse complement strand
TCGGCGGCGAGCCAAATCAATTTTCCGAGTCGGACTGGACGCTTTGGAAAAGGTTTTCAGCAACCCCACAACAAAAGGACAAAAGAAAGAAAACAATATGTTTATCTTACTTTTGTCCTGTACTTAGAAAGAAATAGAAAAATGAATGACTTGAAACGATTTTTAGACGCGCAGGCGAATGATTTTGAGCGGGCTTTGGCGGAAATTAAGCGCGGCAGAAAACAAAGTCATTGGATGTGGTATATTTTCCCGCAAATCAAGGGGTTGGGTTCGAGCGAAACTGCCAGATTCTACGCCGTCAAAGACCGCGCCGAAGCCGAGATTTATCTGGCGCATCCGGTCTTGGGCGCGAGGCTCGTCCGAATTTCCGAAGCATTGCTGGAAGTCGAGGGCAAAACGGCGAATCAGATATTCGGCAGTCCTGATGACGTAAAGTTGAAATCTTCGATGACGCTGTTTGACGCGCTGGAAATTACGAATCCGGTTTTTCAGAGAGTTTTGGACAAATATTTTGACGGCACGAAAGACCGGCGAACATTGGATTTGATTGGGGATTAAATTGGTTTTTGTCTGCCTTTATCGGTGACTATCTCCAAAGGTAAATTTCAAGAAAGATGCGCGATGAATTTGCTTTCGCCGCGCATCTTTTCTATTTTGTAAGCAAATGACAAAATCGGAAAATAAAAACAACGGGGAAATAGAAGTTATGCCAGGAAGAAACACATTCACAACTTTAGAAGAGCGGGAAATTAAAGAACTAATTGAACAGAAAGTGAAATCTTCATCAAAGGAACAGGAAACAACAAGACGAAAAATTCGCAAAATTGGGTTTTGTTATTCTGACTATCGTTCTGAAAAACCTGGTTATACTGTTGCTGACTTTGAAAAACTCGTAAATTCAGGATGCATTACAATTAGTGATGATAAAGAATAATGATGAAAAATCGCTTGTAGCGATAATTATGGGCAGCAAATCGGATTGGGAAACAATGCGAAACGCTTCGGAAACTTTAGACAAATTCGGCGTCGCGCACGAATGCCGAATCGTTTCGGCGCATCGCACGCCGGATTTGCTTGTCGATTTTGCAAAAAGCGCCGAATCGCGCGGCATCGAAGTCGTCATCGCGGGCGCGGGCGGCGCGGCGCATTTGCCCGGAATGTGCGCAGCGCAAACGTGCGTGCCGGTTCTCGGCGTTCCCGTTAAGAGTAAAGCGTTGTCGGGAATGGATTCCTTGCTTTCGATTGTGCAAATGCCCGCCGGAATTCCCGTCGGAACTTTGGCAATCGGCAGCGCGGGCGCAACTAACGCCGCCCTTCTAGCCGTTGCGATTTTATCGAATACGCGAAAGAATTTGCGCGAGAAATTGCGAAAGTTTAGGGAAGAACAGACAAATACAGTTTTAGCTTCAATACTGGAATAGCTAGCCGCGAACAAACACGCGCATTTGACGAAAAACTATTTGTGCTGATTTTTGTTTTTTCTTTTGTATCCTTTCGTATTTGTTCGCGGCTGAAATTTTATGAATTCTATTTTGCCAAATTCGACAATCGGCGTTCTCGGCAGCGGGCAGTTGGGGCGAATGTTCACCATTGCCGCCCGCAGAATGGGTTATCGCGTCCATACGTTTTCGCCCGAATCCGACACGCCGACCGGACAGGTCGCCGATACGGAAATCAACGCCGATTATGAAGATTTGGACGCGGTAAAAGATTTTGCGAAAAACGTCGATGTCATCACGTTTGAATTTGAAAACGTGCCTTTTGAAACTGTCGAAGCGGCGGAAAAATTCGCGCCCGTCAGACCGAACGGCGAAGTTCTGCATATCGCGCAGAACCGTCTGCGCGAAAAAACTTTTCTTAGTAAAAACAGCTTTCCCATCGCGCCTTTCCATCACGTTCGGACTTTGGAAGAACTGCAAAAATCTATAATGGAAATCGGCGCGCCCGCAGTTTTAAAAACCGCCGGTTTCGGTTACGACGGCAAAGGTCAGGCGCGCATAAAATTGCCGGGAGATTACGAAAATGCCTTTGCTGAAATTGAGCGGCAGGAAGCGGTTTTAGAAGCGTTTGTCGATTTTGAAAAAGAAGTCTCCGTCGTCGCCGCGCGCGATTTACAAGGGAATTTCGCGCATTACGGCGTAATTGAAAACGCGCACGAAAACGGTATTTTAGATGTTTCTTTCGCGCCCGCGTTCGTTTCGCCGAAAATTGAAAAAGAAGCCGTCGAAATCGCCCGCGCGATTTTAGAAAAACTCGATGTCGTCGGTGTTTTATGCGTCGAATTTTTCCTGACTAAAAACGGAAAACTGCTGGTCAACGAACTCGCGCCGCGCCCGCATAATTCGGGACATTTAACGGTTGACGCCTGCGTTACGTCGCAGTTTGAGCAGCAGTTACGCGCCGTCTGCGGCTTCGATTTGGGCGCGACCGAATTTTATAAACCGGCGGCGATGGCGAATCTGCTCGGCGATTTGTGGGAAAAAGGCGAACCGGAATGGCAGAACGCTTTGCAGTTTCCCGAAATAAAACTGCATCTTTACGGCAAAGCCGAAGCCAGAATCGGGCGCAAAATGGGACATCTGACGGCAATAGATGAAAAAGTCGGAGATGCAATTGAAATCGTGTTGAAAGCAAAAACAGTTCTCAGCCAAACAGCTAAATTTTCTTGCCAATGACGTTCGACAGTGGTAAAGTTCGAGAAAACTGTTGATAGAGGTAAAAGCAATGACGCAGCACAAAAAGCCTTCTCTTTTTATTTTAATTGCGGTGTTTTCTCTTTTTCCGGTATTTTTTGCGGGAAACAGTTTCACCGTTTTCGCTCAGAACACACCGCAGGCGGATAAGACCACAAAACTGTTTTGCGAAGGCTGCGATTTAATCCGGCAGAAAAAATATGCCGAAGCAGCGAAAGTTTTTGAAAAGGTAATCGAAACAGACCCGACAAGGCGCGGCGCGCATACTAATTTAAGCTGGATGTATCTGGAACTTGGCAGATACGAAGATGCCGCCGCGACAGCGCAAAAGGAAATTGATATTTATCCCGAATCGTCGATGGCGCACAACAATTTAGGTTTTGCGCTGACACAGTCGGGAAAATTCGAGGAATCAATTCTTGATTTTCAAAAAGCAATTGCGCTCGATGTCCATAATACTAAAGCGCATATTAATTTAAGTTACGCTTTCATTAATCTTAAACGCTACGATGAAGCCGTTTCCACACTTGAATTTTTAACTGAATCGAACCCGAACTACGCGCAGGGTTTCGCGTCGCTGGCAAACGCGGCGATGCTCGCAGGTCAAAAGGAAAAAGCATTAAGGGCAAGCCAAAATTATGTTAATCTTTCACCCGATTCCGTGCCGGCTTTGATGAGTTTAGCCAATAGTTATCTGTCAATCGGCAATAGAGAAGCGGCGTTAGAGCAGTATAAAATTATAAAAGGACTCGACCCGGCTGCCGCAGAAATCTTGCTTGCCAAAATTAACAAATAAACTGGTGAGGATTTTCGGCGTATGTGAATGGCGGAAAATCTTTTACAAATTTAATCAATCTTTTTAATACTAATGAAAAATCGAAGACTCGAAACAAAAGCCGGCGCGTTGCTGGCTTTTCTTTGCTTGTGTTGGAGCGTCGCTTTCGTATCGGCACAGAACAAAACGGACGAACGGAAAACGCCGGAAAAATCAGCCGAAAAAATGACCGAAGCGTCCGCCGCCGCAAATCTGGCGTGGCGCAGTATCGGTCCGGCGAATATGGGCGGGCGCGTCGCCGATGTCGAAGGCGTTCCGGGCGACCCGAATATCGTTTATGTGGCGACGGGTTCGGGCGGAATTTTTAAGACGACGAACGGCGGAATGAACTGGACGCCGATTTTCGACCGGCAAAGCACGATTTCGGTCGGCGACATTGCGCTTGAGCCGGGAAACCCCGATGTAATCTGGGTCGGCACGGGCGAATCGAACGCGCGCAACTCGGTTTCGTTCGGCGATGGCGTTTACAAATCGACGGACGGCGGAAAAACCTGGAAAAATCTCGGTTTGCGCGATACGAATACGATTTCAAAAATCGTCATCAATCCGAAAAATCCCGACATCGCTTATGTCGCGGCGGTCGGACACATTTGGGGCGCGAACGAGGAGCGCGGCGTTTTTATGACGACCGACGGCGGAAAAACGTGGGCGAAAACGCTTTATATCGACCAGTTTCACGGCGCGTCCGATTTGGCAATTGACCCGCAGAATCCGAATATTTTGTATGCCGGAATGTGGCGTTTCGAGCGTAAACCCTGGACTTTTACGAGCGGCGACGAGCTTGGCGGCGTGTTTCGTTCGACGGACGGCGGCAGAACGTGGAGTAAAATTGAAAAAGGCTTGCCTAAAATGATTGGCAGAATCGGTTTGTCTGTGGCGGCGAGCAATCCGAACGTCGTCTATGCGATTTTGGAATCGAAAGACGGCACGCTTTACCGTTCGGACGATAAAGGCGAAACTTTTCGGCAGGTCAACAAAAATCAAAACATCGTCCAGCGCGGATTTTATTACACGCGCGTTCGCGTTGACCCGACCAACGAAGATAAGGTTTACGCCGTGTCTTCGCCGCTTTTCGTCTCGTCCGACGGCGGCAAAAATTTCACACGAATTTCGCCGAACACGCATATCGATTATCACGCGCTGTGGATTGACCCGACCAATCCAAAAAGAATGTGGCAAGGTCAGGACGGCGGCGTTGCCGTAACGAACGACGGCAAAAGTTGGGAATACATCAACAATCTTCCAATCGGGCAGTTTTATCAGGTTTTCGCCGACAACCGCGAGCCTTTTTATAATTTGTCGGGCGGTCTTCAGGACAACGGAACGTGGACAGGTCCGAGCCGTAACCGCGAACCTGCCGGAATTATGAACGACGATTGGCGAATGATTAGCTTCGGCGACGGTTTTTACGCGATTGCCAATCAGGATAATCCCGATATTTATTTAACCGAATCGCAGGGCGGCAGCGTCGTCCGCACCGATATGCGAAACCGCGAACAGCAGTCGGTCGTGCCGTATTTCGGCGTCGGCGGCGCGGCGGAAAACGACAAATATCGTTTTAACTGGAACGCGCCTTTGATTCTTTCGCCGCACGATAAAAACACGATTTATCTTGGCGGCAGCGTCGTTTTCAAATCAACCGACTTCGGCAAATTGTGGACGGCGATAAGTCCCGATTTGACGACGAATAATCGCGCTCGCCTCAAGGACGCGGGCGGTCCGGTTTTTACCGAAAACACGTCAGCCGAAACATTTGAAACAATTATCAGCCTTGCCGAATCGCCGATTCAAAAAGATTTAATCTGGGCTGGAACGGACGACGGAAATTTGCAGATGACAACAGACGGCGGCAAAAATTGGACGAACGTCATCAAAAATGTTCCAAAAATGCCTGCCGATTCTTCCATTTCGCACGTCGAACCGTCGCGCGTGAATGCAAACACGGCGTATGTCGCGTTCGACCGACATAAATTTGACGATTACAAACCGTATATTTTCAAAACGACAGACGGCGGCAAAAACTTTACGAATATTACCGGAAATCTGCCCGAAAAATCTTACGTTCACGTTGTTACGGAAGACCGGCGCAACCCGAATGTGCTTTACGCCGGAACGGAATTGGGCTTGTATGCTTCGTATGACGGCGGCAAAAACTGGCTCGAGTTGAATATGAAAAATCTGCCGCGCGTCGCCGTTCACGACGTTCAAATTCACCCGCGCGACAACGATTTGATTTTGGCGACGCACGGGCGCAGCCTTTGGGTTTTCGACGACGCCGCTCCCGTTCAGCAGATGAACGACGCGATTTTGCAGAGCGCCAATTATATGTTCGACGTTCGCCCGGCATATCGTTTTTCATCAATGATGACGCGCTACGGTATCGGCGACAAACTTTTTCAGGGCGCGAATCCGCCGCGCGGCGCGATTATTACTTATTATTTGAAGGACAAACCGGACGAAAAAACCGCGCTTCGACTTGAAATCTCCGACGCGAGCGGCAAAAAAATCGCCGAAGTTAAAAATCTGCCCAAGGAACGCGGCTTGAATCGCGCGAGCTGGAATTTAAGTTACGAAGGCGAACGACCGAGACGCGCGCCGACCGCCGAGCAAAACCAGTCTGCGGGCAATCCGCGCGGACCGCAGGCGATGCCCGGAACATATACGATTAAAATGTTTGTCGGCGATAAAGTCGCGCAGGAAAAAAAGGTTGAAGTTAGAATCGACCCGACCGTTTCGGTTACAAACGCCGATTTGCAGGCGCAATTGGATTTGTCGCTTCGTTTGCGTGAAATGCTTTCGACGCTCAACGACGGCTTGCGGACTCTCGACAGCGCCAAACAGCAAGCCGAACAAATCGAACGCGTGGCGAAAGACCGGTTGACGGACGTTCCGGCTGATTTGACGAAAGCCCTGACCGATTACAAAAAGCGCGTCGATACGATAACCGGCGATTTAATCGTCGGCGAAGAAGACAGCATACGCGCGTCGGCAAAGCTGACCGACCAAATCAGCGGTTTATACAACACCGTCGATAACGGAAACGCCGTGCCGACGCCCGCAATGCGCGAGCAGTTCACGCTGCTGCAAACCCAATTGCCGCCGAAAATCGCCGACATAAACCGTTTTATCAGCGACGACACCACGCGAATAAATGCGATGCTGCAAAAAGCCGGACTTCCCGTAATTATTGTTGGCAAAGCGATTGAATCGCCGAAATAAAAAGGTGAAAAGGTGAAAAAGTGAAAGGGTGAAAAAGTTTTGTTTCAAAAAGCAGCATTATCTTCTTAACTTTTCGTCTTTTTCACTTTTTCACTTTTTCATTTTCAATTTAGATTCGTTTTGCCAGCCAGACGCCGCCGAAAACTCCAATCAGACCGAGCGCTAAACTCGCTGAAACGTATAAAATTGCAGTCGTGATTTGTTTATCTCGAACAAGCGCGAAAGTTTCAAATTCAAATGTCGAAAACGTCGTGTATGCGCCGAGAAATCCGACGACAATTGCCAGACGCAGATTTTCATTGACGGCGAATTTTTCGGTAAATAAAACGAGCAGAAAACCGATAAGAAACGAGCCGGAAACATTGATAAAAAACGTCGGCAGAGGAAACGATTGAAAAAGATTGGAAAGCGGCGAAACATTCAGCAAATGGCGAACAACCGCGCCGAACGCGCCGCCGGCTGCAACCGCTAAAACTTTCGTTAAATCTTCCATTATTTCCTAATCGGTTTATAAAATTTTGCCAGCAGGCGCGGCGGAAAACCAATCCAGTAAAGACCTTGAAAAAACGACCAGCGCGCGAAAGTTACGGCAAACGACCGGTTTTCAAAGCGGCGCGAAGAAGTCGTTACCGGCAGATTTATATGGACGAAACGCCCGCGTTTTTGCAGACGTTTATACAAATCCAAATCTTCAAAAATCGGCAGAAACCGAAAGCCGCCGATTCGCTCGTAAACGTCGCGCCGCACGAAAATCGCCGAATCGCCGTAGACAAGACCGATTGAGCGCAAATACGGATAAAGTTTCGTCAAAAAACGCGCCCATTTATTTTCGCCCGAAAACGTAATCTCGAAATTTCCGCCGATAACTTCGCTGTAGCGCATAAACTGTTTGATTTGTCTGCCGCTTCCCTGCACGGGTCGCGTATCGGCGTGCAGAAACCAGAAAACTTCGCCCGTCGCGTGTTTCGTGCCTTCGTGTAGTTGCCGACCGCGATTGGCTTCGGCGATTTTGACGATTTTTAATTTTTTTAGATTGCCGTAGCTTTCCACTATTTCAACGGTTTTATCGTCGCTTCCGCCGTCGACGACGACGACTTCATCGACGTTGACGAGACGCGAAACGGCGTCGAGCGTTTTTTTTATCGAAAGTTCTTCGTTAAAAGTCGGAATTATAACCGAAATTTCAATCGGAGACTGAGTGTTTATATATGTCGGGTCAAGATTATTCGGCACGTTGTTTCTGAATTTTTTTTATTGAAAGTTTCTTTTAACACTTTAATTTCCCGCGCACGAATAAAGCAATATAAGTTCGCCGATTTCTAAAGTTATTGACACGAAATTACAATCGTAAAATAAAAATATTAGATTAAGAATCTCTTTTCATTCCTGCGGCGAATTTATCACTGGATATTGTCCGATTCGCAGTGTTATGCTCGTCTTTAATATTTATTTTTATGTTTAGTAATTTTATCAAACCTCGCCGCGTCGTCGTTTCCGGTTTCGGGTGCGTTACGCCAATCGGTATCGGGCGCGAAAATTTTTGGACAGGCTTAAAAGACGGAAAAAGCGGCGTTTCACGTATCGAAAGTTTCGACGTTTCCGATTCAAAAGTGAAAATCGCGGCGGAAATTAAAAATTTCGACTGGGAAGCCGAACTGAATCCGAAAGACCGCAAACACGTTCCGCGCACTGTTCCGCTCGCGCTCCGCGCGGCGCGTGAAGCGGTTAAAGATGCAAGGATTGAGACGGAAAATCTGAGTTTGACCGAGCGGCAGAACTTCGGCGTCGTTTTGGGAACGGGCGGCGGCGGACTTGAATTTACCGAACGACAATACGCGCACTATTTTCACGGCGATATAAAAAATATCAGCGTCTATACGATTCCGTCTTCGACGCATGGCGGTTTGTCGAGCGAGCTTTCGATGGTTTTCAGGCTTCACGGACTTTCGCACGTCATCTCGACCGGCTGCACAAGTTCAACGGATGCGATATTTTACGCCGCGCAGCACGTCGCGCTCGGCAGACAGGATTTTATGCTCTGCGGCGGCGTTGACGCTCCCGTTGCGGGCGGAATTCTGGCGGCATTTAATTTAATGACAGTTTTGACCGACGATTGGAACGACCAGCCGGAACAGGCTTCGCGCCCGTTTTCGGCAAATCGTTCGGGAATCGTCTTAGGCGAAGGCGCGTGGGTTTTCGTCCTCGAAACTCTGGAAAGCGCCGAATCGCGCGGCGCGAAAATCTACGCCGAAATAAAAGGTTACGGCTCGACCTGCGACGCATATCACCGCGTTCGGCTCGAAGAAAACGGTAACGAACCGGCGCGGGCGATGCAGATTGCTATGCGGGACGCCGATGTTTCGCCCGAAGAAGTCGATTATATAAATCTGCACGGAACTTCTACGCAGTTAAACGACCGAATCGAAACGCAGGCGGTCAAAAACGCGTTCGGACAACACGCTTACGAAATTCCGACGAGCGCGACGAAATCGCAAATCGGACATCCGCAGGGCGCGTCGGGCGCAGCCGGAATCGGAGCGGCGCTTCTGGCAATAAATGAAAATATCATCGCGCCGACAATTAACTTGACCGTTCCAGACGAGAATTGTGATTTGAATTATACACCGAATAAGGCAAAGGAAAACGCGGACGTTAAAATCGCTCTGTGTAACTGTATCGGTTTCGGCTCGAAAAACTCGGCGCTTGTGCTGCAAAAGGTCTAACCAATAAACGATTTTGTATAAAAAAAACGCGGCTATAAAAACCGCGTTTTTTTATGATAATTCAAAGGCGAATTGAGAATTAATTGTTGCCGATGTTTTCGTCAAATGAAAGAATCGGCGGATAATGAAAAGAGCCGATTGTTCTTAAGTTTTGTGTATCGAACTGTTTACGCGCTCCGCAATCGAGGCAGGCGCGGTATGAATAGTTACCGATGGTAAACGGGCGCGTCAATTGTTTATGCCAGCAGCCGAAGAGCGAACCTATTAAACCGATTCTGCTGCCGAAAACTTCGTTTGTGCGATTGATAACCGATTGCGCGATTGTATTTTGTTCTAAAATTGCCTGCATACTGTTTAATTTCACCCCTTGTCTGTTAATACTTTTTGTCCATTTTTCGGACGAATTGCGAAAAACCAATTTGCGATTTCCTCTGTAGCAATTCTAATATAGCAATTCTAATGCCACATCTTTTCCATAAAAAAGATTACATTCCAAACAATGGATTTTCTCTGGTTCTTTCTTTAATCTCGTATTTTCGCTAAAATTATTTATATATTTCTGGAGAATAAATGATGAAAAATTGTTTTGTTAAAGGTTTCTTTTTCTTTGCACTAATCGCCCTTTCGGTTTCCACGAATTTTGCGTGGGACGATACCGGACACAAGCTCGCCGCTTATATCGCGTGGGAACAAATGACGCCGCAGGCGCGCGAGCGGGCAACGAAAATTCTTTTGAGCGCGCCGGAAGATTCGGATTTGAGCGTTTTCTACGCGTCCGATTCGCGCTCCGCCGCTGCCAAACAACGCGAGCTTTTTATGATTGCGGCGACGTGGGCGGACATTGTGCGCGACAAAAAATTTAAGACGCGAAACAGTAAATATCATCACGGAACGTGGCATTATCTCGATACGTTCTGGCGCGAAGCGAACGGGAAAATCGAACCCGTTCCCGAATTAAAATCAGACGAAGAAAACGCCGTCGAGCGTCTTTATACTTTTGACAGGGTTTTGCGCGGCGCGGCAGCGTCCGATGCCGATAAAGCCATCGCGTTAGCCTGGATTCTGCATCTCGGCGGCGACATTCACCAGCCGCTTCACGATTCGGCGCGCGTAACCGAAGACGACCCGAAAGGCGACCAGGGCGGAAATCTTTTTTTGCTCTCGCCGAAAGACGCCAAAGGCGACGACCGCCTAAACCTACACTGGTATTGGGATTCAATCGTCGGGCGAAATCTTCCGCGCATAGGCGACGCGTGCGATTCGGATTATCTGCCGACTATCGCCCAGGAAATGATGCGGAAATATCCGCTTGCAAAGATGCGTAATCGTCTCGAAATCGGGCAATTCGACAAATGGCAGAGTGAAGGTTTCGAGATTGCATCGACAAAACTTTATCCGCCGGGTCTGAAATTCGGCGAAATGCCGTCGGAAAAATACAAAAAAATGGCGTTTGAAATCGCTCAGGAACAAATCGCGCTGGCTGGTTATCGTTTGGGCGCGATGATGAATCAAATTTTCGACGGCGGAGAATCAACCGCAAAACAATTAGATAAAGACAAACCCGACTTTGCAAAACAAGCAAAAGAATCGGGCAGCATTATCGGTCAAGGCGCAGGCGACGAATGGATTTGGTTTAAAACGCGCGCGGCTTTAGCGTCAACAAAAGATTTAAGAGATGCTACTATCGCTGTCGATGTCGAAAACAATATTGTTACACTTCGAGGTAATGTTGCGAAAACACAGCAAATAGTGAAAGCATTAAGAGTTGTAAATGAAATCGAGGGCGTCAAAGGCGTCAAAAATGAATTAAAAATTTCCCCGAACAACGTCAAAAAATAAATTATTCACTCTTACAAATTTTCGATTTCCGAATCTTTTCGTCTTTTTCTGCCGAAAAACCACGCGATAAAAATCGAAATAATATACAAACCCATCATCGGCGCGGCGAATAACATCATATTCGGAATATCGCCCGTCGGCGAAACAACTGCCGCTACAATTAAAATAACGACGATGGCGATTTTCCAGCTTTTTACAAGCAAACCGGCTGAAACGAGTCCGATTCTCGATAAAACGTAAGTAATTGCAGGCATTTGAAAGATAATGCCCATCGCCAGCATTATCAAAGTTATAAAATCGAAATAATCGGTTGCGCGCAGCATCAACTGAAAATCAGAGCCGAGTCCGAGCAGATATTTTACCGCCGGCGGAAACAAAACATAATAGGCGAAAGCCGCGCCGATAACGAATGAAATTGTCGAAAGCCCGATAAACGGCGTTACATACGAGCGTTCGTGGCGATAAAGCGCGGGCGAAATAAATCCCCAAATCTGCCACAGTAAAAAAGGTATCGAGAGCGCGATTGCCGTGTAAAGCGAAACCGTAACATAGAGCGTAAACGGTTCAACTGCCGTAGTTACAATCATTCTCTCGTCGGCGCTCGCGTCGTTTGTGTCTTTTCCGTCAAAATCTACCGGAAGCCTGATTCCCTTCGGAATAATCGCGTTGCTGGTAAAAATCTGCTCGTCCGTAAAAAGTCCGATTTTCCCTGTCGCGTCTTTTTCGACTCTCGCCAAAACCGAAGTTCCCGACGATACGACTCCGACGCCGAGCGTTGTCGCGCGGTCAAAAACATATCGTCCCGTGTCGCCTTCCGCTAAAGTGTTGAGCGATAAAACCTTTTCGCTTCCCGTCAAACCTTCGACCGGAACTTCCCTTCTGTTTGCCTCCGAAAGCGCCTGCCGAATCGGAATCGACAGGAAATTGTAAATTTTATCGGAAACAAACCAGCACAGCATAAATGCGACAACCACAATTATTACTGACTTTACGAGACGGCGGCGAAACTCGTCCAGATGTTCGAGAAACGACATCTGACCGCCGATTTCGTCTTCTCTTTTTGCTTCTCTTAACTTCATATCGGAAATTATCTCTTAACTTTACAAATCTTATAACCAATTTCGCTTTTCGACGTTTGGTTTCGTAATTTTCGATATTTCTGTCATTTCCGTTTCCACTTTCGCAAATTTTTTGTCAAAAGCGTCTTTATCAATTTCTTTTATTTCCGGTTGAACGACTTCAATTTTAACCGGCGATAAGTTTTTACTGATTGTTTGTTCGCTCATTATAGAGTTTTCAACGCGCAAATCCGTCAGCATCGCCATATCTTTTTTCGTCCCTTCCAAATCTATTTCCTGCTCCCAGGTTTTTTTAAATTCATCGGTCGAACGGCGAAATTCGTTCATTGTTCTGCCGATTGTTCTGGCTAATTCCGGCAATTTTCGCGGACCGAAAACTATCAGCGCAACCAACCCGATTAGCATCAATTCCGATGTTCCGATAGATTCAAAAATAAATAAATAAAACATTTCAGCTTTTCTTTCAGAGTTTTTTACCCGATTTCCAACAAAATATCTTTGTAAGATTCAACTCGCCCGATTATTACTGCATCTCTAATTTCGCTCAGGAATTTTTCCGCCTTTTCTTCTTCCAGACTGATAAGCAAGCCGCCGGCGGTTTGCGGGTCAAACAAAGCGCTCTGCATCTGTTTTGTTACGGATTCCTTAAATTTCACGGTCTCGCCGACATACTCGCGGTTATTTTTATCGCCGCGCGTCAGCATTCCTTTTTCGATTAAATCTAAAACTTCCGGCAAAAGCCGAATCGTTTCCGATTTGATGTTAAAAGTAACGCCGCTCGCTTTTGCCATTTCAAAAGCGTGTCCGAGCAGCCCGAATCCGGTTACGTCCGTGCAGCCGTTTGCCTCAACTTTCTGCATAACTTCGGATGCTTTGCGTGCCGAAGTCGTCATTGCCTTTAACGCCGCGTTTTTCGATTCTTCGCTCGCCTTTTCAAATTTTATTCCCGTGCTGATTACGCCCGTCCCGATTTCTTTGGTAAGAATCAATACATCTCCGGCTTTCGCTCCTGAATTTTTTATAATTTTTTCGGGATTTATAGTTCCGGTTATCGCGTATCCGAACTTTATTTCCTGGTCATCGACCGAATGCCCGCCCAAAACTACTACTCTCTCTTCGTTCAGCGCCAATTGCCCGCCGCGCATTATTTCTCCTAAAACATTCCAGTCGCCCTTTTGCGGGTAGCAGACAATCGATAAAGCCGAAATCGGTGTTCCGCCCATCGCATAAATATCGTTAAGCGAATTTATCGCCGCAATTTTTCCGTAAATTTCCGGCTCGTCGGCAACCGGCGTAAAGAAATCAACCGTTTGCACCAAAGCCAATCGGTCATTTATTCGGAACACACCGGCATCGTCCGATGTTTCAAAGCCGACTAAAACATCGTTAGAAAAGTTTTGATTCGGTAACCTACTCAAAACTTGAGCAAGGTCGCGCGGCGCGAGTTTTGCCACTCAACCGGCGCACGAAACCATTTCAGTCAGTCTTTTTTGCGTCATAAGCTCTTTGTTTACTTAATTTACATTAACAGCTGATAAATTCTGTCTAAATCCGATTCACTGTAATATTCTATCTCAATTTTGCCGCCGGTTCCCTTTCCATCCGAAATAATTTGAACCTGTGTTCCCAGATGTCTGCGCAGTTTTGTTTCGGCGGCTTTTACATTAGCGTCGACTTTTTTGTTAATATCTTTTTTTTCAGCAATCTGCAAACCATCTTTACCTATTCGTTTGACTGCCTTTTCCGTCTCTCTCACCGAGAGAGACATTTCAATTATCTTGCCTGCAATCTGCCTTTGAAAATTTTCATTTTCCGTCATCAGCAGCGCTCTTGCGTGTCCGGCTGTTATTTTTTCTTCCTCTAATAATTTTTGAATATCATTCGGAAGTTTGAGTAGTCTTAGAAATGTTGTGATTACTGTTCGGTTTTTCCCTACTCGCTCGGCAATCATTTCTTGTGTCAGACCAACGGTGTCAATTAAATTTTTATACGCTTTTGCCTCTTCGACCGCGTTTAATTCCTGACGTTGAATATTCTCAATCAATGCCAATTCCAACAATTTATCATCGGCTATAACTTTTACAATAGCCGGAATTTTTTGCAATCCCGCTCTTTGTGAAGCTCGCCAGCGTCTTTCACCGGCAACTAACTGGTATTTTGAGCCTTTGCGTCTCACTATTATCGGCTGCACAATTCCGTTTGCTTTTATTGATTGGGCTAAATCATCTAAACTGTCATCAGCAAATCTTGTTCTCGGTTGTTCTGCGTTAGGCTCAATTAAATCTAAATCTAACTCCAGCAATTCTTCTTTGTTAGATGTTGTTGTTTCTTCTCCTAATAATGCGCTTAATCCCCGACCTAAAACTTTTCTACTCATGACTTAATATCTCCTTTGCCAATTGAATATAACTTTCTGCTCCTTTTGAGCGAATATCATATAATATTATCGGTTTTCCATAACTTGGAGCTTCCGCCAGACGAATATTTCTTGGAATGACTGTATTTAAAACTTGATTTCCATAAAAATCTCTTAAATCTTTAGCTACCGCTGCCGATAGATTTGTTCTTTCGTCATACATCGTCAGCAATAATCCTTCTATTGTTAGTTTCGGATTCAGTCCTCTTCTTAATCTCGCTAATGTGTCAAACAATTCTGTTACGCCCTCTAAAGCGTAATACTCACACTGAATTGGAACTAGTAACGAATCTGCCGCCGTTAATCCGTTTATTGTTAATAATCCCAACGACGGCGGACAATCGATAATTATATAATCATAGTCGTTTTTAATTTCGTGGAGTATCTTCTTCAAAATGTATTCTCTGCTTTCGGTATCGACTAATTCCAATTCCGCACCAGCCAGATTCTTATCCGACGGTAAAACTTTTAACAGAGGCAACTCAGTTGACAATATTACATTATCTACTGACTCTTTTAAGGTCAGGACATTGTAAAGAGACTTTCTCGAATTTGAGCGCGCTATGCCCGAACCGGAAGTAGCGTTTCCCTGCGGGTCGGCATCGACCAGCAAAACTTTTTTCTCTTCAACCGCTAATCCGGCGGCTAAATTTATAGAAGTTGTTGTTTTCCCCACGCCGCCTTTTTGGTTTGCAACCGCAATTATTTTACCCATTTATATTATTTTCTTGTGGTTTATTTTGCTAGTAAATTTTTACACTATATTTCTGTTTTTGCAAAATGTGGAACGTGCCACGTTAAATATTCAACGTGGCACGTTCCACATTTTGCAAAAACCCTGCACAAACATTGTCATTTTTTAAGAACTCAAATACACAAGCAATGTGGACAAAGCGCTGTGAGTAATTCCGGGAATCTGCCGAATCTGACCGAAAGTTTGTGGATTTTCTCTTTCCAGTCTTTCAATCATTTCATTGGAAAGACCGCTAATCCGGCGAAAATTTATTTTAGAAGGAACCTTTAATGCGTCATTATGATTGACTCGTTCGCTTACAGACCGTTGAGATTCAATATAACCGCGATAAAGCAAATCCGCTAAAGCGGTATCTAAATCAAAAGGCTTTAGACAATTTTTAATTTTAGCAGGCAAAAGTTTTTTAATAAGGTCGGAGTTGACACCCTGCCGATGAGCTAATTGAGACAGAGTTATAGAATCTCCTAAATCACAACCCAACAAATGTGAAAGGGAAGAATATTCCGGGTCAGACCGTTTATATCGTGTATTTTTCAGAGTGCTTCGCAAATCGGCAATCCGATTTTGTCTATGATTAAATTTTTCCCAGTCTTCAGAATTAAGGAGACCTATTTTTTCGCCAATCGGAGAGAGACGTTCATCTGCATTATCGTGCCGCAAAGTGAGTCTTGCCTCAGCTCTCGAAGTAAAAATGCGATATGGTTCATCAACTCCGTGTCTGATTAAATCATCAATTAAAACTCCGATATAAGCATTATTACGCTCTAATTGAACAGAGTCCCTTTTCTGACAATAAAAAGCGGCATTTATTCCCGACATTAAACCCTGACAGGCGGCTTCCTCATAACCGGTAGTACCATTTATCTGACCGGCAAAAAAGAGACCGTTTAATCTGGTCGTTTCCAATGTGGGTTTTAATTCTCTGGGGTCGACAAAATCATACTCAATCGCATATCCGGGACGAATAATTCTTACGTTTTCAAAACCATCAATCGTCTTTAAGAGATTTAGCTGCAACTCAGCCGGAAGGGAAGTGGAGAAGCCATTAAGATAAACTTCATTCGTATCCTGTCCTTCCGGTTCGAGGAAAAGTTGATGACGGTCTTTGTCCGCAAATTTAACGACCTTATCCTCGATTGAAGGACAATATCGCGGACCGACTCCTTTTATTTTCCCGGAATAAAGCGGCGACTGATGAAGATTTTGCCGAATCCGGTCGTGTAACCTTTGATTTGTATAACCGATATAACAGGTAATCTGAGGCTGTTCGATTTTTTCGGTAGCAAAAGAAAAAGGCACAGGGTTTTCGTCGGCGGGTTGAGATTCAAAGGCATCCCAATCGATTGAACGGGAATCCAGACGCGGAGGAGTTCCGGTCTTTAGCCGTCCTACAGGGAAACCGTATTTCTTCAGACTTTCGGCTAACTCGATAGATGCCGGTTCACCGGAACGACCGGCAGAAAATGATTTAAGCCCGCTGTGAATCGTGCCGTTCAAAAACGTTCCGGTTGCAATAATAACGGATTTTGCCGAAAATTTTCTTGTGTCCTGTAACTCTACACCTATAACAACATTATTTTCAACAATTAAGTCAATTACCACGCCTTGTCGAAGATGTAAATTTGGAGTATTTTCTAAAATCCGACGCATTTCGATACGGTATAAAGACCTGTCGGCTTGCGCTCTCGGTGATTGAACTGCCGGACCGCGCGAGCGATTTAGAAGACGGAATTGAATTCCCGTGCGGTCTATAACTCTTCCCATTATTCCGCCCAGAGCGTCTATTTCGCGGACAATGTGTCCTTTGGCGATTCCGCCGATAGCCGGATTACAGGACATCTGACCGATTAAATCAAGATTTATCGTAATGAGAGCAGTCGCCGAGCCGAGCCGAGCCGAAGCCGAAGCCGCTTCACAACCTGCGTGTCCCGCGCCGATAACAATAACATCAAATTTTTCGTCGAAAATCATAATAATTACCAGTAAACAAAATTTATTAGAGAGTTGAATCAAATCAAAATTTCACTAATTTCATTATGTGAAAACAGTATAAACAAGCCGGGTGTAAATTCTACAAATATCAGATAACTTTAATCATATCAATAATTAAAAACAGCAAAACGATTTGAAGATTTGTATATACATCTCAAAAATTGAAATTAACGCTCAGTCAATTCCAAAATTCAAATTAGATGCGGAAAATATAAAATCCTTACTCATTTATCATAAAGAATTTAAGACATTAAGAATTCTGCCGACAGGATAAAGCCCGATTTGTTTATCAAAATAAGGCGAGCGTTCATAAAAAAAATTTAAACGGGCATTAGGATTTTTGGCAAACTTCTCGTCTTTCAATTTTTCTTCAAACTCTTTTCGCAAATTTCGGTCTTTTGCCAGCATTTCATCGGCGAGTTTCTCCAAAACATAACCTTCACCATACTCTTTCTGTTCAAAAATAGAGTCGAAAAATCCCCAGTAAACCAGCGAATCCGATGAAGCAGGCTCGAGAAGATGAATTGCGACATTGGCTGTGTCCTGTGAAAGAGAAACGAGGACAGAATTTTTTGGGAAAGCGCGCGTTTCTTTAACCATTGCGGACTTGAATGTTACGGGAATGTGATTTTCAAAAGAATTGGAAGCCCATTTCGGTTCGGATAAACGGTAGCTTTCAATTTCGACGGTCAGAGGTTTTGCAGTCCGGCGGTATTTAATGCCGTGAGCTTGTAAAATATCGATAACTTCCGTCCACTGCGGCGGAATAATATAATAAAGCGGCGGCGCGATACCGGCTGAAACTCTCGCTTCGTCAAATTTCGGAATTGTTATATCGAGCGGTTTGCTGCCGTAGACAATTTTTTTCGCGCCGGAAATTTTACTCTCTTCGATGCTGTATTCGACGCCTTTGAAATTAAAAGGCGCGGATTTATCGGTGATGTCGAGACGAAGCGGGAAGTTTCGCGCCGCGTTATAATTTTCGCCGCGTCTGACGGTTTCGAGGTCGGCATTTTTATTTGCTTCAAAAAGCGTCGATTTAGATTTGCCGATTTCATCGATTGTGTATCGCAAAACATCGTAAGTTCCACGAACACGGGACTTATAAGGTTTTAACATATGCGTCTCAATCAGCAAACCGGGACGATTTCTGAGTGCCGCGTAGCCGGTCGCAAAACGCGGCGCGGCAATGAATGTAGCAATACCTTTTGAAACGTCGCGCCCGTTAAATTCGAGATAGTGCGTCAAAAGATTTCCTTCATTTTCGACGTTTGGAACAACTTTTCCGTCAAAATGCGTGTCCATCCAATTTTTTATAAACGGCGAAACTTCCTGAAAATGGGCGTATTCGTAGGTTACGTTGTAGCGAAAATCCGCGCCGTCGGTTACGTGGCAGTCAATAAAAAAATCCGGTTTCCACTCGTTCCAGAGCGCAAGCCAGTGGCGTGTTTCGGGCGCGTCCGCCTTCATATAATCGCGATTGAGATTCAAGTTAGTCGCGTTCGCCCGAAATCCCATTTCTTCGGGTCCATTCTGATTTATGCGGTTATACGCGCCGAAACGTTCGTGTCCATCGACGTTATAAATCGGCACAAAAATAATTACAACATCTTTTAGTAATTCGGCGCGGGTTTTCGTGATTGCAATATCGCGGATTAAAGCCAATCCGGCGTCTTTTCCGTCCGATTCCCCGGCGTGAATACAAGCCTGGATAAAAACGACAGCCTTGCCCCGTTTACGCGCCAAATCGGGCGTGAATGTTTTATCGTTAGAGACAACCAAAAGCGGCAAATCTCTATTCTCGCCGCTTTTTCCGAAAGATTTATAAATAATCCAATCCGAAGCCGTGTCCAGTTTTCGGCTGAATTCGACGGTTTCGGCGTAGCGCGGAGTTTGTCTGTAATCGGTTTTCTCGGCAAAAGTCCGCCAGTCTTTCGGCACGCTTGCTGATTCGCTCTGGGCTGAAATTTCCATAAAAGAAAAAAGAAAAATTCCTATACACCAAACAGATACAAAGGTTCGACGCTTTTTTATAAAAAGCGGAACAAACCGGGCAAATTTTGAAGAAAGCATATTACGAATTTAATTTAAATAGCGGCGAGAGACAAGCAAATCTACTAAAATTCGATGCGTTCAATAATTCTTCAATTGTCGGTTTTTAATTTCTGCATTGATGTAATTTTTGATTTTTAACAAGTTTTCCGCTTGTGGAAAACTTGTTAAAAATCCATTGCAAAGACTTAAAGCATTTATTTAGTTAGAGATAATTCTGGAAACTCAATTGTTAAAAATTGCCGATTCTTAAATCAAATGAAATTCAAAGCAAAAAGGTTACTTAAAATTTAAGTAACCTTCTTTTAGCAATCCGCTTAATAGATAACAAGTCGGCAAACGACAAATGCACGCAAAATAAAAGTTATTCAGCTCAAATTCTCAGCGGCATAACGATGTATTTGTAATCGTAATTTTTATCGCCGGCAATGTTTAATTGGGTTTGGGCGTTGCCGTCTTTGAATTCAAACGCGATGCGGAGACGGCTGGCGGCTTCTTTGACGCGAACCGTTTCGCCGTCGTTTTCTTTTTCTGTAGCTTCGCCCGCTTCGGATTCGCCTGAACCGACGACGTTGAGAAATTCCTGTAAATACTGGGAATTAAAGCCGATATTTATTTCTTCGCCCGTGTAATCAGCCGCGATTTTTTCGTTTGCCTCGCCTTCTTCCGAGCTTTGCGCGCCGATTTCGATTTCGTTCGGTTTGATTGTAATGCGCACCGAACGCGTTCGCTCGTCCGCCATCAGAGAGACGCGGCGAATCGCGTTTTTCATTTCCTGAGCGTCGAACACGGCGACTTTATCGTTGTCTTTCGGAATTACCATTTCATAATTCGGAAAACTGCCGGAGAGTTTGCGCGTGATAAGCAGTCTGCCGCCGACTTCAAAATAAATATGGTTTTCGTCTTCGCCGAAACTGACTTCGCCGCTCGAATCTCTGGCAATTTTGGTCAATTCCATCAACGCTTTTTTCGGAATCAGCGCATCCATCGTTCCGGTTTCCGAATTTCCGCTCAACTGTTTTTCGATGAAGGCGAGACGATGCCCGTCGGTTGTAACCATTCGCGCCATCGCGCCGTCAATCATAAATTTCGCGCCCGAAAGCGTAAAACGCGACTGCTCGTTCGTAATCGCAAAAGCCGTATTATGAATAAAATGATTAAAAATTTCCGCCGAAAGTTTCATCGGCGCGCTTTTGAAGCTCGGAACTTCCGGGAATTGCTCGCGGCTGACGCCCGCTAATCTGAAATTTGATTTGCCGCAATTTAATTTTACCCATTCGTTTTCGTCTTTCGTAAAATGAACGTCGGTGTCGGGCAGAAGTCTGATAATATCGAAAAGTTTGCGCGCCTGTATGCACATCGAACCGGCTTTTTTAATTTCGGCTGCCGCCTCGCATCGAATCGTAACGTCCAAATCCGTGCCGACAATCCGAATCGTGTTTTCGCCGACCGATTCAACCAAAATATTTGATAAAACCGGAATCGTGCTTTTTTTCTCGACGATACCCTGAACAAATCCGAGTTCATCTTTCAACACACTTTGCTTGATTACAAATTCCATTTTTCTACTCCTAAGATTAACTCAATTATACCTGAAAAATTACTTTTATTTGCCACTGCCTTTTACTCTTTATACTAATTTAAAACCTTATTATTTCTCTAGTAGTAGTAGTAGGTGCCTGTGGAAATGTGGAAAACCGTCTTAAACTTTGCAGCCATTAAACTTCCGCGTCCACAGCCGTGTGGAAAACGTGTGGAAAACGTGTGGAAAAAAATCATACCTGTGGAAAAAAACGACAAGCTAACAGTTGCTTCTCTTTTTCCACAGGCAAAAAAGACGCTTGCCTGTGGAAATGTGGAAAACTTTATTTAAGTTATTGACCGCAAAGACAATAAGCAAACGCGCCGCATAAATTTTTGTGGATAACTTTCACAAATTTTTTATCAAAACCTTTCTAACTAACTGCAAAGGTTATCTATTAACTCGCTAACAACCCTGTGGAAATTTCTGTCTTCCTTAATTACAGCATCAATTTTCTCGACCGAGTGCATAACCGTCGTGTGATGTTTCCCGCCGAAATCGCGTCCGATTTCAGGAAAACTATGCTTTGTTAATCTTTTACATAAATACATCGCAACCTGTCGCGGAACGGCGATTTGCCGGGCATTATTTTTCGATTTAAGCTCCTCGACCGTCAACTTATAATGCACGGCGACGGTTTTAGAAATTTTATCCATCGTCAAACCTTCCGCCTGCTCGTTGTCGATAATATTTCGCATCGCGTCCTGAGCGAGCATTTTGGAAATCGGCAAGCCGCGCAAAGAGGAAATTGCTATCAGGCGAACAAGCGAGCCTTCCAATTCGCGAATATTATTTTTGACTTTGCCGGCGATAAAAAATGCGACTTCATCCGGCAGATTTATGCCGTCCAAATCGGCTTTACGTTTCAAGATTGCAACCTTCGTTTCCAAATCAGGCGGTTCGATGTCCGCAATCAAACCCCATTCAAACCGGGAATGCAGTCGTTCTTCAAGCGTCGGAATCTCGCGCGGCGGGCAGTCCGAAGTAATAACGATTTGCTTCTGGTCATTATGCAGCGCGTTAAACGTGTGGAAAAATTCTTCCTGCGTGCGTTCCTTGCCAGCCATAAACTGCACGTCGTCCATTAAAAGAACGTCAATCGAGCGGTATTTTTCGCGGAAAGTCTGCGTTTTATCGTAGCGAATCGCGTTAATCAATTCGTTCATAAACTTTTCGGCGGAAATATAAGCGACGCGAAGATGACGGTTTCTTTCCTTAATAGCGTGTCCGGCGGCGTGCATCAGATGTGTTTTGCCAAGCCCGACGCCGCCGTAAATATACATCGGATTGTAAGTTTTGCCCGGCGATTCAGCGACCGCCAGCGCCGCCGCGTGCGCGAATTGATTGCACGAACCGACAACAAATGTTTGAAACGTGTATTTTCGATTGAGAGAATTTTCAATCGGTTCAATATCGACAAAATTTGTCGAACTGCTTTTCGGTTGTGCCTCCTGTTTCGGTTTTTCGGCAAAATTAAGACTATTCTGTTGATTTGCAAGCGTTTTTTGTTTTTCAAAAAAGAATTCGCCGTCGTCGTCTTCGTTAAATTCTTCTTCGTTCATCTCGGATTCGACAATCGACCAATCGACGCTGTAATTGGTTAAGTTTAATTCCTTCAAGGTTTGCGTGAGAACTTCAGAATAATAACTGCTGACCCAATCCTTATTAACCTGACTGGCGCGCAGATGCAGAACTTTGTCCCGCTCGTCAAAGCCGTCAAATTGTATCGGACGAAACCAGGCGTCAAAAATCTGTTTGTTCAGACGCTTTTCGACCGATTGAAGAATGTTGTCCCAGACGTTTTTATTTTCCGTTGTTATATCCATAATATCTCCGCGAATTTTGTTAAATCTACGACAAAACTTTTAAGCAAAAGTCCTGTCCGAAAATCTCTTAAACAAAACTGAAAAATTTAATTATAAAAACCTTGCAAACTCTTACAAAACGGTAGTTTTTCAAGTAGTGAAAAGTTAATTTATATAAGTTTTCCACAGGGTTTTCCACAGGCTTGTGGAAAGCTGCTTAAAAGTTAATGTGAAACTTTAAGTGTTTTATTTTCAATGATTTACAAGAATTCATTTAATAGGAAACGGGCTAAAGACTATCAAATAAACTTTTAAATTGCAAGAGAAATCCACAGGTTTTTATAATTAAAATTTCAGCTTCGCTAAAGCCTTTATTTGACCTACACTTGGCAGGATTTTAGAGTGTGATAGACTTGGTTTGCGTGGATTTAAGAGCGTAAAAAAAGATGAAAAAAAGAAAAAAGAAGATGAAAAATCCTGTGGAAGCGAATCACAAAAAAATTGATTTGGCGGCGCGAATAAAAGAAACTGCCGACGGTTTATTTTATATGAGCGAAACCGACGCGGAGATTTTGCCGTTTTCCGGTAAAAAAGCCGAAACCGTATCTTCTGCGGAATTATTAAATCAAATTGAAGGAAAGAAAGATTCACACATTGAAGAAAAAGATTTTACGGAATTTTTCGCTCGTCTAACCGAAATTCAGGATTGGTTCGGCGATGAAGAAAGAGCGGCGGCGCAAAAATTCGATACATTAAAGAACTTACTACAGAACAATTTGCGGGACTTGAAAGTTTTTAAAATCGGTGAAATTCAAATTGATATATATGTCGTCGGATTAGACGCGGAAAATACTTTGACAGGCATTCAGACAAAAGCGGTCGAAACATAAAAAAGCAGAGACTTTATAAAATCTCTGCTTTCAACCGTAAATTTTCCTGAAAAATTATTTTTTCTTTATCGAACTCGCGCCCGAAGAATTTTGAACGATATTTTTCGGTTCGCCCGTGTAATAAATGTCGCTCGCGCCGGAAGCGTCGGCTTTTAATTCGTTTGCCGGTGAAACCGTTACGCTGCTCGCGCCGCTTGCCTCGACTTCGGCATTTTCAACCTTTAATCCTTCTGCGTCGATTTTGCTCGCGCCGCTGGCTTCCGATTCCAAAACCTTCGCTTCGCCGTCGATTTTAATTTTTGAAGCGCCGCCGACGTTGAGTTTCAGCGAATCGGTCTTGACGTTTGAAACAACCGCATTTGACGCGCCGGAGATGTCTAAATCTTTAATTTCCGGCATTGAAATTTTTACGCTGATGTTCTGTTCGTGCGAAATTCCGCCTTCGCTGTAAATTTTCAGCGTGTCGCCGCTGACTTCGGTTTTAATAAATTCGAGCAGATTGTCGTCGGCTTCAACCGCGACATTAAAGTCTTTTTGAGCCGTAACTTCAATATTAACAGCGCCGCCGACATCTATTTTACTAAACCCGGAAACATCTCTCCGCTCGCTTTTGAGCGTTCCCGAACCTTTTACACCGCCGTTTTTTACATTGCTGTAACTGCATCCGCCAGCGAAAATCAAGCCGATTAACAGCGTTGCCGCAAAAACGACTAAACCGATTTTTTTCATAATTTGCCTCCAAAAAAATATAATCTGACGAATCTGAAAATGAAACGAAAACAATTTCGGAGAAGTTCAATAAAACTATTTGGCGAAATAATAGGAAATAAAAACCTGCACGACGCCGATAATCAGACCGAACAGCGCGCCGAAAAGCTCGATTTTGCGTAAATGTTCTTTTGCGACGGAAAGAACGAGGCTTTCGAGTTTTTCGACCGGATAATTGTTGATTTTGTCGCGCACGACGCCGCCTAAGTCGAATTCCTGTATAACTTGCGGCAGTTTTTCTTTCGCCGCTGAAATAATCGTATCGGTGATGTTTCTGCCCGCGTTTAGAATTTGTTCTTCGGAGATATGCGCGGAAAGTTTGCCGATTGGGGCGGCGAGAAGGCGTTCGATTTGTCCCGACAAAACCTGATTTATAATATTCGCGGTCTCAACGCGGTTCAAAACGTTTATTAAACCTTTCGAGAGCATCGTTTTAAGTCTTTCTTCGGCTTGCGGATGCGCCGTCTGCAAAATAGCGTCCAGACTGTGCGGACGAATTTTGTGCAGCGTGTCGCTCAGATACGCCGACAGCGAATTCATCATTTCTTCGCCCTGCGCCATCGACAACACGTTTTTCGAGATTTGCGCCTTAAAATTTTCGAGTTTTTCGGGCGCGATTTTTCCGATAATATCGGGAATCGGTCTTTTAAGCGCGTTGTTAATCGCCGTGTCGATAAAATTTCTGGCTTCGGACGCGAAAAAATCGCCGCGCAGAGTTTCTTCAATCCGGCGCGGCAGACTTTCGTTGACCAATTCATCGACTTCTCTCAATAAGTTTTCACGCGAGACGAAAACCTTTTTGAAGAACGCCAGATTTTCGTAGTAATTGTGAACTTCGCGTTTGATAAGCGCGCCGATTTGGTCTCGCGTCCGTTTGGCGGTGGCGATTTCGGCAATCTGGTGAACAATCGGGTTGATTTGCTCGGCGGCTCTTTCCCGCAAAAGCGAAACGGCGTCGTCGGTAAATATTTCGCCGAGCGAAGTTTGCGTATTGGCTAAATCTTCGACGCGGCGGCTGATGAATTCGCGGATTTTCTGCTCGAAAACTTTTTGTTTGACGACGGAATGAACGCGCGTTTCGAGAAAGGCGAGAATTTTGTTAAATGTTTCTTCGTCAATGGTTTCGGAAACTCGTTGCGACAAAAATTCGTCAACGCGGCGTTCGACAAACGCGCCGATTGATTGGTGTGTTTCTTCGCTCTTTAAAACGCCCGTAATATGATTTCCGATTTTCAGTTGAAGCGAAGAAATTGCGTCCAAAACCGGCTCGCGCACACCTGCGGGCAAGGCTTCAATCAGCGTCGGGTAATCTGTAGTTAAAATTTCCTGCGCGTAGGAATCGACGAGCGATTGAATTTTTTTGCGCAAAAAATCCTTCTCGAAAAGTTCTTCCAAAACCGTCTCTTTTGAAACCAGTTCTTCGCCGACGGCTTTGCCGATAGCGACGGCGAGCCGGTCGCGGTGGCGCGGAATCATTCCCTGCGGAAAGACGGTCAAACCGAGCAGCTTAACCGGATAACGCGGGCGAAAAAGCATCCGCACGGCGAGCCACGCGCCCGCAAAACCGTGAACAGTCGCAAATACAATAAACGAGATGGTTTGACTGATATTTTTGGAAAGAAAATCAGCGAAATTAGAGAAAAAATCCATTTGTAAAATTAAAAAACCTGAAAGCCTTTTGATTTAAGACAAAATTCCGAAAATTCTTTAAGCCAATCGTAAGTCGCGCTGTAATTTTTCCATTTTTCGTCTTCGTCGTGATAAAGCGTGCCGTCATCGGGCGCGTCCGTAACGCTCAAATCCGAAAAAATTCGTTTGTTCGTGGCTAATTTCGGCAGAATTTCGTCGCGGATTTTCTCGCCGATTAACTGCGCTTCTTCCTGTTCAATCGTCGCGCCGGTCGCGTTGTAGTTTATCTGCCGCAATTTGCCTTCGCTGACAACATCGAAACTTTTAATAATTTCCAGCACCGTTTTCCAGTTCCAAACATTAGCGCGAAACTCGAAGCTCTCCGCGCCCAAATCCATTAAAGTAAAACTCATATTTATTTCTGTTATTTATCTCCTCGAAAAATGCTAAACGCGAAAGGCGATTTGGTCAATGATTTTTAACGCAAATTACACGAAAAAAGTGAAAAGATTGAAATGTAAAAAAGTGAAAAAGATTTGCCGAACACAGGCAAACAGCTTTTTCACTTTTCAATCTTTTGTTAATTCGTGGCTAATTTTTTTCAGGCGGTTTATAATCGCGTTTTCAAAATTATGTCAAATTCTATTTCATATTCTGACGCCGGAGTTTCGATTGACAATGCTAATCTGGCGCTCGATAAAATCAAAACCTTTGCCAAATCAACGTTTAACCAACAGACTTTGACCGAAATCGGAAGTTTCGGCGGAATGTTTTCGGGAATGTTTCCCGAAATGAGCGAGCCGATTCTCGTCGCTTCGGCGGACGGCGTGGGAACGAAGCTGAAAATCGCTTTTGAAACCGGCGTTCACGACACAATCGGGCAGGATTTGGTCAATCACTGTGTCAACGACATTCTTGTTCAAGGCGCGCGTCCGCTATTTTTTCTCGATTATTTCGCAACCGGAAGATTAAAACCGGAAACGACCGTTTCAGTCGTCGAAGGAATTTCCATCGCGTGCAAAGAAAACAAATGCGTTCTCTTAGGCGGCGAAACGGCGGAAATGCCCGGATTTTATGCCGACGGCGAATACGATTTGGCAGGTTTTATCGTCGGCGTCGTCGATAAATCGAAAGTCATCGACGGCAAAAATATCGCGGCGAGCGACGTGGTTTTAGGTTTGCCGTCAAACGGTCTGCACACAAACGGTTATTCGCTCGCCAGAAAATTATTTTTTGAAATCGGCGGTTTTGGCGTCGATTCAAAAATCGAAGAACTCGGCGGCGAAACCTTAAGCGCGAACTTGCTTAAACCGCACAAAAGTTATCTGCCGCTACTCGATAAACTACTAGATACAAACCGGATAAAAGGTTTGGCGCACATCACCGGCGGCGGACTTCTCGAAAACATTCCGCGAATTTTGCCGGAAGATGTTTCGGTCGAAATAAAGCGCGGTAGTTGGAACGAACCGCCGATTTTCGGCTTGATGCAAAAACTCGGCAACGTCAAAGACGCGGAAATGTTTCGGGCGTTTAATATGGGCATCGGAATGGTTGTGATTTGCTCTAAAGGAGATAAAGAATTTTTGAAAAGTAATCTGGGCGAGTGTTTCGAGATTGGGCGCGTTGTCGGCGGAAATAGAGAAACTTCAATCAAATGAAAATCGGCATTTTAATTTCCGGGCGCGGCTCGAATATGGCGGCGATTGTCGATGCTGTCAAAAGCGGGCAAATTCCGAATTCTGAAGTCGCGGTTATTATCGGCGATAAAGGAAACGCGGAAGGTTTGCGGAAGGCGAAAGAACGCGGAATTGAAACGCTTGTCGTCGAGAAAAACGGACGGAAACGAGCGGAACACGACGCGGAAATCGCTGCCGAATTAAAGAAAAGAAATGTCGAGTTAGTTTGCCTTGCCGGTTATATGCGGCTGCTTTCACCCGAATTTATTCGCGCTTTTCCCGATAAAATATTAAATATTCATCCGAGTTTGCTGCCCGCGTTTAAAGGTTTGGACGCGCAGACGCAGGCGATTGAATACGGCGTGAAATTTTCCGGCTGCACCGTGCATTTTGTCGACGAGAGTCTGGATAACGGCGCGATTGTCGCGCAGACGGTTGTCGAAGTGCGAGACGACGACACGGCGGAAACTCTGGCGGCGCGGATTTTGGAACAAGAACACGCGCTTTATGTCGATGCGATTGCGAAGATTGTCGAAGGGAAATTTGAGATTCGCGGGCGGCGCGTGAAAGAAAGGAAATAGGACGCGGGCAAACACGGATTAAGCGGATTGGCGCGGATATAATTTTTATTGCAAAATTCTTTTCAAAAATTCTTTCGGAAATCTATTTTAATCTGCCGAATCTAAGCCGCGAAGCCTACTTCGTCCGTGTCCTATTTCTTCCGCTTTGACATAATAATCTTTTTTCAATAAACTTTAAGTTTTCACTTTCCATAGAGAGGATGAACGATTATGCCAAAGAGAACTTATCAACCAAACAACAGACGACGCGCCAAGAAACACGGTTTCAGGGCGAGAATGGCGACAAAAAACGGTCGCGCGGTTTTGAAACGCCGCCGGGCGAAAGGACGCAAACAATTAACGGTTCACCATTATTAGACTTTTCGCTGCCTAAAACGGCGCGCGTCAGAAAACCGGCTGAATTCCGTCGAATTTATGCGGAAGGCAAGCGTTTTGAAGGTCGCTTTATGACGATTTTCATCGCGCCATCGGCAGGCGACGTGCAAAGGCTCGGAATTACGGCTTCAAAAAAAGCTGTCGGCAACGCCGTTATGCGAAACCGGGCGAAACGTCTGCTTCGTGAAGCGTTTCGCTTAAGCCGTGCCGAACTCAATGAATTAGATACGAAATTCGATTGGGTTTTGAATGCCAGAAGAAGTCTTTTGAGAGTTAAGCTCGAGAAACCGCTCGAAGAATTTCGGCAGATTGCGGGAAAAGTTAAAATTTTTGAATCGAACAACAAGTCGGGCGAGAAAAACGTCGAAGGCGAATGAAGTATTTAGTTTTAGATTTTTTGAAACTTTACAAGACGTTGCTCTCGCCTTTTTTAGCGCCCGCCTGTCGTTTTACGCCGACCTGTTCCGAATACGCGGCGCAAGCCGTCGAAAAATACGGCGCGCTTCAGGGAACCTGGCTGGGAATAAAACGTATCTTACGCTGTCAGCCTTTCTGCAAAGGCGGACACGACCCGATTTTATAAGTTTCAGATTTTGAGTTTCGAGTTTAATGTCATAATCGCAAATAACCTGAAACCTGAAACCTGAAACCTGAAACCTTTAATAATGTCTGATTCAAAACAAAACACGCAATCCAGATTTATAACCGCCGCGCTGCTTTCGATGCTGGTGCTTTTTGGCTGGAATTATTTTTTCCCGACGAAAAAAGCTCCGACCGATAACACAAATACATCGCAGGCGGTTGTAACTTCGACCGACGCGACGCCCGGAGCGCAGCCGATTCAAACGCCGAATCAGCCGCAAGCAGCAATCGCTTCCGTTCCAGACAATACGCCGAATAAATCGATTACGATTAAAACGCCGCTTTATCAGGTAACGCTCGATTCAAACGGCGCGCTGGCGACGAGCTGGATTTTAATAAAAAACAAATCTCCGAAAGGCGAAACGCTTCTGTTTGCCGACGGCTCGACCGAAAGCGGCGAGAAAAAACCGCTCGAATTAATTTCAGAAGAAGCAAAAAATCGCAATCCGCGTGAACTTCCGTTTCGACTCTCGACCGGCGACGCCAATCTCGACGGCTTCCTCAACAATCGAAATTACCAGGTTTCGGTAAATGACGAAACGATTGAACTTGGCGAAGGTCAAACGAAACAAATCGATTTTCTCTTAAAGGACGAAACGACCGGCGTCGAAGCTGTGAAAACATTTGTTTTTAACGCCGACAGCTATGTAACCGATTTGAAGGTTAAACTGACCAAAAACGGTCAAGTCGTTCCAAACACGAAACTTCTCGTCGGCGCGAGCGTCGGCGACCAGGGAATCGAGCATCACAATACTTATCATATCGAATCGGAAGGCGTCGATAATATTGACGGCGACACGCATCGGCATTTGGGCGCGTCGCTGGTTTCAGGCGAAAACAAAGAAGGTTCGCTGGCTGTTAATGGAAATGTCGATTGGGCGGGCGTCGGCGACGCGTATTTTGCGATGGCGGCGATTCCGGCGCAGCAAACAAGCGGACTTGAATATCACGCTTCAAAATACGAAGTCGAAACGAAGCCTTTTTACAACGGTATTATCAGTTGGGTAACGCGCCGCGAAACCACTAAAGAGACGCGCCATTTGATAACGGCGCACGTTCCAATCAACGCCGACGGTTCGACCAACAGAATCTACACCGGCACGAAAGATTATTTTACGCTTTCGCAGTATAACCAAATTCTCACCGCAAGCGTCGGTAGACCAATAGATATTGACGATTTAGTAAATTTCAGTAATTGGTCATATATCAGACCGATTACAAAACGGATAGCGGTACCGATTCTTCACGCCTTAACTTTTTTAAATAATTTTACGCACAGTTACGGGCTTTCCATTATCCTGTTCACGCTTTTCTTTTATTCACTGCTTTTTCCGATGCGCTGGTATCAGTCGAAATCTTTCAAGAAATCGTCGGCTAACGCGCCTAAAATGAAAGAGTTACAGGAGAAATTAAAGGATTTTCAGAAGAAGGGAATTCCGGCTGACGACCCAAGAATGCGCGAGCTGCAAATGGAGCAGTTAAAGATGACGAAAGACGCGCTGCCGATTGGCGGCTGTCTGCCGATGCTTCTTCAATTTCCGCTGTTAATCGCTTTATATACAGCGGTTACGATTTCAATCGGTTTCCGTCAAGCGCCTTTTCTGTGGCTGACCGACCTTTCGGCGGGCGACCCGTATCATTTTCTCGAATTCGGTTTCGCCTTCTCGATGATTTTGTCGATGAAATTTACGCCGCAAGCCGCCGTCGCCACGCCCGAACAGCAGATGCAGCAGAAATTGATGACCTATATGATGCCGGTGATGATGCTCTGGATTATGTGGAGCGCGCCCGCCGGACTGCTGATTTACTGGCTTTTCGGCAACATCGTCAGCTTTGTCCAGCAGATAGTTATCAACCGTATGAACAAGCCGAACGAGCCGCCGACCGGCGAAATTGTTTCGAGCGTTCCGAACAATGCGAAAAAAGTAAAACCGAAACTTTCAACATCTTAAAAGTGAAAAAGTGAAAAGGGTTAAAAGTAAAAAAGCGGTATCGGCAATAAATAATAACTTTTTCATCTTTCCACTTTTCCACTTTTCCACTTTTTTACTATGAATGAAATTTGCGAAAAAGCCGGAGAATTTTTAACTGAAATCGTCGCCGATTTAGGATTCGATTTAACCGTTTCGGCAAATTGGACGGACGAAGGCTGCTGGCTTAACTTAAACGGCGACGACGTTCCGTTTCTGTTGAGCGAAAACGGCGAGATGCTCGACGCTTTTGAAACGCTGCTTTTTCAGATTTTCGGCAGAGAACTCGACAAAGCCCATCGTATCATCTGCGACGCCGACGGTTTCCGACGCGCTCGCAAAGCCGAACTTCAGGCAATGGCGCGTTTCGCCGCTCAAAACGTCCGCAAAAACGATAAACCTTTTACTTTCGGTGTATTAAACTCAACCGAGCGGCGCGTTATTCATCTTGTTTTGCAGGCGGAAGAAGATTTATTAACCGAATCAGTCGGCGCGGGCAGGGAAAGACGACTGCAAGTCAGGCTCAAATAAGTTTCAAGTTTCAGGTTTCAAGAATCCAACCGGAAACTTAAAACCTGTAATCTGAAACTTGAAACCTTTATGAAAGATACAATCGTCGCGCTCGCCACGCCTCTCGGACGAAGCGGAATCGGCGTTATTCGTTTGAGCGGTAAGGATTCGCTCCAAATCGTCCAAAAACTCATACGCGATGAAACTTTCTCACCGAAACCTCGATTCGCCGCGCTCAAAAAAATCTACGACCTCGAAACCCAGGACATAATCGACGAAACGGTAATCACTTATTTCCAATCGCCGCAGTCATTTACCGGCGAAGACGTAATTGAAATCAGCGGACACGGTTCGCCCGTTATATTGCGACAGATTATAGATTTTTGTCTGAAACTCGACGCGCGAATGGCTGACGCCGGAGAGTTTTCCCTGCGCGCGCTCTCAAACGGGCGAATGAATCTCAGCCAAGCCGAAGCGATTCGGGATTTAATCGACGCTCAATCGGTTGCCGCCGCCCGCCAATCAGTCCGGCAGCTTCGCGGCGAGCTTTCCAACCAATTACAGCCGCTTAAAGACGATTTGCTCGACGTTATCGTCCGTTTAGAATCCTCACTCGAATTTGTCGAAGACGATTTGCCCGATTTTCAAGCGCAGAATATAAAGAAGAATCTTCTCGAAATTAATAACAGGTTAGAAAGGATGGCAGCGACTTTTCAGGCTGGAAAACTTCTTCGGGAAGGCTTGCGCGTCGCGCTCGTCGGTCGCCCGAACGTCGGCAAATCCAGCCTTTTCAACGCTTTGCTCGGATATGACCGCGCCATCGTAACGCCGATTGCCGGAACGACGCGCGACCAGCTGCACGAAAGATTTACGATAAACAATATTCCGATTTCTCTAATCGACACTGCCGGACTGCGCGAAACTTCCGACACGGTTGAAAGCATCGGTGTCGAGCGCTCGAAACAAACAATGGCGGACGCCGATTTAGTCGTCGTTCTGCTGGACGGTTCTGAAGATTTGACTGCTGAAGACAAGGAAATTTTCAATCAGACTGAAGACTTAAATTATCTAATTGCAATAAATAAAAGCGATTTGAAAGAGTCGAAAATCAAACTCGGCGCGGGCGAAAAAGCACTGCATATTTCCGCGAAAACAGGCGCGGGGTTAGACGAGCTGCAAAAAGCGATTGTCGCGCCCTTTACCGCGCAGGACGCCGGAAACGAAGGCTTTTTAATTTCCGACGCGCGCCACAACGATTTACTGTGCCGCTCGATTGCAGAAATCGAAACTTCTTGTCAGTTAATAGATAAAAAAATGAGCGAGGAAATCGTTTTAATCGGTCTGCACAACGCGATGCGTTTTCTCGGAGAAATCACCGGCGAGACGACGACCGAAGATATGCTGACCAGAATTTTTTCAACTTTCTGCATCGGAAAATAGAGTTTTATCGTATGATTTTTGAGCCGTCGTCCGTTGATAAATATGCCGTAACTTTAAGAGCGTAAAAGCTGAAATTTAACAAAGGATTTTGCTGAAAGCCGCTCAATACAATTTAACTTAAATTTTCCTCATCGCGGCATTAAAGTTTTTGATTGGCTGCGGAAATTCTGCCTTTGCGGGTAATGGCGATTCTTTTTTCATTGTTCGCTGCTTCATCTACCACGACTTTTAGTTTTCGGAAAGTTCCGTCGCGATTTTCATTTGTCGGAGTGTATGAAATCAGGTATTGTGTGTGCAGTTCGCTCGAAATGTCCGAGGCGATTTGCGGAAGCTCGTCGATTGAATTCGGAAAATAAGCCTTGCCTCCCGTTTCGTGCGTTAACCGATTCAGAAAAGATTTTGCTTTTTCATAGCGATTTATATTCGCCTCGTCCGGTTCTTTGCTTAAATTATTCACAAATCCGACGGCGTAGATTTGCACCGGCGAATTACGCAGCAGCTCAAAAAGCTGTTCTTCGTTGTGAGAGCTGCTTCGGTCGTCGCCGTCCGAAACCAGAATCAGGGCGCGCAGCAGCTTGGCGTCATCCTTTTGAATGGCGCTTTGATGCTGCCCGATTTTTTTTGCCGCCAGATAGACGGCATCGACAATCGCGGTTTGTCCGCCTTCGACAAATAAACCGTCCAATCCTTCGATAAGCGAACTTTTATTGAGCGTAAAATCCTGAACGACTTCGATTGTGTCGGCGCTGACAAAACGAATAACGGCTGATTCGTCTATCGAGCTGTTCTTTACGACAATGGTTTTTGCCGCTTCGATAATATTTTTGAGCTGCGAGCGGAGCGAACGCGAATTATCGATTACCAGAGCGTTGATTATCGGAATTTCGGTTGTAGCCAAAGATGTAAGCGGCTGTAAAACGTCGTCTTCATAAATCTTAAAGTGTGATTGATTCAGATTCTTAACCGGGTGATTATTAGTATCGACGACGCGAACGTTTATGCTGACCTCTTCTGTGTCGACGCGAATAACCTCTTCGTCATCATCCGCCGGTTTTGCCGTCGAGATTGCCGGACTCGGCGGCGCGCTCGCAGCCCGTCCGGGAAGCGAAGTGATTTTCCGCGTTCTTTCAAAACCGGCGACCACTTTCTGCGGTTCTTCAACTGTCGCGGCGGCTTTTCCCGCCGAGCGAACGGTATCCTTTCGTATCCAGCCTTTGACGGATTTGTCGGCTGTCGAGACATAATACCAGCCGTTCGTATCCTGATTTTTTTCCAGGTTGAGTTTATCTCCCTTTTGAACCGTTTGAACTTTTTCCGAAGCCGAATCCGGCGATTTGCGCAGAAAAGTCGAGACGACGATTACTTCCGCCTGTTTTTGAGCGAAAACTGAAAAAACGGAGAGTAAAACTAAAATTACGGCGATAAGGATTTTCATAATATTTGTATGTTTTCTAAACAAGCGCGGACAGAGTTGCTGCCGCATTTAACAAACGTGAACGTTTCATTACCGCTGAAGAAAATCAAAATTTTCTGGTCCGAAACGTTCCGCGCGCGCGCACGACAACATCGGGGCGGTCGACTTTAACACTGATTTCGTGAGCTGCCGCCGCTCGTCCGGCGGTATTTTTCGAGTCGTAGCCGAGCCGATACTGCTGGGACAATTCGCCGGTAATGTTTTTGAAAACTTTTTTCAAATCGGGAATACTACTGATGTAAAATCTGCCTGCCGTAATATCCGACATTTTTTTTAAGGAATCTATCGCTTCGATTTCGTCGCTTCTTTCGAGAAGCTCCATTTCTTCATCGGTCGGCGCGTATATCGCCTGCGCGGAATTTTCTTTTTTCGATTTGCGCGGCTTTTTGATTTTCTTTTTCTTTTTCGACTTCGCGTCCGTATTCTCCGATTTACCATTATCCTTGCTAGTCTTAAAGAATATAGTGTAAATTAGTGTATCGGATTCTTCGAGCAAATTCAGGAACTCGTTTTTTGTTAAAGAGCTGCCGAAATCATTTCCGTCGGTCAGCAGAACGATTACTTTACGACCTTTAACGTTTTTGAACGACTCCTGAGCGATTTGGTTGACAGCGCTGAACATAAGCGTTCCGCCGTAGTTGTTTATCTTGATTTTGTCGAGCGAGTCTTTTATCGTTTCTTGATTGGAAGTAAATGAATTGATGATTTTTACCTGAGAATCGAATGTCGCCACCTGACATTGGTCGTTCGGATTAAGCGATTCTACAAAGTTTTTGGCGGCGTCTCTGATTTTATCTATTACATTTCTGGTGCTTTTGCTGGTATCGAGCAGCAAAGTGATTTTGAGCGGTTCTTTGTAAGTGGAAAAAAAGGTGATTTTTTGTTTTACGCCGTCCTGATAGACGCTAAAATCTTCCTTTTTCAGACCGGGAATATAATGTCCTTCGCGGTCGCTGACGATAACCGGAACACTGACAAACGATTTTTTTGTTTCCGAACCCGCGGCGGTTTCGGTATTTTGAGCGGGCAGATTTCCCGGCAGTATCAAAAGCGTCAAAAAAAGTAAAACAAAAATGATTTTCATAACTTTCCGGTCGGGTTTAATTATAGATTTTTCAGGATTTGAATTTCAGCAGTTTGTTGTATAAAAGTGTAATCTATAGCCGCCGTGTAAGTCCAATAATTTTAGTTTCTGGTAAATTCGGTGAAGACGGCTCGCCGGCTGGAAAGTTATAAGGTAATTACGATTTCGGTTAGATTTTAATCTAAAGAAAATTTTATGAAAACTCACGTCAATAAATTTATTGCATTCTGTCTGATTGCGGCGGTTTTATTCGCGATGCCGCGTGTTTTGACGGCGCAGCAGCGGCTGGTCGGCGAATTGATTATTACTAAAAATTCGCCCGATGATTTCGTAACGGTCAACGGCGAGCGCGCCGTCAGCGGGCGTTCGGTAACGTCGCCCGCCGACATCGTAACGTCGGCGGGCGCGACGGCTAAACTGGTGCTTCCGCAAACCGGAACGATTTCGATTGCGCCGAATTCCAAGCTGAATCTGTCTTTCGTCGATTCGAGCATCGCCGGCGATTTTCTGGCGGGCGAGGCGACGATAGAAACCGCGCCGAATACGGCAATCAATATTTTCCCGCCGGACGGAACGATAACGACGCCGAATCGCGCGCAGGTCAATACGGTCAAAATCTCGGTTCAAAACGGCGCGACGCGCATCGACACGTTAAAAGGCGAAGTGTTATTTAATATCGTTTTAGTGTCCGCCGGCGAATCCTACAGCCCGACGACAAACAGTCCGACGACCGCCGTCGCCGACGCGGACAAAAAATCCGGCGGTTATAATCCGCTGCTCATTTTCGGCGTGCTGGGCGCGGTTGCCGGTGCGGTGATAATCGCCCTGTCGGTTTCCTCAAACGACAAAAGTAATCCGATCGTCAGTCCTGTCCGCTAATTCTCGGGTTTTAGAAATTCGGCTAATGCAGCCGCGCAAAAAACGGTTTTACCGGAAATTGTTTGAAAAGCGGAAAACAGTTTTTGGTTTCAAGGTTTTCGGACGGCAATCCGCCGACAAATTAAACTTCTTTTCTAAAAGGCAGCGCGGGCGGTTCTTCGCCTTCTTTCGGGTATTCTTTATTCATTCCATCGTAGAGTTCGATGATTTTAGTAATCCACGTTTGAGCTTCTCCATTGCTTGCATCGTATTTCAAAACACGCCGGTAGTCGCCGAGCGCCGAAGCATATTGCCCCGCCTGAGTTAAAGCCATAGCGCGTTTCAGATAAGCGTCGGCTAAAGTTCTTTTTGCTGTTTCACCTTTTGATTTCGCCTTTAAATTCTTTTCGGCTTCGGCGATTTCGGCGTCAAAAGCGCCGGTGTCAATCGGCGTGCCGGTTTGCTTCCATTTGGTTCGCGTTTCAGACTTTGGAACAACGGAAGCGGAAGTTTGCGGCACGCCGCTCAAATTATTCGCCGCACCTTGCGAATGACCGGAAACGAACGTCGAATTGTCCGATGTCTGCATCGAGGCGTTTGTGTTTGCCGTCTGCCGCGCCGTTTGATTACAGCCGGTCAAAGCAAAAGTCAGAAGGCTTAAAATCGCAATTTTCTTCATAAATTCAATAGTGAACAAATAAATTATTTGTTTTTATCATAGCCTTTATAAACTCAAATTTCACACGCCGCCGCGAGCAAAAAAACTAATATCTAAAATTCGTCAATGTGTTTTCCCGTTCGCCGCTCAAATTCGTCGCACAGCGCCGGAACGTCGCCGTTCGCTTCATCTCGAATGATTTTCTCGACGCGTCGGAGCGGAAAAAAATGCTCGCCCAAACCGTAAAACGTTTCACCGCCCGCAACGGCGCGAACAAAATCGTCAAACACATTCAAATCAATTCCGCGCGCAAAAACGCCCGCCGGATTTATCTCGCGCAGAACGCCCCAAATCTTCTCGCGCGGATTTTGCAGAATAACGGTTACGACATCACCTTCTTCGATTTTCATTTAATCATTTAACCACAAACGTGATATAAAATAAGAAAAACCTTAATGTTTCGATTCGTTTTTTTCTCCGAATTTTTTTCTGAAATCCACAGCGAATCGAAAAATCCAAAATCTAAAATCCAAAGATGCACATCACGAAAATTGAACTCGAAGACATTAAATCTCACGCCGATTCCAAATTTGAATTCGAGCGCGGAACGACGGCGATTACGGGCGAAAACGGCGCGGGCAAAACCTCGATTATCGAAGCCGTCGCGTGGACGCTCTTTGACTCGGCTCCATATAAACCAATCGAAAATTTCATCCGGCGCGGCGCGAAAAAAGGCATTGTCCGCGTTACCTTTCAAAGCGGCTACGACGAGCGCGAATATACGATATATCGTGATACGGGAACGGGTTATTACGTCTATGACAATCAACGCAAAATACGAACTCACGATAAAAAAGAAGAAGTTACGCGCTTTTTGTGGCAGCATTTGGGCATCGAAGCGGGAACTGATTTGAAGACGCTTTTCAACTCGACAATCGGCGTTCCGCAAGGCACGTTTACGGCGGTTTTTCTGGAAACCGCCGCGGAGCGAAAAACTAAATTCGACAAACTTTTAAAGGTCGAAGAATACCGGCAGGGCGCGGAAAAACTACGCGAAACGGCGCGTTACATCGACAATCAAATTACTGCCGTCCGCGAGAAAATCGCCCGCGCCGAAGGCGAATTGTCGCGGCTCGAACAAGTAGAAGCCGAACACGAAAATTACACGAAACAGGCGAAGGAATTCGGCGACGCGCTCGAAAATTTAACGGTCGAAACGGCGGAGAAAAAGGAAATCGTCGAGAAGTTTGACAAAACGGAAAACACGGTCAGCGAATTGAAAACAGCGCGGGACAAAATTCAATCCGACACGCGAAACGCCGAATTTGTTTTCCGGCAGAAAGAAAACGAAAAGAATCTGGCATTCGCGGCGTCGGAAAAAATAAAACTCGTCGAAAACGATTATAAAATTTATGTGTTGAGCGTCGCCGAACTGAAAAATCTCGAATCGCGGCGAACGGAGCGCGATAAAATTCTCGCCGAACTGAATAAAATCGAAAATAAAATCGTCGCCGTGCAATCTGAACAAAAAAGCTGCGGCGAAAACTTGCGAAAAGTTGCCGAAGCGCGTGAAAACATCCAGAAGATTCAGCCGCAAGTTGCGGAACAGGACAGTTTAGAAAAAGAGCGCGAAAGTTTGCGAACCGATTTGGCAGATGCTAAAGCCGCCGAAAATCAAGTTGCCGGTTTTGAAGAAAAGCTGAAACGCCTGCGCGACGAACTTGTCGAAATCAACAATAAAACCAAAGTTGCCGAAGCAAAAAGCGCGGGCGTCGGTGATTTTGAAAATCTGCAAAAACGCGATTCGGAAATCGTCCGCGAACTGGCGCGCCTGCGTGCCGTTTTGGAGCGCGACGAACAATTGCAAAAAGAGATAATCGACAGTTTGTTTAAAAATCAATTTTGCCCGATTTTGTCGCAGAAATGCTTGAATCTCGAAACCGGCAAGGCAAATCAAAATTTCGTCGCCGTAAAAAACGTCGATGGCAAAGCGCAAATCGTCGTTCTCGAAACCGAGCAAAAGAGCGTTTCCGCAAAGCTCGTTCAGGCGCGTGAAGCTGAAAAAAGCGCGGCGGTTTTGCCCGCGCTCATTGAAGAGAAATATAAAACGACCGAGCGCGGCAAAAGAATTCGCGAAGAGCAGGAAACGTGGCGAAAGCGCGCTGAAAATCTTGGTAAAATCGAATCGGAACTCGCCGAAATCAAAACTAAACTGGATGTTCTGGCGAATCCGAAAGCAAGAATTCTGGCGTATGAAACGGAAATCGGGCGCGAAAGCGATTTGAAGGAAAAACTGTCGCGGACGGAAAAAAATCTCATTCTGCTCAAAGCCGAAAAATCAAATTTTAACCGGCAATTGTCGCAGTTTGAAGCATTGGACGCCGAATGGAAACGCCTTTCCGACGAGCGCGAAAAAACGTCGGGCGCGTATCGGGAATTTTTGTCAAATGAAACGCTGGCGAAAACTCTGCCCGAAAGAGAAAACGAATCAGGCGCGGCGCGGCGGAATGTCGAACAATTAAAAATCGAACTCGAAAAAGCCGAAATTGATTTCGAGACGGCGAGCGGAGATTACAATCGCGAGCGGCATTTAACCGAAAAAGCGGCGCTGCTCGAAGTGGAAAAACGTCTGGCGGAGACGCGCGCAAACCTTGAAAATGCAGAGCGTTACAGAGACCAGCGCGCCGTCGAATTAAATTGTCTGTCGGAAACTCTGCGGGCGATGCAGGGAGAATTTCGGGAAAAGGAACGGCTCGAAAAAATCGCGGAAGCGACGGCGTTTATCCGCGAAACTTTGAAGGAAGCCGCGCCGCGTGTGGCGCAAAATTATATTCGTCATACTTCGCGCGAAGCAACTGAACTTTTTCGTGAAATTTCGGGAGATTCGGAACTTACATTAACGTGGGAAGACGGGAGCGATAAAAAGTATAATGAATACGAAATTACTTTGGAAGAGAGAGGCGAAAAACGCCCGTTCAACAGTCTTTCCGGCGGTGAACAGATGGCGGCGGCGCTGTCGGTTCGGCTCGCGCTTTTAATCCAGTTTTCCGATGTTCGGCTGGCGTTTTTCGATGAGCCGACAACGAATATGGACGCGGCGCGGCGCGAACGGCTCGCCGAGCAAATCAGCCGTATTACAAAAAAAGAAGTCGGTGGAAAGCCGATTTTCGACCAGTTATTCGTAATCTCGCACGACGATACGTTTCACGACTTTTTAGACCACGAAATTACGGTCGAGAAAAACGAAAAAACAGAAGCGGCGGCGTGAAAAAGATTGTAACAAGCGCTATGAAAGAGGTAACAATCGTCTGCGACGGTTCGAGTTTGGGAAACGGCAAGGGAAATCCGCGCGCGGCGGCAGTTGCGATGCTTGGTTATAAAGGTTTTTGGCGGGCGTTCGGCGAATTTTTGGGAAGCGCGACCAATCAGCAGGCGGAGATTGCGGCGGCGCGCATCGGGCTGGAACAGCTTACAGAACCGTGCAAAGTGCGTGTTTTGAGCGATTCGCGGTATGTCGTCGAAACAATGACGGGCAACTTTCGGAAGAAAACTAATCTCGAATGGTGGTCAAAACTGGACGCGGCGGCGAGCCGTCATAAAATTAAATGGGAATGGGTCAAAGGACACGCCGGACACGACGTGCAGGAAGTCGTCGATACTTTAGCCAGAAAAACGGCGGAATTGGGGCGCATCGACACTGCAATGTTTGAAGAGGCGGCGGCGGAAATCGGCGTCAAAGAAATTTGATTAGCCACAGAGAACACAGAGAAAAAGAGAGACAGGAAAAAGTAATTCGGTATGAACAAAGTGGAAATAAAAAAATATCTGAGTTTATCCGTATCTTGCTGCCGGTTCTTTTTAAAAACTCTCTGTATTCTCTGTGTCCTCTGCGGCTTAATTCCCGCGCAAAGGCGAAACGACCTCGGCTGGGTTTGGCAAAATCCGCTGCCGCAGGGGAACGCGCTCTTTTCGATTCAATTTGCGGAAAATAAGGAAAACGGATTTGCCGTCGGCGCGGACGGCACGATTTTAGCTACAAACGACGGCGGTTTTAACTGGAAAGCTCAAACATCTCCGGTTGACGGCGCGCTTTCCGGCGTGTTTGTTAAAGACGAAAAAAACGCGGTCGTCGCCGGCGCGCGCGGCACGGTTCTTTTGACCGACAACGAAGGGAAAAGCTGGCGAAAAATCGAAACCGGCGTTAAAGACCATCTTTACGCGGTCGCGCTGGCGGGCAAAGATTCGCAGTTCGGCTGGGCGGTCGGAACATACGGCAGAATATTGAAAACTTCGGATGGCGGCGAAACCTGGAAATCGCAAAAATCGAAAACGTCGGAACAATTACTAAAAGTAGCCGCTTTCAATGCGCAGAGAGGCGTCGTTACCGGAGCGAACGGCACGATTTTGACGACCGGAGACGGCGGCAAAACGTGGAAGTCGGATAAACCGTGCGAAAATTCCGCGATGTCGGGCGCGACGTTTCTTTCGGCTCGAAAAATCGTCGCTGTCGGTTACGGCGGCTGCGTGGCGAGGAGCGAAGACGGCGGCGAGACGTTTCAAAAAGTTAATGTGTTCAGCCGCGCCGATTTTCTCGCGCTTTCTTTTGCGGACGAGAAAAACGGCTCGATGACCGACGCGGGCGGCAGCGTGTGGCTGACCGGCGACGGCGGTTATACGTGGCTGCCGTTTAACGTGCGGACAAATCCGAAACTCATTTCGCTCTTTTTCGCCGACCGGTATACAGGCTGGGCGGTCGGCGAAAGCGGTTTGATAATTCGCACCGACGACGGCGGCTACAGCTGGCAGCGCCTCTCGGAAGGCGGGCGCGAAGATGTCAATGATATGGCTTTTTATAACGACGAAATCGGCTGGTCGTGCGGGACGCGCGGCAGAATCTGGCTGACCAACGACGGGAGCGACTGGCTGCCCGTTTATTCGGACACGGCGGAAAACCTCAACGCGCTTAACTTCGTCAGTTCCGAGCGCGGCTGGATTGTCGGCGATAAAGGCACGATTTTGAGAACCAATAACGGCGGCGCGAGCTGGGGAAAAGGCATTTCAAACGTAACCGAAGATTTACTCGGCGTTTATTTCGCAAGCGAAAAAATCGGCGTCGCCGTCGGCGCAAACGGTATGATTATTCGCTCGAATTCGGGCGGCGCGTATTGGGAGCGAATCGAATCGGGGACAAGAACGTGGCTCGAAGACGTAAAATTTCTCGACGATAAACGCGGCGTCGTCGTCGGCGACAAAGGAACGATTTTGACGACCGACGACAGCGGTTTGACGTGGAAAAAGATTAAGACAAATTTGAGAGAAAATCTTTACGCGCTTTCGTTTTCCGATGATAAATACGGTTTTGCCGTCGGTGCGGGCGGGACGATTCTGCGCACCGAAGACGGCGGCGAAACGTGGCTCGACCAGGAATCTCCGGTGAAAATGAATCTTTACGCGGTTACGGGTTACCGCCGGAGTGAAGCGGTTATCGCGGGCGAACTGGGAACGGTTCTGCGCACCGGCGACGGCGGCAGGACGTGGGAAATTCAGCCGAATATTACGAGCAATTCCTTGCAGGCGATTGTTTTTCGCGGCGGCGCGGAATTGTGGGTCGGCGGACGCGGCGGCACGATGCTCAAACGTTCGGAAACGCTTTCGACCATTAAAGTTTCCTCGCCGCCGAAAGCGCCGCCGGTTTTGCGTCCGGGCATTAAAAGCGTCAAGCCGAAACCGCGCGTTCCGTTATTGAGCGTGCCGGACGACGGCGATATTCAGATTGCCGCGCCGCCGAAAAAAGGTAATTAACCGTCCGTTGTGAGAGGTCAACGGCGAGTAAAAAAAGTTTTTTACTCGCCGTTTATAACTTTCCGTTCACCGCTAAAATTGAAATCCATTCGCCGTCGGTTTCGATTTTGACGTTTTCGATTTGAAATTTTTTCAACTCCGCAATTATCCAATCGGCTTGCTCGCTTAAAATACCCGATAACAAAAGCGTTTTCTTATATTTTGCCGTCAGAAGCGGCAGAAGCGGAACGATAACATCAGCCGTTAAATTGGCGCAGACAAAATCAAACGGCGGCGTATCGTTGTTAATCGAGCCGACATAAAAATCAATGTCGGTTACGTTGTTTATTTCGGCGTTTTCAACGGCGATTTTGATTGAATCTTCGTCGGTATCGCAAGCTAAAAATGAGTAGTGAGTTGAAGAATTATCTTCAACTGCGGACTGCGGACTGCGGACTGCGGACTTTATTTTCGCGGCGGCAATCGTTAAAATTCCCGTTCCCGTGCCGACATCGAGAAAGCTCTCGCCCGCGTAATTTTCTTCAATCGCTTTTAAGCAAAGTTTCGTCGTTTCGTGCGTTCCCGTGCCGAAAGCCATACTCGGCTCGATGCGTATGACGATTTTTCCCAATGCTTCGGGCAGTTCATACCAGACCGGCGCGACGATGAATTTTCCGGTTTCGGTCGGTTTCCACGATTTTTTCCACTCGGCGAGCCAGTCTTTATTTTCAACCGCTTTCCATTCCGATTTTTTTATCACGTCGTTTGAAAATCCATAAATTCGCAACGCTTCTGATAATTCACCGCGCAAAATTTCGTCGTCCGGCTTTTCGTTAAAGTAGCCGACGACGCACAAAGTTTTTTTGGGTTTGTCTTTGCCTAAATTATTTATTTCCGTGCCGGGCGCGCCGAGTTCGTTTAATGCAAATTCGATTGCTTCGGACGCGTCGGTTTCGACGGTGATTTCAAACGCAAACCAGGACAATTGTTTGTTTTCCATAATTATTCCTGAATCCCGATTTCGTCCAAATCCTGACCGCGATTGCGCCAATCTTCGACGACTTTGACGAAAAGCTGTAAGAAAACTTTTTTGTTGAGGAGTTTTTCGATGTCGTAGCGCGCTTCCGTGCCGATGGTTTTTAATTTGATGCCGCCTTTGCCGATGATAATTCCTTTCTGCGAGCTTCTTTCGACGAAAATCGCGCAGTGGATTTTGATTCGTTCCGGGTCTGATTCGTCGAATTTTTCGGTTACGACGGCGGTTACATACGGAATTTCGTCGCCGGTCGTTTGCAGAATTTTTTCTCTGACCATTTCGGAAACCAGAGTTCTAAGCGGCTGGTCGGTCATTTCGTCTTCGGCGAAAATCGGTTCGGCTTCGGGCAGATGTTTTGTGATTTGCTTTAATAAATTGTCAATCGCTTCGCCTTTGAGGGCGGAAACCGGCACGATTTCAACAAAATCGTGTTCTTTTGAATAAAATTCGATAAGCGGAAGAAGTTCTTTTTTGTCTTTGATTTTGTCGATTTTGTTGAGAACCAGAACGGCGGGTTTTTCCGATTGTTTGATTAAATCGAGAACGAATCTGTCGCCGTTGCCGGTTGACACCGAAGCGTCGCGCATTAAGACAACGACATCGACCGTTAAAATCGCGTCGTGGACGGCGGACATCATTCGCCGATTTAGTAAATATCCGGGTTTATGAACGCCGGGCGTATCGATAAAAACGATTTGCCCGTTTTCGAGCGTTACGATGCCTTTGATTTTGTGGCGCGTCGTCTGCGGTTTGTTGGAGACGGCAGCGATTTTCTCGCCGACCAGATGATTGAGAAGCGTCGATTTTCCGGCGTTCGGGCGACCGATTAACGCGACGTAGCCGCTGCGGAAGTTTTCAGAATTCATTGTTCAATGGTAAATGCAAAACGGTAATTGGTAAATGAGAGGAATATTTTTCATTTACCAGTTACCGTTTCGCTGATTTTCCATTATTTACGGTTTCTTTGTTAATCGATCTTTCGAGGCGACCGCTTCATCGAACGCGCCGTCCGGGACTTTGCCGATTTTGATGGCGGCTTCATAGATTTTTACGGCGTATTCGTCTTCGCCGCTGTATTCGTAGATTCTGCCGAGCGCGACATACGAAAGTGAAACCAAAGCCTTAGCGGTTTCAGCTATATCCTTATTGGCTGAATTGACATTAATTGTTTTGTTATCGTCAGGATTTATTTTCTCCGTAGCGTAACTGATAACATTTTCGTATGCCAGTTTTGCCTCAGCCAACCGGACGTTACGAACATCGTCATCGGTTAAATTTTCCGCCGAAAGACTTGCAACACGACCGAGAGCGTAGTAAATGCGCGGTTCACCCGGATTATTTTCAAGCAGACGGGCAAGCCTGATTTTGGCGACCGTGAAATTTTTACTTTGAGTTATTTTGTCGATGTCGAGAAGTTCAACGGTTACAGGTTTGAGAACGCCGCTTTTGTTTATATCGCCTTCGCTAAATTTTCTCGCTTCACGCGCCGCTTTCGCCCGTCGTCCGGCGTCGGCAAACGTGGCGAGACGATTTGTTTCTTTTGTCGCGTCGAACGATAAAATCATATCGCGGAAAGAGCTGGCAACGTCGAAACCGGAATTTTCCAAACCTTTTAACTGGTCTGAAAAATAAAACGACAAAACCGCGCCGTGTTCGTATGCTTCTGAAAGCCTGAGCGCGGCTTCGTCGTCAACCGCCGGCATCACGAATTTGTTGTCGATTAAAAAAAGCTCGTCGGTTAATTTAACCGCTTTTCTGCCCAGTAAAATCGTTTGCTCATTCTTCGACTGTTTCGGATTTCGCCGCGCCGCTTCGGTTGCCGCGAGATATTTTTGAAAAGCGAATTGACGAGCGTCAACCGCCGCGACAAGCGAGCGCGAAACCGCTAAAAACGGGTCGGGCGAAACATTCGGATTTTCTCTGCGGCGTTCGGCGAGCAGTGCGCGAATGCCTTCGCTCATTGAAGATACGTCTTTAGAATTGTTCAAAACCAGCGCGTCGACGACAAACTGCAAATAAGCGCGGCGAACTTCCGACACATTCAAATCGGTTTCGGGCGGCACGACCGCGAAATAATCATCGCCGATGTTGAGAAAATTAACCGTTCCGCGCGGCGCGAGCATTTCCGGCACAATGGAAAATCGGCGGGCGCGTTCGCGGATTTCCGTCTTTGTGAGCGTGGCTTTTTTATTTTTTGTCGATTTCGATTCGGTTTTAATTCGTTCGATATAACTTAGTTGCGGTTTCGTATGCAGATAATCGAGCAAGCCGCCGGTCATCTCAAAAGCCGAACGCCTTAAATCTTTATCTTCCGATTGATAAATTTTCGCGTATTCGTCGATTTTAGCGCCTGTCATACGGCGATAAAATTCACGGACGAGCGGCGCGTAATCGAGAACTTCGAGCAAATCGCCGGGCAAATCGGTTGCCCGCGCCGGGTCTAACAAATCGGGAACGGGACTTAAACTGTAAGCCATCGAAATGAACGGCGCGACCAGTTCGCCCGGCGTCTGGTTCGGATGACGGCGTTTATACTGGTCAACGAAAATCTTTATCTTCCGGCGTAATTCTGGATTTAAGGTCTGCAAATCTGTTCGCAAACGCTCTCGAAACCTCGCGCCTTTTTCGGTCAGCGGCGTGTCGATTTCGGCGGCTTCGAGCGACGCGAGAACGGTTAAAAGCCGCCTGTCCGGTTCGACGCGCACACCGTATTCGGTTAAATCGAAAGGCTTTGCTTTTTGCGCGAAAACGCCGTATGCGGAAAACAGTATGAAAACAAAAAATAGAACTTTTTTCATTGTATTGTCGGTTGAAAAATTAAGGAGCGAAAGACGCGTAACAGGCAAAGACAAAGGGGAATTCGATTAAAAATATCTTTGCTTGTCCCGCGTCTTTCATTCTTTAAAGATGCCTTCGCGCCGATTATAGATGTCTTTGAAGCGGTTTGAAAACGCGCCGGTTGTTAATTTTATAAACGCATTTTTCAATCATTTCAACTTCACCGACACAATCGCCAGCTCGCCGTTGTCGCCCAAAACTTTTGCTTCTGCCGAATCGCTTCCGGTCAGCAAATTCAAATGTTCGAGCGGAATCAAAACCAGCGCGCCGCTCTCGCCGTTGATTTTCATTTTCTCGATTATTTCCGCCGTCGAAAAAAATCGTCTCTGTTTTCCGTCGGCGGTTCTTATGAGTCGGCCCGCGCCGTAAAATTCGGCATTGTGCGAAATCGTGTTAAAACTGAAAATTTTTTCTTTATCAAAACCTTGCGCGTCGGCGGTTTCGATTAAAGTTTTAACCGTTTCGCCGCGCGCGAAACTCATCACGAAAAACTGCAAAGCGACGATAATACAGGCAAATGTAACAAGCGCGACAGCCTGCAAAACAATCCGGCGCGTTCGATTATTCCGCACGAAACGCGAAACGTATTCCGCCGTCAAAACAAGCGCGGCGGGCAGCGCGGGCAAAATATAACCGGGAAGTTTCGAGCCGGAAAACGAAAAGAAAACCAGCGGGACAAGCAGCCAACAGAAAGCGAAAATGCGAATCGGAGACGCGGAGACGCGGAGACGCGGAGAATTTTCCCGGTTTTGAGCTTTAAATTTTGAGTTTTGAACCTTAATAAAATCCCAAATCGAAGCCAGAAAAAACGGCAGCCAGGGCAAAGTCATCAGCGGCAGAACGAGCAGAAAAAACCAGAACGGCTGCGGATGCCGGTATTTGTTTGACGTGTAGCGTTGAAATTGATGCTGTATAAAAAACTCGTCGATAAACGTCCAGCCGTTTGCCAGATACATCGGCACATACCAGATTGACGCGACCGAAAGACTTAAAATCGTTCCCCAGAACAGGCTGAAAACAAAGGCTTTCGACGGCAGCTTTCTGGATAAAACATAATAAAAAGCGACGATTGCAAACGGAAAAACAATGCCGATTAAACCTTTTGCGAGAAGCGCGACGCCGACGAAAAAGTAAAAAGCGACGAGCGGCAAACGGTAAGCGGCAAATGATTTTCTTATCGATTGGTCGAATATAAAAAACGCGACGAGCGCTGCCGTCATCGGAAAAGTCAAAATAATATCGAAGCTCGCGCCGCGTGAAAACGTCAGCAGTCCGATTGACGAAGCCGAAACGATGAAAAGCCAGAAGGCAAAATCGGCATTAGCTACAGACAACACAGAGTTTACAGAGAGTTTTCTTTCTTTTTCAATTTCTCCGGGTTTCTCCGTGTTCTCTGTGGCTGAATTTTTCCCTAAAATCCACAATGAAAAAATCGTTCCCAAGCCGCATAACGCCGAGCCGAAGCGCGCCGCAAATTCCGAAACGCCGAATATTTTATAAAAAAAGATTTGCAGCCAGTAGAGCAGCGCCGGTTTTTCAAACCAGTTAAAGCCGCCGAGCTTTGGCGTTACAAAATCATTGCGCTCGAACATTTCCCGCGCCACCTGCGCGTAACGAGATTCGTCGGGACCTATAAGAGGAACTGCGCCGAGCGCGAAAAAATAGACGAAAACGACAATCGCCGCAAAAATAAGCCGAACGATTTTAGATTTCAGATTTCGGATTTTGGATTCGTCCTTTGTCATTTGTTCTTCGTTGGCGGAAAATAATAATTATTGCCGAAAACGCTTTGACGTTCAAACTATGGAAACAATCCGAAATCCGAAATCCGAAATCCGAAACCTGAAAACCGCCGTCGTCGGCGTCGGCAGTCTCGGACAGCATCACGCCAGAAATTACGCCGAAATCGCACGGAAAAACGAATCGAAATTCGTCGGTGTCTGTGATTCAAACGAAGCGAACGCACGGGAAATCGCCGCGAAAAACGATTGCGATTATTTTACCGATTGGAAAGATTTATTAGACAAGGTTGACGCCGTTTCAATCGCCACGCCGACCGAAACGCATTGCGAAATCGCCTGCGCTTTTCTCGAAAAAGGCGTTCACGTTCTTGTCGAAAAACCGTTTGCCAGAACGCTCGAAGAAGCCGATTTGATGATAAAAGCCGCCGAAAAATCAGGCGCGCGCATTATGGTCGGACAGCTCGAACGCTTTAATCCGGCGATGGTCGCGCTGCGCCCGCTGGTTACAAAACCGCTCTATTTCGAGATTCACCGCGTTTCGCCGTTCCCGAATCGCTCGCTCGATGTCGATGTCGTCCTCGACGTGATGATTCACGACCTCGACGCGATTCAATGGCTCGTCGGCGAAAATGTTAAGGTTTCCGAAATCCGCGCCGTCGGCATTCCCGTCATCTCCGACAAAGTTGACGCGGCAAACGCCCGCATCGAATTTGAAAACGGCGCGGTCGCCAACATCACGGCGTCACGCATCGGCACGGAAAAGATTCGCAAAACGCGCTTTTATCAAACGAATAGTTATGTCGTGCTTGATTACGCGACAAAATTCGCGTCCGTTACAAGCCTTGCGCCGAACGCGATTCATCCGCTTCTCGGCGTTACCGTCAATCGCCTTGAGATAAAAGACATCGAACCGCTGCGCGCCGAAATCGAAGCGTTTTTCGGCTGTATTATAAACGATAAAACGCCGCCGGTTACAGCACAGGACGGACGGCGCGCGCTTGCTCTGGCTTTGGGCGTTTTAGAAAAAATCGACGAACACTCCGGCAAAGTTTTTCCGAAATGAAATCTAAAGAAATTTCAAACTTTTTACAATCCCGAATCGACGCCGGAGATTTTCCTTCCGCCGTTTATCTGGTCGCGGAAAAAGGAGAAATCGTTTTTCGGGACGCGTTAGGTTTTGCCGTCGTTGAGCCGGAGAGAATCAAAGCGAAAATTGATACGATTTACGATTTGGCGAGCTTGACGAAACCGCTGGTTACGGGTTTGCTGTGCGCGAAGTTGATTGAAAATGGCGAAATAAATTTGAGCGATAAAATCGTAAAATACTTTCCCGAATTCGACACGGATGAAAAGAGTGAGATTACAGTTGAAAATTTATTAACGCACACGTCGGGTTTTCCGGCTTGGAGACCGTTTTATTTAATGGAAAACGGACGACGAAAAACGGAAAGCGTTAAGGAAAAAGTTTTACGATTGATTACCCTTGAGCCGCTTGAAAATCCGGTAAATGCGAAAGTCGTCTACAGCGATTTGAATTTTATAACGCTCGGATTTCTGCTCGAAAAGCTATACGCCAAAAGGCTTGACGAGATTGCCGAAAGCGAAATTTTCGCCGCGCTGAAGCTGCAAAAAACTTTTTATAATCCGCCGCAATTTCTGCAAAGGGAAATCGCCGCCAGCGAAAACGGAAACGTATTTGAGAGACAAACCGCCGCCGAACGAAATTTTGAAGTCGAAAGCGCGAAAATTCGCAATCGAATGGTTTGGGGCGATGTTCACGACGGAAACGCCTATTTTATGAACGGCGTTTCGGGACACGCCGGACTTTTTTCAAACATTTTCGAGACGTTTAAAATCGCGCGGCAGTTTTTGGCGGAAGAAACCGTTTTATTAAAACCGGAAACCTGTAAATTGTTTCGCGCGAATTTCACCGAAAACTTAAATGAAGCGCGTTCGCTTGCGTTTCAACTTGCCGAAACAAAAGATTCGACGGCTTCAAACGCTTTATCGAAAGACAGTTTCGGGCATCTCGGCTTTACCGGAACTTCGCTGTGGATTGAGCCGGAAACGCGGAGAATTTTTATTTTATTGACTAATCGCACGCACAATCGCGCTCTGCCGTTTGCAAATATTAACGCGGTGCGACGCAGGTTTCACGAACTCGCCGCGCAGTCTTTAGACGAAAAGAATTAACATAAATCATACTGCCCGATTAAAATCTTCCGTAAAAGACGCAAATTAAATAAAAAGCGCCAGCCGAAGCCGGATTGGAAATCAAATCTTCGGACATCTAAAAGCACTGAACTTTAATCAAAAACATCTTCCCGCATTTGAAATTAGTGGATTTCGGAGAATCAAAAAATGAAAAAGTTAGCAGCGATTTTAGTATGTTTCGGTATCTTCGGCGAGGTGATTTTCGCGCAGTCCGGGCGCACGGCGCGTCCGCGAATCGTTGCTGCGCCGTCGCCGACAATCACGCAAAATGATTCTTCGACGCCGAATAATCCGAATCGTCCGCCGGTATTAAAAGGCGGAAACGCATCACCAAGCCAACCGCAAACGGCAGCCGCCAAAGAAGAAACAGCCGAAGACGACGGCGAAGTTATCCGCGTCGAAACAAATCTGGTAAGGATTCCAGTGTCGGTTTTAGACCGCAACGGCAGATTTGTTTCCGGTTTGCAGAAACAGGATTTTAAGATTTTCGAGAACGGCGTCGAACAGCAAATCGACAGCTTTTCCGCGACTGAACAGCCTTTTACAGTCGTTCTGCTTCTCGATGTCAGCCCTTCGACGGCTTACCAAATCGACGAAATACAGGACGCGGCAATCAGTTTCGTTAATCAGCTGCGGCGCGACGACAAGGTTATCGTCGTTTCTTTTGACGAGCGGGTTCGCGTTTTGAGCCGCGCTACTAATGACCGAAACGCGCTGCGATATGCGATTCAGCAGGCGCAGTTCGGCGACGGAACGAGTCTTTACGAAGCGGTCGATAACGCCGTCAGCCAACAGCTGCGGCAAATTGAAGGACGCAAAGCCGTCGTGCTTTTCACCGACGGCGTTGACACGACGAGCCGTCGCGCTACTTATCAAAGCACTTTGCGGGCAACGCAGGAAACCGACGTGCTGTTTTATCCGATTCGCTACGACACTTTTCAAGGCAGTTTCGGCGGCGGAAATTATCCGCCGAGCAATCCGTATCCGGGTCGTCGGCGCGGCGGAAGCGGCAGCATTCTGGGCGATATTCTGGGCGGAATTTTGAGCGGCGGCAATGTTCAAATCGGCGGCGGTTCAGGTTCGGCGGGCGGCAGTCGCGGCGAATATGAAACCGGACGCCGCTATTTGAGCGAATTGGCGGTAAACAGCGGCGGCAGAATGTTTGAGGCAAATCAAAACAGCAATCTCGACGCGGCTTTTTCCGGTATCGCTGAAGAGCTTCGCCGCCAGTATTCAATCGGTTATTACCCGGAAAGCGCCGGTCAGAGAGGCGACCGCAAACAGATTAAAGTCCGCGTGATGCGCCCGAATCTGGCTGTCCGCGCCAAAGGCAGTTATATCGTCGGCGAAACGGACAAGAAGCTCGCCGGAAAATAATATTATTTACACCGGGCGCGCGGGCATCCTGTCCGCTATTAAAACGCGCTTTGGCGTATCCAAACTGTAGAATAAACTCTCTGTCGCCTTTTGATTAAACCTTTCAGATTGCTCGCGCAATCTTTGCGGACAGGATGTCCGCGCTCCCGATGTGTGCCTGATTTGCCGGTTAATGCAGATTATAAAAACCGCTATTCGTGCCTGACGTGAGTTTTCACCGTTAAAAGAATCAGCGCGGCGCATATCGAAATAACCGCGCTGACCAGAAAAGCCGTCGTCGCGCCGAACTCGCTCCACAAGCCGCCGATTAAAAGAGACGCCGGAAAAACCGTTATGCCGAACGCGAGATTATAAAGTCCGAAAGCCGTTCCTCGTTTGTGCGCCGGAACTAAATCGGCAACCAGCGCTTTTTCCGCGCCTTCGGACAAGCCGAAATAAACGCCGTAAATTATAAACAACGCCCACGCCTGCTCCGCCGAATCGACATAAGCGAAACCGGCATAGACGAGCGCGTATAAAATCCAGCCGGAGAAAATAAGTTTTTTTCTGCCGATTTTATCTGATAAACTGCCGCCGACGAGCGAGCTGACGACTTTGCTGACGTGCAGAGCCATCCACAAAAGCGGCAGCGTCGCCGTTGCAATTCCTGATTGCTGCGCGCGCAGAAGCAGAAAAGCGTCCGAAGAATTCGAGAGCGTAAAAAGCGCGATAACGAACAAAAAGCGTTTGAAATTGTCGTCGAATCCGGCAAGCGATAACTTTATTTTCGCCTTTTCGGTTGTTTCTACTTTTTCGTCTTTGACGAGAAAAATAATGACGAATAAACCTAAAAAAACCGGAACGGAAGCGACGAGAAAAATCAGCTTGTATTCATCGATTGTCGGATTCTGCGAGTTCGCCGCGTAAAAATAAATCAGTGTTGACGCGATAATCGGACCGAAAACCGCGCCCAGATGGTCGGCGGCGCGGTTAAATCCGAACGCCAGCCCGCGTTTTTCCGGCGGCACGGCGAGCGCAAGCAGAGCGTCGCGCGGCGTTCCGCGAATTCCTTTGCCGACTCTATCGGTCATCCGAACGACTAAAACCTGCTGCCAACTCGTTACAAAAGCGAGAAACGGGCGCGTAACGGTCGCCAGCGCGTAGCCGATTAAAACCAGCAGTTTGCGTTTCTGAAAACGGTCGCTGATGTAGCCGGAAAAAAGTTTCAGCAGACTCGCCGTCGATTCCGCCGCGCCTTCAATCGCGCCGATGGCAAACGGCGACGCGCCCAATGCTAAAAACAAAAACGTCGGCAGCAGCGGATAAATTATTTCCGAAGAAGTATCGTTTAAAAGACTGACGAGGCTTAGAGCGAGAACGTTGCGCGGAAGTTTCGTATAGCGTTCGTAAAAACGCGGTTTCGATTCGGACATCTATTGAAAATTAACGGGCTTTTTTGACAGGCGCGTTTTGAGTATTGGAAGTTTTTTCGCCGCCGAACATCCACAGAGAAAAGCCGCCGACAATGGCAATTAAAATAACAAGCGCGACAATCGCGGCGCGAAAAGCCATTTTCACGGCTTTCTTGAGCATAAAAAAAGTCGCCGCCGCTATCAGAAGCAAAAAAACCACAAAACCTATCGCCGCTATTTCCATATTTTAATTTTTCAGTGTTCCTTCTGTTTTTCTTCCCAAACTTTTTCGAGCTTGCTTAAATCTTCTTCGCTCAAACCGGCGTCTTCGGCGGGCAGGCTGAAACCTTCATCCGCCCACGTTCCGAAATCAATCAGCTTGCACCGCTCCGAACAAAACGGGCGAAACGGATTGCCGTTATACTCGGTTTCCTTTTTACATCTGGGACATTTTACGATTGGCATAACTTGAAATTACACGACAGATTAACACAGCATCGATAAAATACGAACCGGAAATATTTTATCAAATTTGCCGAAAAAATATGTTTGATTGTTCGGCTCAAAAGTGTAATTATACAAATTTCAGAACGTGTTTCGGCATCAAAAGCGAACAAAATATTTTGCAAAAACGTATTTTTATCGCAGACATTTTAACGGAGGCGAAAAATGGCGGATTACAAGGAAAAGTTTGAAAAATGGCAACGCGAAGCAAAAGAGCGTTTCGACGATTTCGACAAGCAAATCAATTTGAAAGAGAAGTTTGAAGAAGGCGCGAAAATTTTCAAGGAAACGGCGGAATCGCTAAAGGAAGGCGCGCAGAAAATCAAAACCGAAGCCGAACGAAGCGAGGTCGGCAGACAAGCCGCTAAAGTTGCCGAAGAAACGGTCAAAACCGCCGGAGAAACCGCGAAAAAAGCGTGGACGGCGAGCGAACCGGTCAGAGCCGCCGCCGGAGACGCGAGCGAGCGAGCCGCCGATGTTTTCGCTAAATCCGCCGTCGAAGCCGAAAGCGTTTTGAAAACCGTCGGCAAAAAAGCGGGCGAAGTCTTCGACGTGGCAAGCGTCAGAGCGGGCGAAGCGTTTGAAGAAGCCTGCGAAACTTTCGACACGACGGCAAGCCGCGTTTCAAAAGTTTTCAACTTCGGCGCGAGCTGGACGCGCTCGATTGACGCGGCAATCAAAACCGTTCAAAAAACGTCCGATTGGATTACGGAAAAACCTCTGCAAGCGGCGGCGACCGGCGCGTCGATGGCAGTCGGCGCGGGTTTGGGCGTCGTCTTCACCGGAATAAGTTCGCACTGGCTTTTTAATTCGGCTCTGCCCGCGTGGTCTGTGCAAAAGGCGAGCGAACAGTTTCAAAACTATCTTAAAACACAGGACGAACTCATCGCAACAGGCGATTTAACGCAAGCCGAAGCCGAACGAATCGGGTTCGAGCGCGAAGTCGCCAAATACGTCGGCGCGCCGCTTCTCGGAGCTTTTTCGTTCGCGTCCGGCGCGGTTCTGATGTCTAATATTTTCAATCCGAAAACGATTACGGGCGCGCCCATAAGCTGGATTTTAAACGGAAATCCGCTGCTCGAAAGCGTCTGGTTTTTCGGCAACGGCGTCGTCTGCTTCAAAACCGGCTACGAATTTTTTATGTTCGCGCTCGAAGACCACGAAGACGTTCAGCGTATCGTCAAGGAAATAAAGGGTTTATTGCCAACGTAAAAAACAGAATTTCACCACAAAGGCACGAAGAACACAAAGTTTTTGAATCAGTTTGCAGACAATTACGAACAATTTTTATTGCTATTCTTAGTTCTCGCTTTCCTTTGTGTTTTTCAGTGTCTTTGTGGTGAAAACTTTTTCCGGCGTTACGCAAAAATCGAGTCTCACATCAAAATCCCGCGCGTCGGAAATTTCTTCAACCGGCGCGAAATAACTCAAGCCGATTCTTAAACAATCTTCGCGGCAGTTCTTCAAAAATCTGTCGTAAAAACCTTTCCCGTAACCGACGCGAAAACCGCGCGCGTCAAAACACAAAAGCGGCACTAAAACCGCGTCGATTTCGTCCGCCGCAACCGATTCGCTTTCAACCGGCTCGCGTATTTCCCAATCGTTTTTTTCGAGTTCGGTTTTAACTCCGAAAATCAAACTTTCCATCCGGTTCGTTTGAAAATCGACACGCGGAACAATCGTTTTAATATGAGGAAAATCTCGCCAAAGACGTTTTAAAATCAGTGAAGTGTCGATTTCATTAAATTTTTCAATCGCAATAAAACAATGCAGAAACCGAACGTTTTTCAAATCGAAATTTGTGAAAAATCGATTTGAAATTTGCTCGCTCTTTTCGTTTCTTTCCGCCGGTAAAAATTCTTTCTGTCGGGCAAGATAAATTTTGCGGAGTTCCGATTTGGTCATTTACCGTTTCGCACAATCCAGCCGCCGCCGACGACTTCTTCGCCTGTGTAGAAAACCGTCGCTTGTCCGGGCGTGATGGCGCTTTGCGGGTTGTCGAAAACGATGCGGGCGCGGTTTTCGGGCAGCGCGAAGATTGTCGCCGGTTCGGGTTCGTGGCGATAGCGGACGCGCACCCGTGCGCGAACCGGTTCGGCGGGCGCGTCGAACGCTACCCAGTTGACGCCTTTTGCCGTAAATTCGGGCGTGTCGAGCGCTTCTTTTTCGCCGACGACGATTTGATTTTTCAGCCGTTCGATTTGCGTTACATAGAGCGGCTTTTCGTGCGAGATGCCCAAACCTTTGCGCTGTCCGATTGTGTAACGGTGGATGCCGGTGTGTTCGCCTAACTTTTCGCCTTGCGCGTTGACGATTTCACCGGTTTCGGGCAATTCGTTTTCGCGTCCTTCGTGCGTCAAATAACGGTCGATAAATTCCGAATATTTGCCGTCGGGAACAAAGCAGATTTCCTGCGATTCCTGTTTTTCGGCAACGTAAAGATTCGCGCCGCGAGCGATGTCGCGGACTTCCGATTTCAACATTTCACCAAGCGGAAAATAAGCGCGGGAAAGCTGGTCTTGCGTCAATTCCCAGAGAAAATACGATTGGTCTTTCCAGTGATTTTTGCCGCGAAACAGTCGATAGCGATTCGCCGCTTCGTCGTGTTCGACGCGGGCGAAATGTCCGGTGGCGACTTTATCGCAGCCGAGCGATTGCGCGAGTTTGTCCAAAGAGGCAAATTTAAGGCGCGAATTGCAGGCGACGCACGGAATCGGCGTTTCGCCGTCGAGATAACTCTGGACGAACGGTTCGACGACCGATTTTTCAAATTCCTGTTCGAGATTCAGAACGTAAAACGGAATGCCGATAGATTCGGCAACGCGGCGCGCGTCGTAAACGTCGTCGAGCGAGCAGCAGCGCGACGGCAGCGAATCGCCGTTTTCGTCAACCGAGATGCCGCGCCGCTGATTCCACAACTGCATCGTAAAACCGATTAGCTCGTGTCCCTGTTCTTTAAGGAGCGCCGCCGCGCTCGAAGAATCGACGCCGCCGCTCATTGCCACCGCTATTTTCATTTTATTCAACTCGCACATCTAAAAAATCAATGCTATTTTTCCGAAAGCAATTTATAATTATAGCAAACGGAAGCGAAAAAGTTAGAGAAACGCCGATTATGAAAAGATGCCCGCAATGCAATACGGTTTTTGGAGACGAAGTTCTTTACTGTGCGAACGACGGCACGGCGCTGGTCGAAGAATTTTTTTCGCTGCCGTCGGAAAGCGATTTTGAGGATGAGACGATAATTCGCCGCGAGCCGATTTACGTCGATTTATCGAATAAAAACAATCCGCCGAACATAAATCCGCCGGTTCAGCAATACGCGCCGCCGGTCGAGGACGTGATTGTCAGAGTTCCGGCGAAAAACAATACGGGAAAATACGCGATTTTTCTGCTTCTCGGCTTACTGCTCGGCGGCGGTCTGGTTCTGGCGACTTTGCTTTTGACAAGAAATTCCGCAAACAACAATGCAAATAATAATGTAAATATAGCGCCTGCAACGATTGCCGATCCGACCGAAACGCCGAAAAAAGCCAATTCGTCGCTCTTTAACGCAAATGCCAACGTCGATAATTCGGTTGAAACGGCAAGCGACGTTCATTCGGGACACACCGCCGACGCCGACGAAGAATTTAACGGGCGCGTTATTTCCTTAAACGCTTATGTTCGCGCCGCGCCGAACCGCAATTCGCCCGAAGTCGATGTTTTGCCGATTGACGACCGTCTGACGATTACAGCCCGCAACGACCCGAACGGTCTCTGGTTTCACGTCGTCTGCGAACACGGCACGAGCGGCTGGATGCACGGCAACACGATTGAATATACTCGCTAGTTTGGAAAGATTAGCCACGAACAAACACGAAACAGCACGAAAAAAGAATTTTTTTTAACCACAGACAGACACGGATTTACAAAGACCAGATAAAGAAAAATAAATTACTTTTATCATCCAAAATCCGTGTTAAAAATCTGTTTCTATCTGTGATTACTTTTTCTTAATTTTCGTGTTCATTCGTGTTTGTTCGCGGCTAAAATTATCTTGGGATTTCTACCGATTTAATAATGTCGGCGATTACGGCGTCCGATGTCGCGCCGTCGAGTTCGGCTTCAGCGCGGAGCGCGAGGCGATGACGCAAAACCGGCAGAGCGACATCGCGCACGTCGTCGGGCGTCGGGAAATCGCGCCCGCGAATTGCCGCCAAAGCCTTTGAACACAATAGAAGCGCGACCGATGCGCGCGGGCTTGCGCCGTAGAGAATCGAATTATGACTGCGCGTTTTGCCGACGATTTCGACGATATATTTCTGCACACCCGGCTCGGTTCGCATCGCTTTTACTTCATTGCGGCAGTTTTGAATCGAATTTTCGTCCGGCAATTTCCGCACGTCAACTTCTTCGAGATGGCGTGAATTAAAACCGGCATCCCAGCGCGAAATTATTTCGAGTTCGGCGTCCGGCGGCGGATAGTTAATTAAAATTTTCAGTAAAAATCTATCTAATTGCGCTTCGGGAAGCGGATAAGTTCCTTCGTATTCAATCGGGTTTTCCGTCGCCAGAACCGTGAACAGAGCGGAAAGTTTGTAGCGCTTGCCGTCAATCGTCGTCTGCCGTTCCTCCATTGCTTCGAGCAGCGCCGATTGGGTTTTCGGCGGTGTGCGGTTGATTTCGTCCGCCAATAAAATGTCGGTAAAAATCGGACCCGGACGCAGGGAAAATTCCGATGTCTGCATATTGAAAATGTTTGTTCCGGTGATGTCGGACGGCATTAAATCGGGCGTAAATTGAATACGCGAGAACTTCGCGCCGATTATTCTGGCAAGAGTTTTGACCGTCAGCGTTTTCGCCGTTCCCGGAACGCCTTCGAGAAGAACGTGTCCTTCGGCGAGAACGGCGACCAGAATCTGCTCGATAACGTCGTCCTGCCCGACGATGATTTTGCGAAGCTCATTTTGAATGTGCGCGACGGTTGCGGGTGTGTAATTAAGCATTATAAATAAAATCGAAAATTGTTTTTACGGCTAAAATGATGACCGTCGCCAAAAAAATTCGTCTGAGCCATAAGTCGTTTAATTTCGTGACGGTTTTCGCGCCGAGATACGCGCCGGTGAACATCGTTACGGCTAAAATCGCGCCGAGTTTGTAATCTACTAATCCCTGACGCATAAAAATCAAGGAAGCGACAAACGACGAAAAAACATTGATAAGTTTAGTCGATGCAACAGCTTCCGTAAACGTCATACCGAGAAAAGCGACGCACGTCGCCGTCAATAACGTAACGTAGCCGCCGCTGTAAAGTCCGCCGTAAATCGCCAGAATAAAAATGAGCGCGTAAGAGAAAAAAAGCGTGCCTTTTGAAACGCTTTCGGTTTTTACGACGCCCGCGTTTCGTTTCAGTAAAGTAAAAACTGTAACGGCAATCATCGAAACCGAGACGATAATTTTCAGCGCGCCGCCGGTGATAAATCCGACCAGAACCGCGCCGATTGCCGAGCCGACGAGCGTTATTAAAATGAGCGGCGCAACGCGTTTTTTATCAATCGCGCCTTGCTTTAGAAAAGGAATCGTCGCGCCGATTGCCATAAACGTCAAGCCGAACATATTTGTCGCTACCGCAACTTTCGGTTCTATGCCGAACTGAAACATTACCGGAACGGTTATCAGCGAATTGCTGCCGGTTACGACGCCGATTGCGCTTGTGATAAAAAACAGTAAAATCAGCGCGGCGAGTGAAGATGTTGACATAAGCAAGATAAAATTCCGGCGCGTCCAGCTTTACTATCAGTCCGCTTCTAAAAGATTTTGCCCGCTCGGCTGCGTCTTTGCAAACCGAGCTTTTCCTCGATTTCACGCACACGCTTTGTCAACTGCAAAACTTCTTTTTTGCCGGTCGGCTCGCCGCGCACGATTTCCTCGCATTTAAATAGTAGATTCTCGATTTCGTTCGCATTTTCGCCGGCGCGGTCGGCTATCAACCGCGCCAATTCATTGAGGGAAACCGTATAATTGTCAACTCCCAGATATTTCGCCGCGCGTCGCCTGAAATCCGTATAAATATTTTCAATCGCCAAATCGAAGGCTTTTGTTCGCTGCTGCAATTCCGCCATTGCCGAAACGTATTCGAGTTTTGAAAGTCGGTCGGGCGCGCTCTCCGGCAGCGGTCGGGCGAAACGGCGGCTTTGCGCAAAGGCGATTAAACCGGCGATGACGGCGAATTGCAGAAAAAAAGCGACGAGCGGCGTGCCTTCAAAATACTCTAAAAGCCGATTGTTGTTCGTTCCGTAGCCTTGATGATATTCGTCAAAAGCGACGATTCCGCCGCGCGAAGCAACCACATTAACCGCAAATTGCGCGTTGTCGATTAGATTTATTCCGCCGTTTGAAACGATATACGGGTCAGCCAGAAAAACGATTTGACCCGAACCGAACGGAAAATCGACGAGCAGATTTTTTTCATTATTTGCGACGTGAACGACCGGCGCGGTCAAAGCGGGCGTTTCAACCGCTTCGTCTGCTTCATTTTGCACCGTCGCCGAATCTTTTTCGACGCGAATTTCATTTGGCGAATTCGTGTTTGACGGTTTCGGCGCTGCATCTTCATCGTAAAATCTTTCGATTTTTATAGATGACGCGAGCTTTGACAGCTGAACGGCGTTGACCTGTGCCGTAAAAATCGTCGGCTGAATCGGTTTTGCCGCCGCCGTTTTTTCCGTCATTTGATTCGGGTCGGACGGGTCGATGCCGGAAATCTGCTGAGATTTAGCGGAAACGACTGAAATGTTCCAATCGACGGTTGTTTTTATCAATTCTCCGGGCGGCTCGCGGTCGATAATCACCAGTTTATTGCCGAACGAAACCCATTTGAGAAGCTGTTCGATTTCCTGTTCCGTCAATTCGCGGCGCGTCTGACCGACGATGACAAAAGTGGAAGGAGTATTTTTATCATTTTTATCATTGGACGCGAGCGCCGAAATCGGCTGCTGCCAGCGCACCGGTTTTCTGCCCGTCTCCGCCAGCAAATCGTAAAAAGCGCGCGTTCCGGTCGCGCCGTTATTGTAAGTCGAACGATTCGGCAGCATCTCGGTGTCCGGCGTTTTTTCCCTCTGCACATACGTCGCCGCATTAAGCCCGACAAGCAGAATCGTCAGAAAAATCAAACCTGAAATTATAAAAATCTGCTGCCGCATTTTTTGAGTTCGTAGAGTTTGGAGAGTTGAAGGAATTCCTTCAACTCTCCAAACTCACAACTTTTTTGTATCTGTCCTTAAATTCGTTCCAATCTTTTTCCTCGACCGATTCAAAACCGTACCAGTGTCGTTCAAAATTTGCGGTTAATCCGTTCATATCTTCATAGAGTTTTGGTTCTTTGCGGACATCGCGCAGATAATCGCGGTTTGTTTTATAACCAGCCAGACCGATGATTTTCCGGTCGTTTAATTCACACAAAAGCGCAATATAACCTTTACGAATCGCGCCGCGCAAGTTTCCGTTTCCCGCCAGAATCTCGGCTTCGTCAAACAAATTCCGCGCCGTCGCGTCGTCGGCAAGTTTTTCGCCGAGAATAACGCGCTCGCTTTTTTGCTTTTTCTGCCGATACTTGAGTTTTTGCGCGAAAAACGGCGCGAAACGGTAAATTAAAAAAATGCCCGCACCTAAAACAAGCGCGTAAAGAATCATTTGAAGAACGAGGGAAAGCGACTGAAATACGCTCGATTCAGTCGGTGCGGGAACGTCGGGTTGTGGAAACATTTCACGCAGCCATTCCTTAAACCTGCGCCACGTTTTTTCAAAAAAACTTTCTTCCGGCTTTTCCGGTTTGACGTATTCTTCGCGGCGCAGGATTTCCGCCAGCTTTTGTTTGTCCTCGTCCTTGGTTCGGTCGGCGGCAGGCGAGCTTTCCAGCTCGATTAGTTTTTGTTCAATCGCTTCGAGCCGCTCGCCGATTTCGGTCAAAATCGCTTCGCGTTTCGGCGAATCTTCCGGCTCTTTTTCAAATTCGCTTAATTTATCGACCAGCCATCGATTATCTGTTTCAACGACTGCCGCCTGCCAGTCGATTTTCTCGCCGGCAGGCACGCGGCTGCGAATCTCCGCCAGCGATTGGCGCTCGTAATTCTTATATTCAGCCGCCGACATTTCTTCGACATCCGTATAAATCAAGCTCCCGGTTAAAACTCTCGCCGCTTTTACATTTTCACGATACTGCGCCGGAGTTTTTCCGTAAATTATTGTCGGCAAAATTATCGCCGACAAAAATAACAGTAAAAAAACCGGACGCCGGAGAGCCTGAAACGCGCAAAATCGTAAATAATTATGTGCAGAAATTTTAAGTTTCAAACTTTTTATTTCAGTCCGAGCGTCGTCATCGAAGAATTTCTCTTTTGCGCCGGAGAATTTTTCAATCGCCGGTCTGCCATCGCCGGATGCAGCGGGTTGAGAAACTCCGTCGGGACGGCGGGAATTTCTCCCAAACGCCTTGCCGCCATCAATTCTATATCGTAGCCTTCGCGCCGAACGCGCTCATCGACATATAACAAACAAAGTCCAATCATCCACGTCGGCATCAGCAGTATTAAGCTGGTCTGCCAGACAAACCGGCTGGCGATTTCATACCACGCCGGAATCGTATCGGCGTTAAACGCGAAAAATTCCACGCCGCTAACCCACGCATACCAGCCGAGCGGAATGTAAAGCAGCGCGAGCGCCGAATTTGCGGCGACAATCGTAAAAATAAATAATCCGCCGAGCCGTTTGACATTGCCGCTCGCCAGATTCGCGCTGCGCCCGAAGGCTGAGAAAACACCCAATCCTTCGACCAACATCGCCTGCGGAACGTATGCGAAACGTGAAGCGATGAGAAAAAACAGCCAGAGCGCGCCGAACAAAACCGCTAGACCCAAACAGAGCGAAACTATAAAAGAAACAAACGGCGAAAAGCTAAACGCGGCAGCTGCAATCATTACGGCTATCGCGCCGACGAACAATCCAAAATAAAAAAGAATAACACCTATAACGCCGAGCAAAACCGTAATTAAAGTCGAAGCGACAATCAAGCCGCCGAGCCTGCCCGCCGTGTTTTTATAAGTTGCGCGAAAAGTAACTGCTTCGCCGAATAGTATATGGCGCACAAAATTTTTCGACGCGCCGCCCATTACCGTTAATGCCGCAACCGTTTCCGCCAGCAAAATTAAAACTCCGCCGAACCACGTAAAAAGATAATAACCGACCAGTTCGTCGGCGCTCCGCGCCGCGCCGACCGAAAAAAGACGGCGTCCGAGCATCGTCCAGCCGACGGAAATTATCGTCCCCAGTATAATCGGCGGCGCGGCAATCCAGATAAACGTCCAGAAATTACTGCGGTAAAACCGAACGGCGCGGTCAATCAAATCACCCGCGCCGAGCGGCGTGAGGTTGATAGCTTTTGTCGTTTCATTTCTCATTACGGCTAAGTAAATCTAACAAAAAAAGGAGAAGGCAGCTAGCCTTCTCCAAAATTAAATTACTTTGAACTAAATAAATTAATATTAATTCAAGAATATCGGAATTTTGTGATTCCATTCAAAAGTCTGCCATCTTCATCGGGCAGATTTTTATACATAGCGCTTGGTAAATTTCACGCTTAAAAGTTCAAACGAACGCCAAGTTGAACAATTCTGGATTCACGTGTATCGGTATATTTACCAAATGAAGGATTTGCCGCTGTCGGTGTTCCAAGATTCAAGTCAACAGTCGTGAATTGAGTAGTATTGAACAAATTGAATGCTTCGAGACGCAGTTCCAAATTATTTCTGTCGCTAAACAATCTAGTGTTTTTTGTTAGAATCGCATCAAAATTGTTAATCGGATTGTTCAAACGGAATTGATTACGCCCGGATGTTCCTCGTCTGCCGACTCCTCCGCACAAGCCAAAGTTTTGACCGGCAACAGGTGTTCCGGTTGCGCTTAAGACCCGACAATCAGCAATTCTAAAAGCGTTAGCGTTAAATGCCTGACGGTCATTCGTAAATGGGTCAACTTGCTGATACGGACCAGAGCCGAAGTCGGCAAAGTTAATAAGAGCGCCGCCTGTTCCATCGATATCTATCGGATTACCGACGCTGAAGACACTGCCCGATTGGTATTGATAGATGCCGCCGATGCTAATGCCGCCCAATAAGCGGTTAATAAAACCATTCTTTTCTTTGAAGAAAGGCAGCTCATAGATAAAGCTGGCGACAAATCTATGCGGAATATCATCTGCGGACAATCCGCGTCCCGCGCTTCTGTTTAAAAGGTCGAGCTGACCGCGCTGTGTATCCGAATCGTTAATTGATTTGGAGAAAGTATAAGCGAGTTGGAACAATAATCCGTCGTCGCTGAAACGCTTTTGGAGATTTGCTTCAAAAGCATCGTATTGCGAATTGCCGCCGGTGGTCAATTGTGTTAATCCCAACCGAATATCATCATTAAGTCGCCGACTGTTAGCATTGCTAACTGATGGCACTGGAATTGTTCCGGGTCGGAGAGACGCCGACAAGAATGTGCCGAGAGCAGGGTTAATTTGTTCTCGCGCATACAGTTTGTGTCCGCGATTTCCAACGTAGCTGAAAGTGGCAACATAATCTTTGGCAAAACCACGTTCGAGCGTAACATTGAACTGGGTCACTTCCGGTGTTTGGATGTTCGGGTCGATCGGCTGCGAAAATTGAGTTAACGGAGCCGCAATCGAAAATGAACTTGCCGTAAAAGGATTGGAAATTTGCCCTTGATCGCCGTTAAAATTCGGGAACGGATCAGGAGCAAACGGATCGGCTAAAGTGCCGCTCGCCGGGAAGAAAAAGGAATTTGTGCCGTTAAAGCCCGGCGCGGACAATTGCTGCAAAGCCGTATCGCCGATAACCGCACCGTAATAAAGTCCGATAGCTCCGCGAATAACGGTTCGATTTTCACCCAGAATGCGGCGGAATAAACCTTCTTTAGTATTAACTGAATAAGCAAAGCCGACACGCGGGGCAAAGTTGTTTTTATCGAGTTTAATTCCGCCCTGCGGAACAGTGCCGCCGAGAACCGGGTCAGGGTCGCCGACGAAAACCAGACCAACCGGAGCGCGTCCGCCGGTCGGAACGGTCAAAAGTTGTCCGGTCGGCGTGCGAAGCTGACCGCTCGTCAACAATCGCGAAACCGCGCCGGCGCGATAAAACGCAACTCGATTCAACTTATCGGTCAGCGGTGAATTATATTCATAACGGACACCGTAGGATAATGATAAATTGCTTGTCGCCCGCCACGTGTCCTGCGCGAAAAGCGCAGCCGCTTTTTGGCGATATGCACGCTCGCCGGCAGCTCCGAATTGAACAAACGCCGGTGAATTGCCAATTAAAAAGTCAGCAAAATCATCGCCCGTCGTGTTACCGCCGAACTGCCCCGAAAAACCGATAGATCCCTGATTGATAAATAGAAAATCGGTCGCCTGTTTGTATTTAGTGCCGTCAAATCCAAACTTGAATCTGTGGTCGCCGACTGACAAGCTGAGCGAATCTTGAAATTGAATATTTTCAGTAACTCGTTTTTGCGGTCCTTGAATCGAGTTGCCGAGCGTAATGCCACGGTCAAATAACCTGATAGAAGGCGGACCTGCAAAAGCCGGGTTTGCTACGAAGTTGCCCGTAAAACCTATTTGAGCCGGAGTCGTAGTATTTGTCGGTGAAACACCCGGTTGTTTATTTCTCGAATAGCTGACGAGAAACGCATTCACCAAATTTGAATTAATGACGTAAGTGTAGCGTCCGACATAGTTAGTCGATTTACGACGGTCGGCAGCGCCGAAGCCGGGAACCGACGCTCCCGAAAATGCGAACGGCGACGCAGCATCCACATCATTATAATTCGCCGTAAAATTCAAAACGTGATTGTTTGTAATGTTATGGTCGAGCCGCGCCGTAAAATAATTGTTTCTACTTAGTTCGTTAGCAGAAACCTGAGCTTGTCCGCTCGCATCGGGCGTCGGTAAAAAGCCTATATAATACCGTGCAATCGGAGAGATTCGATTCATCGGAATAACATTGTTGGGAAAAGGCAGTCCGGTTGCCGGGTCAATAATGGTGCGACCGAAACTACCGCCGCGCTCTGCAAGAGTCGGAAGTCTGGAAACTGTACGAGACGCGCCGACATCCTGATAGCGACGTTCAAAATCGACAAAAAAGAAACTTCTGTCTTTACCGCTTCTGAAGACCGGACCGCCTTCGCCAAAATTAAAGAAAGGAATCGGACCGCCGATGTTGAAGCCGTATTCTTTACGCTCGAATTTGCGGCGTAAATCGGCTCCGGGCTGCGTTCCTCTCGGCGGAAGGGCTTTGTCAAGAAAGCGCGCGGCGGAAAGTCGCGACGGACGGTAGAAAAAGCGCGCGTTTCCGTGATAATTATTAGTTCCTGATTTGGTAACGACATTAATAACCGCGCCGGTATTACGTCCGAATTCAGGTTCAAAATTTGAAGTTAAAAGACGAAACTCCTGCACGGCATCGGGGCGCGGCTGCGCTCCGACCGTTCCGCCGACAGCAACTTCATTGTTATTGGCGCCGTCGAGCGTTACGTTGTTTTCCACACCGCGATTGCCGTTGACACGAATTCCCGAGCCGCTGCCGAAACCTCCTCCGGCTGGAATAACACCGGGTTGAAGCAGCGCTAAATCAAGCACATTACGCCCGTTAAGCGGCAAGCCTTCTACGCGGCGACGTTCAATTGTCGTTCCGAGCGTTGCCGATTCACGATCTACCAATTCAGCGCCGGCAGTTACCGTTACTTCGTTTGTCGCCCCACTGACTGCCAACGCCGTAGCATCCAGTTCAACATTACGATTTGGTTCTACCTTAACGCTAACGATTTTAAACTCTGAAAATCCGGTTGCGTTGATTACCACATTGTAAGTAGATGGTTCAATTTCCAGAAACTGATAAACCCCGGAATCCGTAGATTGAACTACTCTGACTTCAGTTCCTCGAACCGCATCAATTAATCTAACCGTAGCATTTGGAACAATAGCGCCGCTGGGGTCGGTAACGGTTCCTCTAATTGTTCCGCGTGTTCCCTGTGCAAAACTGTTTTGTCCGGCAAGAAGTAAAAATGTAAATAGTAGTGACAGTGCAAATATACGAAGCACCGTCATATTGACTAATTTATCTGGTTTTTTCATTTAAGTTGTTCTCTCCAAGTTTTTTGTGCAAATAATCTTTAATCTAAAAGAACGAATTAAGAAATCTTCATATAAGTGAAAATATTATGGAGGTTAAGAGGCAATTCTTATTCCACTACATTATATTTAAATCATATATAAAAATTAAGCTCTAATCCGTGCTGTTCTTATGAATATTTAATTATACTTGGCAACGAAATAAGATAGAAAAACTTAAAAAAGTTTCATTAAAAAAATCCTTTAATTCAATAATTCAAATCTAGTCCAAAAAATTGGATAATCAAAGTAACTTAATCGCGGGACAAAATATTGTAGGTTTTAATTTTTGAATTCAACGTAGTTGCGTTCAATCCCAAAAGACGGGCGGCGCGAGATTGATGTCCGCCGGTCTGGTCGAGGGCGCGTCGTATTAAGTCGGTTTCAAAACGGCGAACTTCGTCGTAGAAATTGATGCCGCGCGCGAGGTCGATTTCGTCGGAGACGCCTTCGCTGTCGCGTATCATTTGCCGGGCAAGTTCGGGGTTTCTGACTTCGGGGCGCAGACATTCAACGGTGATTTCGTCAGTCGGCGCAATGACGACGGCGCGTTCGATAATATTTTCAAGTTCGCGGACATTTCCCGGGTAATAATAATTTTCGAGCAGAGACAAAACTTCGGGCGAGAGATTTTCGGAGATTATGCGCGCGTTTTCGGCGTTGTATTTACGGATAAAATGCTGGGCGAGCGGCAGAATGTCTTCGGGACGTTCGCGCAATGACGGCAGTTCAATCGGAACGACCGACAGGCGATAATATAAATCCTCGCGGAATGTGCCGTTTTTTACCGCTTCTTTTAATTCGACGTTGGTGGCGGCGATTATTCTGACATCGACTTGAGTCGGGCTTGTTTCGCCGACCGGCGTAAATTCGCGTTCCTGAATGACGCGCAGCAGCCGAACCTGTGTTTCAAAACGCAAATCGCCGATTTCGTCGAGGAAAATCGAGCCGCCGTCGGCTGCTTCAAAAAGTCCTTTTTTGGCGCCGACCGCGCCGGTAAAAGCGCCCCGCGTATGTCCGAAAAGTTCGCTTTCGAGCAGTTCGGACGGAATATTTGAACAGTTGACGGCGACAAAAGGCATTTCGGCGCGCTGCGAAGATTCGTGAATCGATTTGGCGACAAGCTCTTTGCCCGTTCCCGATTCGCCCGTAATCAAAACGGTCGAGCGCGCCGGAGCGACTCGTTCGACGAGCCGGAAAATGCTTTCCATTTTCTCCGAACGCCCGATAATCGCGTCGCGTTTAACCGAACGCGTCATCGCTTGGCGAAGATTGACGCGTTCTTCTTCATTGCGGCGTTTTTTAATGCCTTTGCCGACGAGATTGACGATTTGCTCGTTCTGAAACGGCTTGCGAACAACACCGTTCGCGCCTTTCTCCCAAGCTGAAATCGCCGTATCGAAAGTCGCATAAGCCGTAACCATCAAGACCACAGCCCCGGCGTCGATTTTAATAATCTCTTCGAGCGCCGACAGCCCGCCGATTCCCGGCATCGAAACGTCCATCAAAACGACATCGTAAGTTTTCTTCTCGTAAGCCTCAATCGCTTCCTCGCCCGTCTTTGCCAAATCAACTTTATAACCCGCATTTGTCAGAATCGTTCCTAACACGTCGCGCATTATCTCTTCGTCATCGCAAATTAAAACCAAACCTTTTCTCGCCATAAGTTTAAGAAAATATACAGGAAAATTGATTGCAAAACAAAAATCGGGCGTTGCTTATCTTTGGAAGCAGCGCCCGAAAAAAGCAAAATTAGTTGCTCAAATTAGAAATTGAATCGAATTTGAAAGTCAAAGATTCGACCACCCGGATCCTGTGACCCAAGGTCTTGATAAGCTGTGCCATTGCCAAGCTGTCCGAAAACCGAGCTGCCAGCAAAAACACCAACCACATCCGCATTCCAACCGCCTACACGAAAATTCGGATGATTCAATGCGTCAAAAGCACTTGCTCTCAACTCTATATTACGCTTTTCACCAAGATTGAATTTCTTGGTTGCAGTCACGTCAAATTTAAAGAAGCCCGGTCCGTATAAAATCAAGTTAGTGAAACCGCATTCTCCGGTAAATCTCGATTGACAATTGCCGAATCCTGCAGGAGCAATAAATCTTCCGGTCGGACCGCCCTCCCCAAAGTTAGTTCCGAAGCCATTCGCGTTGTTAATGTTAATGTCAAATGCGCGCTGCGAGTTCTGAATGATGTCGACAGGCAGATACGTAACGACATTAACACCATTTATTACAGAATCTTTACGAACTTTGATTTCCTTCTGAAGCTCTTTGACCGTCATACCGACCAGCGTAACATTACCTAAGCTAAACGGGGAACCGCTTTGCCACCGGATTACCGGAAGTATAGAAAATCCGCCGACCAAACTATTTACAATTCCATTAGCGCCGGAGAAAAATGTTTTTCCTTTGCCAAAGGGAAGGTCATAAGTAGCCTCGAGTTTGAAATTGTGGCGAATATCGAATGCCTGAACATTTTTAGCCAAATCCTCACCGCCTTCTCTCAGTGTTGGAAAGTTGGCAAAAACTACACTACTTGATTGATAAGCATTTGATAACGCCTTTGACCAAACATAATTTGCCTGGACGCGCAAACCTTCCGACATTCGGCGGCGCACTTCGATAACGCCCGAGTCATACCAAGTTTTTGTACTATTATCTACAATAAACGAGCCGCCGGGTACTGCCGGGTTAACACGGGCAAGGTTGGAAGGAAGCCCGTTAGCGATAGCATTTGCCCGCCGTGTGGCACTATTTTCAATAAGGCTGGAAAAGCCTATTACGTTCGGGGAATTTTGGGAAAGTGCTGAGGTTAAACTCGAATTTAAAAACAATGACGAGTTGTAACGAGCCGGATTGTTCGGGTCAAAGGTTGTAGCGCCGTTAATATAAGCCAAGAAAATTGGTAACGGCGAAGTTCCGGTGTTTGCTCCGGCGAAGGCAAAAGTAGCGCCTCTGCCGGCGGCAATATTTGCGTAAAGATTAGCTTGCGCCAATCGAAATTCTCTGGCAAATCCGCTTTCAATTGTATTGAACTCGTTGATGTTGTATTGACGCTGTAGACCAACGCCGCGATTTCCGACGTAGCGAAATTCGACGACCGTGTTTTTATCAAGCTCGCGCTGATAGCCGACGCTGAAAGAATGGACTTTACCGGTTTTTAAATCAGGGCTGAAAGCATTTGCCGAATCAGCCGATGTCAGTGCAATCGGAAATGACGGAGTCGAGGGAAATGCTGTCGGCGTCAGATTGATATTATTGGGATCCCTTAAATTCGTTCCGACCGTGAATGTGTTGGCAATTCCCAGATCGCGCGATGTATTTAGAGACCCGCCCGGATTTGATCCTAAAATGGAATAAAATAGATTAAATCCTTCACGGACGAACGAGAGTGAATATCCGCCGCGGAAAACGCTTTTTCCGGCTCCGCCCAATACACTTCGTAAAATTCCCTTTTCGCCAAAGTCAGGACTGTAGACCGCGCCTATCGAAGGTGCGAAGTTGTTATAGTCGGTCGGATAAGACTTTTCACCAGGTTCTACGCCGACTACTCTCGGAGCCGTGCCGGCAAAGGTTCCGGGTTTGAAGAGATTTCCCGGACCGGAAACTCCAAACACCTGATCAAAATTTTCAAGTCTGGCGAAGTTGGCGGTTTCGGGGACAAATGAAGATTGCGGCTGCCAGCGGAGACCGTAGTTTACAGTCAAATTCGGTCGAATGCGCCAGCTGTCCTGAGCAAACAAGCCATATGTTGTTTGTTTGGCTCGCTGCGTTTGCTCCGCAAGATTTTGAAAGGTTCCGTTTTCTGTTAAAACTGCACTTTGACTGATACCGCTAACCCGCCCGACCAATACGGCATACAAATTACGCGCTTCAGCCAATTGTGTTGCCGACGCTCCCGGCAAGCTCGTACCGGAAAATATATTGAAAGCCGTATCAGTATTATCCAAACCAAATGAGACTGACGGTACAAAAGTTTGTCCGGTAGTGATTGATCTAATAAGTTTATACTGACCGCCGAAGCTGATGTTGTGGTTTCCCGCAATCAATGTCAGCGAATCGGTAAAATCCTGAACCGGTGTGGAGCGATTTGAATTGTTGGTTCTGGTTGTAGCGCTCGTGATGCCCGCCGCGCCGATTCCTAAGTTAAAACCGCCTTGAAAATCAAATGCTTGGCGTGAATTTTCAGGAAAGAAAAACACAAATCCGTATGACTTGGTAAAGCGCGCTTCATTAACGAGATTTTTGGTCAAAGTCGAACGAACCGCCGCCGCGATTGAAAGACGATCCGAGCCTTGCGAGAAAGTCGGAAAACCGGGGAAAGGCGCGTCCGTATTATTTAAAAAATCAACGATTGAAGCGAAATTTTGTCTGTTTATGACTAACTCCGCGCTATTGCTTTTATTTATATTACCGTCAAAACGCAAAGCAAGGAACTTTCTAACTTGTCCGCCGCCCGGAGTAAAATTGAAATTTTGACGATTCGGATCGTTTGCAATTGGCGTGAGCGTGCCGGTAGTGCCTGTCGCCGCTCTTATTCGTGATAACACTGAACTGACTGTCGGGTCAGGAGTTGCCAATTGATTGTTTGCTGCGGCTATCGAGAATAAATTAGCCGTTCTTGTTACCCCGCCGGCAATGTAACTAAAGTTGCCCGCTTGTGCCTGCGGAGTGAGAACAGTCCGGGTCCGGCTCAGAGATTCAGGCTGGCGGAATTGTTCGTAATTGAAAAAGAAGAAAAGCCGGTCTTTACCCGAGTTGAAAACCGGACCGCCTTCGCCAAAGTGCGGGAACGGAAGCGGACCTCCCAAATGACCGCCGAACTGGTTTAATTGAACCTTTGTGCGCGGTGCTTTAGTGTCTCCCGGAAGAGGTTTTAAATCACGGTTGTTAAAGAAGTAAGCGGCATTAAAGTCCGTATTGCGAACCTGCTCGAAAACTCCGCCGTGATACTCGTTAGTTCCTCGTTTGGTAGCGAATTTAATTTGTACCGCGCCGTCGCCCGAACTTTCCGCGCCGGGATTAGCTGTAGAAACGGTAACTTCTTCGATGGCGTCCTGTCTCGGTTGGACGTTTGTAAAAAACCCGTCGCTCGACCTCAATAAATTGTCTTGAGCATCAACACCGTCAATCGTTATGGATAACGAACCTTTCGGCAGTCCGTTAATTGACGAGGCGCGCGGGCGACCGACAGTAGCCGTGCCGGGCAGCAGATTAACCAAATCAAGAGCATTACGCGACGCAATCGGAGTTTCCACAATCGATCGTCCGGTAATAGTTGTGCTAACCGTCGCCGTCTCGGTTTGAAGCACTTCACCGCCACTGTTTATTTCGACAACCTGCTCCTGACCGCCAATTTCCAAAGCCGCGTCTACGGTCGTCGGTGTGCCAACGTCTACTTTCACGTTAGATACAACAAATTTTTTGAAACCGGCTGTGGTCGTAATGGTTACCGTATAGAAACCGTTTGCAACGGCAGGAACACGATATGTTCCGTTTTCGCTGGTAACAGCAGTGAACTCTTGACCGCTTTCGCCTCTTACGGTAACGGTCGCATTCGGAACAACTGCCCCATTTTGGTCAACAACCGTTCCTGCAATAGAACCGGTTGTTTGAGCTTGAATACCCAAGTGACCAAAGGCGACCAACCCCATAATTAACAAGATATTAATAAACTTTCTCATTTTTCCTCCAAAAACTTCAGAATAAATATTCACCATTAGTGCCGATTTTTGTATGGTATGAAAGCGTTATAACTCTAACAAGATTTTTATAAAGGTAGAAATTGCATTGTGAAAAGTATAATAAAAAATTTGGCAAATTCTATGCCACGCTTTAAGACACTAAAAAGCTCAATAGATTCTATTAGTTAGGTATTACACGAATTTTGAAAACACACGAATTTAGATTATTTTCCAAAAAAATGAATTTTAGGCACATATTCGTCTGACAAGATATTTTAGCTTTTGATTTGTAAAGTTAGAATATTTCTATCAGTCCTAAAATTGATCGGCATACGAAAAGTGTCAGAGCGTGTTTGGTAATGAGCGCATCGCATCAAATCGTTTTTAATAATAAATAAAGTTACAAAATCGACCATGAAAATAAAATGAAAAAACAGACCAATATGAATTACACAAAATCAGCAATGCGTCTCGGCTGTCAGGGCTGGAATTACGATGATTGGACGACGAAAGCGGGCGGCGAAACGGTTTTTTACCCGCGCGGAACTCGTTCGGGCGCGATGTTGGAGGTTTACGCGCGGATTTTTGACACCGTTGAAGTCGATTCGACGTTTTATGCGATTCCGCCTGCTTTGAGCGTTGAAAATTGGTATAAAAAAACGCCGGACGATTTCGTTTTTTCGCTTAAGCTGCCGCAGGAAATTACGCACGAATACAGCTTGCGTGAAGCGTCTTTTCCGATTTTGAACGAATTTTGCGAAAGAGTTTTAATGCTGAAGGAAAAGCTCGGTGCGGTTTTGATTCAGCTGCCGCCGAATTTTGAGGCGTCGAAGGAGAATGCGCAGGCATTGCGTGAGTTTCTGGCGGAACTGCCGAAGGAAATTCGTTTTGCCGTCGAATTTCGCAGTCGGGAATGGATAGTCGATTGGACGTTTGAGGAATTGGCGAAAAATAAAGTCGCGCTCTGTCTGGTCGAAGGAAGCTGGATTCCGCGCCAGAAAATCTTTGAAGCAATCGAAAAACCGACGGCTGATTTCTCCTACGTGCGCTTTATGGGCGAGAGAGATTTAACTACTTTCGACACGATTGTTCGTCCGCAGGACGCGCATTTGCGGATGTGGAAGGAAGAAATCGAACGGCTGAAAACAAAAAATATCTACGTTTATTTCAGCAACTTTTACGAAGGCTTCGCGCCGGAGAGCATCAATAAATTAAAAAAACTGCTCGGTCAAAAAACAATCTCGCCAAAGAGCGTCGAAACTCAGAAATCGCTTTTTTAAGATTTTTGCCACAGAGAATACAGAGAAAATAGAGAAATGGAAAATGTAAAACAGTCTGTTAATTATTTTCCCTTTTCCGTTTTTGAGAAATTATTTTTATGATACAAACCTTTTCCGCCATTTCTGCGTAAGATAAAAACAGACGTTTTGCTTTCGGGCGAAATTTTATCAAAGTTTTCGGAGTAATAATAAAAAATGGCAATGTCAAAAACGGTAAAAGTGCTTCTCATCGTCGGCGGAATTGTTCTCACGGTGGTTTTGGTAGCGATAATCGGAATCGCTATTTTGGCTGAGTCGCTGAGCAAGCCGAATATTGCCGACAACAGCGTTCTGGTTTTGCAGGTATCGGGCAGTTTGCCCGATTACACGCCGGACGACGCGGTGGCGAAAATTTTCGGGATGAATTCGGCTGACTCGTTTTCGAGTCTTTTAACACAGCTTCGCAAAGCGAAAGTCGATAATCGCGTCAGCGCGGTTCTTCTGAATATCGAGCTTTCCGGTTTCGGCTGGGGCAAAGCCGACGAGATACGCGACGCGATTAATGAATTCAAAACGTCCGGCAAACCCGTCTACGCCTATATGGAATACGGCGGAAACAAGGAATATTACATCGCGACCGCCGCCGATAAAATCTTTCTGCCGCCGACCGGCGACGTTGGAATAATCGGACTGCAAGCGCAGGCGCAGTTTTATAAAGGCTCGCTCGACAAGTTGGGCGTCGAATTCCAATCGGTTCACGTCGGCAAATACAAGGGAGCGAACGACCCGCTCGTTCGCAAAGATATGTCGCCCGAACAGCGCGAAGTCGTCAACGCGATGCTCGACGATTATTACAATCGAATGGTTTCGACCATCGCGGAAGCGCGCAAAAAATCGCCCGAAGACGTAAAAGCCATTATCGACAACGCGCCGTATAACGCAGTTGAAGCCAAACAGCAGAATTTAATCGACGGCGCGATTTATAAAGACGAAGTTTATAACGAGTTGAAAAAACGGCTCGGTTATAAGGATTCGGAAGATTTAAGGCTTTTGACTGCAAGCAATTATAAGGACGTTACGCCGGAATCGCTCGGATTAAACAACGGCGAAAAAATCGCGGTAATATTTGCTTCCGGCTTGATTACGACCGGAAAATCGAGCGACGGCACTTTTGGCGGCAGTCAGACAATCGGCTCGGACACGATTGTTCGCGCGGTCAAAGACGCGGCGGACGACGAATCTGTAAAAGCGATTGTCCTGCGCGTCGATTCTGGCGGCGGCTCGGCGCTGGCGTCCGATTTGATGTGGCACACGCTCGAATACGCGAAAACGAAAAAGCCGATTGTTACTTCGATGGGCGACGTAGCGGCTTCCGGCGGTTATTACATTGCCTGCAATTCAAACAAAATCGTCGCCGAACCTTCGACCGTTACCGGCTCAATCGGCGTTATCTTAGGTCGTCCCGTCGTCAAAGGTTTATACGATTGGCTCGGAATAACCAACGAATACTTGACGCGCGGCAAAAACGCCGGACTGCTCCGCGACAGCGAGCCGTGGAACGAAGAACAGCTCAAAAAAATGCAGAGTCAGGCGGATTTTTTCTACTGGGATAATTTCGTGCCGAAAGTCGCCAAAGGACGCGGAAAATCGGTTGAAGAAATCCACAATGTCGCGCAGGGACGAGTCTGGACGGGCATTCGCGCTAAAGAAAACGGTCTTGTCGATGAATTCGGCGGCTTGAATAAAGCGGTTGAAATAGCCAAAAACCTGGCAAATCTTCCAGCCGACAAAGACGTGAAGCGCGTTGTTTTTCCCGCGCCGCGTCCGTTTTTAGCATCGATTTTCAGTTCCGACGAAGATACGGAAGCGACGGTTAAAGCTAAACAACAACAGGCTTTAATAAACGCTCTGCCCGAAGACGCGCAAAAAGTTTTCCGTTACGCGTCGCTTTTCGACCAGCTCAAACGCGGCGAGACTCTGGCGATGCTGCCGTATGAATTGGAAATAAAATAAATTGCGTCAGAAAAACATTCTTTAGAACATCCAGGCGAGCGTCGGTTGAGTTTTGAAACTCAACCGACGCTTTTATTTTGCGCTGAAGTTTCGTGCCATATTTTAATACGGTTTATATTTTGACAAAAACAGCAAACAAAATTACGTTACACTTAAATTATTATAAACAAATCATTTATCTCTTACGGCATAGTTCTTGCGAAATATTCCGCACAATTAGAAATTCGCTCTCTCCATTAACAATCGAACTAAAATAAACAAGCTAGTAAAAGGGAGGCTTTATGTTCAAGAAAAAATTATTGACAATCAGCGGAGGATTGATTCTTTCCGCCGCTTTGACCGGCGTCGCTCAGGACACGACAAAAACTACCACTACAACAACCACATCCAAAACTGCCGTCGTGCAGAATGCGGACGGAACTTATTCAGTAATCGAATATCCGGTCGGGAAGGAAGTAATAGTAGATTTGACGCCCGGAATGAATATGACCAACGCCAAAGGTCGCGCCCGCGTAATGCGAATGGGAAGCGAAACAACTGTTAATTTAGATTTGTCGGGACTTCCGGCAGACGCTTCAAATTATTACGTTTATGCGGTTGACCCGGCAGGCACGGTTACTTTATTGGGACCGACAAACATTGCCGACGGCGCAAGCCAGGTCAGCTTTAAAACGCCGATGGACAAATTTATGCTTGTTCTGTCGCCTACCGAAGGTCTAAACACGTTCGCCGACGATACGCCGGTTGTCTTCCGCAGCAGTGTTCCGCAAGGCTATGCCGTTGTCGGCAATAGACCGTCCAGTTCGATAAACAGCGATAAACAAGTCGCCGTGAGCGCGCCTGTAAGTTCGACTTATGAAGTTCCGCTGCTCGGTGTGCCGAGTTTTAGTGGAAAAACCACTGAAACAAGAATTAATTTTACAGGCGATTTGGAAGGGCTAAAAGGAAAAGCGTATATCAAAGCGCGCAAAGACGGGACAGCGCAGATAAAGATGCGTTTTGACGATTTGAAAATGGCTCCGAAACAAAAACGTTATGTTTTATGGGCTGTTTCAGCGGAAAAAGCATATACGAAAATCGGGCAGGTAATTAATACCGGCGCGCGTCAGGAAGCCGAAATTCGCGGCGAAACGGCTTTAAAAGATTTCGGATTATTCGTAACTGTTGAAGATGCTGACGTTACGCAACCGACTAGTACGATGTATTCGACATTTACAGTCCGCAGATAAGCGAGTGTAAGTTAAATTAAAAAGCGGCAAGTCTTGAAAAAGGACTTGCCGCTTTTTTTTCGTTTATTTTTAGGTTAAAGAAATTACCTCAAATTTCCTGAATTATTACCAGCCGGAACTTCCGACACAATTGGCTGACGCTTTTTTGCGAACAACCCGAACGATTTTCCTGTTTCGGTTAATTCGACTTCCGATGAAAGTACACGCGTAACTCTTTTGGGAAGAAGCATCGGCGCGATTTTTGCAATCGATGCGGCAAGCGAAACAATATCGCCGCCGCCCGACCAATGCTCGCGTATAACCGATTCGTCGGTTTTATTGAGCAGTCTTAAAATAGTCAAAACAACCAGATAAGTATCGTCAACCTGACCGATAAACGGAATCACGTCGGGAATAAAATCGAGCGGCATAATAACGTAAAGAATCGCGCCCGCCGCCAGAACTTTTTCCGTCGTCGGCACGCGGCTGTCTTTAAGAAGTTTGCCCAATAGCTTGAACATATTCGGCAGAAACATCAGAAAACCTCGCATTCGGTTTTTGAGTTCGGCTTTTTCCCTGCGCGTTGGTTTTTGTGATTTTTTCGGTTGCAGGTCGGTCATTTTGTTTTGCTCCTTTGATTTTTAATTTATTTTAGTCTAGGCAATGTCGCGCCTTTTGTCATTGGTTATTTGGTGTTTACCATAAAACAATCGAACCCGACTTGATAAATAACAAATGTTAAATGTTAAATGACAGTATGATACTCGAAAAAATCAGACAGCGCGCCGCCGCTAATCTACAGCATATAATTTTGCCCGAAGGCGAAGACGCGAGAACGATTCAGGCGGCTGAAATGTGCGCCGGCGACCGAATTGCCAAAATTACAATCATCGGCGACGAAGAAAAGATTCGTCAAACGGCGCAAACTTCGGGTGCGAGCTTAAACGGCGTGGAAATTCTCGACCACCGGAAATCAAACGATTTCGCCAAAGTCGCAACTTTTTATCACGAACTGCGCCGCGCAAAAGGCGTTACGCTCGAAGAAGCCGGGCAAACTGTCAAAGACCCGCTTTATTTCGGAAATCTGCTTGTTCGATTAGGAAAAGCTGACGGCTCGGTTGCCGGCGCGACAAACACGACGGCGCACACGGTCGCGGCGGCGCTTCGCTGTATCGGCGTGCGGCAAGGCTTCAAAACCGTTTCGAGTTTCTTTTTAATGGTTGTTCCCGATAAAAAATTTGGTGCGGAAGGCGCGATGATTTACGCTGATTGCGGCGTCGTCATTGACCCGAACGCCGCCGAACTCGCCGAAATCGCCATCGCTTCAGCCGATTCGTGCCTGGCTCTTCTGCAAGTCGAACCGAAAGTCGCGATGCTTTCGTTTTCGACAAAGGGAAGCGCCAAACATCATTTAATCGATAAAGTCGTCGAAGCGACAAAAACCGTCCGCGCCCGTTTTCCCGAACTCGAAATCGACGGCGAACTGCAAGCCGACGCCGCTTTAGTTCCAAGTGTCGCACACTCTAAAGCGCAAAGTTCAAACGTCGCCGGACAAGCCAACGTCCTGATTTTCCCCGACTTAAATGCCGGAAACATCGCCTATAAATTAACCGAAAGATTAACCGGCGGCACGGCAATCGGACCGATTCTGCAAGGCTTGGACAAACCGTGCAACGATTTGTCGCGCGGCTGTAAAGTCGAAGATATTGTTGACGCTGTTGCAATTACGGCGGTTCAATCACAGGCGCGGAAACTTTAATACAATCAAGTTTATCCGTATTGTTTTTTATAATAATCACGATACGCGCCGCTACGGATTCTATTTACCCAATCCTGATTTTCCAGATACCAGTCGATTGTTTTCTGCAAACCATCTTCCCACGTCGTTTGCGGTTTCCAGCCGAGTTCGGTTTCGACCTTGCCCGCGTCGAGCGCGTAGCGGCGGTCGTGTCCGAGTCGGTCATTGACGTATTTTATAAGGCTGTGCGGTTTGCCGAGCGCGTCGAGAATCGCTCGGACGACTTCGATATTTTGGCGTTCATTACGCGCGCCGATGTTGTAGGCTTCGCCCGATTTTCCTTTTTCGTAAGCGAGCCAGATGGCGCGGCAGTGGTCGCGGGCGAAAATCCAGTCGCGGACGTTTTTGCCGTCTCCGTAGACCGGCAAAGATTCGTTGTTAAGCGCGTTGGCGATTATCAGCGGAATCAGTTTTTCGGGAAATTGTCGTTGACCGTAATTGTTGCCGCAGCGCGTCGTGATTGTATCGACGCCGAAAGTCTCGGCGGCGGCGCGGACGAAATGCTCGGCGGCGGCTTTCGATGCGGCGTAAGGCGAATTTGGTTTAATCGGCGAAGATTCGGTAAAAAAAGCGTTTTCGTCTTCGGGCAGACTTCCCATAACTTCGTCGGTCGAAATCTGCACGAAACGACGCACGTTTTTGGCGCGCGCGGCGTCGAGTAAAACCTGCGTTCCCAAAACATTCGTCAAAACGAATTCACTCGCCGACGAGATGCTGCGGTCAACGTGCGATTCGGCGGCGAAATTAAATATCGCGTCGCAATCTTCGGGTAAAGCCTGCAAAACCGCGTCTTTATCGCAAATGTCGCCTTTAATAAATTTGTGGCGCGCTTCGTCCAAACCTCGCAGATTGTCCAGATTTCCGGCGTAAGTCAGCGCGTCGTAATTGACGATTTCGACATCGGAAGTTTCATCTAAAACAAGCCGCACGAATTCCGAGCCGATAAAGCCTGCCGCGCCGGTTACAAAAATAGTTTTCATAAGTTATAAAAATTGATTGGATTATTAAAGATTTTTTGTTTGAATTATCGATTTAATCTTCTCATTTGGTTGAGCAGAGTATCGGCATATTTTTTCGGCGCGTCGATGTTTTTCAAAACGATTTTTCCGCCCGATTCGCTGGCGTTGTCGATGATTAAATCGCCGAAGCCGAGTATTCTCTGCGGAACTGTCGCTTGAACCGTTACGTCCTGAATCGAGCGAAGCGGAACGTTTCTGGTCGTTTTTGAAATCAAACCGGCGTCGATTTCGATTTTCGCGTCGGTCAAAGTGTAGCGCACCGTTTTTTGTTTTAAATGGTAAAACGCCGGAATCAAAAGCAGCGAAAGCCCGGCACAGACGACGAGCCAGTCGGGAATAACGATGCCGGTCAACCGACTGAAAAAGCCGAATAAAGCAACCAGCAGAAGCGCTCCGAGCGCCGCCGCCGCGTAGCCGACCTTAACAAACTTCAATGTCGGACTGACCGAAAATATTTGTTTTTCTGGTTCTTCCGGTTCATTTACCACGGTTTTAGCCGGGCGCGCGATGCGTGTTTCCTCTTCCATTTCGAGAAGCGCGCCGCATTTCTGGCAGTAATTTGCTAACTCTGGATTTTGCGCGCCGCATTTTATGCAAAACATATAAAATAGAAGTTCGGACAGTTAAAAAGGTTTGAGATGTCGAATCAAAAAAATTCTACTAAATCATACTAGATTTACCGGTTTCAAACAAAAAACGGCTGGTATTAAAGCCAGCCGTCAAGTCTTTTTCAGACCAGAGGAGAAGAATTTTTGATTCGGGTTATTCAGAGTCGGAGCGCGGGCATCCTGCCCGCAAAGATTGCGCGAGCAATCTAAAAAACGCTCGATAGAGTTCAATATTGATTTTATCTAAACTTTTGCGAACGCCGAAAGCGTTCGAGGCGGGCAGAATACCCGCGCTCCCATTTACGAAAAATCTGTTATTGATTTACAAGCCGCATTCTGCCGTCTGAAAGACGAATCGCGACGGCGTTCGGCTCATACGTCGTGAGCGGCGCGGAGACTTTTTCTTCCAGTTCTCTGGCTTGTTTTTTGGTTACTTTTAGAGCGACGTTCGGCAGATTCGGATTGATAATCGAATTGTATCTAGTCGTAATCCGGCGCACATATTCCTGCGTTTCGCGATACGGCGGAACTTGTCTGCCGTATTTCAAAACCGCGCCTTCGCCCGCATTGTAACCGGCGAGCGCCAGCGCGACATCGCCGCCGAACATATCGAGCAGGATACGCATATATTTTATGCCGCCTTCGATGTTCTGTTTCGGGTTATAAATATCGGTTACGCCCAATCTGCGCGCCGTTCCCGGCATCAGCTGCATCAATCCGCTCGCGCCTTTGTAGGAAGTCGCTTTTAATTTGAATGAAGATTCCTGGTGCATCTGCGCGTAAATAAGAAGCGGGTCGATGTTATATCGTATTGCCGAATCCGTGATATATGAATCGACTTTACCGTCGCCGGTCGTGAAATTGCCGAGACTTCGTTCTCTCGCCATCGAAACTCTCGAATAGCCGGTTAATTTAATCTTAGATTTCAACGCTGCGCCTTCTTCCGCCGACATCGAAACCTGCGCGGTTTTTTTTACCAGTTTTTTGGCTTTTGATTCGGTTATCGGAGCAGCGGTCGGCGTCGCGATTTTTACGCCCTGCTCGGTGTCGAAATTATCGAAAACTCTCGAACGCGATTGTCCGAACGCGCCGGCGCTCAGAAGGCAAAAGACAAAAATATACGGCAAAGTTTTTTTCATAATCGAAACCCAAAAAATCATTCGAGAGTTCAAAGCGGCTGGCGCTTTTTCGGCAGCTGAGAGGTGAGCTTAAACGCTGGAAGTTTTGAGCGCTTTACTTTAGAAAAGACTAAAACGTTTAACATTCCAGAAAAAATTAAATAAGATTAAACATTATTTGTCAATTATAATATCTGAGATTAAAATTTCGGTTTGCAGAGCCGATTTCCGCAATATAAGCGGTAAATAAATTGTTTGCGGTTTTGTCCTTCAACCTTTTCAAAACATCGTTTATCTTTAAGTTATGCTTTATTTATCGCAAGTTTTGGGAAAGCCGATTTTCGATGCCGAAGGCGAAAAGATTGCCGTCATTAAAGATATTATCGTCCGTTACGGTGAGGAAGATTATCCGCCGGTCATCGGTCTGGTTGCGCGTTATCGCCGCCGTCTGTTTTTTATGCCGCGCATCCGTATTTCGACGCTCGGCGAGAGCGGCGTGCGAATGAATTCGGAAGTGATTGATTTGAAACCGTTTAATCGTCGCACAAGCGAAGTTCTGCTGGCGAAGGACGTCCTCGACAACCAGCTTATCGACGTTGACGGCAAACGCGTCGTGCGCGTCAACGACGTGCAGATTATCGAAGTCGGCAAAGAATGGCGCGTAACCGGCGCGGACGTGAGCCTTCAGGGATTTATGCGCCGCCTGATGCCGGTTGGATTTTACGGCAGCAGTCGCCCTGTCGAAGTTCTCGATTGGGCAGATGTCGGCTATCTGGCAACCGACAAATCGAGCGTCGCCGTTCAGCTAAAGTCTTCAAAAGACAAACTTTCGCGGCTTCATCCGGTCGAAATCGCGCAGCTTGCCGAAACGCTTTCGCCGATTCACCGCACGGAAATTGTCGAATCGCTTGACAACGAAACCGCCGCCGACACGCTCGAAGAAATGTCCACCGAAAATCAAGCCAGAATTTTGGAGAAAATGGACGAAGAACGCGCCGCCGACATTTTAGAAGAAATGTCGCCGGACGACGCGGCGGACGTTTTAAGCGAGCTTTCGGACGAAAAGGCGCAGGAGCTTTTCAATTTGATGGAAGACGAGGAAAAAGCCGACGTTGCCGAACTTATGCCGTTTGACAAAGATACGGCTGGCGGTTTGATGACGACTGAATTTGTAACTTTTCCGAAGAATTTAACCGTCGGCGATGCGATTCTGCGTCTCCGGGAAATGGCTGAAACGCCGAATATGATTTATTACCTTTACGTCGTCGAGCGTGAAAATTCCTGGAAGCTCGAAGGTTTAATTTCACTGCGCAACCTGATTTTAGCCGACCCGACGCTGCCGCTTTCGGAAGTTATGCGCGACAAATTTCAGTTCGCGCACCCGAACGACGATGCCGAAGAAACGGCTCATACGATTGCCGAATATAATCTTCTGGCTTTGCCGGTCGTAGACGATTTAGGCGAAATCGCCGGAATCGTAACGGTTGACGACGCGATGGAAATTCTGCTGCCGAAAAATTTCAACAAACGTTAAGCGTAGAGTTTGACAGGGTTTGCGTTCCGGTTTCGTAAAGATGCAAGTTACAGAAAATATTTTTTACATTGTTTAACTAAAATGCGTTTATACTGTATTACTGGTTTTCAGTATTAAATAAATAAGAGGTTGCCAATGAAAAAAATAACGCGGAAATTTTTAGTTTTAGCCGGTCTTTATCTTTTAGCCGGCGCGTTTTCGAGTGTTTCGGCACAGCAAATTGCCGGCAATTACAAAAAACTTATGAAAGCGGACGCCGGAGCGTTACAGGCGGCGAAATTTGCCGTCAAACAACAAAAGCGCGAAAAGGCGAATCGCCGCCTGTCGCTGGCTTCGATTGAACGCGCCGAATCGCAAATCGTCGCCGGAACGAATTACAAAATTTGTATGAAGGTAATAAACAACGGCAAAATCGAAGACGTAACCGCCGTTGTTTATCTCAATCCGAAAAATAAATTTTCGCTGACCGGCTGGGAAAAAGGCGTTTGCGGAATCGGTAATAATTGACGACTTTTTTCAACTTCAAACATCTAAAAAGTCAGTTTATCGAAATTTTTATAAAATGCGCGCAAAACAGTCGAATTTCAGCGCGGTTAATTTTTAAGCAAGCGCCTTCGGCTGTTCGATTAAAAGAAAACGGTAATACTTTCCTAAATGAAAAATAAATTTATAAACCGCGCGGATTTTTCAAATTTCGCGTTCGTCTTCGGTCTGATTTTTACGCTCGCTTTTTCGGTCGATGTTTTTGCTCAAAAACAAAAATCAAAAGGCGCGTCGAAAACTTCCGCCAAAAAAAACGCTGCCAAAACAAATAAAAGCGCCGCGCCGAAATCGAATTTGCCGAAGATTACGCAAATCGACGCGACCGCGCTCAGAAATTTGCTGAAACGCGAACCGAAAAACGCAAAACCGCTGCTCGTAAATTTCTGGGCGACGTGGTGCGACCCGTGCCGCGAGGAATTTCCCGACCTTGTAAAAATCGACTCCGAATATAAAGATAAAATTGATTTTATCACCGTTTCGGTTGACGATTTGGCGGAAATAAACCGCGACGTGCCGAAATTTCTTGTGGAAATGAAGGCGACGATGCCCGCGTATCTGCTCAAAACAGAGGACGAAGAAGCGGCAATCCAGTCGATTTATAAAGACTGGAAAAACGGAATGCCTTTCACGCTTTTATACAACGCGAGCGGCGAAATCGTTTATAACCGGCAGGGAAAAGTCGAAATCGAAATATTGCGCGCCGCGATTGAAAAAATTACGAGCGCCGATTCGGGCGAAACAACGGGGCGCGGAAATAATCGACCGGAAAGATGAAAAAAACAGCAAAAGAAAAAGGCGAAGCCGACGCCCGCAGAGATGTCGCCGCCGGCAAATTGATAATCAGACTGCGCGGAATGGCGGCTTTTCCGCCGCCGGATTTTAAGGAAAATACGGCATCGAATTTTCTATCGGCGGTTATCTGGTCTCTGAAGATATAGACGAATACGACGACGGCTACAATAAAATTTCCGAAGCGGAAATCAGGCGAAGATTCGGCAGACAGTTCTTTAAAGTTCACGACTTAGACTAAAAAAATTATCTGTTTCAGCGATTCGATTGCGGAGTTTGGTGAAAACGATTTGTAATGAAATCGGTTTTTGCATAAACTCTCTTTTTTGTTTTAAACGATATTTTCTTATCTGTGAGCATTAACGATGAACAATTTCGCAATCACGCCCGAAGTTATCAAACAACACAATCTAACCAAAGAAGAATACGAAAAAATATTAAAAATATTAGGACGCGAGCCGAATTTTACCGAACTCGGCGTTTTTTCGGTGATGTGGTCGGAGCATTGCAGTTATAAATCTTCGCGCGTTCATCTCGGACGGCTTCCCACAAAAGGCGAGCGGGTAATAGTTCCGCCGGGCGAGAACGCCGGAGTTGTCGATATTGGCGACGGTTTATGCGTCGCTTTCAAAGTCGAATCGCACAATCATCCGTCGTTTATCGAGCCGTTTCAAGGCGCGGCGACCGGCGTGGGCGGAATCTTGAGAGACGTTTTTACAATGGGCGCGCGTCCGATTGCGGCGATGAATTCGCTTCGATTCGGTAAATTGTCGGACGAAAAACACGGGCGACGGAATAAATCGATTTTGAAAGGATGTGTTGACGGCATCGCGCATTACGGCAACGCGTTCGGCGTTCCGACGGTCGGCGGCGAAGTCGTTTTCGATGAAGCGTATAACTTAAATCCTCTGGTCAACGCGTTTGCGCTCGGAATCGTCCGCAAAGACCAGATATTTTTCGGCAAAGCGTCGGGTATCGGAAATCCGGTGCTTTATGTCGGCGCGAAAACCGGCAGAGACGGAATTCACGGCGCGACGATGGCGAGCGCCGAATTTGACGACGAAGCGCTCGAAAAGCGTCCGACGGTTCAGGTCGGCGACCCGTTTCTTGAAAAATTACTTTTAGAAGCGTGTCTCGAAGCGATGCGTTCGGGCGCGATTGAAGGCATTCAGGATATGGGCGCGGCTGGTTTAACATCGTCGTCCGTAGAAATGGCGGCGCGCGCCGGAACCGGTTTAGAGCTTGATTTAACGCTTGTTCCGCAGCGCGAAACCGGAATGACGGCGTATGAAATGCTTTTGTCGGAATCGCAGGAACGAATGCTTATCGTCGCGCATCGCGGGCGTGAAAAACAGATTGTTGAAATTTTTAATAAATGGGATTTGGACGCCGTTGTTGTCGGGCGCGTCGTTGAAGGCAATCGTCTGAAAATTTTTCACAACGGCGAAATGGTTGCCGATTTGCCGGTCGATAAATTGACGGACGAAGCGCCGCGTTACGAAAGACCGATGCGGGCGACGCGGAGACGCGGAGACGCGGAGACGAGAGAATCACGAATTACGAATTACGAATTACGAAACGACGTAAAAGACCAGACAGATGCGTTAAAAATGCTTCTCTCCGCGCCGAATATCTGTTCCAAGCATTGGGTTTATCAGCAGTATGATTATATGGTTCGCACAAATACGGCGGTTTTGCCGGGCGCGGACGCGGCGGTTATTCGTATCAAAGAAACGCGTCGCGCCATTGCGATGTGTCTCGACGGAAATGCTCGATTTGCTGCCGTTAATCCGAGAGAAGGCGCGAAATTGATTGTTGCCGAAGGCGCGCGAAATGTCGTCTGCGTAGGCGCGAAACCGATTGCGGTTACGAATTGTTTGAATTTCGCTTCGCCCGAACGTCCCGAAGTTATGTGGAGCTTTTCCGAAGTTATCGACGGCATAACCGAAGCGTGCGAAGCGTTTGAAACGCCTGTCGTCTCCGGCAACGTCTCGTTTTACAACGAAACCGACGGGCGCGGAATTCTGCCGACGCCGGTTATCGGAATGGTCGGGCTTCTTGAAGACGCGCGCAAAATTATCACGCAGGGATTTAAAGCCGAAGGCGACTCAATCGCGCTTTTGGGCGAGACGAAAAATGATTTGTCCGTGAGCGAATACGCGCAGACAGTTTCAGGTTTGACGATTGACGAATTGATTGAATCGGGCGCTGTCGTTCCGGCGATTGATTTGGATTTGGAAAAACGCGTTCAGCAAACCTGTCTCGATTTAGCCGACAAATTTCTTTTGAAATCGGCGCACGATTGCTCGGACGGCGGTTTATCCGTTGCAATTGCAGAAAGCTGTTTTTCGTCGCTCAATCGGAAAATAATCGGCGCTTCAATTGAATTAAAAAACGAAGATTTACCAATCGAAGCATTACTTTTCGGCGAATCGCCGTCGCGTATCGTTGTCAGTTTTTCGGCTGAAAAGCGTGAAGAAATAGAAGCGATTGCGGAGAAAAACGCCTGTCCGTTTACAGTTGTCGGCAAGGTTGCGGGCGCGGGTTTGAAAATTACGGCGAACGATTCGCAGGTTGTTTCGGCTTCGATTGACGAATTGGAAAACGCGTGGAAAAACTCGCTTCAAAAGCAGATGGAACGGTAATTAAATTTATAAGAATTTTTAAGCCGCAGATTGACACAGATTAACCCGGATAGTTTTTGATAAACTTAAAGCGGATTTTTCAATCATTTCTTATCCGGTATTTATTCGTGTCAATCTGCGGCTAAATATTCTTTTATGCGTGTTCGATTACTTAATCAAAGGATTTTTAAAGGCGATTATTTTACCCCGGAGAATCTGAGATTCAATCGACAAACTGCATTTCCTCGTCGTCATCTATCTCGAATTTTCCCTTCGGGCTGCGGTAAAAATCGCTGACGACTTTGACGAAGCTGTCGGGTGTTTCTTCCTGCGGAACGTGTCCGCAATCTTTAAAGATGATGAGGCGCGAATTTAGGATTGATTCGTGAATCTTTTCGCCGTTGTGAATCGGCACGACCGTATCGTGTTCGCCCCATAAAATCAGCGTTGGATGATTGATAAGATACGCGTCCCGCTCGATGCGGTTGGCGTCCCATTTGCGCGCCGTCGCCAGAACCGAGTGATGCGCGTTTGCCGCCCGCAGCGGTCGCCGCACGCCTTCGATGCGTTCGGGCGTAATCAGATGATGATTTGAAGAACCGATTGTGCCGCGCATACGTCTTCTCAAAAACATTTTTGAATCGACCAGAAAAGGCGACAGAATCTCACCGACGCCGCGCATTTTCGCAAGCCGGAAAAGTTTCTGGCTTTTTACATCGTCATTGATGACCGAGCTGACAAGCACGAGCTTTTCGACTCTTTCGGCGTAATCGAGCGCGACCGTTAATGCAACCGCGCCGCCGAAAGAGCTGCCGACTAAAGTTGCCCGCCCGATGCCCAATCTGTCCATAAACCGTTCGATTACGCGCCCCTGCGAGGCAATCGAATAATCGAACCACGACGGTTTATCGGAAAATCCGAAACCCGGTAAATCGACGGCGACAACGTGAAAACCTCGTTCGGCAAAAACGGGAGCGACGATTTGCCAGACAAAAGTCGAAGACGGATAACCGTGAATCAAAATGAGCGTCGGATTATTTCCGGCTTCTCCGAATTCCTGGTAATGAACACGCACGCCGTCAACTTCGACGAAATGCGAATATTCCGCGTGGGCGATTTTGTCCGAAACGTCGTCCCAATGAATTTCGCTCGCCCGCGACAGCATTTTCCACGCGACAAGACCGCCGATTGCGCCGCCGATTCCGAGCGCCAGATTTTTCTTTTTCATAAAATTTTCCTTCGTCCGATTTTATAATTTTATATCAAAACTACTTTCGGCTGCACGGTTTTTTCTTCCGAATCGTAAATGCCGACGGCGATTAAATTTTCGTTTTCGGTTAATCTGACAAACGTTTTGTCCGCGCTTTCGGGCAAATCGGCGTTTAATTTTTTGCCGTTTTTTATATTACTCGCGTCTTCGGTTGAAAGTTTGATTTCCGGCAGATGCGAAACGGCTTGGTTTGCGGAAATTAAAACTTCGGTTAAATTATTCGCGGCGACGATTTCTTCCAGTTTTTCGAGCGTTACGGCTTTTTCAATCGCAAATTTTCCGGCTCGCGTTCGTCTTAACCCGGCAAGGTGCGCGCCGGTTTCCAGTTTTTTGCCGATGTCTTCGGCTAAAGTTCTGATATACGTTCCGGCGGAACACGCGACAAGAAGTCTACAGTCCACAGTCCGCTGTCTTGAGTCGAAAGAGTTTTCTGTTTGCGGATTATGAACTGTAGACTGTTGACTATGGACTTCTTCGTTCCGTAATTCATTAAGCATTTCGAGTTCGTAAATATTTACCTTAACCGCTTTACGCTCAATTTCAATTCCTTGACGCGCCAGCTCGTAAAGTTTTTTGCCCGCGATTTTTTTTGCCGAAAACATCGGCGGCGTCTGCTTGATTTCGCCGCGAAAATCTTTCAAAATCGCTTCGAGTTCTTCATCTGAAAAGTCTCGTAATTCAGGATTCGTAATTCGTAATTCTCCGGTTCGGTCGCCCGTGTCGGTTTCAAATCCGAATCGAACCGTCGCTTCGTATTCTTTCCGGTCTTTATCGAGAAACTGCGCCAGGCGCGTCGCTCGTTCGACAAGAATTACCATAACGCCCGTCGCAAACGGGTCGAGCGTTCCGGTGTGTCCGATGCGTTTTGTCCGTAAAATTCGCCGACAGCGCGCGACGACATCGTGCGACGTGATTCCGGCGGGTTTGTCGATTATTAAAATTCCGTCCATTGATTTAGATTGTAAATTTATGATTTGCCATTTGTCGAAAGGCAATTAAAATCTTTTTATGTTTAAAAAAAGAAATTGGCGAACTCCGAAGCCGCGTGAAGATTCGGAAGAAGACGAAAAGGAGCGTGAAATAAATCCCGAAAAGGCGCGAACTAAAACTTTTGACCGCGCCGTTAATCTGCTCGCCTTTAAACCGCGTTCGGTCAAAGAACTGCGCGCGAGATTGCTGGAAAAAACGTGGACGAACGAAGAAATCGTCGATGCCGTTTTGGAGAAATTAAAAGAATATAATTATCTCAACGACGAGCAGTTTGCCAAGGATTTCGCCGCCTCGAAACTGCGCGGAAAGCCAATGGGCAAGCGGGTTTTGCAGCAAAAGCTGGCGATGAAAAAGCTCGACAAGGAAACGGTCGCCGAAGCGGTCGAAAATGCTTATGAAGAAACGCCCGAAGCGGAAATAATCAATCAAGCCGTCGCCAAAAGACTGCGTTTGAAAGGCAAACCGGAAACGCGCGAAGACGCCAAAAAGTTTTACGATTATCTTTTGCGGCAAGGTTTTTCTTACGATTTGGTGAGCGCGAAAATGAAAGAGATTGCGGCGAACGAGTTTGACGAAAATGAGTGAGATAAATTACGACAATCGAAAATTCGCTTCGGTTCAAAGCTCCGAAACGGGCGAAGTTTCGGGCGAAACCGTTTTTCATTATCGTCAGAAAGACGATTTGGTTTGGGCTGAATATTCTGGCGGCGCGATTGTTTTCGGCAATTTGATTGCTAAATGCGACGACGGCGGCAATCTGGAAATACGTTATCAGCATTTAAACGACAAAGGCGAATTGATGACGGGCATTTGCAAATCCGCGCCGGAGATTTTGGACGACGGCAGAATTCGGCTGCTCGAAAAATGGCAATGGACGTGCGGCGATTTTTCAAAAGGCGAATCGATTATCGAAGAAATAAGGTAGTGAAGTTATTTGACCACGCCGCGTTCTGAAGTTTCGATGAATTCGACGAGCAAATCGACTTCACGACAATCTTTTACATCTTCTTTTATTTTTGCTAACGCCTGTTCCGTGTTGAGTTTCGAGGTTAATAAAAGGTGAAAAGCGTGGTTGAGATTTTTTATAATTTCGCGTGAATAGTCGCGTCTTTTCATTCCGACGCGATTTAAGCCGTAGCATTTAGCGTGATTTCCTTGAATGACGGCGAACGGCATCGCATCTTTGACGACGACCGAATAGCCGCCGACGAAGGCTTCAAATCCGATGCGGCAGAATTGGTGAACGCCCGAATACGCGCCGATATTTGCGCGGTCTGAAATCTCGACGTGTCCGGCGAGCGTTGCGGCGTTTGCCATAATCACGTTGTTTCCGATGCGGCAGTCGTGCGCGACGTGCGCCTGCGCCATCAGCAGATTATCGTCGCCGATTTGGGTTAAACCGCCGCCGCCTTCCGTTCCGCGATGAACGGTTACGAATTCTCTGATATGATTGCGCGCGCCGATTTTGGTTCGGGTTTCTTCGCCGCCGTATTTCAAATCCTGCGGCGCGAGTCCGATTGAAACGAACGGGAAAATTCTGGTTTCCGAGCCGATTATCGTTTTGCCGTCGATGACGACGTGCGATTCGAGATGAACTTTATCGGCTAGAACGACCGCGCCGCCGACAATTGAATACGCGCCGATATGACAATCTTCGCCGATTTCAGCCGTCGGGCTGACGATTGCGGTTTCGTGAATGAAAGAAGACATATAAGAGATTAACTGTTTTTCAAATCCTCAAATCTATTTTCATCAAAGGTTTCATCTACAGCTGCCACATCATCATTCTCTTCTTTTGCAAACGATTTTTTTAGTATCAGCCAGGAAAAAATACCGGCAATCGGATACGATAATAAAACTCCTAAAATTGCTCCGCCAATTACCGAAAAAATAAAACCGTAAAAGCCGTATTTACGATTTTTCATTTTAAGTCCCAAAATCAAAGGAAAAGAGCCGAATAAAATGCCCAATACAATATTTATAATCGTAAGGTAAATTGTCAGTTCGGAGGTAGTTATTCTAATTTGTTCCATATTTTATTTATCTTTTGATTCGCGGTCGCCGATAATGCACATAATTTCGGCTTCGGCGGCGATTTGCCCGTCAACTTTGGCGATTCCCTGCATCTTTTGAACACGGCTTCCGATTCTCAAAGCCGTAACTTCCAGATGAAGCGTGTCGCCGGGAACGACCGGACGGCGAAAACGCGCTTTGTCGATGCCGCTGAAAAACGGGATTTTGTTTTTGCGGTCTTCAAATTCACGAAGCGCTAAAATCGCGCCGACCTGCGCTAAGGCTTCGATAATCAAAACGCCCGGCATAACGGGCGCTTCGGGAAAATGCCCGGCGAAAAAATATTCGTTGATTGTTACCTGTTTGACGCCAACGATTTTTTTTCGCGGGTCGAGTTCGACGATTTTATCGACCAGCAGAAACGGGTAGCGATGCGGCAGAATTTCCTGTATGGCGAGCGAATCGAGAACAATCATATAGTTCAAAATAAAAAACCGGCAAAATATAAGTTGCCAGAATACGACAAACCGGAAGACAACGGCAAGTGTAAAACACGTTTCGCTGCCTTCCGGCTTTCGTTTTTAACTACTGTTTATTCGATGTTTATTTGGGCGTCGCGGCTGATGCGGTGCCTGCCGGACGCGCGTTGTAGAATGTAATAAATTCTTTTGTTACGTCCATCTTACTCGGCATAAAGGCGAGAATCATCTGCTGGGCGTCGAGTTTTACGGCGTCGAGAATCAAATCGTAGCCTTTTTGTTTGGCAAAATCCTGCATCGCTCTGAAGATGTCCTGCATAACCGGACCCATTAACTGTTCCTGGCGACGCTCGTATCTGGCTTTGGCATCTTCCTGTTTGCGTTTGAATTCGGTTTGCAGAACCTGAAAGCTGTCAAACTTTGTCTGCGCCGTTTTCGGGTCAACCGGAACTTTTCCGCCGGCAGCCTGGTCTTGCAGAGTTTGAATTTCTTTCTGCAAAGACGTAAGTTTGGTTGCCGTGCTTTGCAAATCATTTTGAACCGACGTAAATTCGGTGTCGAGCGATTTCATCGCGCTGACATATTTGGTGATGCCGCCCGCTTTTTCATCGGCAAAAGCGCTTGTGTCGATAACGACGATTTTAGCTGTTCCTGCCGTCTGCGCCGCGCCTGTCTGAGCGAAGCTCGAAGCTGCTAAAGCGATTGCGAAAAAGAAACCGGCGGCTATTAAACGAAATGTTTTCATTTTTTTGTAATACTCCTTAAACTTTAGAAAAGAGAAATAATTTTAGAATTTTTTTGACTTTAGCTTTTGAAACTAATTTTCCTGAAAATGTTGCTTGTAATTTTGTAATTGATGAAAAGAAAGTTATGTTACGCCGGTAGACCGTTCGTTGTCAATTTACCGGCGTTTTTTAACCCTGTAAAATTTTTAGAATGTTCTGCCGACCGTAAAGCGCAGACCGTTTCTTTTTCCGGGCAGAAACAATCCGGGCGCTTCTTCGGTATAGCCGATTCTGGCGTTTGGATTAAAGTAGTAAATCAGTCGAAACGGCACGTTGACAATCGGGACTTGCACGCGCAATTCCAGACCGACGCTCGAACGAATATCGCTGAACTTGTCGAACGCGCTCTCGCCGACTTTCAAAAGTCTGTTTTGCTGCGCTTCACCACGCAGGAAAACCTGTTGAATACCTTGCGGCAAACTTGTCGGACAGCCGAAACGGTTGCCGCGACAGTAATTAGTCAAAAATTCGTTTGCCGTCAACAGGCGGTCGTTAAATAACAGCAAACTGCCGAAACTGCTTTCAACTATGGGATTGTTTCGCAGAGCAAGCGCCGTCAGCGTTCCCGCGCCGATAAATCTGTCGTCGGCTAAAAATTCGCTGTTGATAACCTGTGTTCCGGTTTTACGCAGATTGAAAACCGAGCCGACATCGGCAAACGCCGCCATACTTACGGGACCGAAAATCGGCACGCGGTATTCAAAATTTCCCAAAAGCTGCGTATCGCCGCCGATAAACTGGTAATTTCTGGAAATAAGAGCGTTAATATTGCCGGTTGAGCCGTCGATAAGTCCGAGCTGTGCGATTTGAGCGAGAGTATCGCTGCTCAAGCCCGTTATCGGCGTTGCCGTCCCGCTGGTGTTGGTTGCCAGCGTCAGATTTCGGCTCGTAACGTATGTATCGAACGGCGCGACCGGACCGATGGCGCGCGTGTTGTAGCCGCGAATGTCGTTTTCACTGCCGAGAAAATAGCGCTCGTAAAGCGGAACGCCGCCGACGAACGATATGGAATTGGCGGTTCTGATTTTATTGGTCGTGCCGAAGCTGCCGATTGTTCCCGCCTGAAGACGAAAGCCGAAGACTTCCGGGTTGCTCGACCTTTTTCGTCTGACCGGAATAAACTGCGTATATGTAACCGACGGCTGGTAAGTTCGGACATCGCCGCCCAAGCCAGCCAGACCGACGGAAGCCGAAAGCTGTCTGCCGCTCAACGTGTCGATACCGTTTGACGACGGACGGCGCGAATCGTAGACGAAGCTGCCGGTAACGCGGCTGGTGATAATGTTCGGCTGCTTAAAGATAGTCGGAATAGTCAGCGTCGGGTCGTTTAATGCGTTAATTTTCGGGTCGGCGATGCTGGTCGCCGACAACTGGTAACTCAAACCGACGCGCGAAAGTCTGGAAAACACCCGCTTCGGCAAAAATTCTGACAACGGCGAGGTTGCGAAAATCGATGCGCCGTAAGTGCTTTGCGTGAACAGGTTGCGCGGGTCGGTCGTTAAATTTCCCTGCGGATTAGCGAATGCGTCGAACAACACCGATTGGTTTTGCGAGAGTCCCGTTCCTTCGCCGAAAAACTGATATTGGCTGGCGAACAGCGTAAAGCCAACGGAAATCGGACGGTCGCGGAAGTAAGGTTCTTGAAAGCTAAACGTGAAATTCTTTTGACGATTGCCGAAACCGGCTTGAAACGAGACGACTTCGCCGCGTCCCAGAAGGTTGTTGGTCGAATATTCCAGACCGAAAAATGAGCCGCCGATGCCGGAGACGCCGCCGTTTAAGGAAATTTGCTGTCTGCCTTTTTCGCGGACTTTGACGACTAAATCAACTTCGCCCTGTTCTTCGTCGGTGCGGATTTCAACGTCTTTGTCCTTATCGAGCGGGTCAAAATACTGCGTCTGATTAAGCCGCAGTACCGAAGTTTCAATCAAGCCCTGATTATAAATGTCGCCTTCGTTAATGAGAACTTCGCGGCGCAGAATTTTATCGCGGGTAAAAGTGTTGCCGGTAAATTCGAGACGGCGCAGGCGAAACTGTTTGCCTTCGTCGATGTTGATTGTAATATCGAGAACGCCTTCTTTCGGATTAGTCGGACTGTCCTTAAATTCCGGCTCGAATTCGGCGTTGTAAAGAACGAAGCCCTGCGAACCGTAGGCTTTTTTCAAATCTTCGTAGACGCCTTCCTGAAGCCGTTTGCCGTTAGCGATTTCGCCTTTTTTCAAACCTAAACCGCCTAAAATCTGCTGTTCGGAAAATATCGAGTTGCCTTCGACTTTTACATCGCCGACGCGATAAACTTTTCCTTCGCTGACGGGAACGATGATTTTCAGCGTGTCGTCCTTCGAGCTTAAAAGCGGCAGCGGCAAAGTGATAAGCGGTAGAAAATCGGTTCGCTGAACGCCGAGACCGACAACTTGCGGCTCGCCGATACGCGCCTGAAAATATCCTTTCGACGACATATACGAGCGCACATTTTTCTGCAAATCATATTCGAGCTTTCTTAAATCGAGAATGTCCTGACCTTTAAAGCGCGAGACGAGACCGGTTTCACGAACGAGCTGCAATTGAGCGCGCAGTTCGCTGTCCTTAAAAACTTCGTTGCCTTCAAATTCGATGTCGATAATGCGCGAGCGATTGCCTTGCTCGACATCGAACGTAACGGCGACCGAGGTTGCCGAAACTTCTTCTTCCTTAACGGTTACTTTGGCGTTCGGATAACCTTTTGAAGCAAGCTGTTCACGAATGACGCGGACGCCTTTCTGCGCGTTGACCGGATTATAGACCGCTTCTTTCGAGATATTTACGCGTCCTTCGCGGAAAGCCTTCAGCACATCCGATTCGGGAACGGCGCTTAAGCCCGTAAACTGTAAATCGCGGATAATCGGCAATTCCTTGACTTCAAAAATAACGTTGACGCCGCCGCGCGCGCCTTCTTCTGTATAAACGCGCGTGTAAACTTTATCGAAAAAGTTGAGCGACAGCAGTTCCTTTAAATCCCGTTCAATCTGCACCTGGCTGTAAGTGTCGCCCGCACGAGTCTTGATAAAATAAAGCAAATCTTCATCGCGCAGGCGGCGATTGCCCTGAATATCGACCGATTCAACCAACTGCTGTAGATTTGCCTTCTCAGTTCCGGGAATGTTATTCGCTTTTTCATCAGTTTTAGCGGCTACGGGTAAAGCCGAAAACACGATACTCAATAAAACAAGTGCGAAAGCGCGAAAAATGTGCATAAACCGATTTCCTTATAATTGCAAAGTTTTGGCTTGTCCTGATAATAAGCCGTAAAAAATTGTTTTAAAAATTCCGACCAAAGATAAAAACTATAAATATATCTCGAACAAAAAGCGGGCTTTATTTACTGGAATAATACGCGAACTTTGATTCGATGAATCAAATCTTGGTTGCCCCGACGGGCGCGCCTCGCCTGATAAACTTCCGAATTATACAGATAAAACCTTAAAAATGAAAAGCGAAACGCGGAAAACGGAAAATGCGGGAACCGTCATTTTCCGTTTTCCGCGTTTCACGTTCCGTTTTTCGGCAATTACACCTGTTCGATAAACGCGTCTTCAATCGGTTCGAGCTTTACCGAACGAAACGTTAACTTGTCATTCTCGCAGAAGACTTCGACCAGACTTTCTTCGCTCAACTTGCCTTGAATCAGCGCTTCGGAAAGCTCGTCTTCGACATTTCTCTGCAAGGCGCGCTTCAAAGGTCGCGCGCCGTAGCTTCGGTCGGCGCAGGTTTTTTCAATCAGCCAGCGTTTGGCGTCTTCGGTCAGACGCACCTGCAAAGTATGTCTGAGCAGGATTTCGTTTAAGCGCCCGATTTGCAAATCGATAATCTGCATTAAATCGTGGTTCGTCAATTCGTCGAAAATGATTATTTCGTCCAGACGATTGACGAATTCCGGCGCGAAAGCCTTTTTCACTTCGCTTAAAACCTGTTCTTCCATTTTCTGGCGCGACGCGTCCGCGCCGGTTTGAAATCCGAGACTGGCGCGTTTTTGGATAAATCTCGCGCCGATATTCGATGTCATTATAAAAATCGCGTTTTTGCAGTCAATCGTATTTCCCTGCGCGTCGGTCAAAACGCCGTCTTCAAAAACCTGCAATAAAATATTGAAAAGGTCTGGATGCGCCTTTTCAACTTCGTCGAAAAGCACAATCGAATACGGCGCGCGTCTGAGTTTTTCCGTAAGCTGCCCGCCTTCTTCGTGTCCGACGTATCCGGGCGGCGAGCCGATAAATTTGGCAACCGTGTGTTTTTCCATAAATTCCGACATATCGAAACGAATCAGCGCTCTTTCAGAACCGAACAGAAATTCGGCAAGACTTCTGGCGACTTCGGTTTTGCCGACGCCCGTCGGACCAAGAAAAAGAAACGAGCCGATTGGCTTATCGGGATTTTTCAAACCGGCACGCGAGCGGCGAATCGCCCGCGCAAGCGCCGAAATCGCCGGACGCTGTGAAATTATACGGCGATGCAGTTCGGTTTCGATGCCGAGAAGTTTTTTCGCTTCTTCCTGTTTAATCGAAGTTACGGGAACGCCCGTCCAGCGCGCGATAACTTCTTCAACGTCGTCTTTTGTAACTTCGACGGCGAAAAAGGAATCTTCCAGCGTTTGCAGCTCGAACGCCAAAAGCTGGTCTTCGTTGGCGGAAACGCGTTTCCAGTTTTCGACCGTCTCTTTCCACGAAGGTTCGGAAACGGCTTCGGCTTGATAGCGAAGTTTGGCGCGCGCGCCCGCTTCGTCTAAAACGTCAATCGCCTTATCGGGCAAAAATCTGTCGGGAATATAGCGATTCGTTTGATAAACCGCCGCTTCGAGCGCTTCTTTTGAATAGCGAATCTGGTGAAACGCTTCGTATCTTTCGGCAAGTCCCTGAACGATTCGGAGCGCGTCCGCTTCATTCGGCGCGGCGACTTTGACCGATTGAAAACGGCGTTCGAGCGCTTTGTCTTTTTCAATCGATTTGCGGAATTCGCTCGGCGTCGTCGCGCCGATGCACTGAATTTCGCCGCGTGAAAGCGCCGGTTTCAAAATATTCGCCGCGTCCAGAGTTCCTTCCGCCGAACCCGCGCCGACCAACGTGTGCAGCTCGTCGATAAAAACGACGTATTCCTTATTTTCGCGCAGCTCGCCCATAATTTTTTTAAGGCGTTCTTCAAACTGCCCGCGATATTTCGTTCCGGCGACGATTAAAGACAAATCGAGCGACAAAATTCGCTTATTTTCGAGAAACGACGGCACGTTTTTCTCAACAATTCGCTGTGCCAGACCTTCGACAATCGCCGTTTTGCCGACGCCCGCTTCGCCGATTAAAACCGGATTGTTTTTCGTCCGGCGACACAGAATTTCGATAATGCGCTCGACTTCCGCTTCGCGCCCGATGAGCGGGTCGAGTTTTCCTTCCGCCGCTTCGCCCGTCAAATCGCGCGTAAACTCCTGCAAATGCGGCGTTTCGCTTTTTTCACGGCTTGCCGCGTAAATGTTCGGAAAACCGCTCTGACGGGCAACTTCCTCGCGCACTTCCTTTAACCGCAATCCGTATTGAAAAAGAATTTCGGCGGCAATCGAGCGTTCTTCGCGGACGATTCCCAGAAGCAGATGTTCGGGTCCGATATGGCGGTTTTGAAGCTGGCGGCTTTCCTCGCCGGCAAACGCCAAGATGCGCTTGGTTTCCGGCGCTAAATGAAGCTCGACCGACTGCGGAATACGTTCGCGCAGAACGATTCTTTCTTCGACTTCGCGGCGCACGGCTTCGACCGTCAAATGCCCGCGAAACGGGAAAAATCTGGCGGAAATAGTTTTGTCTTCGCGCATCAGACCGAGCAGAATATGTTCGGGCGAGATAACCTGCGAGCCGTATTGGAGAGCTTCGTAACGGGCGAAAAAAATGACGCGGCGCGCCTTTTCCGTATAGCGTTCAAACATAAATTTATACTTCGTTTTACAGATAAATAAAATTACTCTAAAACAAATTTAACCAAAGAGGCGAATTTTCCGGGACTAAAAACTTTGAGCTTGAATAAATATAGTTACAAAGCCGTGAAAAGTCCAAATATTTCTTACACGCGGCTGCGTGAACCAGACCGCTGTGCCGTTTGAATCCACTTTGATTCGTATTGACCGGGAATCGTTTGAATCTAAATTTTATCCAGGACGAAATACTTGTTTTGAATGAAAACTTTGGTTGACACTTAGTTGTTAAAGTAATTCATTTGCTTTTAAAGCGGCTTCACTTTAGATTTAATGTTTAATTTACCTGTGTTATTTATAGATAAGTAGTTAGACAAAATTAAAAAAAGGTATGAAATCACAGATGACACGAATAAAATCCGAGTAAAATCTTGTGTTTATCTGTGGTTTCATTTTAGCTTTACCTGAATTTGTCCGGCTACTTATTTGTATTTGAGTGCAAATAAAGAGAATTTATACTAATTTTATACAAACAGAAGAAAACAAATGAAAATATTAATAACAGGCGGCGCGGGCTTTGTCGGCTCGCATCTGGCGGATAAACTTATCGGCGAAGGACACCAAATCACGGTTATCGACGATTTATCGACGGGACGTTATCAGAACGTCGAACATCTGGAAGGCAAAGCGAACTTTCGCCTGATAATCGATACCGTGCTGAATGAAAAGCTGATGGAAGAACTCATCCGCGATACAGACCGCGTTTATCATATGGCGAGCGCCGTCGGCGTCAAACTGATAATGGAGCATCCGGTTAAAACCATCGAAACGATTTTTCGCGGCACGGACGTTGTTTTGGCGTTCTGCTCGCGTTATCGAAAGCGCGTGCTGATTCCATCGACTTCGGAAGTCTACGGCAAAGGCGCGTCCATTCCGTTTAGAGAAGACGACGATTTGCTTACAGGTTCGACCGACAAACATCGGTGGGCTTACGCGTGCGCCAAAACCTTAGACGAATTCCTCGCTCTGGCGCACTGGAAGGAAACGCGTCTGCCGGTTGTCGTGGTTAGATTATTCAACACGGTCGGACCGC